>Ga0315275_10002052_pt1 | contig 17998 bp, 18 predicted proteins | sample YL17G03_0_MG_FD_205557 | JGI IMG/M metagenome (GOLD analysis project Ga0315275, IMG submission 205557) | Sediment microbial communities from Yellowstone Lake, YNP, Wyoming, USA - YL17G03_0 | ecosystem: Environmental > Aquatic > Freshwater > Lake > Sediment | place: USA: Wyoming | collected...
AAGTTGACCTGCCTGTACGCTGACAGAACTGAGTGCTGCGCCAGTCAACACGGTATGATAGATCGTCGGGGAGACTGTAGGAGTCTCGACCGGAGCAGGAGTTGCTGCCGCGTCGATTGTGGCAGTTATCGTTGGAGTATCGGTTGTAGTCGGACTTGTTGCCGATGTGCCGTAATCGGTCTGGATGATGGTACCTTCAGAGATTGGCTGGGCGCCTATATCCACAAATTCAAGCAAGCCGGTCTGTTGCAAGGATGAAATTACCTGTTCCGGGTCATTCAGACCGGGAAACTCAGCTACGATGCGGCGGGGTGGAGCAACCTGCATGACAACTTCGCTTACACCCAGGGCGTTTGCGCGGCTTTCCAAGATCTGCCTGGTTACTTTCAGATCGTCTGAACTTATGGTCGTATCTGCGGGCAGGTCAGCCTCCAGAAGGGTTTGAAGACCGCCACGCAGGTCCAACCCGAGCCTGATCTCCACATTACGATCCACCAGGTATTTTTGGGTATTGAAAGGATTCGGGATGGTGATCTGCTTGCTCGAATCCACCCAGATTGCCACCGCAATTAATGGGATGATGAGAATGAGCCAGTTATATTGGCGACGATTCATAAAAATCTTCTCCATTCACGAAAATGCCAGCCTTTGGCTGGCGGCGGGGGAGATTATACTCCGATTGAGAACTCATGGGTAGGGCGCATTATCGAGGAAAAGAACGGGACAAAAATATGGGGTAAGAAAAACTCGACTTATGGATGGAATAAACTTCAAAATAATCAAATAACTCTAATAACCTCGTTGTTTAAGAAACTGTAATACTTGATCTAACACAACCCCAATAGTAAGGGAATCGGTATCCAGGAAAAAATCCGCATGTTCCCGCGCATGGATCAATCTCCTTTGCTGTTCCTTCCATTCCGACTCTGTCCACTTCATATTACGCCGTTCTGCTCCCACGGCACACGAACACTGCAGGAAGATCAGCAAATCCGGATGGGACATTCGCTGCCACATGTCCTTGACAAAAGAATGCTCCTGTGCAATGGCGCGTGAAGAATAACCTTTACGGTGCAGACCTTCGACTAAAGTGGATTTTCCAGCACCGCATGGACCGACGATGCCAATCAAAGGTTTGAGTCCTTCCCGAGACATCCAGGATTAATGGAATCGCTGATAAGAGGCAGGTAGTTGGGTAACGATGTTATCGTTCAATGGTGATCGGCAGCCTGACCGTCATGCGGCGGATATCGTCACCCTTGTGTTTTGAAACCTTTAGAACCATGACGCTGATATCATCAGCGGGACGACCTTCATCCAGGTTTACTGCTTCTGCCAGCAGCGCATCCGCGATAGCCTGCGGGTAGGGATCCTGTTCCTCCAACATGGCTTTCAGCGAAGTACAGACATCCATTGGGCGACCGACACGTTCTCCGGCATGCACCAGTCCATCGGTATAGATGACGATCACCAGGCCTGATTCCACTGGAATTTCGGTAATGACAGGTCGGACATTACGCTTTGTGCCAATCGAGTCGGATGCTGATCCAAGGCAGTCGATCTCCTCGCCGCGAGCGATGAAAAAAGGTACTGGATTATTGCGGGTGATCACGACTGTACCGGTGTGCAAGTCGACGGAGACGATGTTCAGTGTTGAAGTGACCTTGCCGCGTTTCTCGGTATAGAGTAAATCCGAAGCCGCGCGTGCGGCCGCGCCATCGCGCACCCCTTCAGCAAGCAAACTGATCACCTTGCGAACGACCATCATGGAAACCGCTTTGGCGCCGCGGCCTGAGGTCTGACCATCAGCCAGGACAACAGAAAGACCGCCATTGGGTCGTTCAACTACCTCGAGAGTATCACCGCTCTCGGTAACAGCATACTTGTTCGTTTTTGCCACGGCAATCTGGATTTCCATGCCCTCATTTTACTCCAATTCAGAAACCGGGCAGCTTTTGAGCCGTAATGATCAAAACCTGGCTTCCTTTACAGCCAATGACCTCGCTGTGCATTTCGAATCCAATGCGGTTGAATTGGTCTTTGAAAGCCGTTGAGATTGCTCCCGGTTCTCCCTGTGCATGACCGAGGACCCTTAGCAACCATGCCAGCAATCGTTCCGAAAAACTCAATCCTGTGATCCAGGCTGTTGGTAACAGGATAAATCTTCCGATCGGCTGGAGAACTCGTTTAATTTCCAGGATCGTTCTTGGATCGAATATATACTCTGCAGGGAAGGTCGAAACAACGGTGTCAAAATAATCACTTCGAAAAGGAAGAGATTGCGCGTAGCCACGAATTAATCGCAGGGGAGTTGAATTTTTGCGGAGAAAACGGCGGGACTTAGCAACCATCTCACGAGATTCATCCACCCCGAAAGCCAAAATCCTATTTTCGAAAAATAACCGCTGCAGACGACCTGTGCCAAATCCCAATTCCAGAACACGCCCTTTGGAGAAAGGCAAAGTTGTCTGCACCCAATTATTCCAATTTCCAAGGGATACAAAGGATGCAATAAAATCGTAAGCCCAGGCAAATTGATGGTAAAGGAGGGAATACAAGCGTTCCAAGAGAAATAATAGAAATCGCATTTTCGATCAAACGTTATTGGAAGCAGAGATTTTTCCGTTACCGAGCTCAATCTTATAGTCAGCAAGTTCCTCAATCTCACGTTCGTCATGAGTGCTGAATACGGTCGTTGCTGAGGTCATTGGCAAGAGTATTTTGAGTTCGTGAAGGAATCCGAGGCGTGTCTTTCGATCCAGCTCACCGAAAGGTTCATCAAGCAATAATAACTCAGGTTGTAACACAAACACTCTGGCGAGTGCCACTCGCTGCGCCTCGCCACCAGAGAGTGTAGATGCTTTACGCGCTAATAAGTGCATGATACCAAGTCTCGAACCCCAATTTTCCACTTGACCAGCAATTTCCGAGGCAGGGATACGACGAAAATGCAATCCAACTGCGATGTTTTCGTATACCGACCTATTCAGCAGCAGCGGATCCTGCATGACCAGGCCAACACGACGGCGATATATTAAATCACGCAGATCTTTTACAGGTTGGTCATTTATAAGGATCTCACCCTTTTCTGGAGCAATTAATCCTGTCAACAGCATTAATAAAGTGCTTTTTCCGGCACCATTTGGTCCCACCAATGCATGGATTCTGCCTGCTTTAATAATCAAATGTACAATTTCCAGCACCGGCAGTCCTGCGCGATGGACAATGATATTACGGAGTTCAATTCTTATGCTCATCGTTTGACCCCGCGTTGCTGGATCCAGGTCAGAGCAAAATTGATCAGGAAGGTGATCAGGAGGAGCAGGATACCCAGAGCGATCGCGTTGTTAAATTCACCCTTGTTGGTTTCGAGAACGATGGCGGTTGTAAGGACGCGCGTCTGGTGACGGATATTCCCACCTACCATCATCGAAGCTCCCACTTCGGAGATTACACTTCCAAAACCAGCCATTAATGCCGCCAGCAACGGAAGCCGTGCTTCACGCCAGATTGTGAAAACTGTTTGAGATCGGGAGGCTCCAAGTCCTTGAAGTTGTAAAAGCAGGCGAGGATCGAGAGCCTGCATGGCAGCCACGGTCAGACCTGTCACTACCGGCGCGGAGATGACAACCTGGGCAATAATGATCGCTGAAGGAGTGTATATTAGATGGAGGCCTCCAAGCGGACCTGAACGCCAGAGGGTCATCGCGACGGCAAGACCGACCACGACTGGTGGTAGCGCCATACCAGTATTAATCAATGTAAGCAACAGGGATCGTCCAGGGAATTTGGACAACGCCAGGAGTGTGCCGAACGGCAACCCGAGCAACAGGCTGATCAGGGTGGCAATACCGGAAACTTTAATGGAAAGCAGGGTGATTTCCCAGACATCCGGGTTATTAAACAACATCAACATCTCCAAGAGAAGAATAAGCCGCGTACTTGTATATGTACGCGGCTTATTTTATCAAAGGGTTGATTTAAGGTAAACCCAACTCTGCATCTGTTTTACCAGCATCGGGAATGAAAAGGGCTTGACCATACTCTTCCACGCCGAAGGTGTTGATGATGGCTTGGCCTTCTGTCGAAGTAATAAAGTCTGCGAAGGCAATTGCCCCTTCCAGGTTGGTGGACGGCCATTTCTCATGGTTGACAACAATGACATGGTAGGCATTGAGAAGGTCGCTATCATTCTGGTACAACATGTCCAGTTGCAAATTTGCCTGGTTGGCAAGGTATGTAGCCCGGTCGGTGAGGGTATAGCCAATCAATTCTGAGGCAACGGTCAGAGTGGCACCCATACCCTGCCCTGTCTCAACATACCAGGATTGACCTGTGGGAGTGATATTTGCTTTTTCCCAGAGCGCCAATTCCATTATATTTGTACCTGATTGATCGCTTCTCGAAACGAACTTCGCACCGGATTCCGATATTTTTTGAAAGGCTTGTGCGGCAGTTTCAGCCGTTTTAATACCTGCTGGGTCGTCAAGCGGACCGACAATAATGAAGTAGTTATGCATTACAAGGCGCCGGTCAGTGCCAAAGTCATTATCCATGAATTTCTTTTCTGCTGTCGGGGAATGAACAAGCAGTACATCCGCATTCCCTTCTTCACCCATTTTTAACGCAGCACCTGAGCCCACTGCCACCACCTGGACTATGAAACCGGTCCTGGTCTCGAACGCAGGGATCAAAACATCCAGCAAGCCGGAATCCTGTGTGCTGGTCGTGGTTGCAAGGATCAGGTCCGGGTTGGCGGGGATGGTTGGCGCAGGCACGCACGCCGAAAGGGCAAGAACGGAAAATAGGAGCAGGGCGGAAACTGCAATTGGGAGACGGTGTTTCATAAGAATATTCTCCTAAAGTGGGATTTGCTCGCCAGTATGCCCTGTTGCATAACCTGTCAGAGCATCAACCTGGCGGCGGAAGGAAAGGGCTTGTAATCGGTCAAGAAGTGGAGTCAGCATTGGCGCATGTTCTTGATTGAAGACAATATCATAGCGTTCTTCAAACAAAGGCAGAAAATCCAACCCATGCTGGTGGGCGGCGGCTTGCAACCCCAGAGCAACATCAGCCTTGCCTGCCTTGATCAAAGAAGCGCATTCAGTGTGTGTAATGATTGAAGTACCGTATCCATGAATTATTTCTAAAGGAATACCGAGGGATGTTAATTGACGGTCAAGCCAGAGCCGAGTACCCGAACCGGGATTGCGGTTGACGAAGGTTATATCTGGACGGGCAAGGTCATTCAGCGAATGAATTGATTTGGGATTTCCGGGTGCAACCATCAATCCTTGTTCACGGTGGGCAAGGGTGATCACGATCATATTCCTGTCGGGGAAGAAACGACGGATGAATGGCAGGTTATATTCACCACTTTCGTCCAGCAAATGGGTACCGGATAGAGTGGCGAGATTCTGCCGCAATGTGATCAGCCCATCCAACGAACCGACAGGAAGGGTGAGCAGGAGAAAATACTTTGAGAGTTTCCTGGCGAGAAGCTCGATCACCAGGTCATGGCTGCCCGAAAAAACGATAACCGGCTTGGTGGAGTCCTGTGGAAGGATGAGTTCCTGGAGAAGATAGCCATTGGAACAGGCCTGGTAGTATTTTTCCACCACACCCGATTGGATCCGAGTCTCTACCAATTTGACAAGGCCAACATCTTCCAATTTCTTAAGGTGGTGCCTCACCCAGGCCGGGTGTTCCCCGATAACATTTCCAATGGAGGTCAGGGTAGCAGGAGCAGACATCAAATGCTGCAAAATGGCAAGACGCCGAGGGTCTGCAAGAAGCTTTAATTGATCAAAAGAGTGAATGGAGGTGATTGAACTCATAGCCGTTAAATAATTCCTTAACGGCTATGAGTTTAGCAAAAGAAGATTGAATTGTCAATATCAAAATGGATTTCGATGTATTTTACTGGATCATACTCCCCTGATTGCAGAAATAAACTGATGTTTGTTGACTAAAAAAATCGCCCCTAAGAGCCTTATTTTGCCAGGTGTGATGTGCTTCTTGTTTTAATATTTCTGGTGCTTACATTGGAGAGGGGTTTAGTTTTCGCCACTTTTGTAGTTACTTAGCAAAAGAATTGTGAAAGAAATTGTGATTGACTTTAACAAAAAATTGACATAATATGTTTATGTCAATTTTGATTTATTTCGATGCAGAAATAAATATTAGTTAAAGCAAAATATAGGGAGAATAAGCAATGAATAAACCGAGAATATCTTCCATTGTCTCATCCATGATGATTATTGTGCTTATAGGCCTTACTGGATTCCCAACGCCTGTTCAAGCCGAAGATCCCATCCCTAATTGGGAATTGGTTTATACTTTTCCCGGCGATCAGGTACAAGCTTTACAAGAATTTGGTGATTTTCTATATGCAGGCGGAAGTTTCGGTCAAGGAAATGCCTATCTATATCGTTTGGACGGAAATACAAATACTTGGTCGGATCTAAATATTTCCACAAGTGTCGGATATCAAATTGATTTGCTTCAGGCAATGGCTGTTATGGATAACCGACTATTCATTGGCTCTCGGAGCATAATAAACGGTCAATGCTCCGCAACTGTGTATTCCTCCTTGGACGGGTCAACTTTCAAATTGGAACTCTCACTTCCTGCTTCGTGTTGGTATTCGGGGATCGAGGATTTGCTAGTGGATCAAGAAACACTTTATGCTTCAAACGGTTCGCCAAATAGCGAAGTATGGAAGCGCGATTTATCTGGCAACTGGAGCCGATTGGGAAATGCGGGTGAGCCAGGATATGAGGCTCGCACAATGACAATCTATGATGGGTTGCTGTATGTAGGGACTGGTGCGGGGAGTGGTGCAAAGCTTTGGAATTGGAATGGTGAAGTCTGGAGTCTCGTGAAGGATTTCGGAGGAGATGGGATATTAAGTTTGGCGTCATTTGAGGGAAAATTATATTTTGCTTTTGCAAATGGATCGCCAAGAATGCCTGTGATGGCATTTGATGGATCTACATGGGAGCAAAGTACAACAAGCTGCAATGCGGGACGATTGGAATTGATTGCTGATTCCCTTTGGCTTGGAACATGTAATGGTGAGGTCCAAAGATTATCCGGCAACACCTGGATACCTATGGGCAACATTGCAGCAGATTATGCTTGGAGTTTTAGTGAGTACAAAAATTACATTTATGCAGGTACCCTATATCAAGGAGGTATTTTCCGGATACCTTCCCCGGCTCAAAAGGTACTTACAGCTCCCTATACGATGTCAAAGTTTACCATTTTGAGAGATCCTCCAGAGAAAACACCAATAAAAATGGCACTACATGGATTTAACCAGATAATACAATCTCAGGGAGATCGTGAAACAGGAAAAATAGGCTACGAAATAGTAGCTTGGGGTGGATTAGTGATGTTTTACAACACATTCGTTAATGATAAACATAACCCTCCCTCAGAACAAATTTATATTCAGTCTTTAATGGGTACCGATTATGTAATTCCTTCTTCAGGTTTATATAAGATTACAGCTGAAATAGAACTTCATGGTATGGCAAGGACTGCTGCTGGCGAAGGATTAACAGATTTCTTGATTGAATTAATACCTGGTATTCCTGGTAAGATTTTCAATTTTGCTAATCCTGCAAAATTACTTCCTAAGGTAGTAAAATGTGAAAATGTGGCGCTATTAATAGTAGAATCCTCTGAAACTCGCGATACATTAAGTTTTGATAGTTTAACTGCCGATACATTAATGCCAGGGATGGATGAATCTACAGTAAACTATAACAAGACTATCCAGATAGAAACGCAAATTCAATTAAATGCTGGTGACACTATTTCAATATTAGCAGGATTAGAAACATCAATCGATGCGTGGGGAAATGCGGGTGCGAATGTAAAACCTCTTGATTCAATATTAAAAAAGATCGTGATTGAGAAAAAATAGACTAGTTTTTATTCCTTAACAGGATTGTCCGATTGGAATTTCCACGAATATTTAATAAAGCCTGGCTCAATTATAGGTCTTTTTTACTGTTGACATTTCCCCAAGATGGCATCTAGGGAATAAGCAAACGCCCGGTGTAACCACCGGGCTTCTGTACTCAAACGGGTATATACTTACGCCCTAGAAACAAGGGTTTGACCAGACAAGGTCAAACCCTTGTGTATTCAAAAAATAATTATTCGCCCGTTGAAGCGGCCGGGTGTTTGCGGGAGACGGACTTCTTGACGTTCTCGAAGGCTTCCTTCCCGCGGAGCTTGGCCTGGCCGGCAAATTCGTTGGCTCTGTTGGCAACCATGTCAGCCTGCTCAGCGGCTTTGTCGCGCAGTTCAATGCTCTTGTCTTTTATCAGGGCACGCGTTTCTTCCCCGGATTGAGGCGCGAGCAGCAGGGCAGCCACTGCGCCAGCGACACCGCCAACAACAAAGCCAATCAGAAATGCTCCAAAATCATCATGATCAGACATTTTATTTCTCCTTTTTATCAGGTGCTTATTTAAGAGACCTAGGATTTTCGTCCAAACAGGTCAAAGAATTTGCGAAGTCCAGCAAGATAGGAATTAAGCTTGATCACGGGTTCCACCAGATTCTCGCTTAAGAACTCGGTGGTACCACGCAAGGTGTTGACAGTATCGCTGGTGGATTGAAGTATGGGTTTCACTTCATTTTGAAGCAGGTTGATCAATCCAGCGATCTGGATCACAAGGACAACCAAAGCAGCGCCAATGATCAGAGACTCAAACGCCATGAAAATTATAAATATATCCCGAACATTGGTAGCTACACCCGGATTCCTCGTCAATGCAATGATCGCGGCTACAATTCCGGATAAAAGAACCAACACCAATAAGATCGCGCCTGCAATCACCCAGGGTCGTTTGCGATCCAATGCAACGGAATCCTGCTCGACATTATTTGTTGTTTCGTAATTATTTTCAGGCATACCGGGTCATTATAGCATAAATAGATTTTTGAATTCCACCAGCAATGAGACAGGCGGTTTGGTGGAAATATTGTACTGGTTTTTCAAGCGTACATGCCCCAATCCAGGGCAGACGGATCTTCCATCAAGGAAAAATCCCATGGCTCAACCCCCAGCTCTATGGTGACAGGCATACCCAGACCTTCAGAGGCTTTTTGCCTGATCATTTCAAGCATAGCCGGACCATAGGGGCAAAAAGGTGTCGTTAAGAGCACATACATTTTCGCAATTTCATTTTCGATCCAGACTTTTCGTATGAGCCCCAGCTGCAGCACATTCAACTGTATCTCGGGATCGACAACTTCTGATAGACTGGCGCGTAATGCTGGTACCAGGTGAGGATGCGTATCATGAAGGTCCCAATGGATGGGAGTTCCCTGGGCTTCGTCGCTCATCCAGCTACGGTCTCCGCATGAACAATGTAGGTGCAACGGGTATCACCGCTCAAGATGCAATGCACTTTCTCTGCTGGAACAGCCAGCAATTTCGAGATGAGAGTTTGATCGACAGTGCATACTTCAGGATGGTTTTGGCCTATTCTTAAATAAGGGCAGGTTATTTCGTGGATCTGATAATCATTACCGGTTTTTTCCCACTCGACATTAAAACCTTCTTCGGTCAGCAAGGTTTTCGTGAGATCAAGCCGTTCCTCCATGCTCAAGCCTCTCATTTGTTCTGCATAATCATCAGCCATTTCGCTTGCCATCTGAGAGAATAATTTCCCTACCATCGGTTCCGGCATGGAAGATTTCAGCTGGTCAAGCAGACGTGAGGTAAGCCTTAGATAGCGGGTGGGAAAACGCTCATTACCGGCCTCGGAGAGAAAATAGATCAGGCGCGGTCTACCGACCCCGTGGCGTTCTTCTTCATAAGCAACGAGACCTTCAACCATCAAATTGTTCAAATGGTGGCGAACGGAGATGGGATTAATCCCCACGGAATCAGCGAGGAAGTTGATCGTGGTTCGTGGATTGCGAAGAAGAGTCTGTAAGATTCGGTCACGGGTGCTATTCATAAGGTCTCTATTATTTGGCCGTAGTATATCAGCCCAGACCTATTAAGTCAATATATTAGATAATTATAATAAATATTGACATATCCGGTCCAAAGTGCTATAATCCCGCCGTTCCTTTTCAAGATAGAACCAGGAGAGTTGGATGTCTGAATTAGTCATTAAGAACCTGCATGTCAGTATAGAAGATAAGGAAATCCTCAAAGGGGTAAACCTGGTGGTGAGGCAGGGCGAGATTCATGCAATCATGGGACCAAACGGGACGGGAAAATCAACCCTGGCCTACACTTTAATGGGGCATCCTTCCTATATTGTCACCGAAGGAGATATCCAATTCCACGATAAGAACATCCTGGACCTGGAAACGGATGAACGATCCCGGTTGGGTATATTCCTGGCTTTTCAGTACCCGGTTGCCATCCCGGGTGTCACAGTGGCAAATTTCCTCCGCACTGCGGTCAATTCGCGCCGGCGTCTGGTCAATCGAGAAGATAAAGGGATACCCATTCTGGAATTCCGTAAAATACTTAAGGAGAAGATGGACCTGCTAAAAATGGATTCGTCTTTTGCCGGGCGTTACCTGAATGATGGTTTCTCCGGTGGAGAGAAGAAACGTGCTGAGATCCTGCAGTTGGCAACACTCAAACCAGAAATCGCGATCCTGGATGAAACTGATTCAGGTCTTGATATTGATGCGCTGCGAATCGTTGCGGAAGGCGTAAACGCTCTCTCAGGTCCAGATCTCGGAGTGCTGGTGATCACCCATTATCAAAGGTTATTGAACTATATTAAACCGCAATTCGTCCATATCATGCTGGGTGGCAGAATTGTCGAATCAGGAGGCCCGAACCTGGCGATGCAGCTGGAAGAACGAGGCTACGATTGGATTCGTGAAAAGTATGAGGAAACACCGGCCTGATTTATCGGTAAAACGGGAAAAGGGTAATAGCGAGATGCTATGAGTGAAGAAACCAGGGTACTGGAAGGGATCGGGCAATATAAATACGGGTTTCACGATACTGAGAATTACGTATTTAAATCACAGCGCGGCTTGAGCAGGGAGGTTGTAGAAAATATATCCCGCATGAAACGGGAGCCACAGTGGATGCTTGATTTCCGTTTGAGGGGGCTGGAACATTTCAAAGCCAGGCCCATGCCATTATGGGGCGCAGACATCTCGGGTCTCGATCTGGATAATATTTTTTATTATGTCAAACCGACCGAAGGTTCCAAAGGTTCCTGGGATGATGTTCCGGATACCATTAAGAACACATTCGAGAAGCTGGGCATCCCTGAAGCTGAGCGCAAGTTCCTGGCGGGAGTAGGTGCACAATACGAATCAGAGATGGTGTACCACTCGATCCTCGAGCACCTGGAAAAGCAAGGCGTGATTTTCCTTTCCATTGAAGATGGGTTGCGCCAGCATCCAGAATTATTCCGGGAATATTTCGGGACAGTCATCCCGATTGAAGACAACAAATTTGCAGCCCTCAACTCGGCTGTCTGGTCTGGCGGTTCGTTCGTCTATGTGCCGAAGGGTATCAAGGTGGATCTGCCATTGCAGGCGTATTTCCGGTTGAACACTGCTAATGTTGGTCAATTTGAACGCTCGCTTATCATCGTGGACGAAGGAGCGCAGGTACATTACGTGGAAGGATGCACGGCACCCCAGTACACGACCGATTCCTTCCATAGCGGTGTGATAGAGATCATCGTTAAGAAAGGTGCGCGCTCTCGCTACAGCACCATCCAGAATTGGTCCACGAACGTGTACAACCTTGTGACACAAAGGGCAAAAGTGTATGCAAATGCCACTCACGAATGGGTGGATGCCAACCTCGGATCCAAGGTGACCATGAAATATCCGTCCTGTTATTTGATGGAACCTGGTGCCCATGGAGAAATGCTTTCGATGGCATTTGCAGGACCGGGACAGCACCAGGATTCAGGCTCAAAAATGGTGCATTTTGCCCCGAATACGACCAGCAAGATCACATCCAAGTCGATATCCCGAGGCGGTGGAAGATCCTCTTACCGTGGTTTGCTGAAAGTCTACAAAGGAGCAACCGGTACTCGTTCCAATGCTACTTGCGACGCGCTTATCCTTGATCCTCAGTCCCGTTCCGATACGTATCCTTACATCGAAATCGACGAGAAGGATGTCACGATCGGACACGAGGCCTCGGTATCGAGAGTGGGCGAGGAGCAACTCTTCTACCTGATGAGCCGTGGTCTGAGCAAGGAAGATGCTACAACAATGGTCGTCTCAGGCTTCATCGAACCTCTGGTGAAAGAACTACCCATGGAATACGCAGTGGAAATGAACCGGTTGATCCAACTTCAAATGGAAGGTTCAGTTGGTTAATATATTAAATCGTCAAACGATCTTTGAAAAAATCAAATTGATGGTGCTTTGTTAGTAGACTTCGTGATTTGGAATAATTACAAGAAATATATGGAAGAGAAACCAATAGTAGTTGTCAGCCGTTCACGGCGTGCCCAACCCTCCACCAAGGAATTCATTTTTGATTCGGGGGAGGTCGTGAGGTCAGGTGCTTTGGCTGATTACCGTGAGAAAGCCTGGTTGACATTCAACCGCCTGTCGATGCCGTCCATGGCGGATGAAGCCTGGCGGCGTACAGATTTACGAGAACTGCCTGCGGATGTGGTTCATCAACCTAAAGAAAATGCCTATAAAACCCTTGCTCCGATCCCTGCCCATTTGCTCAAACCACTGACAGCGGATAAACTAGGAGGTCAGGTGATTCAACTTCCAGGTGGAGTGAAAACCAACCTCCATCCATCCCTGGCAGAGCAAGGGGTAATCTTTACTGATCTGCAGACCGCTGAGAAGGAACATCCTGATCTGGTCTCAAAGATGGCAGGACAGACCGTCAACCCAGAAGAAGGGAAATTTGCTGCATTGGCTGCTGCATTATCACAAAACGGCATCATCCTTTACGTGCCAAAAGGGGTAACTGTGGAAAAGCCGTTGAATAGTCTTCTGTGGGGGCCGGGTACTGACCTGGCTTATCTATCGCATATCCTGGTTTGGGTGGATGAGGGTGCTTCCGTCACGTATGTTCATGAGGCAGCTTCGCCTGATGAAATAAGTCCATCCATTCATGCCGGGATCGTAGAGATCCTGGTCAGCGATGGAGCCTCGCTCCGTTTTGTTGAATTGCAATCATGGGGAAGGCATATCTGGAATTTCTCACATGAGCGCGTCAACGTGGGCAGGGATGGTAACCTCGATTGGATTTTTGGAGCGATAGGTTCCCATGTCACGAAGAACTTTTCGGAATTGGACCTGACAGGACAGGGAGCGACAGGTCGAATGTCTGGTTTTTATTTTACGGATGGCAACCAGCATCTCGACCATGATACCCAGCAAAACCATATGGCACCGCATACAACAAGCGATCTTCTTTTCAAAGGCGCGTTGAAAGGGTCAAGCCGATCGGTCTGGCAGGGGATGATTTATGTTGCTCCCGGAGCGGCCAAAACTGACGGTTATCAAGCCAACCGAAATCTTGTGCTCAGCCCCAACGCGCGCGCCGATTCCATTCCCGGCCTCGAAATCCTTGCAGACGATGTCCGATGTACGCACGGCGCGACAGTGGGAAGACTCGAACAGGAGCCTTTGTTCTATCTAAAAACTCGCGGGATTCCTGAAAAAGATGCAGAGCAATTGCTCGTGGAAGGATTCTTCGATCCCATCATGCAGCGCATCCCATATAACGACATCCGTGCCCGTTTTCAGAAGGCGATCCATGAAAAAGTTGCAGTCCGATGATACTCAAAATACTTGCTTAGGAAAGTGAAAATAATTACAATATGAAACAAAAGAATGATTCACGTGGAGCCATGATGGCACAATTTGCGTTTATGCGTTCACCTGTTAATGAACACAGTTTTGAAGTTGGGGATACTGTGGAAGTCTACTGCGACCATGAAAAGAGCAGCGAGCGTGTACGCGGTTGGCTCAAGGGAATAGTTGTGCAGGTGGATAACAAAATGGTTGCAGTGCAATTCCGTTCCAATGTATTCCTCACCGATGGATGGATGGTTCCAGATAAGATTCTCTGGTACCCAAGGACATCAGAGCATATTCGTCCCTCCGGAACGCAAAAAAAACTCGGCAGTAAAGAAATCCTTGAGTATTAAAACTGTATAAAAATGACATTCGACGCGACCAAAATCCGTAAGGATTTTCCAATCCTGGGACGTGAAATTCGTCCTGGTATACCGCTAGTCTACCTGGATTCCACAGCGACAACACAAAAGCCGGTCTCTATTCTCACGGCGATGGACGAGTTTTATAAGAACAACAACGCAAATATCCATCGCGGGGTTCATACGCTGGCAGAAGAATCGACCATGTTGTATGAACAGGCTCGTCAACGGGTGGCTGATTTCATTCACGCAGCATCCTCTAGCGAGATCGTATTCACCCGCAATGCAACTGAATCCATCAATCTTGTGGCGCACACCTGGGCGAGAGCAAATATGCAATCCGGGGATGTGGTCATATTGACAGAAATGGAACACCACTCCAATCTCGTTCCCTGGCAGCAACTTTCAGCAGAGCGAGGGATTAAGCTGGAATTCATCCCGGTGACCAATGATGGCTTGCTTGACCTGGAGGCTTATCAATCAATCCTTAAGAAGGAACCCAAACTGGTTTCCTTTTGTGGCATGTCCAATGTTTTGGGAACTATAAACCCTGCCGGGGAAATCATTCGCCTTGCTCATCACGCGGGTGCCCTGGTGCTTATGGATGGAGCTCAGTCAGTACCTCACCTCCCGGTGGATGTTCGGGCACTGGATGTAGATTTCCTGGTGTTTTCGGCACACAAGATGCTTGGCCCAACCGGTATTGGAGTATTATTTGCCAGATCAGATTTACTTGAATCCATGCCTGCATTTCTAGGGGGCGGCGACATGATCAAGACAGTCCACCTGCGTTCATTCCTTCCAAATGACATCCCGCATAAGTTTGAAGCGGGTACCCCGGCTATTGCGGAAGCGGTTGGTTTCAACGCTGCTCTGGATTATCTGGATCAATTGGGCATGGAATCTGTGGCTGCCCATGAACAGGAGATCGTAAGCTATGCGTTGGAGAGGTTGGCTGAAATTCCCGGGGTGAAGGTGCTGGGTCCTGGAGCGGAAAAAAAGGGAGGCGTCGCAGCGTTCACTCTGGAAGGAGTCCATCCCCATGATGTGGCTCAAATCCTCGACCATTATGGCGTGGCAGTACGGGCTGGTCACCATTGCGCTCAACCTTTGCATGAGAAGTTTGGAATAACTGCAAGTACACGGGCCAGTTTTTATATCTATAATATTAAGGAAGAAGTGGATAAACTTGTGGCAGGGCTATACCAGGTAAAGAAAATATTTAATTAGGGCATGAATCTCACATAAAGAACCACCTGATAAACTCCAAATGACAACAATTCAAGATAAGCGCTGGCTTGTTCTACCTGCTATCACCCCACAAGCCAATGAAGCTCTGGTTGCATATTCACCGATCATGAGGCAGATATTATTTAACCGCGGGTATGCGACTCATGAGGCGGCACAAGCCTATCTTCAGGCTGAAACAAACTTCGATTCCTCTCCCATGCAAATGACGGGCATGCGTGATTGCGTGGAACGAATTTGTTATTCCCTAAAACAGAAAGAAGAGATTGCCATTTATGGTGATTACGATGTGGATGGTGTTACTGCCACCGCGTTGCTCGTTCAAGCCCTGCGTTTGATGGGTGGAACTGTGCGCGGGTATATCCCCAATCGGTTCGAGGAAGGATATGGTTTAAATAAAGAAGCCCTTTCAAACCTGTATAACGATGGTGTCAAACTGGTTATCAGCGTGGATTGCGGAATTCGCTCTCCGGAGGAAACGCTTTATGCCAGAACCCTTGGTCTTAACATCATTATCACCGACCATCACCAGCCAGCGGATGGAGACCTTCCAAGCGCAAACGCCATAATAAATCCCAAGCAAGCAGGCGATACCTATCCTGACAAGGACCTGGCGGGTGTCGGGGTGGCGTATAAGATTGTGCAAGCACTGCTGGATTCCGGTGAAACAGCCTGGGGAGATTTTCATGTAGACGATCTCCTAGATCTGGTGGCATTGGGTACGGTGGCAGATCTCGCGCCACTTGTCGGTGAAAATCGAATGCTGGTTCGACAAGGCTTACAAAAGATCCGTGAGACCAAGCGCCAGGGCTTGTTCTCCCTGGCAGCGGTTTCAGATCTACCATTATCCCGTGTAACCGCTACATCCATTGGTTTTACGCTCGGACCAAGATTGAACGCAGCCGGCAGGCTGGAATCAGCGCTGGCGGCATTCGAACTACTGACCACCAAGGATGTGCGATCTGCTGGAGACCTGGCGCAACAACTTAATATTCAAAATCGTCAACGACAGGAGATCACCCGCAAGATCCAGGCGGAAGCCGAGGCGATTGCCCTGGCAGAAGATCCAACCGCAGAATTGTTTTTCGTTGTCCACCCGGATTTCAATCCTGGTGTTGTCGGCCTGGCGGCATCACGCATGGTCGAAACCTATTACCGCCCCACCGTGGTAGGTCAAGTTTCAACAGAGACCACCCGCTGTTCCTGCCGCTCCATCCCGGAATTTCATATCACCGAAGCGCTGGACCAATGCAGGGATCTGCTCGTCAGGCATGGCGGTCATGCCGCGGCGGCAGGATTTACTGTTATGAATTCAAATTTGGATGAATTGAAACGACGGCTGAAAGAGCTGGCCAGGCAAAAACTGCAGGGACGCGATCTTCGCCATACATTGACTGCTGACATCGAAGTCCCGCTTTCAGATTTAAGACCAGGATTGCTAAATCAACTTGAATCCCTCCAGCCAACAGGATATGGAAATCCTGAAGCCGTTTTTGTTAGCCGTAATGTTCGAGTTACGAATGTTCGCACTGTCGGCGCAGAAAACAGGCATTTGAAGTTGGCACTGACCGACGGAACTGTCACTTTTGATGCGATAGGATTTCGCCTCGGTCATCTTAAAGCTGACATGCCATTGCGAGTGGATATAGTCTATACTTTTGAAATCAACGAATTTAATGGAAGAACATCACTGCAATTAAACCTGAAAGACGTGCACCCATCAGAATCATCATAGCCGGCGAGATTCTTCAGATAAGATATTTCCATTGAGATTGATACCTATTGTTATTGGTATCTTTTATGGATGGAATATAGAAATTAGATTGTTTAAAGGAAGCCTAGTTATGTTTTTCCCCCTGCCCTAAGAATGCAGATCTACAGTCAGACTCAATCTACGAATCTATACTTGAATAAAGCCCAAACTGCTTCGAAAGCATCTCTTAGCCCAATTTTCTTACCCTCTGCATAACTACGAGGATTGAAGGATATCGGCACTTCGAAGACATGGGCTTTTCGTTTTAAGATCTTGGCAGTGAATTCTGGTTCGAAATCAAATCGATTTGCCCGCAATGTGATGCCCTGCAAGATTTCACGACGGAATGCTTTATAACCCGTTTCCATATCGCTCAGAATGGTATCGTAAAGAATATTGGTCCACAGGGTAAGAAGCCTGTTGGCAAGCATGTGCCAGAACATCGTCACCCGATGAGGACCACCGAGGAATCTCGACCCATACACTACATCAGCCTTCCCCTCTTCAATGGGTTTCAGCAGGGCAGGGTAATCACGGGGATCGTACTCCAGATCAGCGTCCTGGATCAAAACAACGTCACAGGTGGCAGCCTGAATGCCCTCCCGGACCGCGCCGCCCTTCCCGAGGTTCTTCGCTAAATGGATCACACGAATCCCATTATGACCTGCCATCGAGTCCATCAGCTCTCGCGATCCATCGGTCGAGCCATCGTTCACGATCAGGATCTCGTCTGCCAGTCCGGTGGCCTGAACACGTTCCAGGACTGTCTTTAGTGTGTTTATTTCATTATAAACAGGGATGATCACAGATAATGTCATGGGGCGATTATAAACGAAAT
>Ga0315275_10002053_pt1 | contig 17998 bp, 14 predicted proteins | sample YL17G03_0_MG_FD_205557 | JGI IMG/M metagenome (GOLD analysis project Ga0315275, IMG submission 205557) | Sediment microbial communities from Yellowstone Lake, YNP, Wyoming, USA - YL17G03_0 | ecosystem: Environmental > Aquatic > Freshwater > Lake > Sediment | place: USA: Wyoming | collected...
GCCTACATGCCTTCCGCCGAGGCAACACTTTTGCCTTTTCGTGGCGGCAATTCCCTCGTGGCGGCCATCTACGCCCTGAAAGAACGCTCCCTGGCCGTCATCTACCGCATCTTCCCTGACCCAGAGGCATCGCTCCTGTCTGGCATCCTGCTGGGTGTGGATAACGGTCTGCCCGCCGACCTCCAACAGGCCTACAAGGATACCGGCACAGCCCACATCATCGCCATCTCCGGATTTAACATTACCATCATCGCTGCCCTATTCGTGGCTCTCTTCAGCAGCCTGCTCGGGCCGAGAAAGGGGGCGCTGGCGGCCGTCGTTGGTATCGCCCTCTACACCATCCTGGTTGGCGCGGATGCAGCCGTGGTGCGCGCCGCACTGATGGGCGGGCTGGCGCTCTTTGCCCGGCAGGTCGGCCGCCGCCAGGACGGCCTCAACACGTTGACGTTCGTCGCCGCGCTGATGGCCGTTGGCAATCCATTCGTCTTGTGGGACGTCGGCTTCCAGCTTTCCTTTGCCGCCACGCTCGGCCTGATCCTTTACGCCCAGCCGTTACAGGAGTGGGTCACGCAACGCCTGACACGCGTCTCGCCTCCTGAAACCGCCCAAAAGATCTCTGCGCCCCTTGCCGATTACTTCCTCTTCACCCTGGCCGCCCAACTGACTACCCTGCCGATCATGGCCTACCAGTTCGGGCGCATCTCACTGGTTTCGCTGATCGCCAATCCCTTTATCCTGCCGGCCCAACCAGCCGTGATGCTGTTCGGCGGGCTGGCCCTGCTGCTCGGATTGCTCTACCTGCCGCTCGGTCAACTGGCCGCCTGGCTGGCCTGGCCTTTTGTCGTCTACACCAACCGCGCCGTGGAACTGTTTGCCAGCTTCCCGCACGGTGTGCTGGTGCTTGGGGACTTCTCGCTCCTGTTCGTCATCCTATTCTACGCTGCGCTGCTCTCCTGGACCTTTGCCGGTACTCGTATAAAAGCTTTCCTCGTCGCCCGGCAACTCACCCTCGCCCCCCTGCTCCTCAGCGCGCTTGCCCTTGTCACCTTCCTGACCTGGCGCGCCGCCTTTGCCGCCCCGGATGGCCGCCTGCACCTGACCTTCCTGGACGTAGGCTCCGCCAACGCCGTGCTGATCCAGACTCCCACCGGCCACTATGTACTGGTCAACGGCGGCCCCAGTCTCTCGCGTCTCTCGGATGCCCTCGGCCGGCGGCTCTCTCCCTTCGACCGCAAGCTGGAGTACCTCATCATCGCTTCGACGCAGGAAAACCAGGTCGCCGCACTGCCGCGCACTCTCGAACGCTTCCCCCCCGAGGCTGTTCTGTGGGCAGGGAAGGTCGAATCATCCTATTCCGCCCGCCAGGTGGACAAGTGGCTGGTAGACCAGTCCATCGCGGTAACGCGCGTCATCCCCGGCAGCGGCCTCGACCTGGGTGCGGGAGCCAGGCTCGAGGTGCTGAGCGTCACGCCGCGCGGCGCAGTCCTGCTGGTGGAATGGGGAGGCTTCCGCGCCTTGCTGCCCATCGGCATAAACTTCGATACGCTCGATGAATTAAAAAACGGACAGGCGGTTGGCCCAGTGACTGCCCTGTTGCTGGCCGATTCGGGTTACGCCCCGCTCAACCCGCCCGAATGGATCGCCGCCCTGCGCCCGCAGGTGGTGATCCTCAGCGTGGCGGCCGGTGACCCGGATGGCCTGCCTGACCAGTATGCACTCGATGCGGCGAAAGACATCACCCTCCTGCGCACAGACCAAAATGGCTGGATCACGGTCTCGACGGATGGGGAGCAGATGTGGGTGGAGGTGGAAAGATAGAAAACCTCACAGGTCTTTTAGACCTGTGAGGTTTGGAGATATCGGGGTTGCAGTATACTTCGAATCGTCTTCAATCATTTGCGAGAGTAAACCGTGCTGGATTTAGCCATTGTTGATTATTCTCCATCGAAACTACACCGGCTACTCTTTTCAGTCATGGGGGCAACCAATGCAGAATAGGAGGCTGTGATGTCATCCGATAAATTCATCCTCGCCATAGACCTCGGCTCATCCGGGCCGAAGGTCGCGCTGGTATCCACACGAGGGGAGATCGTCGCCAGCGAGTTCGAGCCGGTGGAGACCCTGTTCCTGCCCGGCGGCGGGGTCGAACAACGCCCGGAGGAGTGGTGGCAGGCCATCGTCCGGGCGGCGCAGCGCTTGCTCGCGCAGGGGCTAGTCCCTCTGGAAAACATCCTGGCGGTCAACTGCGCCAGCCTGTATTCCACCACCGTCGCCGTTGATCGGGAGGGTCACCCGCTGACGAACGCCATCTTCTGGATGGACACGCGCGGCGCGCCCTACGTTCAGGAAATTACCGGCGGCCTGCTCAAATTCGAGGGCTACGGCCTGGGACGGCTGGTCACCTGGCTGCGGCACACCGGCGGCATCCCCGGCCACTCAGGAAAGGATTCCATCGCCCACATCCTGTTCATCCGCCACGAACAGCCGGAGATCTACCGCCAGACATACAAGTTCCTGGAGCCTAAAGATTACATCAATTTACGCCTGACCGGGCAGTTTGCGGCGACCTACGACTCAGTCAACCTGCACTGGCTGACCGACAACCGTGACATCTTCCACATTGATTGGGACGCGCGCCTGCTAGCCCTGGCCGGCATCCAACGCGAGAAACTGCCCGACCTGAGACGGACGCTGGACGTTCTGGGCACGCTCACGCCGGACGCAGCCGCGGCGCTTGGGCTTCCCGCCAGCGTGCAGATCGTCGCCGGGACGACCGACATGCAATCCTCCGCCGTCGGCGCGGGCGCGGTGCGGGATTTCGAGGCCCACCTGTACCTGGGGACCTCATCCTGGATCTCCTGCCAAGTGCCTTTCAAAAAGACCGACCTCCTGCACAACATGGCCTCCCTGCCCTCCGCCATCCCCGGCAAATATTTCATCATCAACGAACAGGAGTGCGCTGGCGCCTGCCTCAACTTCCTGCGCGACGACCTGTTCTACCCGCAGGATGAAATGGAGAGCGGCGCACCCCCGGCCGACCTGTACGCACGTTTCGACCGCATGGCCGCCAGCGTCCCGGCTGGCAGCCGCGGCATTATCTTCACCCCATGGCTTGTCGGCGAACGGACGCCGGTGGAGGATGCACTGATCCGGGGCGGATTCCACAATCTGTCCTTGGATAACAACCGCTGCGATTTCGTGCGAGCGGTTTTCGAGGGCGTAGCGTACAATTTACGCTGGCTGCTGGAAGGCGTGGAACCCTTCTGCAAGCGCAGGCTGGATCCGCTCAACATGATCGGAGGCGGGGCGAAATCGGACATCTGGTGCCAGATCCACGCCGACGTGTTGGACCGCACCATCCGCCAGGTGTGGGACCCGATCCGGGCCGGATTGCGCGGCGCGGCTTTTTTGGCATGCGTGGCGCTTAAGCGCACCACCTTCGACGAAATCGCCGCGGGCATCCAAATTGCCCACACCTTTCAGCCCAATCCCGACCACCGCAAGATCTACGATAAGTTATTCAGAGAATTCGTGACCCTGTACCACAGGAACCGTCCAGTCTACGCACGGCTGAATGCAAGGAAAAGCTAATGGACATCCAAAACATTCAAAAACAACTGAAATGGCTGCCCCCGAGCTGGTTGGCGGGAATGGAAAAATACCTGCGGCGCATCCCGGCCGTAAAATCTATGATCGAGAAAGAATACGAAGGGATCATGACCCAACTGGAAGGAACGGTCAAGCCCTACCGGCAGGATTTCCCCACGTTTGCGCACATCCCCGAAACCGGCTTCGACCGGGAAGAACTCATCCGCCAGTTGGAAGCCCTCAAAGGCCGCGAAGAAGCCCGCTGGAAAGAGGGCTACGCTTCCGGCGCGGTCTATAACGGCGACGACGCCTTTGTGGATTTCCTCAATCGGGTCTACGCCATCCATTCGCAGGCCAATCCGCTGCATGCCGATATCTGGCCGAGCGCCTCCAAATTCGAATCCGAGATCGTCGCCATGACAGCCCAAATGCTGGGCGTATCCGAAGCGGATGCCGAGATCTGCGGCACGGTCACTTCGGGCGGCACGGAAAGTATTTTGCTGGCCATGAAGACCTATCGCGATTGGGCGCGCGACCGGCGCCGGATCAGGAGGCCTGAGATCATCGCGCCGGTCACCGCTCATCCGGCCTTCGATAAAGCCGCGCAATATTTCCGGATCAAGATGATCCGCACGCCGGTTGGCCCTGATTTCCGCGCTGACCTCCGCGCTGTCGAACGCGCCCTCAGCCGCAATACTATTGCCATCATCGGCTCCGCGCCGACTTTCCCGCATGGCATGATTGACCCAATCCGTGAACTCTCCGAACTGGCGCGGCAGCAGGGCGTCGGATTCCACACCGACGCCTGCCTGGGAGGCTTTGTCCTGCCCTGGGCAGAGAGACTCGGCTACCCCGTCCCGCCCTTCGATTTTCGCCTGCCGGGTGTGACTTCCATGTCTGCCGACACGCACAAATACGGCTACGCTGCCAAAGGTACCTCGGTGGTGCTCTATCGCGGACTGGAACTGCGCCGCTACCAGTATTTCACCGCAGCGGACTGGCCCGGAGGCCTATACTTTTCCCCCAACATGGCCGGCAGCCGTCCGGGCGGCCTGAGCGCCGTTTGCTGGGCGGCCATGATCTCGATGGGCGAGTCTGGCTACCTGGAAGCCACGCGGCGCATCTTGGAAACAGCGGTCGCTTTCAAAAAAGGCATAGCCGAGATTCCTGAACTGCACGTGCTGGGCGATCCGCTGTGGATCATTGCCTTCGCGTCCGAATCGCTCGATATCTACAAGGTGATGGATTTCATGCTGGGCCGCAAGTGGAGTCTAAATCCGCTGCACAAGCCATCCGCAGTTCACATTGCACTGACCCTGCGCCATGCGCAAGCGGGCGTTGTCGAGAGATTTATCCGCGACCTGCGCGAGGCGGTCGAACATGTCAAGGCACACCCGGAGGAAAAAGGCGAGAGCGCGCCCGTCTACGGCATGGCTGCTACCCTGCCGCTGCGAGGCGTGGTCAGCGAAATGCTTAGGCGATATGCGGATTTGCTATATAAAGTATAGTTTCTGAAGAACTAGGAGAAACCAATATGACTGATACCATCTACACCCAACTCGCCGCAGCCCTCGACCGGCTGCCCAATGGCTTTCCGCGCACGGAGACGGGGGTCGAGATAAAGATCCTGAAGAAGATCTGCTCCCCCGAGGAGGCTGCCCTGGCTGGCCAGTTGCGCGGCGACTTGGAGCCGGCTGACGAGATAGCCGGGCGGATCGGCCTGCTGACCGAAGAGGCCACCAACCAACTGTTCAAGTTGGTGCGGCGCGGCCTGGCCTGGTTCGAGAAGCGGGAGGGGAAATTGCACTTCCGGCTGGCGCCCTTCGTGGTCGGCATTTACGAGGCGCAGTTGGAACTCATGGATCACGAGCTGGCGCACCTGGTCGAAGAGTACATGACCAGCGGCGGCGCGGCCGGCATGATGGGTGTGCAACCGGCCCTGCACAGGGTGGTGCCGGCCCAGGGTACGGCCAAGCCTGAATGGATCCTCCCCTATGATGACGTGCGCGCCATCCTGCTATCCGCCAAAGCGTTCAGCATCCGGGACTGCATCTGCCGCGCCCAGCAGGATCACCTCGACCGGAAATGCGATTTCCCGCTGAACATGTGCCTGTCCTTCTCCAACGCGGAACGCTCACTTAGGCCAGGGGATATCACCCAGGCTGAGGCGCTGGCTCTGCTCGACCGCAGCGAGGAGATCGGACTGGTGCACACGGTCAACAACGTGATCGAAGGCTTGGGTTACGTCTGCAACTGCTGCGGCTGCTGCTGCGCCATTCTGCGAGGGATCACGGAGTGGGGCATCGAGGATTCGGTCGCCCAGGCCAATTATTTCGCGGTCATTGACCCTGAGATCTGCAACGACTGCGGCACCTGCATCGAACGCTGCCAGGTTCACGCCATTTCCGCAGGGGATGGTTTCTCGGTGGTGGACAAAGCGCTCTGCATCGGCTGCGGGCTGTGCGTCACGGGCTGCCCCAACGACGTGGCCCGGCTGGAGCGCAAGCCGGAAGCCGAGATCGTCCATCCACCGGCAGACTTCGCGGCCTGGGAGCATGAGCGCCGTATCAACCGGGGCATGGCAAATTAGGACAGAAAAATCAAAAAACGAAGGTCGCCCTGGCCAAGCCCGCCACCTGTGCCTGCGTCAGGTGCAGGCAGAGCAGGCGAAGGAGCACGAAGTAAAACCCTGAAACAGAGCATAATTTCCCCTTTGTGCTCCTTTGTGCCCTTCGTGTAAGAATTTTCCCACTAAAAACGGGAGAGCTTTCTAATCCAAAGTCAACCCCCCGATGAACTCTCTTATGACCGAGTCCTTTGGAACGATCGAATCATCGGGAACAGGCATGATGGTTTCGAGCAGGGTGTGGATGCGCGCGGCGCGCGTAAACGCATCTTCACGCAAGGGATCGTTCTGGTAAAGCTTCACCCATTCAGAAAAGTGATCCATCAGCTTCGGCTTATAAATCGGCAACTCATACGGCATCCCGCTGTTGATAATAAAATCGGTGGTGTCTATGTAAGGGATGGTGTTCTTCATTTCGCCCGACCGCACGTAATGCCAGTGCGTCAGCGTTTTGCAGTAATCGTAAGCGCGATGGATGGCATCCCGCAGCATCCTGCGCATCAGGCGGATGTCGGTCCAGCGGACATATTGCCCTTTATTATCCTTCATCTGCAATAAAGGTTCGAGGTAGATCTTGATCTTTTCATCTTCGATGCCATCCGTCATGGGCGGATATAAGCCATACAGGCTGTCAATGAGGATAATGTCGCCCCCTCCCAGGCGAATGGGCGTCCTGTCCAGGTAGCGCTTGCCCGCTTTGAAATCATAGTACGGCAACAGCACTTCTTCCCCGGATAGAAGCTCATGAAGATGCTGGTTGATCAATTCGATATCCAGCGCCTGGGGGGTCTCGAAGTCATAGTCGCCAAACTCGTCTTTAGGATGCAGCTCTAAATCGAAATAATAATTGTCCAGGTTCAGTTCGGCAAAGCGCAGTCCCTGCTGGATCAGGTTGCGGGCGATCTTTTTGGTCGTGGTCGTCTTACCAGAAGAAGAAGGCCCGGCGATGATCACGAGTTTGATTGTGTCTTTCCGATCGCCAATCAAATCCGTCACCATTTGAAGGTCTTGTGCGTATGCGGCCTCCGCCTCTTTTACAATTTCCGCAATCTCACCCTTCTCTATTCTTCGATTTATCTTTTCTACCGTATTGACCTCGTGATCTACCGCCCAATCCAAAACCGACCACATTTTCGCCCAGGGGATATACTCCGAGCGTTGCTCGCTGGGTGACTTCTCCTTTTTTCGCCGCCGGTTGCGTTCCTCACGGTAGAGAATGTAGGCTTTGGCAACCCTGGCATGACCGTTCTCGATCAATACCTTTTCGACCACATCCTGGATCTCCTCGACGGTCGGGGGCTCATTCTTTCCGAAGCGACTCTCCAATAACTCGACAACCTGATTGCTGAGGCCTTCGGCAATCGTCTGGTCCCGGCCACCGACCGAAACCGCGGCGCGGAAAATTGCGTTTGTGATCCTATCTTGCACAAAGGGGACGGTGGCCCCGTTGCGTTTTATCACGTACTTTATCTTTGCCATATTCATGCCTCAAGAACAAACTTACCTTCTGACCAAATAGTATACCCCGGAGTTGCCCGCGATTCGATGCCCCTTGACAAAAGCAAGGGGGCGGTTAGAATGATGTCCACATTCGAGAGGTAAACAACCTGTTTTATGAACACAGAAGTGAGCGGCAGGACATTGCCTGAAACAATTCTGACCACCATCCGAAACGCCCTCGCAGAGGATATCGGCGCAGGCGACGTGACCACGAACAGCATCGTTCCGCCCGATGCGGTCATGTCCGGGCGCATAATCGCCAAACAGGCCGGAGTCGTCGCCGGATTGGATGTGGCAGCAGCGACTTTTCGCCTGCTCGACCGATGCGTCGAGTTCCTGCCGCGCGTCGAAGAGGGGGGACGCGTGGAAAACCGTCAGATGCTGGCAGACCTCACCGGCCCGGCGCGCGCCCTGTTGACTGGCGAACGCACCGCGCTGAACTTCCTGGGGCGCATGTCCGGCATCGCTACGCTGACGCGCCAGTTCGTGGAGGCGGTCGCTGGGACGAAGGCGATCATCCTCGACACGCGAAAGACCGCGCCCGGTCTGCGCCTGGTGGACAAGCTGGCCGTACAACGCGGCGGCGGGCAGAACCATCGCGTCGGCCTGTATGACATGATCCTCATCAAGGATAATCACATTGACTTTGCCGGTTCGCTGGCAGAAGCCGTCAGCCGGGCACGCGGCGCGGGGAACGGCCTGTGCGAAGCACCTACTCGGCATGTCGAAGTCGAGGCGCGCACGCTGGGAGATGTCCGCGCCGCGCTCGATTTGGGCGTTGAACGCGTCTTGCTGGATAATATGTCAACGGAAATGATGTCCGAGGCGGTCAGGCTGACGAACGGCTGCGCAAAGCTCGAAGCATCGGGCAATGTCACGCTGGCGAACGTCCACAAGATTGCCGAAACTGGGGTGGATTTCATCTCGATTGGTGCGCTGACGCATTCGGCCAGGGTGTTCGATGTGAGTCTGGATTTTACAAAGGCATGACGATGGACGCACAGGAAATGTATCTCAAGATGAAAGCCAGGCTCGAAAAAATCGTGCCGGATGTGGAGCTGCGTTACAAGGCCGAACTGGCTGCGCAAATCATCGAACTCAAGCGTGAAAAGAACGCCGTGATCCTGGGGCACAACTACATGGAACCGGCGCTGTATTACTCGATCCCCGATTTCGTGGGCGACTCGCTGGAACTCAGCCGCAAGGCCGCGCAGACGGATAAAGACATCATTGTCTTCTGCGGCGTGAAATTCATGGCCGAGACGGCCAAGATCCTGAACCCGACCAAGACGGTACTCCTGCCTTCCGAAAAGGCGGGCTGCTCACTGGCTGCCAGCATCACCGCCGAGGATGTACGGGCGCTCAAGCGACAGTTCCCCGGCGTGCCGGTGGTAACCTACGTCAATACGTATGCAGATGTCAAAGCCGAATCGGATATCTGCTGCACCTCTGGCAATGCTAAAGCGGTGGTCAACTCGCTCAAGTCAGATATGGTCATCTTCCTGCCCGACGAATACCTGGCCAGCAACGTGGCAAGGGAAATGGGGAAGCGGATTATTTTTCCTGAACCTAACCCCCCCATCCCCCCTTTCCTCGTAGGGAAAGGGGGGATGGGGGGGTTAGGTAAGGGCACCATGATCGGCTGGCGCGGGCGCTGCGAAGTTCACGAGAAATTCACGGTGGAGGATATCAAAGCCGTGCGTCAGCAATTCCCCGAAGTCGTCATCCTATCCCACCCGGAGTGCAGCCCGGAGGTGGTGGCAGCCTCGGATTTCTCCGGCAGCACGGGAGCCATGATCCGCTACGTGGAGCAAACCAAAGCCCCCCAGTACCTCTTGCTGACCGAGTGCGCCATGGGCGATAACATCGCGGCCGCCAACCCGGATAAGGAGATGCTGCGCCTGTGCAGTGTCCGCTGCCCGCACATGAACCAGATCACCCTCGAAGATACCCTCGACGCCCTCAAGCTCAATCGCTATGTGATCGAGGTGCCGGAAGACATCCGCCGGCGCGCCTACAAAGCCGTGGAACGTATGATCGCGATTGGATGACCTCACCCCATCCCCCTGCCCGCTTCCCCTCTCCTAAAAAAGCGAGGTGAAGGGGGTGTGCGCAGCACCTACTCGGTAGGAGACCCATGACACAGCCTGACGTTCTCATCATCGGCAGCGGAATCGCCGGTGCGACCACCGCCTTGAGCCTGGCCCAGAATCCCAGGCTGAACATCACCCTGATCACGCGCGATCCCGACCCGCGCGAATCGAACACGCGCTACGCCCAGGGCGGGATCATCAGCCGCGGCCTCGACGATAACGCCGAGCTGCTTGTCGCCGACATCCTGGCCGCGGGTGCGGGCGCCAGCTTGCCGAAAGCCGCCCGCACCCTGGCCGAAGAAGGCCCGCCCCTGCTCGAAAAGATATTGATCGAGAAAGCTGGCGTGAAGTTCGACCGCGGGCCGGATGGGCAGATCGCCTGGGGCCAGGAGGCAGCCCATTCACGGCGACGCATTGTTCACGTCGGCGACATTACCGGCCAGGTCATTATCGAGGGCTTGATTGCGGCTTTGGAGCAATATCCAAACGTCCGGCTGGCGAAGAACCTGACCGCCGTAGACCTCATTACCTTTCCACATCACTCGCGTGACCCACTAGCGGCCTACCAGCCGATCACCTGTCACGGCGCGTACGTTTTCGACCGGCAGGCCAAGACCATCCACCGTATTCTCACCGCCGCCGTCGTACTGGCAACCGGCGGCTTAGGACGCATCTACCTGAGCACCACCAATCCGCCCGGCGCGCGCGGGGATGGCCTGGCAATGGCCTCGCGCGCTGGGGCGCGCATCATCAACGCCGAATACGTCCAATTCCACCCCACCGCCCTGGCCGTTCCAGGCGCAGAAGGTTTCCTGATCAGTGAAGCAGTGCGCGGCGAAGGCGGCTTGCTGCTCACGCCCGATGGCCACGCCTTCATGGCTGATTATTCACCCGAATGGAAAGACCTGGCGCCGCGCGACGTGGTCTCGCGCGCCATCCATCACCAGATGGAGACGCAAGGCTATTCCCACGTTTTGCTAGACATTGCTTCACGCCAGCCAGCGGAAAGGATACGGGAACGCTTCCCGAACATTTCCGCCACTTGCCAGAAGGTGGGCATTGACATCACCCAGGAGCCGATCCCGGTCATCCCGGCGGCGCATTATTCCTGCGGCGGCGTGGCCGTGGACGAATGGGGCCAAACCAGCATCGGCAACCTGTATGCAGTGGGCGAGGTCAGTTGTACGGGACTGCACGGCGCCAACCGGCTGGCTTCCACCTCATTGCTGGAGGGATTGGTATGGGGACACCGCACCGCCCAGTTTATTGCAAAAACACTCGACCGAGGAACGGCAGGTTCTGGTCCCAGCCGCGAGGAGGTGCCTCCCTGGGACGAGAGCGGCCTGACCGCCGACTCCGACCCGGCCCTCATCCAGGGCGACATGCAGACGATCCAAAATATCATGTGGCATTACGTTGGGCTGGTGCGCAGCAGCGACCGTCTCTCGCGTGCCATCCGCGAACTGCGGCACTTGCAAAACGAAATCGAAACCTTCTACCGGACGACCAAGTTGAGCGACGGCCTGATCGGCCTGCGCAACGCCGTTGAGGTGGCTTTGATCGTCGCCCAGGCAGCGCAACATAACCGCCAGAGCCGCGGTTGCCATTACCGGCGGGATGCGGTGCAAGTGGGAGATAGGTTGTTGTAGAGAGCGGTTTTTATTTCCCCATCATCTCATCATTGCTGCTATCAATCTCCTTGATCTCGCCAGTGACAATAAAAATGGTGCGCTCGCAAATGTTGGTGACGCGGTCGGCCATCCGCTCCAAGTTGTGCGCAGCCCAGAGCAGGTAGTTGGCGCGGTCAATCGTCTTCGGGTCTTTTATGACGAAGGTCATCAGCTCGCGGTAGACCTGGTCGTAGAGCGCGTCGACCTCGTCATCTTCCTTCGGGATCACCTTTGCGGTCTCGGCATCCTCGTTGACAAAAGCCGTCAGCGCCCGGTGAAGCATACTGGAGGCAATCTGGGCCATGCGCGGCAAGTCAATCAGCGGCTTGAGCAGCGGTTCATCACCCATGCGGATGTTGATCGTAGCCATGCCCTTGGCATAATCACCCATGCGTTCCAACTCGGCGCTCACCTCGAGGATGGAAGCCAATAAACGCAGGTCGTGCGCCATCGGCTGCTGCGTGGCGATCAGGATCATGACCTGGTTCTCGATGGCGAAGCGCTTTTCGTTGATCTTGGCATCGGCGGCATAAATACGGCGCGCCGCCTCCAGGTCACGCTTCTTCAACGCTTCGACTGCATCCAGGGTCTGCTGTTCAACCAAGCTGCCCAGCAGAAGAAGTTCATCCTTTAGCTGCTGAATGTCATTTTCGAAGGTTTTTCGGAGCATCAGGCACCTCGTTTCTTCGGTTTACCAATTATGGGGAATCAACCGAATCTTCCCTCAACATAATCTTCTGTGCGTTTATTCTTCGGATGGGTAAAAATCTCTTTGCCTCTGGCATATTCCACCAGTTCGCCCTGCAAGAAGAAGGCGGCGTAATCGGCAGTGCGGGCGGCCTGCTGGACGGAATGCGGTACTAGCACGATGGTGTAATCCTTCTTGAGTTCCTGCAAGGCCAGTTCTACCTTGCCGGTCGAAAGCGGGTCAAGGCCGGAGGTGGGTTCATCCATTAATATGACTTCGGGTTGGTTTGCCAGGACACGCGCCAGGCACAACCGCTGCTGCTGTCCACCGGAGAGGGCAATTGCCGGATCGCCGAGACGGTCTTTGACCTCGTCCCAGAGCGCGGCCTGGCGGAGGCTGCGCTCGACAGCCTCGTCTAGGCGGGATTTGTGCTTCTCACCAGCCAGTTCCAGGCCATAGGTCAGGTTGCCGCGCAGGGTCAACGGCAGGACGACCGGGCGGGCGAATACCATCCCGACCCGGCGGCGCAGGCTAATGACATCCGTCTTCGGATCGAGAACATCGTCCCCGTCGAGCAGGATGCGGCCCGAAGCAGTCTTGATCTCGGTCAGATCATTCAAGCGGTTCAGGCAGCGAAGCAGCGTGGACTTGCCGCCGCCCGCCGGACCGAACAGCACTGTAATGGCATTGGCGACAATATTCATGGTAATGTCACGCAGCGATTCCGTGCCGTCGGCGTATTGGAGGGAGAGGTGTTCGATGACTATCTTGTCCATTGATTTACGATTTCAGATTGACGATTTACGATTGAAAACCAAGGGCAGATGACTGGTGACTGGACACTGATTACTTTTTCACTGCTTCTTTGATAACCTTCTTCACCCTCGTCACCTGAGCGCCCTGCAAATCTACCATGCGCTTCTCCAGCACAGCAATGAACTCGCCTTTGTTGGCCGCATTCACTGCCGCGAGAGTTTTTTCGGAGTGTTGGGGTACATCCTTGGGGCGACAGGTGGTGAGATGGTTCAGGAGATAGGGGAAGATCTCTGAACGATAAGCCTCATTCTTGGAAGCCATGATTGCCAGGATTTTGACGCCGTTATCAATGGTAATGACGGAGCCGGTTTCCATTACATGCTCGATTTCCCCAACGCGCGGATAAATCTCATCGGCTTTCTGTGCGGCAATCGTGGACAAGGCCAGCATCGCGCCCCAGGCCATGCGATTGTTGCGGCTCTTCATGAACTTCAGGAAATCACCCACGTAGTCCTCGATCAATTCCGGGGCGAGGTAGCCGATCTCATAGAGGACTTTTATGCAATCGTTGGCAACATTACGGTCTTTATTCCAGAGATTCTCGGCAATCTCCCGGATGCCCGCAGTGTTTTTCGACTCTACCAGTTCTCTGGCGAGTTCCTGATTGGGCACCTCGTCGCGCCGGTTCTGGAAGTAAGCAATTTTATTCAAGACGGTCATAAGAATACTCCTTACGTTTCACGTTTCACGCCGCACGTAAATCGTGATGCGGAAAACGCAAGATGCCTCTACCATTGTCTCCTCGCTCTCGCGCGTGACCGAATCACTGTCGCAATCAGGTTCAGGCCCAGCACGAAGGTGATCAACACCAGCGCCGTGCCGTACTGGATCTGGATCGGCATCTCCGGCACTTGCGTGGAAATGACGAACAGGTGGTAGGGTAAGGCCATCGTGGCATCCAAAGGCGAATGCGGTAAGCGCGGCAGGAAGAAGGCCGCGCCGGTAAATAGGATGGGCGCGGTCTCCCCGGCAGCGCGTTCCAGGCCGAGGATGACGCCCGTGATGATGCCGGGCAGAGCCTGCGGCAGCACGATGCGGCGGATGGTCTGCCAGCGCGTGCCACCTAGCGAGATGCTGACCGTGCGGAAGGCCTGCGGCACGGCGCGCAGGGCTTCTTCCGCTGCGCTGATGATGACTGGCAGGGTCATGATCGAAAGCGTCAGCGAGGCGGAGAGGAGGCTGGTGCCGAATCTCAGGAAGAAGACGAAAAGTCCGAGCCCAAACAGGCCATAAACCACCGAGGGGATGCCTGCCAGGTTGATGATGGCAATGCGGATCAGCCGCGTCAGCCAGTTCTCTTTGGCGTATTCCGCCAGATAAATCGCTGCCGCTACGCCCAGCGGGACGGAAAATACGGCTGTGCCGAGCGTCAAATAGAACGTTCCGACGATGGCCGGCAAGATGCCCCCGGCGCGCATGCCGTCGTGGGGGAAGCTGGAGAGGAACTCCCACGAGATGGCCGGAGCGCCTTTGGCAATGATGTAGGCGAACACTGCCAGGATGGGGATGACGGTGAACAGGGCTACCAACGTCAGCAGGGAAAAGCCGAGGCGTTGGGTGAGGAGGCGGTTCACGACAACACCCTCTCCGCCCGCTTTTTCTGGCGGAAAACGACCGCTGAAGCCGTCACGTTGACGGCCAGCGAGATCAGGAACAGCACCAGGCCAATGAAAAACAACACGTGATAATGTGTGCTTGCGTTAGCGACCTCGCCCATTTCGGCGGCGATGGTTGCCGTCATGGTGCGAGCCGGCATGAAAAGTGAGTTCCAGCGCGTTGCCAGCACGGGGGCGTTGCCGGTGACCATCATCACGGCCATCGTCTCGCCGATGGCACGCCCGAGGCCAAGCATGACCGCCGTCAGCACGCCGGAGCGGGCGGCCGGCAGAGTCACCCGCCAGATAGTCTGCCAGCGCGTCGCCCCGATGGCCCAGGCGCCCTCGCGGTAACTCTGCGGCACGGCATCCAGCGCATCCTCGGCAATCGAGACGATGGTCGGGACGGCGATGCCGCCCAGGAGCAGCGACCCGGCCAGGGCGGTCAGACCGGTCGGCAGGTTCAGAAAGACCCGCAGGAACGGGGCAAGGACGAGAATCCCCAGGAAGCCAAGCACCACCGAGGGCAGTCCGCCTAGCAGTTCTACAAGAGGTTTGAGAATCTCGCGCGTCCAGCGCGGGGCGATCTCGGCGATAAAGACCGCCGTCCCAATGCCAAAGGGGATGGCGATCAGCATCGCGCCGACGGTCACAATGAGCGAGCCGGTGATGAGCGGCAGGATGCCAAAATAGTTCTCGATGGGATACCAGCGCTGGCTGAACAGACCGGCGAGCGGGACTTCGCTGAGCGCCGGCAGGCCTTCGCGCAGCAGGAAGAAAAAGATGAGGGCGACAAAGACGATGGCCGAATAGCCCGAGGCCTTGATCGCCCGGGTAATAACGTATTCGCGCCAGTCGAGGGATTTATCCATAATCCTTCCGGGTGTCATTGCGAGGGCGCTCGGGCTTTTTTTGCCCGCCCGAAGCAAACTCCTCTGCTGCCAGGGGATTGCTTCGCCGCCACAGAACGGCGGCTCGCAATGACATTATCGTATCGGCACGAAGCCCAGTTCCGCCACGATGGCCTGGGCCTCATCGGAGTGCATGATCCAATCCAGGTAAGCCGCCACCGCGCCGCTCGGTTCGCCGGCCGTGTACATGTACAAGTCACGGGCGATGGGATAAGAGTTGTCGTACACGGTGGCAATAGACGGCAAGACGTAAGGATCGCCTGACTGTCGAGCAATGGCGATCATCTTCAGGTCATCCGGTACGTACCCCAGCCCGTCGTAGCCAATGGCGTTCGGGTTCTGCCGTACCTCGTTGATGATGCCCTCCGACGAGGGCAGGAGCAGGGTGTCGGTCGAGAAGAGCGTCTTGTTGTTCTTGTCGCCCAGGCGTAGCACCGTCTCCAGGAAGTAGACATGCGTGCCGGAATTGGTCTCGCGCGAGAGGCGCACGATGGGCCTATCCTCGCCGCCGACTTCCTGCCAGTTGCTGATCTTGCCGCTGTAGATGTCAGAAATCTGCTGCAGGGTCAACCGGCCCACCGGGTTCTCCGGGTTGACGATTACGGCGATGGCATCCCGTGCCATGACGTGCTCCACCGGGTTGATCCCCTTGGACTTTGCCTGTTGCATTTCTTCGGATTTGATTTGTCGTGAGGCGTTGGCGATGTCCACCGTCCCGTTGAGCAGTGCGGCGATGCCTGTCCCGGACCCGCCGCCTGTCACCGAAAGACTGACGCCGGGATGCCCAGCCTGGTATTCTTCGGCCCAGGCCAGCGCCAGGTTGACCATCGTGTCGGAGCCTTTGTTCTCGATGTAAGCCGAGGCTTGCGTTGGGGAAGTGGGCTGTTCGGGGGATGGCCCACAGGAGGGGAGGAAAAAGGTCCAAAGAACAATAAAAACGAGAAGGCGTCTCATTGCTTGAATTATAGCTGATTTAGCGGTGTCATTGCGAGGAGGGTCGAGTAGGCTGAAAGCCGTATCGAGACCTGACGAAGCAATCTCCCACTCGCGAGGAGATTGCTTCGTCGCGCCTGCGGCGCTCCTCGCAACGACAGAAGAATATCGTGTAAAATTGACCGCGTGGCTGCTGAAAATCCCATCTTCGTCATTCGAGAATTGAACTTCTATTACGGGGCGAAACTGGCCTTGAGCAAGATCAGCATGGAGATCCTGCCGCGCATGGTCACGGCGCTGATCGGCCCTTCGGGCTGCGGCAAGTCCACTTTCTTGCGCTGCCTGAATCGGATGAACGAGACCATCCCCGGCGCCCGCGCCGAGGGGCAGATCCTGCTCGACGGACAAGATATCAACGCCGAAGGTGTAGACGTGGTAACGCTGCGCCAGCGTGTGGGGATGGTCTTCCAAAAACCGAATCCTTTCCCGCAATCGGTGTACGACAACGTCGCCTTCGGTCCGCGCGTGCTAGGGCTGCTCAAGAACAATGCTGATTTGGACGAAACCGTCGAACGCAGCCTGCGCCAAGCCGCGCTGTGGGACGAGGTCAAGGATCAACTGAAACAGAACGCCCTGGGCTTCTCGCTCGGCCAGCAGCAGCGGATGTGCATCGCGCGCGTCCTGGCCGTCCAGCCGGAGGTGATCCTTTTCGATGAATCCACCTCGGCGCTCGACCCCATTGCCACATTGCACATAGAGGAATTGATCAGCGAACTAAAGCAGAACTACACCATTGTCATCGTGACGCACAACATGCAGCAGGCCGCGCGTGTCTCGGATTTCACCGGCCTGTTCTGGCTGGGCGAACTGGTCGAGTTCTCCCCCACTGACCGGATGTTCACCCGCCCGAAGGAAGAGTTGACCGAGGCTTATTTGACGGGGCGGATGGGTTAGAACAGTATCCAGTGTTCAGTTTTCAGTGAACAGTAGAAACGGGGGAAAAACTACTGTACAGCGTCCAACGCCGCCTTCATCCGCTCTAGCGCCTGCATCAACGTGGCGCGCGGACAGCCGAAGTTCAGCCGCACGAAGCCTTCGCCGCCAGGGCCAAAGGTCGCGCCGTCGTTCAAAGCCACTTTCGCTTTATTCAAGAAGAACTCGTAAGGCGACCCACTGATCTGCCCATCTCTCAACAAGTCGTTGCAGTCCAGCCAGGCCAGGTAGGAGGCCTCCGGCAGGGTGGTGCGGACGCCGGTCAGGTTCGTCGCGACGAAATCCACCAGCGCGTCGCGGTTGGCGGTCAGGTAGCGGCGCAATTCACCCAACCACTCGTCACATTCGCCGGAAAAGGCGGCCTGCGCGGCGACCATTCCCAGGCTGCTGACGTGCAGCGTCAGGCGCTCGACTTCTTTCTTGAAGCGCTGGCGCAGTTCATCGTTTGGAATAATGGCACATCCGCAATACAAGCCAGGCACGTTGAAAGTCTTGCTGGGCGCGACCAGGGTGATCGTCCGCGTGGCAACCTCCGCTCCGAGCGTGGTGAGGGGAATATGCTGCGCATCATCCAACAGCAGCTCG
>Ga0315275_10002054_pt1 | contig 17993 bp, 10 predicted proteins | sample YL17G03_0_MG_FD_205557 | JGI IMG/M metagenome (GOLD analysis project Ga0315275, IMG submission 205557) | Sediment microbial communities from Yellowstone Lake, YNP, Wyoming, USA - YL17G03_0 | ecosystem: Environmental > Aquatic > Freshwater > Lake > Sediment | place: USA: Wyoming | collected...
TCGCCTTTGCCCGTATCATGCTTGCTCTTGGGATAGGGATCGTCGTTGGCGATGCCGCCCAGGCGCACGATTTCCGCGATGTACTCGGCCGGGATGCCCTTGACCGTCTGCAGGGCTTCGGGCGGCCTCTGGTTGCGAAAACCGTTGTAGCAGGTCATCAGCCCCGCCGTGCCGTTGCCGCCGAGGAAGGCATACCGCTCGATCAATAGCGTGCTCGCCCCGCTCCGCGCGGCCGCGGCGGCGGCGATGACTCCGCTCGGACCCCCGCCGGCGACGACGACCTGATACCGCGCCACGACCGGCGTTTCCAACCGCTCCGAATAGGACTTCGCACCGGCCTGAGCACCTGCACCATCGGCACCAGTTGCCAAGGCCATGCCGAGCGCCGATCCCAGAAACTCGCGACGATCTACATTCATGATGCTTCTCCTGTTCTTCCCAGATACGCGATCTATTCCAATACTACTAATGTCCACAATCTTAGCTCGGGCACCCGCACGCGGACTGTGCCTGCATTTTGCACCAACTCTACCTGCTGCGGCGGCTTGTCGTAGGAGAGCAGTCTCGCCTGGGGCTTCGACGGTGAAACCAGGCTCTTGTCCAGGGACACCTCCACGTTCGAGAGGGACCTAGTGCTCTTGGCCTGCGAATCGTAGTCGCGATTGAGCAGATGCAGCACGATCTCGTTCGACCCGCTTTTCTTGCGGACCGTGACCAGCACGTTCGCCGGTGCGCCGGGCTTGTGGTCCTTGACCTCGACGGCCTCAAAGCCATCGAAGCAGCCGGCATTCTCGCGGATGAAGCGATACATCGGGGCGTACGCCTCCACCGGGGCGGCGTACCAATGGGTCCCCAATTCGTTGTTGAAGCACCACTGGCGCTGCGGATGCGGCACCATGAACCGTTGTCCGTAGGCATAGGCCAGAGCGACCCAGAAGCGGACCAGCTCTTCGCACTGATTCTGCTTCACGAACGCCCAATCCTGACCGGAGGCGGTGGCCGCCAGCGGCTTTCCCAGTGTTGCGGCCAGCTCATACGCCTCAATGGCATGGTCGATCTGCTTCGTTCCCGCAGGGGCATTCTGGCCCACTTCACAGATGACGTGCGTGAGATACTTCACGACGTAGGTGTGCGTCTTATTGGGCAGACCGGCATTGGCGCTGAGCAGCACCGGGTGGCCGGCCACTTCCGCCGCCAACTGGCCCAACTGCCGCGTGTGCTCGGCGGCGGCCTCCGCGTGAAACTCAAGGAACAAATCCATCAAGGGAATCTTGCGTTGGACTTTCTTGTACTCCTGTCGAGTGGTGGCATACTTGCGCACCAATGTGCGATAGTCGAAATCGTCGATCTGCTCGACCCCGGCCTTCTGCAACTGCTCCTTCGTAGCGTGACTTCTAAGGTACTCCCGGAAGCCCTTCATGCAGTAATCGCAGAACCCGCCGCCCTGCCACCACGCGGCCCCGGCGGTCCCCAAGTGGTCGTCCACGTGCAAACCGTCCGCTTTGCCCGCCATCGCCTGGCGGACCCGCTCGCGGCAGAGCGTTTGAAACTCGGGGTGGTTCGTGCAGCCGAAGTAGGTTTTCGTCCCTTGGTACGTGTGGTCGAACTGCCAGGGCACCTCCACCGGATTGCCCTCGATATCGACCGCGCAGGCGGCCCGCAGCTTGGGATCCTTGTGGATGTTCTCCGCTCCCGCCGTCAGACACCACATCGAGCCGGTGCAGCGAATGCCCAGATCGTGATGCCGTTTGACTTGCTCAGCCCTCTCGGCCCCGCCCCAAGCAACGAATGTAGCATCGTAGGCCCGGTACGCCTCGTCCGAGGCCGCGTACATGAAGACCACCTCGGAGTGACGAAGCACCGGCTCGGTGCTCGAGGCACGCGACGGAGCTGCGGATGCAGAACAAATCACAAGACCTGCCCAGAGAATGCACGCCTGAACCCGCCTGATCCTCATGTCAATGCTCTCCATCGCTCATTCCGTCTGGGCCTGCTGGCCCGCCTTCGCTTTCTTCTGGCCTTTCTTCTGCCCCTTCTTCTGGCCTTGCTTTTGCCTCTGTTTCTGTGCGCGATTCTTCGCGGCGGCTTCGTCCTCGGCAGAGATCGTCTTACCGCCGGCCGGGTTGAGCTTGTCCAAGACCGCCTGGAGCCGCTTGCGGGCCGCAACGGCGGCTTCGTCCTTCGAGTCCTCCGCTACGGCCTGCTCGACGAAGGGCGAATCTTTCATGTCGAACAACTCCCCCGCCTGAGTGAGCTTCCAGCCGTCATCGCGGACGTACCATCGGCGGCCCAGTTGCACGTAGATCCACTCACGTGGATTACCTTTTTGGCCGCGAATCTGCGGCGCGAAGCTCCGTCCGTCGATGGTGACGCCCTGCGGCAGCTTCGCCCCCGCCACCTCCACGAACGTCGGCAGCACGTCACTGAAGTCCACCAGGTCCTTGAGCACGCGTCCGGCGGGCGCAACGCCTTTCCAGTTGGCGATCAGCGGCACCCGGGCACCGCCTTCCAGCATCGTGCCCTTGACGCCGTTGATCTTCCGGCCACCGATGGCGTTCGGCTGCCCTACGGTGCCGTTGTCGGTCGAGAAGACGATCAGCGTGTTCTCCCGCAGACCCAGCTTGTCGATCTCGGCCGCCAGCGCTCCCACCTGCTTGTCGAGATAGGCGACGTTGTCGTTGTAGAGAGTCACCGGGTCCGTCTCCCCCGGCTTGCTGTCGGGCGTGCGGACAATCGGGCCGTGGACCAGGTGTGACGCGTAGTAGAGGTAGAACGGCTTGGCTGGTGCCGAGTCCTTCGGGGCATGGCACCGCAGGAAATCCACCGCGAACGCATGGTAGACATCCGGGCAGTAGACCTCTTCCGGCGTCTCGACGAGTTTCCCGTTCTTCGTGTAATTCTTCTGCCAGTACCAGCCGCCGGCGGTGTTATCGGTGATGTACTCGCCGAAGCCCCAGTCGCCCGGCGTTTGCCCCATCTGCCGCCATTTGCCGGCGTGGCAAGTGTCGTAGCCGGCCGCCGTGAGGATCCGCCCCAGCGGGTATTCATCCTGGGACTTGGGCTGTCCGGCGACAGGATTGGTCAGGCCGCCCGTCCGGAAGGCATACCGGCCCGTATTGATCTCACAACGCGTCGGCCCGCACAGCGGCGCCGAGTAGCATCGCTCGAACCGGATGCCGCCGGCGGCCAGGGCATCGATGTTGGGGGTCCGGTTCTTGTGACGGTCGGAGCCGTAGCAGCCGGTGTCATCCAGGCCCCAGTCATCCCCCAGAATAAAGATGATGTTGGGCTTCCCGGCAGATTTGGCTTGCTGTTCCCCCGTTGCGGCGATCCCCAAAGGGCCACTCAATGACGCGACCGCTCCGCCAATAAGCCCGGTTCTCAGGAATTCTCTTCGCGACAGACTGCTCATAGTCTTCCTCCTTTTCTTCTTTTGCTCATACAGACACCCCGCCCCTGAACCGACCTCCGCCAACTGATTGTTCATCTTATCATTTGCGTATCTGACGATCAATCGCTAAAACAGCCCCGTCTGCTGCATACGATTTATTTGCCCCGACACAGGAAGGGAAGACCGATGCTCACAGGGCACTTGTTCCATGCCGGAAGACCTGCGATCCTCATCGTCTTGGGGTTGTCCCTATTGGTGAATGAGGTGGGTCTGGGCTCAACGGGAATCTACGTCTCGGCATCCGGGAAAGACCAATGGTCCGGCCGTCTTTCGCTGCCGAATGGGGACTCGAGCGATGGGCCGTTCGCCACACTGCACAGAGCCAGGGACGCCATCCGCCAGTTGAAGACATCCAAGGGCTTGCCCCAGGGCGGGGTAACGGTCTGGATTGCCGCCGGCATGTACAACCTGGAGCAGGGATTGGAGCTGACCGCGGAGGATTCCGGCGATGCCGGTAAGCTCATCGTCTATCGTGCGGCGGCCGAGGGACAAGTGCGGATTACCGGAGGAAAGACCGTCACCGGCTGGCGAAAAGTCGAGGACCCGGCCGTCCTGGACCGACTCGATGCCGCTGCACGAGGAAATGTCCTGCAGGCGGACCTCAAGGCCCAGGGCGTGATCGAGTACGGTTCCCTCCGATCCAGAGGTTTTGCCCGGTCGACCGTGCCGGCGGCCCTGGAGCTGTTCCTCAAAGATCAGCCTATGACTCTGGCACGGTGGCCCAACGCGGCCTTCGTGAAGATCACGGGATACGCCGAGCCTATGGGCGACGATCACGGCGGAACCATGGGCAAACTCACCGCCGGATTCAACTACGAGGGGAGCCGGCCCGAACGGTGGGCGGATTCCAATGACATTTGGATTCATGGGTACTGGGCCTACGACTGGGCCAATTCCTATGAGCACATCGCCAGCCTCGACAAACAGAAGCGCCTCATCAAAACCAGTCCGCCGCACGGCAATTACGGCTTTCGTACCGGCCAGCGCTTCTATTTCCTCAACATCCTCGAAGAGCTGGACGAGCCGGGCGAGTGGTACCTGGACCGCAAGACGGGCATTCTGTACTTCTGGCCGCCGGCTCCGCTGGGAACTGGCGACGTCACTGTCTCCCTCGCGGAGAGTCCCCTCATCCGCATGAACAAGGCCTCCCACGTTCAGATTCGCGGGCTGACGCTCGAGTGCGGCCGGGCGGATGGGGTCCAGATCACCGGCGGGACCGGCAACCTGATTGCGGACTGCATGATCCGCGACATGGGCAACTCGGCCGTCACGGTTGAGGGTGGCACAAGTCACGGGGTCGCGAATTGCGTCATCTATGAGACCGGCGACGGCGGCATCTCACTGACCGGTGGAGACCGCAAGACGCTGACGCCGGCGAACCACTACGCCCGGAACAACCACATTCACCATGTCGCCCGGTGGTCCCGCTGCTACGCCCCCGCCATTTCCATGACGGGCGTGGGAATCCAGGCGTCGAACAACCTGATCCACGACCACCCGCACTGTGCGATCCTGTTCTGGGGCAACGAGCACACCATCGAGCTTAACGAGATCCACCACGTCTGCTTGGAGACAGGCGACGTAGGCGCGATCTACACGGGCCGGGATTACACGTTCCGGGGCAACGTCATCCGCCACAACTTCATTCACCATACCGGCGGGGTCGGCATGGGGTCCATGGGCATCTACATGGACGATTGCGTCAGCGGCACGCAAATCTATGGCAATGTTCTCTGGAGGCTGCACCGGGCCGTCTTCCTCGGCGGTGGCCGCGACTTCAAGGTCGAGAACAACATCTTCATTGACTGCGATCCGGCGGTCGAACTGGATGGCCGGGGTCTGAGCAAGTCGCCCGTCTGGCACGATATGGTGTACAAGACGATGAAACAGAGGCTGGAGGACGTGAACTGGCGACAGCCGCCTTACCAGACCCGCTATCCGGAGCTGGCCGACCTTGAGCCTTACTACGCGAAGGACGATGGCGTCCCGCCCGGCAATGTGCTCGTGGCCCGCAACATCTGTGTCGGGAGCGAACTTCTGAAACTCACCTGGGGCGCCAAAGAAGGCATGGCTGAGAGCAAAGACAACCTCGTCAACACCGACCCGCTCTTCATCGACCCAGCCAAAGGCGACTTCCGGCTCAAGCCCGACTCCCCCGCTTACAAGCTGGGCTTCAAGCCCATCCCATTCGAGAAGATCGGCAGACAGTCCTCGCCCCAAGACCCGCCCGACAGTGGTTTCAAGATTCGCGGGACGCTCCCCTGGCACAACTTCCTGTCCGGCCCGACCGCATGGAACAAGGACGACTATGAACGGTACCTGGACCGAATGCGGGACCTGAAGCTCAACTTCATCGGCTTTCACTCCTACACGGGAGGGGCGGAGCGCTACGCGCCCTATGTCGAGCCGATGATCCGCATCCTGTATCGGGACGTGGTCCCGACGGCGTCCTTCGACACTTCGCTGACCGCGAGGTGGGGATACCGGCCTTTGGCCATCAGCGATTTTGCCTTCGGGACAGCAAGCAAGTTCACGCTGCCGGCCGGCGCACGAGAATTCGGGGCCGATTGTGCGATCCTGGCACGAGATAATGAGGACCGCTATCGGCGGGCCCAGGAGTTGATGCGGCAGGTGCTTGACATGGCCCATGCTCGCGGCATTCAGATGGCGATGGGCTTCGAGTTCGGCATCCATCCGCCCGAGTTTGCGTCCATCGTGCCGCCGGAGTCGTGGATCCGCGGAGCCATGCTGCCCGATCCGACACACCCCGCGTCGATCGAAATCCTGCAAGCCACAATCGACGATATCCTACAGACCTATCCCGGCATCGACTGGATCTGGCTGTGGCTGCACGAGCACACGATGTACGTGCAGACCGCGCAGATGGGCGGGGACTTCCGCAAGCTGTACGACCAGGAGTCGCACCTCTTCAACACGGGCGGGCAGGAGGACGCCCAGTTCACCGGCGTATGGTCGCTTGCTTATATCCGAGCCGCGTATGCCCACATCCACCGGCGAGCGCCGCAAGTGAAAATCGCCATCGGCGGCTGGGGTGGCGGTGTTCAATTGCCGGCGATTCTGCGAGGATTGAACAAGGCCCTCCCTAAGGACGTCGTCTTTACGTGCCTCAATCCCAACCAAGGCTGGGCCCCGCAACCCGACTTTCTGGCCGAGATCGCGAAGGACCGGCCGGTCTGGGCGATCCCCTGGCTCGAAGGCGACCGACAACTCTGGCACCTCCAGCCGAGGGTCGCACTCATGCGGGATCACGTCAAGCTCGCTCACAGCCAGAATCTCGATGGTGTCGTGGCCATTCACTGGCGCACCCAGGAGACTAAGCTGAATTCGGACACCTTCGCCCGCTTCGCTGCCGAGCCGGCATCGGAGATGACGGTGGAGGCCATTTATCGGGCGGATTGCACAAGGCAGTTCGGCGAGGAGGCAGGTTCGAAGCTTGCGCCTGTGCTGGCACAGATGGATACCGAAAGACTGCTGGACCCGCCTGACTCGCCGGAGTACTTCCCGTACCATCCGCGCTGGGGTCGTATCGATACAAAGCTGAGGCAGCGGCTGTCGGACACGATCGAACTGACGGAGAGTCTGAAAGCCCAGGCCAAGACGGCCGAACAGCAGGCCAATCTCTCCTGGTTGAGCGGGAATCTGCGATTCACGCTTCTGCTCGATGAAGTCGGGCGAAAGGTCGAGCCTGCCTACGAACTGAAGAATCGTTGGCTGTCGGGCCAAGTCGATTCGGCGCAGCTTGGCCAGGCGATCAAACAGGCCAAGACCGATCTCGGCTCCGCCCCCATCCAGGAGCTCTTCAAGACGTATGCCGCCAGTGTGAGTTCGCGTGGCGAACTCGGCGTGCTCAGTTCGCTCAATCAGAAGCTATGGCTTCAGGTTCGCGAACTGGAGAAGTTCCTGGGTTCGGCGAATGCCCAAGCAAAGCAATAACCGCGGTACCGCATTTCGCAGGTCCTGCGACTATGCGGAAGGAGATTGCTTCGTCGCTACGCTCCTCGCAATGACATGAACAGGCGCTGTATGTCATTGCGAGCGAAGCGCGGCAATCTATTCGCTATAGTCGTGGAACTTGCGAAATGCAGTGGTAGGACTCAATCGCTGATGGATAGAGACGGTGGCTTGGCGAAGAGCTCGTAGGCTTCTTGTACCTTGCCTTCTTTGGCGTCGCCGTCGTGGACCCAGACTCGGAATCGCAAGGTGAGAGTCTTGCCGGGTTCGAGATTGATGATTTCCACGCCGGGCCAGGAGACGCCGACGAAGCCGTAGTGCCGCAGACACCAGCCGGCGGGACAGCTCGGGTTACTTGAGTGCTGGAAGATCGCGGCCCCGCTCAGGAGGGCAGAGCCGGCGAAATTGCCGCTCTCATCGGCCCAGGGCAGTGGCTTCAGATCGCTATCGGCTGCCTCTGTGCCCTGCGGCGTTGTGATGATCGTCGTCTGGCGCGGCCCGTACCGCAGGCCGAATCCGCTGTACCCCTTTTCCTTTCTTCCGGAGAGCTGAATCGGCTCCAGGGCCTTCAAGGTCAAAAGGACATCAATCGCCCGGCCATACTCGCTCGCGGGGAAGGCCCGAATCCACACCCATTCATCCATGACCTTCCGCTGGGCGGTCCACCACGCGTTCTTGACGCCGATGGTCGCGCAGACAGGCCCATCCTCTTTGGCAATCCATTTCTCGAAGACCTGCCGGATGCCTTCGCAGGCCCACAAGTCGTGAACCTCGCCCGCGACGGCGACATGGGCCCACGTCCATGAAAGGCCGCGATGGTGAAGGTGGTCTTTCGGGAAGTCGTCGGTGATGGCATCGCCCCGCAGGTCGTAGAGCGGATGGATGTATGTGGACCGCCGGTACTTCTCCGGGACGCCTGCCGCAAGCGTCATCTGGTGCCTGTAGACGAAGACCGGCCGCCCACGCTCGGACAAGGATAGCCCATCATCGGCTTGCGTGATCGAGAATCGCTTTTCCGTCGACGGCTCGGCCTTGAGGGCAAATCGGCCCGAACGGACACTCCGCGCCAGGACGGAACAATACGTCCTCACAACTTCTTCGGCGCTTTGGGAAAAGAACAAGGAGGGGCAGCTCTGCAGAACGATCTTTTCCCCGCCTGCCTGGGAGGTCCCACACAGGACTTTGTCGGACAGCGTCTGCCCATCCGGCCGCATCTCCACCGGGATATCCATCGAACGGTCGGGAGCATTTATGACGAGGGTTTGGAGTTCCGCGTTTACGCGGTCCTGGGCCGCCTGAAGGCGGAACTCCGAACAGGAAAGCACTGTGACGACCAGCAAGTAAACAAATCGGTTTCCCATTTTCCGTGTCCTCCACAAATGCGAGCGTCTGTCCTCGCTCGCCCCGCCAAGTATATCATCGCGGCAAGCAACCAGCGATTGCATTTCGTGGGCGGACCCGATATTGTGGGAGCATCTGAGCCAACGAGCGACAACAGAATAGGGCTGATATGGAGACCGACTATGGGAACCATCACGCGTCGAGATTTCATCAAGAGTACGGTTGCGGCCGGGGCCGTCATGATCCTGCCCTGTTCCCGTGTTCTGGGAGCTAATGATCGCATTCGCGTCGGCCTGATCGGCTGCGGCGGCCGCGGCACGGACGCTCACCTTCCGGGATTTGCGAAGCAGACGGGAGTGGTCGTTATGGCCGTCAGCGATCCGGACCAGCAGCGCACGGCGGCTGCCGCAAAGATCATTGAGACCAAGTACGGCAACAAGGCCGAGCAGTATGCCGATATGCGAAAGCTGCTGGACCGCAAGGACATCGACGTGATCGCCAACGCCACGCAGAACTACTGGCACGGCCTGAGCACGATCTGGGCCTGCCAGGCCGGCAAGCACGTCTACGTGGAAAAGCCCTTGTCGCACTACATCTGGGAAGGGCGGCAGATGGTCAACGCCGCGAGAAAGCACAACCGCATCGTCCAGTGCGGCACGCAGCACCGCTCGGAGGTCCACTTTGCCCAGGCGATCCAATGGATTCGTGAGGGCCATCTCGGCGCGATCAAGCACATCGTCGCCTTTGACAACAAGCCGCGCTCGTCCTGCGGCAAACGCGAGACTCCCCTGCCGATCCCCGAGAGCATCGACTACGACCTCTGGTGCGGCCCCGCCAAGAAGGTGCCCATCTACCGGGACCGGCTGCAATACGATTGCAGCTTCGACTGGAACACCGGAGACGGCGAGTCGTGCAATCAGGGGGTTCACGAAATCGACGTGGCGCGCTGGTGCCTCGGCGAACAAGGACTCCCCCGCCGCGTCATCAGCCTCGGCGGCCGATTCGTCTTCAACGACGCCTGCAACGTGCCAAACTCACAGATCACGTACTATGACTTCCCGACGGCGCCGGTGCTTTACGAGATCCACAACCTGACCAAGGCCAAAGACTCGAAGGAGATGCCCGACTTTCGCGGCGAGGGGGTCGGCGTGATCGTCGAGTGCGAAGGCGGCTCCGTGAGCCTCTATCGCGGCGTCGCCTGGGACAAAGGCGGCAAAGAGGTCCAGAAGTTCACCGGCGGCGGTGACCATTTCGCCAACTTCATCGCCGCCGTGCGAAAGAACGACCCGAAGGTGCTCAACGCCGAGATTCAGGTTGGCCACGTGTCGACCGCCGTCTGCCACACGGGCAATATCTCCTACCGCCTGGGCAAGAAGGCGTCGCGCACACAGATGCAGGCCCGGCTTGCGGATGCGCCCCTCTTCCTGCCGGTGTTTGAACGATTCATGGAGCACCTGACGGCCCACGGTATTGATGTCGATGCCAGGACCGTGACCTTGGGGCCGTGGCTGACGATTGACGCCCAGAACGAACGGTTCCGGGGCAACGGAGCGGCCAACCGTCTGGTCCGAGGTTCTTATCGAGCCCCCTATACCGTGCCGGAGGTGACTGTATGACTTTGACAGCATTGTTGGTTTCGGCCATTGTCGTCTGTACCCCGGCGAGTGAGCCTGAGGCAGCGACCACCAACCGCCCGATGCGAAATCGGCAGAGCCTCGTGCTGACCGTCGGCCAGACCGAAGGCGATTTGCAGGGCAAGGACGATAAGACCATTCAGGCGGGCGTGGAGTACCTGAATCGGCTGGGTGGCGGCACGCTTCGTATTCTGCCCGGCACGTACACCCTGCAAAATGCCATCTACCTTCGACCCAACGTCACCCTGCAAGGCTCAGGCGAGACGACGATCCTGCGAAAGGCCGACAGCGTCGTGACGCCGCTGGCCCGGGATTCCGACTGGTTCGAGTATGGCGTTCAAGTGAAGGACGCGACAGGGTTCGCGCCCGGCGGCGGGATCATGCTCCGATCCAAGACAGGGCCCGGAGACTGGCAATACGAAGTGCTGCGAGCGACGGTCACCGCCATCCGTGGAAACGTTGTCTTCATCGACCGGCTGACGCTGAAGGACTTCTGGACGGACAAGGACGCCACGGCCGCCACGACGTTCCCGCTCCTGACCGCCGAGAACGTGGATGACGTGACGGTGAAAGATATCATCCTCGACGGCAACCGGGACAAGAACGAGCATATCAACGGCAACTTCAGCGGCGCCGTTTTCATCCAGCACTGCAACCGCTGGCGTTTCGAGAACGTCACCGCCCGTGACCACAACGGTGACGGCTTCAGCTTCCAGGTCTGCGACGATATCCAGTTCCGAAACTGCCAGGCCATGAACAACGCCGACCTCGGCTTCCATCCGGGAAGCGGCTCTCAGCACCCCGTGTTCCGGGACTGCACGGCAAAAGGCAACAGCCTGGGGCTTTACTTCTGCTGGGCCGTCTCGGATGGGCTTGCCGAAAATTGCACCCTGTCGGAAAACAAGCGGTACGGGGTCAGCATCGGGCACCGGGACACGGACAACCTTATCAAGAACTGCACGATCGAGCGAAATGGCGAGGTCGGAATCCTTTTCCGAAACGAGGGCAGCGAGTTTCGAGGCGGCCATCGCAATCGGATCGAGAACTGCACCATCCGCGACACCGGCAAGGAGAAACCGGGCATCGGGATCGATATCCAGGGAAGAACGCAGGACATCACCATCACCAACACGAAGCTGGAGAATACGCCAGACGGGAAACAGAACACGGGCGTTCGTATCGGCAAAGAGGCCCAGCGAGTCCTCCTGCAAAACAACGCCTTCGATGGCTGTCCCGTGCGGATCGAAGACCTGAGAGCGTCAAAATAACCGCTCCGTCGGGTATGCGACAGGCATCTACTGCCACGGCAGGGCATCGCCGACGGTGATCGCCGTGAACTTGGCACGGGCCGCACCGGCGGCATGGAACATGATGTGATTCTCGCCCGCCTGCAGCGCTGGCAAATCACTCGGAGCGTCAAAAGACGAAAGCCCAGTCCCATTACGGTCAAATACCCGCACGCGGCCATCGGCCGTGAACTCGGCATAATCGCCGGTCTTCAGCTCCAGCGGGGTGGAGAGCGTCCTCCCCCCGATGACCAATTCCGCGTTCTTCAGCGGAACCTCGGATTCCGCCAGAGCTTCAACGAGCGTGATGCTGCACTTGACCGGCTGGTCTTTGGGCAACCGCATCCATCGGAGATTCAACGCGACGATGTGGCGGTAATCAAAGCCATACATCGCGGCTTTGAACGCGTAGTTGGCCTGGGCGGGACGGAACTCCGGCAGCATCCGCTCGGTTGTCGGCTCTGGAAGAACAATCGTCCTTTCGCCGCTGAAGTCCAGGTCGATGTAGTGATCGCGATAAGTCTTGCCGCCGGCCTCTAACTGCACGTTCAGCACGGCGCATGGCCGGTTCGTCGGACCCGGGCCATCCACGCGGAGTCGAACGGCCAGAGCTCGATGATGCAGCAGGTCGAGCGGCTTCGCAAAGTCCGTGCGGTTGGCGAGCGCCGCCGGCATTGGTGTGTTCACCCCCGGCAGGCCCAACTCGACAGCCGTCTCTCCATGGAGTACGATGTTCGCCTTATCCCCCACGGGCGCCAACGTCGGCACCGCTTGGAGCCGGAACTTCAACGGCTGCGTGCCAAACGGATTCGTCACGCGCAGCTCGCCGGGCACATCGACCCGTTGCACATCGTGCCGAATCGATCGAAAGGCGGGCTTGCCGCCCTCTTGCACCAGGTGCCATTCCCCCGTTCGCAGCTTCTCTCGAACGGACTTTGGCGCGGCGCCGCTGAGCCGCAGTCGTTCGTATCTACCGAGCAGCGAGAGCATCTCCTCCGTGCGGCCGTTGCGCTTAAGTGCGGCCAGATTCGTCTCCAACGACACGGGTGTGTCGAGCGCCACCATCCGCACGGCGTAGTACTCCACCTCATCCGGCATCGTGGCGGGGTGACTTGGCTCATCGGCCAGGAAGCCCCACCAGCCCAATTCCGCCGGCATGAAACTCTGCCTATGGTGCGTCCAGGAATCCGCGATTTTGTGATAATCGAGGTATTGCTTGGGCGCCACGGAAGCGAAATCGTCGCAGTTGCCGCGCGCGAACCAGTGCCACGTCCACGCCGTGCCGCCGCTGCCTTGCACCAGCAGCTCACGCGTCACGCGCCGGCACACGTCGTCCTGCTGTTGGCTCACCCAGTACCAGAACGGCCCATTGGCCATGTTGCACTCGCCGCCGTCGAAATAAACCATGTCGAACCCGCACTGGTTGATCACACCCGCGATGCGGTCGGAAATCTCACTCTTCAGCGTCGTGCGCAGGTCGGCGAGATAGCAGCCGTACCGCTCGACGAGATGGTGTATTCTTGCCCCTGCCTGGTGCGGGGCCGCGCGCGTGCCGGCGAATCCACGCGTACACCTGAGAAACGCATTCGTGCCCGATCCCCCGATGGCACGATATTGGATCAGCTCATCGTCGATCTGGATATCGAAGCCGGCCTTGGCGTCGCCGTAGAATGCGCCTTCCGTGGGGAAACTCGCCAGTGAGCCGGTGGCCGCGATCTCCATCGCCTTCTCGTCGATGTCTGTCGCCAGCATGGCTTGATCGTCCTTCAGCAGACGAGGATCGGGGCGGGGACGGACCAGTGGATCGTTCTTGCCGACAAAGCTGGTGAGGAAATGCAGACCCACCTTGAGACCCGCCGCGTGGCATCTGTCCACGGTCGCCTTGAGGCTCGCCTCGCCGCCGGGGAAGTTGTTCGTGTTGATCGGGTACGACCCCAGTGACTTGGACCACGTGCTGTCATAGGTCATGATGTATTCGAACCCGCCCAGCTTGGCGAAGCGGATCGTCTCGTCGGCGTTGGCCTCGGTCAGGTCGGTGAACAGGTAGCCGGTCCGCACCGCGCGAGACTTCTTGGCCCACTGGCCGCCGATTTTCGGCGAAGGCAGTCCGAAGTCCCGCTCCACCTCCTGCACCACATCGAGAAATTGCGCCGTGGGCGCCGCCACGAGCACCACGCGCTGCCCCTCCATGCCGAACTGGGGATACACCGACGCAGCAAGCACGCCATTGCCGAGCAGTTGCACGTTGACGCAGTCGCTCAAGCCCAATAGCGCAACGGTGAACTGCTCGTTCCAGCACGCGCCGAGCCACCATCCGGCATTCTCCCTGCACGTGACCTGGAGCTCCGCAACTCGCACCTCCTCCACGCCCTCGCCTTGCACCCGCACGAACTCGAAGACCAAGTAGTGTGCCGATGGCGCGATGCGGAAATCCACCTGGACCTGCGCCGCCCCGAACTCGACGCGCCATAACCTGCCCTCACGAGTGAGACTGGCGGCTGGGAAGTACTTCCCGGCCTTCTTTACCGACGAGAACGCCCGGGGTCCCGTCGCGAGCCAGTCACGGCCGGCCTTCTTATCGAGCAAGCTCCCGGCCTTCGCATCTGTGGTGAGCACGAGACGGGCGAAGTCGGTTTCAAACGGCGTGTCCTGACCCGATGCAGCGACACACTCGGCTGGAAGTGCCAGAAGAACGAGCGTGCAGATCAAGGCTCGTCCGGAACGACCCATCCACATTCTTTGTAGCATCGCCGCGATTCGGGCGAGGCCAGGAAGTCCATGAATCGCTCGGCCGGACCGCTCTGGCGGGCAAACGACAGCATTCCTACACATGTTCCCCTCATCACTTGCTGATGCTTGGGCATCTCGATGACCTCGATCCGGCTGGGTTCCATGTGCCGAAACGTGGTCCAGCCGAACGCTGCATCCACCTGTCCCGTGGCCACCGCCTCGATGATGGCCACGCAGCCATTGGCATAGTAGCTGATGTTGTTGCGGATCGGCTCGATCAGTCCCAGCCGGCCGCAGACGTCTTCCCACAACCCCTTGAGACAGTCGATCACGGAAACCGCGATTCGCACGCCGGGCCTGGCCATGTCCTCCACGGAACGGATATTCTTCGGGTTGCCGGCGGGCACGAGAATCGCCGAGGTGCGATAGCCGATGGTCCGCCGCTTTCGCCTCTGCACGATCCCCCGGACTTCCCCGTCGTCGAGCAGGTACTCCGCACCAGCGATGGCCAGGTCGTGAATGCCCGCCTCCGCGATCTCCAGCAGAAAATCATCGCCGCCGGTCGCGCCGGTCGCTTCTTCTGCCGTGGGCTTGGCACAATGACGGCTGCAAACGCTGATCTCGACGGGGATGCCGGTCTTGTGCTCGAAGAGCTTCGCGGCTTTCTCCAGCGGTGCTGCGCACGCCCTGGCGCTGAAGATCCGCACGACTTCATTCCCGTTGTGCTGCTGACCCATTCTTATCTCCAGGATCGACGGCCTTTACCCCGGTTTGACCGCTCAAGTGCGATTGCTCCGATCGCGGCGAGGCTGTGAACATCCTTACGGCGACGATCGCCAGGAATATCGCGAAGGACTTTCGCAATAGACCGGCGGGCAGCCGGGCGGCCAATTCAGTCCCCACCATCGTACCGGCCACAGCTCCCAGCACGATCAGTGTGACGACAAGGCCATTGAACTCGACTTCAGGGTTCTTCCAGTAACGGACGGCCCCGATCAAGGCCATAGGCACCATCGCGGCCAAGGCCATGCCCTGCGCCGACTTTTGCCCAAATCCCCAGAGAAGCACGAGAGCCGGGATCACGACCGTTCCGCTGCCCACTCCCAGGGTGCCGCTGACGATCCCGGCGCAAACACCCAGGACGACGAAGCCCCACCATTCACCCGGCAATTGCCCAGCCACAACAAGCCTCCAGCAAAGACGCGATGAAACCTGAACATACCCTCGGGCAGCATAGTTGCCGACCTCCGAAGTTGCAAGCTCGAAGTTGGGAGCCGTCGAGTACATTGGACCCATACGACCTGTTTTCAACTTGAAGTGAGGCCGCAGTCTTCATAGAATGCTCTTTCTTTTTCCCCTTGATGGTGTGGAGCAGTTTATGAGATCCGTCAAGCTGTACGTGGTTCTCGCCAGTATCGTTGCTGTGGCCGTTCTCGTTCTTCTGCTGCTGTGGACCCCCGGCGCCGAAAGGCGACCGGATTCACAACGGCCGCTGGTGCTGTATTGTGCCGCCGGGTTGCAGCCGCCCGTAGCGGAGCTTGTGAAGGCTTACCAGGACGAGCTTGGCGTGGCCGTCCAGACCCAATACGGCGGGTCGGGGACCCTGCTGAGCAACCTCCGCGTGGCACAGATCGGAGATCTGTATCTGGCGGCCGATGTCAGCTACATCCGAATCGCGCGCGAGCAGGGCCTGGTCGCCGAAACGATCCCGCTGGCGACGCAACGGCCCGTCATCGCCTCGGCGAAAGGCAATCCGAAGAAGATTCAGTCGGCCAAGGATTTGCTGCGGAATGACGTTCGAGTCGCCCTCGGCAATCCGGACGCGGCCTCCATCGGCAAGCAGACCCAGACAGCCATGACTAAGGCCGGGCTGTGGAAGGACCTGGAGCAGGCGGTGAAATCGCGGGGCGTGTTCAAGCCCACGGTCAACGACCTCGCCAACGATATCAAGATCGGCACCGTGGACGTCGGCGTGGTCTGGGACTCGACGGCCGGACAGTACTCCGAGCTTGAAATCGTCGCCCCTTTGAGTGACGATCCAAATTCTGCTGTGGAAGTGATCGTCGGAGTGCTGCGAAGCAGTCGGCAGCCGGCGGAGGCGCTACGATTCGCCAGGTATCTATCCGCCAGGGATAAGGGCCTGGAGGTTTTCACGCGGTACCACTACACCGTGGCGGACGGCGACATGTGGGCGAAGAGGCCCGAAATCCTTCTGTTCAGCGGCGGCGTCAACCGGCCCGCGATTGAGGACACGCTCACGGCCTTCGAGGAGCGGGAGGGGTGCCGGGTGACGCGGGTGTACAACGGCTGCGGCATCCTCGTCGCCCAGATGAAGGCCGGCGAGAAACCGGATGCGTATTTCGCCTGCGACGTCTCCTTCATGCACCAGGTGCACGATCTGTTCCTCGACTCGGTGAACGTCTCCGAGACGGACATTCTCATCGCCGTGCCGAAAGGCAATCCCCGAGGCATCGCGTCGCTGGGGGACTTGACGAAAGAGGGACTCAAGCTCGGTGTGGCGAACGCTGAACAGAGCGCCCTGGGCGAATTGACCAAGCGAATGCTCGCCGGTGCCGGGTTGCTGGAAGCCGTGATGGCCAACGTGCGGTCGCAGACACCGACGGCGGACATGCTCGTCAACCAGCTCCGTGCCGGCGGCCTCGACGCCGTGATCGTCTATGAAGCCAACGTCTCGCAGGTGCGAGAGCATCTCGATATCGTGAGACTCGACGTGGCCGGCGCCAAAGCGATCCAGCCGTTCGCCGTCGCCCAGGGCTCCAGGCATAAGCATCTCACGCAGCGTCTCCTCGATACCATTACCTCGGCCCAGTCACGAGAAAAGTACAAGAAGGCGGGGTTTCGGTGGGTATTCCCGTCAGGACAGCCATGACCGCATCCTCCCTCGCCCCAGAAACAGCCTCGGCCGCTCATCGCGTCCGCAGTGACGTGCCGTTTGTCGTTTGCCTGTGCCTCCTCGGCAGCGTGTATCTTCTGTTGATCGTGGCGATGTTGCTGGCGGACCTGTCCTTCACGACGGTCGGCAGCTTTCTGGCCGCCCTGCGAAGCCCGGAAATCCGCTATGCGATTCGGCTGAGCCTGATCTCCTGCAGCATGACGGCGTTGCTGTCCCTGTGGATCGCCGTGCCTATCGGCTATCTGATGTCGCGGTACTCTTTTCGCGGCAAGGCGATCGTGGATGCGGCGCTCGATATCCCGATCGTTCTGCCTCCGCTGGTCATCGGGCTGAGCCTGCTGATCCTGTTCCGCACCGCCGCCGGCCGGTTCGTGGAGTGGTTCATTCCGGTGACCTACGCGGTGCCGGGGATCATTCTGGCGCAGTGGATGGTGGCCTGCGCATTCGCCGTGCGGACGATGCGAACAACGTTCGATCAGATCAGCCCCCGGCAGGAGCAAGTGGCATTGACACTGGGCTGCTCGCAGAGCCAGGCCTTCTGGCAGATCGTCCTGCCGCAGACGCGTCGAGGCATTCTGGCCGCCGGCACGCTCGCCTGGGCGCGGGCCCTCGGGGAGTTCGGACCGATCCTGATCTTCTCCGGCGCCACCCGCATGAGGACGGAA
>Ga0315275_10002056_pt1 | contig 17984 bp, 17 predicted proteins | sample YL17G03_0_MG_FD_205557 | JGI IMG/M metagenome (GOLD analysis project Ga0315275, IMG submission 205557) | Sediment microbial communities from Yellowstone Lake, YNP, Wyoming, USA - YL17G03_0 | ecosystem: Environmental > Aquatic > Freshwater > Lake > Sediment | place: USA: Wyoming | collected...
TAGGTAAGCTGATCAGTCTCTTCAAACATCTTCAACAGGAAAACCGGATTGACAAAGAAGGAAAACACTACTGCAGCAGAACCCGGACACTCGATCTGCTCCTCGATCTTACCAACCGTATCATTCTGGGCAAAGAGAATTACTCTGTTCTTCTCGAAGGTAAACTTGCTCAAACGGTCGTACTCCATCACCTTCTCCTGGATGATATTCTGACGGTTACTCGCCTCAGCGATCTTCTGCTTCAGCTCCTTCGTGAGTTTGAGCTCCATAGTACTCTCAGTCATCTTGATCGCATCCAGGAGCTTCGCCGAAGGATAGTCCCCGCTGAGCATCTGTGCCCCAATGATGACCTTCTCCATCCTGAAATAGATTGTGTTACCCTTCACGGCAAACTGAGTAAGGGTTTTAGAAAAACGACCCAGCTCGTCGATCAGATCTGCGGGAAGAGTTGCCGTGAGCTTTGACTCCTTGTCCAGGTTGAAGAATGAGATGCGCCAGCGATCGCACGAAAGAATAATGTCGTCTTCAACACGAACTCCTGTCAGCGCACCGGCGGTCTGATCCGGACAGGCTGTGTATCGGCACAACCCCAAGCCATAGATCAGTCCTTCAGGAAGCGGTTGCCATGTACTGACATTGAAGTCAATTGTACTCTTGGCAGGAGTGGCAGGAAGGGTGAGCTCGGATTTTACCGTCTTGGTCTTCAGCTCAACGGTCTTCTCCGTGACGATGATCTCGACATCCTCATCTGTTAAGGACTTCAGAATCGAGTAGAATGTAAGAGCTTCAACGGCAAAGACGGGTGACTTCTCATCAAGATAGGACCTGATAAGCAGTGACCCGTTAGAAGCTTCGACGCAGTCACCATTGAAGTAGAAGTAAGTAAACTCTTTCACGATACCCTTTGAGTCAATAGCGGGCAGGAGTCGGGCTGTTGCTTCTCTCAGGGGTGCTACTTTCATGCGCTCCTCTCAGATGAATGTTGGATGCATCGGCTTCCACCGAAGGTCCAACGTGTTGATTTCCTTCTCGACTTGTTTCCAGTAGTGTAGATTCGCATGCTGGCGAGCGGAAACTCCTGACGAGCCATCCGCAGAGGCTTCGTCAAACGACACGTTGATACGTTTGAGATACTCACGAACAAACTCCTGCTCAGCAGGAGATAGACTGTCAAAGTGAAGATTACTCGCACTCATACCCGATCGCTTCGTAAGTGCAACCTGGATCTTGCTGTTCATGAAAGGACGTTCTTTGATATCAATCTGAGGAACTTTGATCTGCCCCATGGCACCGGCCCGCATCCAGCTCGTAGAATCACAACTGAACCACGGATAACGCTTCATGATCTCGTAAGATGTGACTCCGAATCCATGCCAGCGCATCTTCGCTGTCCCGTCCTTGTTGGTGATATAAGGCATCACCTGCTCAAGCCAGAGCATTCTCTGCTTGGTTGTTCGATCGTTGGCCGGAGAGATGCCGACATAGAGGCCCTCGCCTCCCTGCCTCACAGTGTAGTCATGATAATCAACGAGCTTCTGGATCCACTTGAATTCCTCGCCCTGGTGAAAGACGTGAACGATCTTGTGAGGAGCAAGACCGTGCTCGATCATATACATGTAGTTCTGCCAGCCCTTTGCAGCAGACTCCTCGACCTGCTGTGGACTAGGAATCTGGCCCCACTTACCGGGAATTACGTCAACGTTGACAGTCTCAGAAAAGATCCCGGCATTGATCAGTTCATGGCAGGTCTTGATATAGGCGTCGATATTTACCTCATCACCTCGACTCCACGTACTGAACACTCCGCTATCGAGCAGAGCAGTTCGCTCCGGGTCTGGATTACTTTTCAGAAACTCCATCAGGTCCTTCGCCGACGACAACTTAGGCCAGGCCTCAAGAATGTTCTGTGCCGTAGCAACAAGATGATATTGCGCCGCGAAGGATGCAGATGCATAGAGAATCTTCATCGGCCCTTTCTCGACATCCGAGAGGATGGTACCTGGCCCTTGACGTAGGTGGCAACAACCTTGATCCCGACACCGCCTCGAGCAGCAAAGTCTCCGGTGACCTCCATCCAGTTTGGATGGACCAGTAAGGAGAGAGCCTTCAGAATGTTGTTCGTGATGGTCTCCATGAAGCTATGCTCGCCACGGTACGAGAACATGTACAACTTGAACCCCTTGGACTCGATGCACCACCTGTTCGGAATGTATCTGACCCTGATCTTACCAAAGTCAGGTTGTCCGGTCTTGGGACAGAGTGAGGTAAACTCACTCGTTCTGAGCTCGACCATGTAAGGAGCCTCAAACTTGTTTGGGAAGCGCTCGAGCAGAAGCACATTCGCTCCGGAACAATTTGGGTAGATCGTCACCTTACTTCCGAGCGACTTCAGCTTCGAAACGTCATCTTTTGCTCTCCTAATCATACCCGCGCGCCTTTCTGCTGATATTCTCTGATTTGCTATTATCCACCTCATAAGGAAATACAACCCACTGCCTATGGGTCAATGTGTCGGCAGCGAGATCTGCAGGCGGAATCTTCGTGATTGGCGATTTGTCAATCAATACTGCCCAGGGATATAAGGTTCCGTAGGCCTTTCGTGTGGTGCCCGTATCGAGGATGTCATCGACAACGAAGATGTGTGCTCTTTTTGGGTCAATCACTGCACCTTGATCAAACATGAAAAACCGGTCATGAAGGTAAGTCATGAGAAGAGCGAGCAGCCCCCCTGCTCGAGGGATACCAATCAGGTAGATCGGCTTTGTTCCAGGTGCGTGTTGAAGAATCATCTCGGCAAGATCCACAACAAGCCCGTAGTACTCATCCCAACACAAATAACGCTTTACTACCTCGGGCTTAGAACTGGAGGAACTCAGCTCGCGTTTCTGGCTCATCTCTCATGCACCCTATGAGGCAGCTCGTGACAGTCTCACTCCCCACCGCACGAACACCTCTGTGACTCATGCACATGTGACTCGCTGAAATCACTACACCAACCCCTTTGGGTTTGAGAATATCATTGATGGCACTGGCAACCTGCCGGGTCAATCTCTCCTGGACCTGAAGCCTCTTAGCAAAGACATCGACAATGCGCGCCAACTTGGAGAGCCCGGTGATACGCCGGTTGTTTGGTACGTAACCCACCTTGGCCTTGCCAAAGAAAGGCACCACATGATGCGCGCAGTAACTCAGGACGGGAATGTCCTTCACAACGATCATCTCATCATAGTCATCCGAGAAGGTCACTGTGAGGACCTTCTCGGGATCCATCTCGTAACCAGCACCGAAGTCTTGCTTCCACGCACGAGCCACTCGAGCCGGAGTGTTCTTGAAGTGCTGATCTTCTGTATCAAGACCAAGTCCTTCCAGGAACAACAGAGTCGCCTGCTCGAGCTTCTTCTGGTCAATGCTCATACTCAAGTGGATCCTTCAAATGGTTCTTCTCAAACGCTTCGAGCCGCTCACTGCAAGAACCACACTTCCCACAGGCTTTCTCCCTGCCACTGTAGCAGGTCCAGGTCTGGTCGTACCTCACACCCAGCTCGAGACCTATCGAAACAATCCCAGCCTTGTCGATTCCCAGAAAGGGAGCTTCGATGTCAACAGGATTCCAGTCACAAAGATCAGCCGTCCTCTGCATGGCCTTGACAAACGCCGGGCGGCAATCTGGGTAGATTGCGTGATCTCCGGCGTGAGCGCCATACCACACCTTGGGTGCCTTGAGAGAGATTGCACAGGCGATCGCTAAGGATAACATGATCATGTTCCTGTTTGGAACAACCGTCAACTTCATGTTCTCCTGCGCGTAGTGCCCCTCAGGTGTGACAATCTCAGGACTAGTGAGAGAACTGCCCTGAAGAAGCTGCTTGATGTTACCGAGATCAATGATCTTGTGAGGAACCTTCAGGGAGTCACACTGCCAGCAGGCACAAACGAGTTCTCTTGAGTGACGCTGACCGTAGTCGAAACTGAGTGCCGTGATCTTGAGATTCTGCTTGACAAGATGATACAGAAGAGTTGTAGAATCCAAACCCCCGCTGACAATGATTACACCATCAAACTTTGAATCCATCTGATTGGCCTTTCATGAAAAGAGTAGAGGGCCGGACAGCCAGCCCTCTACTCCAAGACCTTCGTCGCCGGGGTCAGGCCTTCTTCGTGTATTCGACGTTCGCTCCGTCGACCTTCACGGTGAAAGGGAACGGCCGCTTCACGCCGGCCCACTCGCCCTTCTTCCACTCCCACAGATAGGCCTTCACCGTCTCGGTGGCCTTCTTGAGGTCCAGGGGCTTCTTCGACACTCCGACGAGGTACGTCGCGCACTCCTCGACGGTAGCCTTGCCCTTGCCCATCAAGAACTTCTGCAGGGCATCGGCATTGCTGCCCTCGCGGAACCCCTCGTACTTCCCGGTCTTCTTCTCCACCGTCACCTTCGGCTCCTTCGGGACCTGAGGAGCTGCGGGCGGTGCCACCGGGGCCGGTGCCGCGGCGGGCTGCTGCGTTGTCTGGGCGGTTGCGGGTGACATATTCTGTGCCTCCTTGTCTGTCATGCTCTTACCGCCTTCACCTTCGGCCTGCTTCATGCAGGCTCGCCTACAAGCTTCAAACTCGGTGGGGAAGAACGTCTTGCATTCCTTGCACTCGATGACGTCAGGATCGTATGCCTTCTCGAATCCGGGGCATGTTGATTCGCCTTTCATCCGCCGTCTCCTTATCAACCTCTCACGTTCACTTGCTCTTGCCTCTTCTTCTGCCAAGAACTGGCGCTTGAGCACTTCAATATCTCCACCCAAGGACGTATACAACTGCTCAAGTTGAGGTGTAAGAGAAACTACCAGAGGACTGAAATGATACCTCGCCGTTTTATCAACCTCAAATTCCGACTCACCGATAGCCTTGAAGTCAGTGTAAACGACAATATGAATGATTGTCCTGTCCGCTGCACACAGCGGTCTCTCAACCACAACAGGATAAGGCTTGATTCCAAAATGAGCGCTTCCTCTGGTTGTTCCTACTACTCCTGTGACCTTCATGACTGTACCTCCGCCTGTATGTATTACAACTTTCGGTCACGAATTCAGAGCTTCAAGCTGGCTCGTACAAGCACTTCTCTTGGAGTTCCTTCTGAATCTCGTAGTACTGCTCGTAGGTGATCCCCATCCACTCAAGGATGGTTGGGAGGATGTGTTTTGCGTAAGGCCGGCCCGATGTGAGCTTCGCCTTGATCCGAGCCTTGAGTTCATCGCTCGGCGTGAAGATGCACTTCAGAAAACCCATCGCCCCCGGACTCAGCGGCGAGAGGATCTCGATGTCTTCCATCGTTGGCATCAGGTCTTGGATGTCCTCAGGAATATTCTCGATGATGGAAGGATCATCGTAGGTGAGATCAAACTGACGCTTCGTCTTGTTCACCCAGTTGGTCAACTCACCGCGAATGCCAAGCCTCAGATATGGATCCAAAGCCTCAAACACAGATGCAGACTTGTTGAAGTACTGCAAGGAGATGTGCAGCGCCTTGTAGGCTTCCTGAAGAATGTCGTCGTGATCGACGGTTCCGGTCTTAACGAAGAAGCGTCTCCAGAACCGGTTTGCTTCACTCTCTGCAATCCACTTCTTCTCGAGTATGTATTTCTCCAGTTCTGCCTCAGTAGTGTAGACTTTCATGACTGCCTCCTGTGACTTTGTTGTTCCTTGTATACATTATATAGTATCTCGCATGAAACGGCAATAGCCAACCCAAAACTTTCTTTTGGGGTTGAGCCTAGAGAACTGGGCCTCCTCAATTCATCCTAAAAAAATCTTTCAGAAATACGAAGAAGCATGTGCGGTTCAGCTGTAAGTCCCCGCCGTTCCTACGGTGCCTTGGTATAGACCGTCCAGTTGAAATTGAATACAAAATCTGAAGTCTTCATCCTAGTATCGAAAACCGCTCGAGTGACCAGAACGTTGTCGTAGGTCAGCAGGCCAGCTTCGGAAATCGGAAAGCCATTTCCCTCATCAGATAGCAGTGATGCAGTAGCCAGCACCGAATAGTTGACTGGATCAACAGTGCAAATCACATTCTTTGCAGGAGTGATGGGACGACTGAGAAAGCTCTGAGTAGGATCAGGGGCATCGTTCCCCGTCCCAAAGATCATCTTGGCCAAGTAAGCCTCATTCCCCGCACATCCGAACAACTTGATGAACTGCTCGTACATGTTGTTCAGAATCATGTTCTGTACGTCAACAACCACTCGACGCTTCCCTGTTTTCAGGTTGTGCTCAGAAACGACCAATCTGCCTTTCATATTCACCTCATACGTATGCCAGCGTCCATTCGATCGTCCAGGTCCACCCGACAGACTTCATCATTGGAGAAAACACAACTCGTGCAACCAGTATGCCGTCAGAGGAGAAAAGGCCCACCTCTTGAAAGGACGCCGGGGATGATTCTGCCGGGCCCCAACTCGCTGTGAACTTCACACTTGTGGCACTAGGAAAGGTGTTAGTGGTAACGAGAAAACCAACAGCCGGTACGGGAACGACGTTGAGATCTCCCATTGCCGGCGCGGTCCCACTGGTTCCGAATCGCATGCGATTGACACAGGCAAGGCTTGTATACCCAAGAAGATATGCAAGCTGCCTGTAGGCGTTGTTAACAACTAGATTTGTCTGTACTAAACGGCGCTCACCGAAGGCAGAAACCTGTGTGAAGACAACTTCACCCCGAAGTTCTTTCCGTACCACATCACTTGTGTTCATTGGCTATTCCTTTGGTTTTCGTGTACTCCTCAGGTGCGCTGATGCCGCCCACAGCATTGATGCAATTGATGTAGTGTAATACGTCAAAGTTCTCCACCTGAAGAATCCTTCGATTAGATTCATGGGTCCAGTACGGTCGCATTGTCCACGAGGGTTTGAACTTCTCCTGCTTGTAGACAAGTGATACGCCCTCACCGAACCCAATGTGTTGCACTTGATAAGGAGGACTGATACGAGTAAAGTAGACCTTACCTTGATCACGAATCGCTTGAATCTGGTTGTCAGCAAATCCTTTTGGCTTCGTACTGAAGTGGTTTCCAATGCGCTCAAGATGCTCTCTCTTGAACAGCATATGGGCATCACCTGTAAGAGCCACCTTCGAGAAGTGTTTCCCGTTCGCATGAATCTGCCCGGTTGTATGACTGATGGCGTAGAGGGTACCTCCTCCGACCTCAACCCAATCATTAAGCGCCTCGTAATCTCTTACAGCTTCTGCAATTGTTTCTTTTGTGACGATGATATCACTATCGAGAAGCAGCAGAAAGTTTGCAATCGACTTTTTCAGGAAGTTCTGTACTGCCAATCTCCGCGCCCATCCGATTCGCTGCTCAGGATCAACAGCAGTGACTTCTCTCGGCACCGACTCTACTTTGTCATATGAACCCCCAAGAAACTCGCCAACCCTTGAATCAGCACTACTGTCGTCATAGGCAACCCGATTAAACACGACTCCGGGGCACTCCTTGCTGTTCTTCAACCAGGAAGTACAGAACACGAGATGCTCGTATCTGTCCCTCACGAAAACAGCAACGTCAATCGTTTTCATTTCTCATCAAATAGGCGCAACCGGTACTCCTGAAACTGAGGAGCTGATGCCGTCTTCATTGCCGAAAGAACAGCCAGCTTCAACTCATCAAACGACAAGTTCTGCATCCGCGCGCATGCCAGACTACAACCTACAATGTGTCCTTTTTCCGAAGATGAATTGCAAGGTATCGTGCAAATGCCTTCATGGGGCACTTCATTCTGTACGACGTACGTCAAGGGGTAGAATCCAATATAAGGGTTCCCATCTGTCATCCCAAACACACCAACAGTAGGAACTCGAGCAGCCACACCAGCATGAAAGATTCCAGTATCAACAGAAATGAGAAGATCACACTGCTCGAGAATTGCTACGGATTCACAGAATGATACATTCGGCCAAACTATCTTGTTGTTGGCAAACCCGTGTAGAATGACAGAGGGATCCAAACAATCCATCCACACAACATTGCTGTTCTTAGAGATCAACCAAGTAAGCAGATCCTGCAAATGGTGCTCTGAAATATTCTTCTCCGCCTTTGTGCCTCTTGCAGCCAGGGCGATTGTTGGTCCAGTATCACTAGGATCTCCAAATGCCTTGTTCAGATAGCTACTTGCTTTTACACGTTCTGCAGGAGTTGAGAACCAACGAGGAATCGCATGTGAGTCTTCCTTACATATCACACTTGCAAAGATCTGCGAACGTGTGTGCTGAATGCGATCCTTCTCTTGCTGCTCGTACTTGACTGCAGGACACCAGAGATCAACAACTAAGCCCCGGTTAGCCACTTTCGAAAGGTATGTGTACTTTCCAGAATCAAACTTCTCGCCTCGAACACGACGTTGCTTAGATAGTGTCTCAACAGAACCAAGACCTACTACTTGGTCGATTTCACGAAGATGCTTCGCAACATCAACGAAATCATCAGGCAAGTACAAGCAAATCTCCGAGTTCGGGAACTCCTTCTTGATCTGAACAGCAGCACCTCCAATGGAGATGATATCACCAAACCCGCCAGCTTCCCGAACAAGGTTGAACCGCTCCTTCTTTGAATCAGGAAGTTCGACCTTCTGTGGCTTCTTCTGCAGAATCAGACTTGTCCGATCAGCAGATGGAAGCTCGGAGATCAGATACACAGCTGAGTGGATCCACAGTCGCTTGAAAGTACAACGAACCGGATCAACATCAAAGATATCACCCATTGATCCAAGCGAATGCTCTCGGCAAGTTCCTCCGCAAACGTTTCGAAGATCACACCGCCGACACTCTTTGTTGACATAGTAGCGATTGTCTACCCACTGTGCTCTTAGTGCTTCGTCTATCCCTCCCTGAGAGAGATCACCGATCAAGCTGTTGGTCTCTCTGTGGCAGGCAAAGATCTTCCCTGTTGGTCCTATGGAGATATACCCAACGCCAGCTCCGCAATCACTGCAGTACTTTCGACGATAGAGTAATCGCTCAGCATAGAGCATGATATTGTGGAAACGCGCAGGCTTCTTCTGCCGCAATCGCCCGAGGAGCCAATCAGTAGCCTCAGCGTACTCAGCCTCGAGTCTTGCCGCGTTGATCTTGTCCTGAAACTGATCAATCTCTTGTGCGGCACATTCACTTTCAGTCAAGATCGAAGGTTCAATTGAGACATTCGCAGCCAAGCCCTGATCACAAAGTGCATTCAAGAACACCAATCGCTCCATGATTCGAGGATTTTCGGGAAAGAAAGTTGCTCTCAGAGTAATCTTCTTCAGAGCTACTTCGTTCAACAAAGTGAGTCCTTCAAGAGCAACATCAAAGGAGCCCGCTCCTCCTCTAGAGATTCGTGTCTCATTGTGGAGCTCACGAGGGCCATCCAACGAGAGTATCACTGAAAAGCTATGCTCAACCAAGAACTTAGCAATCGGTTTAGTCAACAACGTCCCGTTCGTCGTGAGACTGAACTGCACAGGGCAGGGGGACGGGAAAGCTGTTCTGACTAGCGAGACAATCTGCTTGAGAAGTTCGAATTCAAGTAGTGCCTCTCCTCCGAAAAAGCTGATCCGAAGCCCCTGCTTTCTCACAGCATCAGGATTGACCAAGGTTGTCAACGCTGTAGCGGCAATCTCGGGAGTCATCCGATCGTTAGATGAATACAACCGATCAACGTAACAATACTTGCACTTCAGATTGCACTGATGAGTAAGACAGAATAGAAGTGCCAGCACATTGCGATTAGGACAGAATGGAAACTGAGAAACTTCGTCACTTGGAGGAGGTAGATTCTCTTTCAGGCCTCGAATTAACATCAGTGAGTTCACATCAAGAGCAAAAGTATCACCCCTCACGTTGAAGTGATAATACTTCCCTTGCCCTGTTCGGTAGCTCAGCTCTTGTTTCCCAGTAATAATAGGGTTAATAACTTCAAAGTCTTTCACGGGCGATCCTCTCTCTGAGTAGATACTTCCCGCGGCCTCCGATCCAGTGGAACACGAGTGGATTCGGGTATACATTAAGATGACACGATTGAAACATCTGATCTGAAACCTCGCCAATCGGAAGTCCTTCACGGTCAGCAACAACCACAAGCGTCTCGTTTTCACCGTGATACATATGGCTGAAAGCTTGCACATCAGCAAACCACTTTCGATACAAACGACCGTCTCGATCAGCAAGAATGAGACCAGTATCTCTCACCCATGACCCGGAGTTACACATCTTGAACCAACCATATGGATCATTTGTTCCGCACTTGCGAGGGCCCCGGGGGCAGAAAACACAACCCGAGGAAAAGAGCGAGAAAATCGGACTGAGATCGCCTCGAACTTCACAGTCAAGATCCAGCCAGAGATTAACATCAAATGGCGACAAACTAAATGCTGTCACCTTCCTGAATGTCCCTTTGGAGAAAGGTTCGTTACTTTGAACCACTTCGCCTCTTTCCAACAAACGAAGACTGTCCTTTAGATCAAACTCGTAAGTGACAAAACAGACTGGAAGGGTATTGTGCTTACTGTAGCACCCCCACCACCATTCGAGCAAGTCCTCTTGCTCTCTCGAACAACCAACTAGAACACCTTGCTTCATCTGAGTTCTGCCTGTACACTCATTGCTCTGATTCTGTCCTTGCCGACGGGCCCAGTCCAATGCCTCACAATACATGGGCCGTCTTCTTCGAGGCGTAGTCGAACAAGCTCTTTCGGTATAGAACGAATCCTGCCGACTGCATACCTTCTGAGCGTCAGTGCCAGCGTTTCTTGATCCCCGGGCTGCTGCTCGTAGACGATCGCTGTCATCTTCGCCCACTGGGGCATGACCGGGTCTCTGAAGTTGTACACGATGCAGCCGCTGTTGTAGATGGTTGCCTCGGGAGGCAACCTCTGCTTGTACCGATCAGGTGTTCCTCGATCCACTGTCATGCCGATACCGTTGCTTTTACAGTACTCAAAGAGCGGATCAAGATTGCCCAGAACTTGGCAGTCTATATCGAGCCAGATCGTTTTCGCAAATACGGTTTCAAGTGTAGCCAAAGGCTTCTTGAACCATGCGTATCCACCAAAGTGAATTGGGTCTGTAACTGTTCCGTGATGCCTGCACCAATCAAGCGCCCCTTTGGTCATACCAAAATCAACAAAGCAAACAGGTAGAGTATTATGCGCATCGTAGTTCTCCCACCACCATTCGAGCATCCACTCCTGTGCTTGATCTGCCCCCAGAATTACACCTCTTGTGAAACTGAACGAAGCCTGGCGCCAGTTGTACTCATAGGCCTTGGATAGGTCACTAAGAATTCCTGAATTGAATGCAGCCCACGCGCGTCTGGCTGCATTCTTTGCCGTGCCCCCGTAGTGCATGATCAACACTCCGGGATCATCGCCTTCCTGTGGCGTTCGATGAACCTTGCCATCAAGAAGGACGATGTCTGACAGGCCGCACTTGTAGTAGAGCTCATTGAGATACAACTGATCACCATTGTACTTTGCCTTCTGGGTATGAATGGCATCAGCCCACTTCTTTACAACTTCAGATCCGTAATCAAAGACAAACACACCCGAGCAAATGACAGGTCCCGTGTTTGGGTTTTTCTTTCGATAGGCTAGCGAAGCAGCCCAATCTTGTGCTGCAGCGAACTTTCGAGGACCAAGATCTTGCTTGAACAAAGATACAAGATTGCCACGAATCTCGGCATCAATATCTGTGAAAACTGTCCGTGCAGCGTGTGTCAGAAGCGCAGCAAACGGCTTTCTCAGCGAGCCCCGCTGCCCGTCTTCTTTGATTGGGTCATTGAGATCTATCACAGTACCAAGAGAACGACACTTCTTTCTGGCCTCTTCAGACATGCCAAAATCAACAAACTGTACGGGGTAAGAGTTTGTCTTTGAAAACCAATACCACCACCAATCAATGAGATCTTCATCAGCCTTTGAGATTCCCACCATCACAGCTTCGGGAATCGTAGGAACAACATTAGCCCACTCTCGAGTCGCTGTAACTTCAAATGATTTCGACGAATGCATCAGTTCACCTGCCTCTTCGGGCGCCTGTTTCCGAGAGGCTTTCAGAGCATCACTTAGTTGAACAAATGGCATAATCGAATTCAACGGAGACCCTTCCGTACAACTGACGCACTCGATTGCACTAACCTTGGCTTTCAGGACAAACTCACGCAACCACTCAACTTGCTGTGTATAGAGCAGTTGATTCTTCGCCCGCTCTTCATCAGAAAGAATGCGAGAATCGTAGTAGTCTTTGTTCCCGCCCATATCACAACCAACAAAATGGATCTTTCGAGCCCCTAACCACACAAGAACATGAATTGCAAACACCAAGGTGTTCTTCGCCCAAACAAACCTCACATCGTGAGCGCGCTGCTGAAGGATGTAGTCAACTTCACGAATTCCAGCACTCGGTGAATCACAGTCAGCAAAAAACACGAAAGGTAGATCTTTGATGGGCTTCCCTTCACACTCAAGTAACTTATAATTTCCTCGAGTAATCTTCACAAATCCCTCAAACCACAGGCGACGGTCGTAACACTGCGGTTCATCCAATCCCAACCAGATATTCGGTCTAATCTTTGGATATGCTGTGTTGATTGCGGCTACCACCACTCCGGGAATATGAAGATCTAAATCATTGACTTTGGCAAGAGAGGGCCCGGGGCAACACAAGTAAACATCTGCCCCAATTGTTGCCCTGGCAACTTGGGTTTTTACAAATCCAGCACCGCACTCGTACCACAAAGCCATTACCCCTCACTTCTTCTCTGCAGGCCCAAATTGTGCGTCGGGCAGGCTTGTTACGGCATCAACTAGACTCTCGAAAGATATCAAGTAGTTTGGGTCATGCTCAAGCTTGAGTCGTTCTGCTCGGATCACCGCAGCCATCTGTGGGTAGGAACGAACGAGCTCGTCCTCTGCTTCGGCAATGTGACCCATGGCAAACCAGTAGTAGTGTCTGTACTCAGGAGCTTTCTGCTTCTCGCTGATGATTGCGCGAGCCTGGGAAAGATGTTTGCAAGCACAGTTCTTGCAAGAGGGGCGGGTGACCTCACCACCTCGAATAAAAGCCTCGAACTGAAGCCTCAGTTCTGGATTGATTGGAGGAACAGAGGTAACAGGAATCAAGTTTTGTGGTGTGTTTACCACTACCGCCTGCAACGAGTGCACCTTCGGGACTTTGTCTCCACAACAACCCATTATACCAACTCCTTTTCAAGGAGACCTTTGAGAACTCCAGCAGACATGTTATTCACGCCCATAGACAAGATCTTTGTCATGATCTCTCTGTCGGAAACTGGACGTTGCGAATTTCGCAAATTGTCTGAAACTGTGAATGTTATGTTACAAGGCTCAATCGACAAATCCCCTGAGTGAATCTCTCGGCCCTCAAAGTCTCCTGTTCGAACAGCGTGATAGACTTTGTCACCATAGATACAGCATTTGTACACGGGATTTCGATCGGCAAAAATCTCCCCTTTACACTTGTAGTCTTCGAGATCAAACAGAACTGATCGATACTCCGCACCAGACCTTCCGGTGACAATAATCTCTGAAGAGCTTCGTCCTTGAATTACTCGAAGCACCTCATCAAAACTGGTTCGAAACGCATCTACTCCACCGTCCTTTCGATTCACACGAATATCACTCAAACGGCAGAAAACAGTACAACCAGAAAGTGTCACGCCGTTGAACATTCTGTATGCACCTATGTTCACAAAAGAGAAATTGCTAAGATCAGCAAGAGAAGAGCCCGACAGAGTGTAAAGCAAGTAATTTGTTGGTGTGTTTCTTCGAACTTCCGAACAAACAAAGCTTAGTTTTACCAGCCCTTCTTCAGTGCGCACACAGGGGTTGCACTGAATTACTGGTTCAACAAAACGCCCTTGCGCGAGTTGAACAGAAATTGAAGGGTCTCTAAGAAGAGCGCAGTATATGTGCCAGTCCACATATGAATACGTACTTTCTCCAAAAGTGGATGTTTTCCTGCTCCCTCTGCAGAAGAACAGATGGGGGACGGAGCTTATCACCGCTACGTATGGCATGTGGGCGTTTTCGAGCAGCTTCATTGTCAGAAACAACCGAGTTCAAGTCTCATATAACCGGGATATGTAAAGTATTCGGGGGTCCACGACGGTGGAAGATCAATAAGCTGGAATCCGTTCGGGCAGTCGGGCGTGGCAACTTGACTGACATTCCCGTACGCATAAGTTCTGTTGTATACTGTCTCAACTACTCTCCAGACCGTGTAGAGTACTCCGCCGGGCGCTCCCGCACATTTCCACGGCGTCAGATTCTTGGTTGGACCTCCGTTAATAACTATCCATGAAGTAAGCGGGTAAATCGCCCCGGGCGTGCATGGCTGATGAGTACCCTGACACCCATTCATCGAAGCACAACTAGGACCAGGAGGCAGAAAAGGAAGTGTTGACGTAGTACGAATATCACACTCAACTCCTGAGCTCGAGAATACTTTTCCAAAAACACACGCGGACACATACGGCCCCCCTCCTGTGCACCACGCTGGATTGATTGGATACTCTGATTGCCCTTGCTTCTGCGTTGTAACGTCAATTTGATCTAGAACTATTTCCGTCCATGCTCCACCACCAGTGAAGAGACGCACCCAGAGTTTGAGAAGCCGAGAACAAGGACCAACTTTCCACTTCACGCAAAGCTTTGAACTTCCGCTGCAAGGAATACAGTTCGATCCGGGCGGATACCAATCAAGATATCCATCTGGTGCGAACCCCTCGTTTCCATTTTCAACAGGTATTTTTTGGATTGCAGAAAAAGGCCCCTCCTCCCAAGTAGGACAAGGATCTCCCTCCGTTCTGTCACAACATCTCGGCTTAACACGCCAGTACAAGCACCAGTTTTCTGAACGACTGCAAGCCGTATCAGCAGGGATTGTGTAAGTTTTTGGAGTTATCCAGCCACTATTCCCTGACTTTATACACGAACCGGGCATTTCAGTTTTCTGAAGGCAGATATACGGATACGAAGGATACGGAGGAGCGACAAAACAGTACTCAACCCAATAATCATCAGCTTCCCCGTCCCAAGTAAGCGTGACTGAACGATAGCAGATCTTGATCTGAAGCGTGCTTGAGGGAGAATAGTTGCTTGTGCAATCATCCATCCCATCAGGACAACACTCACACAGAACTGCATTGACTGCAGCAATGAAGCTATCAAGCCAAGCACCTGTGATACAAGTAGGAGGAGCTCCGGGATCAACCCAACCAGTTAAATGGCCTGTGTTATCTGTTCTTGCCACCAGGGCCACGACATCCACATACATCTGGCGAGCCAGACTGACGCTCGTGTCACCACACATGTCAGACCAAACTGTAGGAACTTTTGCTGGGGGAGTTACTCCGGTGAAACAGCGACTAACAAGGCCGTCAATCGCTTCCTTGGCAAGTCCCATCTTTGTAGCAATATCACAAGGAGAAGACATACTCAGGTCAGTGGCAGACAAACTTGATCGTTTACCAAACAGTACTGGTTATTAGAACAATACAAGGTCGTTTCCCAGAACGCCCCAGCCTTGAGCGTTGGCTTCGAGGTTTGATAACTCCCCCCTGTTGTCTGCCAGAGCACTTTCATAGTTCCCGGAGGTGGATATGTAGAGCAAGCAGGACAAGTACCGGGACCACCTCCTCCGGTACCACTTCCCGCAGGACCGGTGGGACCACGAGGACCAGTAAAACCTGCACCAGTAGGGCCAGTAGGGCCAGTAGGAGCACAACTCCCATGACAAATCTCAGTCACAATGCCGATGTAGGAACCAGTATGAGCAGGATCAAGATCCAGATCAATCTTTACTTCCCAATTTAGGCTGGGCAATCTTGTCACTGACGCAATCGTACCATCTGATTGGTAATTCCACGAAATCACACTTGCACAAACAGATTCTCCTACCTTCCAGCACCGGTAGTGAAGTGTATAAAACTTGAGCCACTTCCCCGCACTTTCAGTCTCATAATCAGTAACGATTTCACATGCATCACAAGCGCAAGGGCCGTGACAGATTGTAGCTTTCTCATTTGTCTGCCAATCCATGAACACATTGCTATTCAGCATGTCCGTAGTGATGTATCCAGCGCCTTTGTCAATCACTACACCAGTGAATCTCTTTGGCGGTTCAGAACCGCCCGTTGGAATGATGTTTGAAACACAAACATCTTCTCCCACAGTCCAACATCGCTCATCATCAGGAACAGTGAATTTGATCCTGCCTGAACCATCCACTCCGAGATACGTCGCAATGACACACGCGTCACAACCAGTTTCTCCGGTTGGTCCTGTGGGGCCTCCTCCGGTACCGCCTCCTGCTGGTCCTGTAGGACCCTGAGGACCAGTAAAACCAGTGGGTCTCCCGGCTGGTCCTGTAGGACCACGAGGTCCGGTAGGTCCTGTGTAAGGGCACCCTCCATGGCAGATAACGATCTTCAGATTGATCGTTCCGCTGGCAATGGGCGGCTTCTGAACGGAAAGCTCAACGTACCACTTCTTTTTTGACAGATTGAAAGTAGGCTTCTGTGTTACATTGCCTGTACTGACATATCTCCACGTAGGATCAGGAACATAGACACAGACAGGCTCATCTTTCCGCCAGCAGTATGGATTGTGAGTTTCGAACGTGATTAGCTGAGCTCCTGTGGACGCGTCAAAGGTTGTTTGCGTTTCACAAGCGTCACAAGAACACGCTCCATGGCACACAATCGCATAATCATCAGTCTTGATGCCTGTGCCTGCCTGGAACTTGTCCAGATGAATCTTTGCCAGAACACCGCCGTAGTGCTCAATCTGGGTTATGGTTGTCTCGAACTTAAAGAGGTTTGGAGCAGTGGGCGGGACAGGACCAGATGGCTTATCAAGAATCTCAACGCAGATCAACTCTCCCACTTCCCAGCATTCAAAGTAGTCGAAAAGTACAATAACAATCTTCCCTCCTGAATCTGATGGGAAGACCACACCTTGAACGCATGCGTCGCACCCATCAGCTCCGGGTCCTCCTGGCGGGCCCGGGGGTCCGGGCGGGCCGGGCGGGCCGGCTGCTTCGTACATCGGTTCACAATCAGCTTCGCATGAAGTCAGGCAGCCTGTTTCTTGCCCGGACTCACACACTGTTTCACACGAGGCAAGACAGGAAATGATGATGTCCAACTCATCTGATGGATTCAACAACTGATCTGCGGGCTGGTAAAGCGCTTCAAAATCACGATTGTCATCCGAGATCAACTCGGCGGTCTCGTAGAAATCAGGAGTGAAGTAGTTCATCCGAAGCAGAACATGGATCGGCCGAACCCACTCAATAGTAGGCATGTGACCCATGGCTTCGAGAACAGGCAGGAACTCTTTGATGCCGCTGATCTCTCTAAAGAGATCTACACGGGCAGCATGAAGTAGCCCATAGTACGCATCCCCGCCGCCGTACCTATAGTAGTGACCCCTCTCGTATGGAATGTCCTTCCACAGCTCCCAGGCCTCAAGATATCTGTCACCACCAGTCTCTAAGTACTGCCACTGCTTCTTCCATGAGAACGGACGCCCGCGTATCTTGTAGAAATTGACGAGATTCTTTGTAAACCAACGGGCAAAGTCTTCAGACGGAGGTTGACCGGCATTCTCTGAAACGGCAAACCCGAGGGTCAACGAGATGTAGATCAAGAACTTTGCATCGCATTCATCAGGATTGATCTGATCAAGTAACCCCGCTATGAGATCTCCTGTTGTTTCTCCTTCCTGCTCCATCATGTAGATGATTCGCTCAACGACGCCCTCACCGACACTTCCCTTAGTGAGCGAGTCTTTGAATCTGATGACAGCCGGAAGTAGTGAATACAAATCCATACTCAACACCCCACCAGCCCATCTATCACACTTTCAACACTACTACGTCTACTCTGTTCCATGGCTCGTTTGATATCAGCTTCCGTGAATTCGACGGAGTTGTGGTC
>Ga0315275_10002059_pt1 | contig 17965 bp, 11 predicted proteins | sample YL17G03_0_MG_FD_205557 | JGI IMG/M metagenome (GOLD analysis project Ga0315275, IMG submission 205557) | Sediment microbial communities from Yellowstone Lake, YNP, Wyoming, USA - YL17G03_0 | ecosystem: Environmental > Aquatic > Freshwater > Lake > Sediment | place: USA: Wyoming | collected...
CCGGGGTAAAGATCTGCCTCCCTTCATTAACGGATAAGGACAGGACTTTTATTAAAATGGCTGTTGATAACGGTGTTGATTTCATTGCTCATTCTTTCGTACGCTCAAAACAGGATGTGCTTGATGTTCAGGCTGTTCTTGATGAATATAAAAGCTGTATCAAGATAATCGCCAAGATAGAAAATGAAGAGGGGGTAGAAAACATCGATGAAATACTGGGAAATGTGTATGGCATAATGGTTGCCAGGGGTGATCTTGGAATTGAGATACCTTATGAAAAGATCCCGGGTATACAGAAAATAATGATTTCAAAGTGCATAAACAGCAGAAAACCGGTAATTGTGGCTACACAGATGCTCCATTCGATGATTACGAATCCCCGTCCCACACGCGCTGAAGTAAGTGATGTTGCAAATGCAATTTATTCCCAGACAGATGCAGTGATGCTGAGCGGCGAAACTGCTAATGGAAAATATCCTGTTGAGGCTGTGAAGACCATGACTAAAGTCGCTCTTGAAGTTGAAGAAAACAAGGAAAAATTCCTCGATCTTCCTTCAGCCAATATTACAAGCGAGATCTCAGCCTACCTTGCAAAAGTTGCAGTAAAAACGTCCGTAAGGATAGGGGCAAAGGCTATTATTGCAGATACAACAGGCGGAAGAACAATCAGAGACATGGCTGCTTACAGGGGCTATAACCTGGTTCTTGCACAGTGTTACCTGACAAGTACAATGAGGGAGCTGGCTCTTTCATACGGAGTTTATGCCAGCTATCAGGAAAGGAGGAAGTCGGTTGACGATTTTCTGAAAATAGCCCTGACGGATCTGATTATCAGGCATGACCTTAAGCATGAGGATGTTATTGTAGTGCTGGCAGGTAATTTTTCAGGACGGTCGGGTTTTTCATTTATAGAGGTTGGAACAGTTGAATACCTGAAGGACCGGGTCGATATTGTGGATTGACGTATATTAATGGTCTGATTTTTGAGGGTATTTATAATGCAATAAACCGAACTATTAATGGTCAGATTGCTGTTTTTTTCAATATGGCTGGTGACCCATCCGGTTCATGTTTCCCTGATGAGCATCGATTATGTGCCGGATCAGGAAATATTTAAAGTGTTCTTGAGAATTTATTATGATGATTTTCTGCTTGATTCAGGAATTAAAACAGCTGATCAGAAAAATCTTGATTTTTCTGTGAATAATCCATATACACAGGAATTTATGGCAAACTATGTCAATGACAGGATCAGAATCAGTGTTAACAAAAAACAGATCCCGGCAAAACTGGGAGAGATGAATCTTTCGGATAATGAATTAAGAATGAACTTGTTTTTCAGCTCAAACAAGAAAGTAAGTTCCATCACTGTGAAAAATTTAATAATGACTTCACTTTATAGCGACCAGGCAAACATGATAATCGTAAAGGTGAACGATTTTGAGAAGGGAGTTAAGCTTACGGCTGGAGAACCTGAAAAGACATTTGAAATTAATTAACTTAAAGGCTGATAGGAGATTACGCAAGGTGAAGAGTCTGAAAATAAAGAAACTGACAGTGGTTGCACTTCTGTTTTTCTTTTTCTGCAATAGCTGGGCAACCCATAACAGGGCAGGGGAGATCACTTATGTCCAGTTGTCGGATCTCTCATTTGAGATCACGATTACGACATATACCTATACGCTGAGCTTTGCCGACAGACCCCAGCTTGAAATAAGCTGGGGCGACAATACCTCTTCAATTGCAGACCGGATAAGTATTCTTTATCTTCCGAATTATTATAAGAGGAATATTTACAAGATAACCCATACTTTTCCCGGCCCGGGAGTTTATCAGCTGGTCATGTCGGATCCCAACAGGAATGCAAATATTCTGAATATTCCAAATTCGGTGAATGTACAATTTTCAATCTCAACGATATTAATAGTAAATCCTGCAATTGGAAGGAACAGCACCCCAGTGCTGCTTAATCCTCCCTACGACAAGGCTGCCCGGGGATATGTTTTTATCCATAATCCCGGCGCTTATGACCTCGACGGTGACAGTCTTTCCTATGCTCTGACAGTTTGCACACGTGAGGATGGGAAGCCAATTGAAAACTACACACTACCTCCCGCTTCGCATTATTTAAGGGTTGATTCAATAAGTGGTGACCTTATCTGGGATTCTCCTGTTGATACAGGTGCATTTAATGTTGCTATGGAAATCCAGGAATGGCGTTACGGTAAAAAGATCGGTGTTGTCAAAAGGGATATCCAGATAAATGTTTACGATACAAAAAACAAGCCTCCCGTTAACGGACCACTTCACGACAGGTGCGTGGAAGTCGGTCAGACTATTAATTTCCTTGCAACTGCAACAGATCCGGATAATGATAACATTAAATTGTTCTCTGCTTCAGGGATTTACACCCCTTTTTCATGTCCGGCGACCTTCACAAAAGTAGATTCTGTCAGGGGATTTGCATCTGCAAGGTTCCGATGGACTCCATGCTATGAGGCTGTGAGGAACCAACCCTATAATGTTATTATCAAATCTGATGATAACAGTGGTGAAAAGAAACTTTCAGATATTGATAATTTCAACATAAAGATTCTCGGACCTTCACCTGTGCTTACAAGTGCCTCTCCTGAAGGCAAATTTATGCGTCTGGCATGGAATAATTACGGGACAACTGCAATTCTCGGCTTTAATATTTACCGGAAAGAGGGTGCTTCATCGTTTGTTACTGATTCATGCACCTCAGGAATTCCTTCCTCAACGGGATTTGTAAAGGCAGGATATATTGCAGGAAGTTCCACTATCTCTTTCCTCGATACCGACAACGGATTGGGTCTCCAGTACAGCAGGGAATATACCTACAGGATAGTTGCAGTTTTTGCAAATGGTGCAGAAAGCAAAGCTTCAAATGAGATCTCATCATCACTCGTTTCCGGGGTTCCGGTTATCACAAATGTGAGTGTAAGGGCTACTTCTGCCACAAATGGCTCCATAGTTGTGAGATGGAAAAAACCTGACAAGCTCGACACCATACCTGCACTGGGACCTTATGAATACCTGTTATACAGGGCCAATGGAATCGCCGGAACCACATATTCACAGATAAGTTCGATTCAGACTGCCACTCTTAATGAAACGACCTTTGTTGATACACTAATCAATACGCAAGCGGGCGGATTTATCTACAAAATTGAACTTTACAATAATGCAACAGGAAACAGATTCCTTATCGGAGATCCGGGATTTGCATCATCAGTTTATCTTACGGCAAGTCCGGGTGACAGAAAGGTCCGTTTTGTTATAAGCCGCAATGTTCCATGGATAAATACAAAATATGATTTCTTCAGGCTGAATGAGTCCACTATGAAATATGATTCAATAGGCACCACAAACGTACTGAATTTCGTCGATGAGGGGCTGATTAATGGCAAGCAGTACTGCTACAAAGTCAGATCAACCGGCGGGTACACGGCCAGTGATATGCCGAAAAACCTGATAAATTTCTCGCAGGAAACATGTGCAACACCCATTGACAATGAGGCTCCATGCAAACCTGAAATTACTGTTACCAGCCAGTGCGACAGCCTTTACAATACCGTTCGCTGGGCGATAACCAATAATGAATGCCTCAAAGATGTAGCTGGTTTTAAGATATACTATAAGTTGATAAATGAGGAGAATCTGACGCTCCTCACAACAATAAATAATAAGAATACATTCGCTTATAAACATTATCCTGTTGAAGTTATTGCAGGCTGCTATGCGGTTTCAGCTTTTGATCTTACAGGAAACGAAGGTGAGAAGTCTGTAATGATCTGCAATTTTGATGCTTGTAATTCCTATGAAATTCCAAATGTATTTACTCCGAACGGAGATGACATAAATGACTGGCTTGTGGCAAAAACATCGGGACTTGTTGAAAAGGTTGATTTTAAGCTTTTCAACCGGTACGGGGTCCTTATTTTTGAGACCGACGAACCTAAGCTGAACTGGGACGGAACTTACAAGGGGAAAATAGTATCGCCTGGCGTCTATTTCTACCAGTGTGATGTTTTTGGACGAACTGAATCTGGTCTTGAACAGATTCATTTGTATGGATTTGTGCATGTCATAACTGAAAAGGGAGCAACCGTCACAAAACCTGAGTTGTAATTTAAATGAGATTTTCAGTCATGAAAAGGATATTATTTTTCATTTTGTTTTTTGGAATTTCTGTGATAATGACAGGACAAAAGCCGGTTGATTATCTGATGAAGAGTAAAGCTCTGGTTGAAGCCGGTAAGCCTGACGATGCAGTGGCTATCCTGTCGAAGGCACTGGAAAGCTCCCCTGAAAGCACCATTTATCTTGGGCGCGCCGAAGCCTTTATGGCAAAGGGTGACTATTCACAGGCCATAAATGATTATAATTCAGCAAATAAGATCTCACCATTATCCGGTGAATATGGATTAGCCCGCATATATGCACTGAAAGGCGATGCCGCTACTGCTGTTTATCACCTGGAATCATCCCTGAAATCCCCCCTCAGGAGAAGCGAAAAGGAGATTTTGCTTGATCCATCTTTCAGCGTCATTGAAAACAGGCCTGAATGGCGCCAGTTCTGGAAGAAGGACTGGTACGGAGCTCTCGAAAAGGGCATTTCAGAAATAGAATATGATCTTTCAACCGGGAACACCGCTGAAGCAAGGATTACCTTATCTGAACTTTCCGGAAATTATCCCGGCTATGATGACATTACTTATGCTGGAGCACTGATAAGCTTTGCCGACAAGAAGTATGCTGAATCAGTAAGATCTCTTACGGGGTTGCTTGCGGAGGAACCTGAAAATGAAAAATATCTGAAGCTCCTTGCCCGTACGCAGGAAGCATCAGGGAATCCAGCTGGTGCCTCTTCAAGTTATAGCAGGCTGCTGGAAATTGGTACACCTGACCCTGAATTGCTTTTCCTCCGGGCCGAATGTTACAGGAAAACTGGCGAGACCGGAAAGGCACTCGATGATGTTGTAAGATACATGGATCTTTATCCCGGCAACAAAAAAGCCCTAAGCTTTGCAGGGAAACTTGAATCAGCGTCGGGGGATAATATAAAGGCGCTTGCTTATTTTTCGGAAAACCTGAAGCTGCATCCAAATGATGCGGACTGCTATATTGACAGGGCAAACTCTTATTTTATCTCCAGATCATGGGATTTTGCCATGAAGGATTACAGTATGTCGCTTGACTTGCAGCCTGAAAATCCAGACGCCTGGTTAAACAAGGGTATTGCTTTGCTTAATTCAGGAAAAAAAACAGATGCTTGTTATGATTTCAGGAAATCATTCAGCCTGGGAAATAAAAAAGCCACTGAGTACCTGAGCAGGAACTGCATAAAATAATTTAAAAATACAGGGCATTATTTAATATTCTTCAGGATCTTATCGAAAAGATCATGCGGTTTGAATGGTTTCAGGATATAATCGTTAATATTCAATTCCTCGATTTTATCGTGACTGTCTGACATTATACCCGCTGTCAGAGCAACAACAGGAATAGAGCTAATTCTTGGTTTATCTGATTTTCTGATCACTCTGGTTGCTTCAATACCATCCATTATCGGCATATGGAGATCCATCAGGATCAGGTCAAAATCCTCTTTTTCCAGGATTTCAAGGGCAAGCTTTCCGTTTTCAACATGGGTCACTTTGACACCCCATCCGGTAAGGAATTTATTTACCACATAGAAATTGATCTTATTATCTTCGGCAACAAGGATCTTTTTACCTTCCAGTCCCACATATGATTCAGTGCTTTCCCCGATTTCAACTTTACTGCCATTTTCAGATATACCGAAAGAGAGGACAAATCTGAAAGTTGACCCTTTGTCCGGTTCGCTTTCCACATTGATTTTTCCCCCCTGCAGTTCAACAAGCTTTTTGCAAATTGCCAGACCGAGGCCGGTTCCCCCGTAATGCCTTGTGGTATCTGGTGATGCCTGGGTAAAGCTTTCAAAAATCATATCATGTTTATCCTTAGGAATACCAAGACCAGTATCCTTAACCAGGAATTCAATCCTGGATTTTTTATTTTTTTGCTCAACCTCTTTAACGATAACGTGAATACTGCCTTTTTGAGTGAATTTAAGGGCATTTGAAAGCAGATTTGAAATAATCTGGTTAAGCCTGATAGAATCCCCGATCACTTCAGATGGCAGTTCATTCTGTTTGATAATATCAAATTCAAGGTTCTTGGATTTCGACCTGAAGGAATAAGTCCTCATGATATCTTTAAGAAAGTCATTGAGATTGAACCGGGCCTGTTCAAAAACAATCTTTCCTGACTCCATTTTGTTATAATCGAGGACATCATTGACAAGAGTAAGGAGATGATTCCCTGAAAACCTGAGTGTTTTAATGAAATCCATCTGATCCTCTCTTGGATTTCCCTGCAACAACAGGTTGGTAATGCCTATCACTTCATTAAGAGGAGTACGGATCTCATGGCTCATAGTCGACATGAATAGCTGCTTGGATTGAGCTGCTTCCTCAGCTTTCCGGCTTGCCTGGATCACATTATCGATCATCGTTCTCCGCTGTATTGCAATAGCTATCTGATTTGCAATAAACTCCAGAACATTAACATCATCCTGTGAAAACTTATTCTCGTCGTGATAATCCTGGAGAGCCATCAGGCCTATAATCTCCTTTTCAGCTTTCAAAGGAACACCCATCCACACTTTACAAGGAGTACCGACGAGGTCAATATCTCCTGAATTCTCAAGACACACCAGATCGTTAATTTTAAGAAGAACAGATTTTCTGAGCCCTATCACCCATTTTGTGATCGTTTTACGTGCCGGCAGATTTTCGAATTTATCCTTCTCGTCCGAAAAGAAAGGCATAGACAGAGTATCACTTTTCTTCTCATACAGGGCGATAAAGAAATTATTGGTATCCCAGATCTTGCTTAATTCATGAACTATGGTTGGATAGATGTCTTTAATATCTATCTGGTTAAGGGCGGCTGTCGAAATATTATAAAGGACCTCCTGAATAAGCTGGCTTTTTCTTTCAAGTGAAGTATCCCTGTAAATTCCAAGCGAAGCAACTATTTCGTTGTTGATAATCATATTTGTGGCAATAAGAGAAACATGGATCTTATTGCCTGATTTATCCTGTCTGATTGTTTGCGTTACTACTTTATGTTTTTCGGCGGTAAGAGAGTCGATACTGACAGATTCAGCTTTAAGTTCCTCAGGTACAATGAGATCATCCACATTTCTGCCAATTGCCTCTTCTCTTGAATATCCAAACAGATCAGTGAATTCTTTGTTGATTATAGTAATTTTCCCGTCGCGGCTGATGATTGCAATGGCTTCGGGAATTGAATCAACAAGATGCTCAAGAAATGCTTTTTCCCTGTTTATCTGATCTTCATAGTTTCTCTGCCTGCTGATATCAGTGACAACTCCCCTGTAACCGATGATCTTATTATTATGGAACAAAGCAAAGGAGTGAGTCAGTATAGGGACAATTGATCCGTCTTTCCTTCTTGCATTGTATTCATTGCTGGAAACCTGGTCCGGAGAACTCAGTTCTTTCAGATTATCGATCATCCTGGTGTAACTCTCAGGGAAAATTTCAGATACATAGACACCTCGTGCAAGATCGTGATTTGTGTATCCAAAGAACTTCATCCCCTTATTGTTTGCATAAAGAACTTTGCCTGTAAGATCCACCTCATAGATCATTTCAGGAAGCATGTCCGCAAACTTTTCAAAAATTATGCTCTGCCTGGAAATATCATTTTCATTTTTCTGTTCTAATCCTGGTTCCCAGGTAACCAGGATATCGCCTGATGTAACTTTGAATCCGATATAGTGTCCTTCTGAATCGTCATTATTTGGTGAAACAGCTTGCTTCCTTGCATTCCCGGTTTTCTTAATCTGGAGAATAAGGTCAATTAGCTTCTTCCTTTTTCCAAGAGGAGTGTCATTAATATATTTCCCTCTTATTTCGCTTTTCTTTACTGATTCAACTTCGGCGGCTTTGTCATTCAGATCGAGGATCATGATCTTTTTATCCTCAGTGATTTTGAATAATGCAAGATAATGGCTAACCGTTTCAAATATCTCACTGATCACGCTGCCTGGAGTAACTATACTTTCGAGAATATCATGATTATTCCTGTTTGTTTCTTTTAACCTCAGGGAATCAACTTCTTCCTTCAGCTTCATGTTGGCCTGAAGAAGTTCATCATAATTAAGTTTAATATCAGCCATACTCAGGTTAGAATGTCCGCGATAAAAATAGATAATAGTGCATTGTTTATTATAGAAACGTGATTTTAGGAGGATCCGGTATATAATAAGCTTATTTCTCCTTATTTTTCTCTGCGAAAAACCTGCAAAACTCATTTAATCCACACTGGATACAAAGTGGCTTTCTTGCCTTGCAGACGTACCTGCCGTGTAGTATCAGCCAGTGATGAGCTTCATGGATCATATCATCCGGTATGTAATGTGAAAGCTGAAGTTCGGCGCTTAATGGTGTTTTCGCATTCCTTACCAGCCCGATCCTTTTAGAGACCCTGAAAACGTGAGTATCGACTGCCATTACAGGTTTCCTGTAGACTACCGAAGCCACAACGTTTGCCGTTTTTCTTCCAACACCTGGCAATCTCTGAAGTTCAGACGGCTCGGAGGGAACAATACCGCCAAACTCTTTTGAAAGCATTCTGGCCATTCCAACCAGATGCTTTGCCTTGTTATTCGGGTAGGAACATGATTTTATGAATTCAAAGATCTCTGAAGGTTCTGCTATTGCCATTGACTGAGCATCAGGATATTTTTCAAGCAGTGGAGGAGTTATCATGTTCACCCTTTTGTCGGTGCATTGGGCCGATAAAATGACCGCTACAATGAGACCGAAAGGATCGGTGTAAGTTAACTCTGTCTCCGGGGCAGGCATGTTTATCCGGAAGTAATCGATGGTTTTCCGGAATCTTTCTTTGCGGGTCATTTGAAGCTGGAATAGATGAATTACAAGGTAACACTTTTTATCTTTGCTTGAAATCAGCTAATTGTTAAGGATGAATCGGGATGTCAATATTATTTGTTTTATTACAGAATAACAGATGTTTTTTTAACTTTAACGGGCAATAGAATAATCCATTGGAAAAAATAGTCATAAATACAGGCAGTTCCATTTCAGAGATCTTTATTGGTGCGAAATGGGAGTCTGTTAATGAACTGCTTCCACAATCTGGTGTGGCAGTGATCACTGACAATAACATCCATCGCATTTATGGCGCAGGATTTCCTGATTTTCCTGTATTTCAGGTCAAGGCAGGGGAGGGGAGCAAGAAACTGGAGGTTATCGAATCTCTTGCAGAGAGACTCATTGAAGCAGGCATTGACAGGAGTGGACTTATCCTTGGCATTGGCGGCGGCGTGGTATGCGATATTGCCGGATTCCTGGCTTCAATATATATGCGCGGGATAAGATGTGCTTATGTTTCAACTTCACTTCTTTCGCAGGTTGATGCAAGTACAGGTGGTAAGAACGGCGTCAATCTCGGAGGAACAAAGAACATTCTTGGATGCTTCAGACAACCCGAATTTGTGATCTGCGATCAGGCAATGCTGAAAACTCTTCCGGAAGATGAATATTTCTCCGGATTGGCCGAACTTATAAAAACTGCCCTCATAGGGAACGAGAAGCTCTTTGAGATCATTGAGAACAATCAGGAGGGGATTTTGAATAGAGATGCTGAACTTCTGTCAATGTGTATTTCAATGGCAGTGAATTTTAAGGCTGCAGTTGTTTCTGAAGATGAAAAAGAATCAGGATTAAGAAGAATACTGAATTTCGGTCATACCTACGGACATGCGATCGAGGCTTACAAATCTTTCAGGCATGGATATGCCGTGGCATCAGGTATGGAACTTGCAGCTAATTTTTCATTATCAAAAGGGTTGATCGCTTCACCTGAGTACGATAGGATCATTGCTCTCCTGAAATCATTCAGACTTCTTCGCAGGCACGATATCCCTGATGATCAGGTCAGCCAGCTGATAATGCGGGACAAGAAAAAATCGGGGAGTGATATATATATTGTATTACTCGATGGGATCGGCAAAGCAATAGTAGATAAAATTCCGGTCAGGGAAGCCGTTGATTTTTACAGGCACAACAAGCCTGGCAACTAATAGGTACAATTATGAATTCTTTTGGCGTAGTTTTCAAAGTATCCCTTTTCGGTGAGTCGCATGGGAACTCAATCGGTGTTGTAATTGACGGGTGTCCCCCTGGGATCCCTCTCGTCCCTGATGATTTCATGACCGATCTTTCCAGAAGACAGAGCGGTAGCAGGGGAACAACAAACCGTCGGGAGACGGATAAACCCGAAATATTGAGCGGAGTATACAATGGTGCAACAACGGGTTCTCCCCTCACTCTGATAACCAGGAACAGCGATAAGATCTCTTCGGACTACGATGTTTTTAAAAGTGTTCCACGGCCGGGGCATGCTGATTATGTGGCTGGTATTAAATACTCTGGTTTTGCCGATCTAAGGGGGAGTGGCCATTTTTCAGGCCGGATTACCTGGGGACTTGTTGCCGCAGGTGTAATTGCAAAGCTTATAGTCATGCCTGCTCAAATAAGTGCAAAGCTGATTTCCGCGGGTGGTATGTCCGATATAGATAAGGCTATTGAAAAAGCCATGGCTGAAGGAGACACAATAGGAGGTATTGTTGAATGCAGGATCGTTTATCCACAAAAAGCACTTGGCGAACCATTCTTTTATTCTGTGGAATCAGCAATGAGTCATATTGTTTTTTCAATTCCGGCTATAAAGGGAATTGAATTTGGTTCAGGTTTTTCAGCATCCTCAATGAAGGGATCAATTCACAATGATCCGTTTATTGACAGTACCGGAAAGACATCAACCAACAATTCGGGCGGCATCAACGGCGGAATATCCAATGGCAACGAGATACTATTCAGGGCAGCTGTCAAGCCTACCTCATCAACAGGTGTGTCACAACGGACTTACGATTTCAGCAAAGGTCAAATGACCGAACTCGGGGTTAAAGGCCGGCATGATACATGCATAGCACTGAGAATGCCGGTTATAATTGAAGCAGCAGCAGCAATAGCGATGGCTGATCTTCTTATGATCGACCGGGGAATTAATGGATTAAGAGAATTTTAGATGTCGATTCTGTTACCTTAAATCTGTCATCAATTCTTTCTCCGATTATCCAGACGATTTTCCCTTCAGATTCAAGAATAAGTGTATTTTCTTTTTTGATAAGCGAATATTTCCTGTCAATAAAATAATCACTAAGTTTTTTCTTCTGCTTCATTCCAAGCGGGTAGAAAAAGTCACCTCTTTTCCATCCCCGGATTATTAATGGAAATCTGATCTTTTCAGAATCTATGCTGGCAACGCTCCTTTTTCGGGGAATCCCGTATCCAGCTCCGGCACTGATAATTCCGGCCGATTTTATTCCCGGCACCTTAAGAAGATCTTCAACATCATTTATTTTATAATTCTCCTGGCTGTTGGTTACCAGGGGAGAAACAATCAGCTCATCCCTGTTCCTAAGAATCCGGCAGGTTTTGGTGAAGATCTGTTTCCCGGTTTTGCCGGTCATCAACCTTAATAGGTCCCCGGTTGCTGAACCTGTAATCCCGTATGGACTGAACAGTTCGAATATCAGCGCTTTGCTCTTTTGATATTTTTTTAGCTTTTCAATATCAAAAAAAGTTGCTGTACCCTTTATTTTAGATGTCTGCGACCTTATGTCTTCGATAAAACCTGATACAATTTCATCAATTCCGGATAGTTTCTCAGCAGTTTCATTCAGAGTCTCTTCTACAGACGGGTTGATTTCCTTTAAAATCGGAATGACAAGATGCCTGATCTTATTCCTTGTATATTTGGTTTCGGCATTCGATTTATCTTCCCTGAAGTCTATATGATTATCATAGCAGTATTCCGCTATTTTCTGTCGTGATGCAAAAAGCAGGGGACGTATTATCCCGTTACCTGATGGCTTCATACCAGCGAGTCCTGTTAATCCCGTTCCCCTGGTAAGATTAATCAGCATGGTTTCGATTTTGTCATTAAGATTATGGGCTACCGCAACAAGGTCGAAATGATTTTCAAGCCTGATCTTTTTGAACCACTCATATCTTAAATCCCTGGCGGCCATCTGGACGGAAATTCCGTTCTTTGCAGCATGCTCTTTGGTGTTGAATCTTATTGAATAAAAAGGGATTCTGTTTTGGAAAGCAAAATTTTTTACCAGCTCCTCATCCTTATCAGATTCATTAGCTCTCAGGCAGAAATTGCAATGGGCGATCCCAATGTCTGTTCCCAGTTTAATGAACAGGTGCGACATAACCATCGAATCAATCCCTCCGCTTACCGCCAGAAGGAGCCTGTCCTGCCTTTTGAAAAGATTATTCTTTCTGATATAATTTACAAATTCTTCAAACATAATCAACAGTTTGGATGGTCATCTGAATGGTATTACTGATAGTTGACCCGGCTCAAAATTATAAGGTTTGAGCAATTGTTGTCCCGAAACGATCAGAGGATTTATTTTTGAATATTCAGGGAGGTTCGGGAAAAATCCCAGCCTTATCTGGAACGTGTTGAATATAAGATTGTCGTTTCTGATCCTGATCCCCATGCCTATTGCTGTAAGAAAGTCACCACTTCCCACAAATTCATTAGTTCCGAAAAGAAATCCGGCATCTGCGAAACCAAAAACGGCAAACCTGAAGCCATAAAAATTGACCGGACTGAATAACACTGATTCAAAACTGAATGACAATCGCTGTGAATTTCCAGTTGAATCGTTCCTGAACCCTGAAAAGCCATTTTCCCTGTTATAATCAAGGAACTCATCAGTGTATCTGTCAAATCCTCGTGTGTAATCAACATTTACGAAGTTCCTGATCCTGTATCTGCCAAGGAAGGCGAGATTGGAAATGAAGTTTGTCCTTAATGAAAGAATACCCTGTTCGGTTTGTCCCTCATTAATATATGTGCCAAATCCGGCGGAGCTGTAAAAATATCCCAGGCTTTTAAGTGATTCTCCCACTGAAATGGATGTTGCCATGTAATATCTTTTCTTGAATTCATTGATTTCTTTCCCCAGGGTAATGTTGTACAGGAGGCCGTAAGGTATATCTTCAGTCCGTCCATAACCATAAACCAGACTGGCCTTATAATACTTCTGAACAGAATAAGAAACCGAACCGAGGAATATCTTGTATTGCTGAAGATAGTGGTATGAATCAGGCAGAATGAAAGGGTGGCTGAAAACATTGTTATTAGTATACCTGGCTCCTAATATCAGCCTCATAACGGATTTTGCATCGAGAAGGAAAGACCTCAACAGCCAGTAATCCTGTAAATTGTATTTTACCGGTGCTGGTACCGCCAGTGAATCCAGGTCATCTGATGTGAACATCTCTCTTATTGATATGTTTCCAGCATATTTTGTTGAGGAACTTATCAGTTTACGGCTCAGGTCAAATCCATAAGTTTTTTCCCCCAGACCGTCAAAATAGTAGCTGGCAAGATTCACGAAGGTTTTGCTTATATTGTTAATCTTGTAATTCACTCCAAATCCAGGCGAATCAGTAAATCTTGAATCATAGGGAATCTCAATCCCGAATTCATGCCCCATTCCGAATATATTCTTTTCAAATATCGACAGGGATCCTTTATCAAAGCCACCGAAACTGACCTTTGCACCCAATGAATAAATGTCCTTTGTAACGACAATTATATCAGCTTCCGCATCAGAAACCGGTACCACAAGGATTCTTGCATCGTCGACGTAGGGAAGCTCTCTCAGGAACCTCTCATTATCGCTCAGGTTGAGCGGCGAGATCGTATCACCTTCATGAAAAAGGAGGTTTTTCCTGATTATACTCTCGTTGGTATTCAAATGAGTTTTATTCAGAAGCTTTTCAGTTTTATTCGGATCGTAGAAATCAGGAGTGTTGATATTCGAACCAAATACATTGAGCCTTCTGACCTCAATTTTCCGGATTTTCAACCCTGAATATTCAAGAAAGCTTACTTCGCTTGAACCGGTGATCTCTTTCCTTGATTCAGGTTCATGTGATATGATTACGAAATCATATAGTTTTTTGGTGATTAATTTTTTGGATGCCCTGCTTCTTAATGAGTCAAGAAAGATCAGTGTCTTTTCGGCTTCTGAACCGGCAGGAGGAATAAGTTCAGATGAGTATGAAAAGTCAGTTCCTGATACGGATAACCTTATGTTTTCAATTTCCTGAGCCGGTATTTTACCAGCGGTTTTGATAAGCGAGTCCCGTGTAACTGGCTCCTGGGTATAGGAACTGGTGAAAAGAAAAAGAAATGCCTGGAAGTAAAAGAGTCTTCTGTAAATACTGTACTCTTTTCTATGAACAGTTTCAGGTTTCATGAGGAGTTTTGATCAGCACATCATCAGAGTTAAACTGGAATCCAAGACGTTTACCCGTTATTACCCTTGAGTGTTGAATTTTTGCCTCAGCCTGCCCGACAGTGGCGATCTTGACCGTATCGTATGGTGGCACCAGAAGATCGAATTCAAGGGAGTACTGAATTGCAGTTGAGATAATGACCTGTAAAGAAGATCTGGTTATTGCTTCATTTCCATAATTTGAAAAGAGCATGCCCATCTGCCTTTTACCTTCAACAAGATACTGGTTCTCATGGTTTATGAATATCCTTGCAATTAGGTACCCGAGGTCATCGAGCCTTGAGTATTTGAATGAATCGAATAGGAAATTGTATATATTTATGATCCCCGAATAAGCATTATACTTATTTTTTTGAATATAGGGGGTTTTCCAGGCAGGATGTTCCCTGTCGAACTGAAAGATATTTGAATGCATACTGAAAAGCAGGATGTCACCGGCAACCTTTAACTGTGCATCAAAGTTGCTTCTGTCGGTATACTCCATTTTTATCCTTGAATCAAGATTGCCAAGGTTAACATTTACATCCTTCGACAGGTTTTTGAGGATATCCTTAACCACGCCGAACCATTCCAGGGTATTGTCATATACTTTTTGCTTTAAAATCGATTTTTCCCTGAGAGTACTGATAATTGCAGTTTTCTTATCATCCAGTTCCGACATGATCAGTTAGTTTTAAATGTAATACTCCTCTAAATTAGTAATTAAAATTTAAAATCATCCTTTTTACATCAATATGATCTGGCAAACAGAACCCTCCTTTTTGACGGCTTGCCAGAATAAATGCACCTGCCCTCCTCTTCTGGCGAGTCGAAAGGTATACACCTGATCGTTGCTTTAGTTTCCTCCTTTATTTTTTCTTCTGTTTCAGCTGTCCCGTCCCAGTGAGCCATAATAAACCCTCCCTGATTATCAATTATTTCCAGGAATTCACTCCACTTATCAATATTAAATGTGTTTTCGGACCTGAATTTCAGTGCTTTCCGGAATATATTAGCCTGGATCTCTTCCATCAGGCCTGTCACGCGGGTTATTACATCGCCAGCAGGGATGGTCTCTTTTTCGAGTGTGTCCCTTCGTGCAATCTCAACAGTATTGTTTTCAATATCGCGCGGACCCACAGCGATTCTGACCGGGACCCCCTTAAGCTCATAATCTGCAAATTTATAGCCCGGCTTATAGTTTTCCCTGTCGTCAAACTTTACAGATATGCCGGCTTTCTCCAGGTCAGCTTTGAGGATTTTTACCTTTTCAGAAATTTTCTCAAGCTGTTCTGCAGTCTTGTATATCGGGACAATTACTGTCTGGAGCGGAGCCAGCCGCGGAGGCAGGATCAACCCGTTGTTATCGGAATGAGCCATGATGAGGGCTCCTACCATTCTTGTTGATAGTCCCCATGATGTTGCCCATACATAATCGAGCTTCCCAGTTTTGTCAGTAAATTGCACATCAAATGCCTTCGCAAAATTTTGTCCAAGGAAATGACTCGTTCCGGCTTGAAGAGCTTTGCCATCCTGCATAAGAGCTTCTATTGTATAGGTATCAAGAGCCCCTGCAAAACGTTCATTTTCACTTTTATATCCTTTGATAACAGGAAGAGCCATGAAGTTCTCGGCAAAATCTGCATATACTTTTAGCATTTTATCTGTTTCCTCAACCGCCTCTTCCCTCGTGGCATGAGCTGTGTGGCCCTCCTGCCAAAGAAATTCAGAGGTCCTTAGAAAGAGCCTTGTTCGCATTTCCCACCTTACAACATTAGCCCATTGATTTATAAGAATCGGGAGATCACGGTATGATTGAATCCAGTTTTTATAGGAATTCCATATTATTGTTTCGGATGTCGGACGGACAATAAGCTCTTCTTCAAGCTTTGCTTCCGGATCGACAACTATTCCCTTGCCGTTCTCATCCATCTTAAGTCTGTAGTGGGTAACCACTGCACACTCTTTTGCAAAACCTTTGACATGAGCTGCTTCCCTGCTGAAAAATGATTTCGGAATAAAGAGGGGAAAATAAGCATTGACATGACCTGTTGCCTTGAACATTTTATCGAGAGCTGCCTGAATATTTTCCCAGATAGCATAACCATAGGGCTTTATAACCATACACCCCCTAATAGCTGAGTTTTCAGCAAGATCGGCTTTGATAACCAGATCGTTATACCATTGTGCATAATTCTCCTCCCTGTTTGTTAAGAACTTCGCCATTATTTGGTATGGAATTTGATTTATATGGTTTAACAAAAAAATTGGTTCGTAAAAATAGCTAAAACTTGGCGATTAAAAAAAATGGAGATTCATCATGAAAGCAAAATATTTAATCGGAACCTTGTCAGCTGATAATGCCAGGAGGTAACATACTTATTCACACCTGAGAACCGTTAGAAAATTAAATTGTAACTTTGATAAAAAATATTAAATTTGCTGAAAAGCAAAAAGCTGAAAGGCAAAAAGATAAACAAAAAACTTTTGGTACAGAATTTGATGATTAATCAGATAATAAACAAAAAGAAATAAATAAACACCATGAAAGCATTGTATTACATATTCGGACTTGCACTTCTTACGCTTGCTTCCTGCTCATCGGGGCTTTATGTAGGAACAGAATATGACGATCTGTACTATCAGAGTGCAGACCAGCCTGTGACGCGGGTTCAGACCAGGGTGAGCCAGCCTGTTGCTGAAGGGAACCTTCAGTCCGGAGCATATTATGATAATATATATGCCAATGACACACTGGTTTCCAAAGAATACACAGATGCTGTTGATTATAATGATGCATTGGGCTATAGCAATAACTATTATAATTACTATGATAATTATTCTTATGCAGGAAGACTGAACAGATTTTACGGAAATTACTTCAGCCCTTACTGGAGAGATCCTTTTTACTCCAGCTGGTACCCCTCATTCGGCTTCAGCAATTATTTCGGCGGATTCCCTTATTCTTATGGATATTATGATCCGTTCTATTACGATTACTATAGTCCTTATTACTACGGAGGTTTCTATAACAACTATTATTACGGAGGTCTCTTTGGGAGGAATTATTACAGTCCGTTCTACAGTTCCTGGTATTCGCCATACTATTACAGCGGATATAATTCCTACTCTTTCAATGAAAAGAACAATACAACATATGGAAGGAGAGAAAAACCAAGTACTCTCTCAACAAGATGGAGTGGCGGTACCTCCTCACCTGTTGCTTCAGGATCGAGAAGAAGCACAGATATCGCTACCGGTTCAGGTTCAGGCAGACCGGCCTCCGGAGCAGATGCAGTTTCAGCAACTTCCAGGAGAACAGTAAACCCCGGTTATAATTCTCAACAGGCCGTTACCGGTACCGAGAGGAAACTTACCCAGGATCCTGCAAAATCCGGCAGCGAAAGTGTAACCGGAACCCAATCAAGAAGGGCTGTAACAACCCGCCCTGAATATAATTCCGTGAGCCGGACCTATACACCCAGCTATAGT
>Ga0315275_10002060_pt1 | contig 17959 bp, 15 predicted proteins | sample YL17G03_0_MG_FD_205557 | JGI IMG/M metagenome (GOLD analysis project Ga0315275, IMG submission 205557) | Sediment microbial communities from Yellowstone Lake, YNP, Wyoming, USA - YL17G03_0 | ecosystem: Environmental > Aquatic > Freshwater > Lake > Sediment | place: USA: Wyoming | collected...
ACTCAAGTCTTGTGAAATATGGCAAAAAATGTTACGCTAAAAATAACATCCGTGGCTAATAATATTAACAAAAATAGTGTACTACCTTTTTTTATTATGATACTGAATCGCACACAGTATATACAACTAAGTGACTAAAATAGACTCTATGGCTACAGAACTGACATACGTACTAATAACCCCATACAGCCTCGCAAAATCCAGAACAGGAAATATCATTGCACGTCTCATGTCATTTTCTGGATGTGATCTCGTCGGTGTGCGAATGATGCGGCCGTCAGACGAATTTGTGGACGAATACATCAATCGGCTGAAAAAATTGGGCATTGATTTCAAATTGGAGAAGGTCCTTGTCGAGTATATAGATCAGAACCTGAGAAATGAGAATATCCTCGGCCAGTCCAATCGCTGTTTATTTCTGATGTTTGAAGGTGAGAACGCGGTAGATCGGATCTATGAGGTCGTTGGTGTGCTCACTACAGAGACTGAATCAGAAGCCATTCGCGGCACCATTCGCGGAACATACAGCGACTACATCACAACGCCGGATGGTACGGTCCGTTATTTCGAACCTGCGGTGCTGGTGCCGACACATATCAATTATGCAAAAAATGTTTTAGAGCTTTTCGCACAGCTTGGGTTCAATGATTCCGGTATTTATGAGGAGTGTGCGGAAGGAGAGACAACCATGGTAATTTTGAAACCGGACAACTTTTTTAAACATTCTGTCAGACCTGGAAATATGATCGACATGTTTGCAAAGACAGGATTGAGGATAGTTGGCGCGCGCATGATCAGAATGAGCGCTGCCCAGGGTGAAAAGTTCTATGGATTTATGCGAGATATGTTCAGGAGAAAACATAAAGACCTGATTGCGGAAAAAATTAGGGAAGGAATTGAAGGGTTCTTTGGTTTTTATATAACCAAAGAAGAATACAAAGCAATGGCAGCGGTAATCGCTGAAAAAAATGCAGAATATGAGTTTTCACAAATCGTGAAATATATGACTGGATTGGATCCATTGACGGTATCGCCGGAGGAACGCGACAAACCGGGTAAACACCAGGCGCTTGCGCTCCTTTATCGCGGTCTCAGCGCAGTTGGGAAGATCCGCGATCGCCTTGGTGTGACTGATCCGGCAAAAGCAGCGGAAGGTACCATACGCTCCGATTTCGGGCAAAACATTTTGCAGAACGCTGCACATGCGTCAGATTCTGTACAACGAGCACTTTACGAGCGTAAGATCGTAGGCCTTTATGATAATGCTGGCGATGAATGCAAGGGAAAAATCATCAACTGGTTACATGGCAGTCATCATAAAAAGTAGACTAATTATTGTTGAAACGAGAGTTGCCAATGAATGGTTTCTAGAGGAGAAGTCATATGGGTAAGAGGGATAAAGAAGACGCAAAAAAATGGGTAGAAAAGGCCGTGTCTTTTTATAGAGCATCGGGCAAAAGAATTGCATTGGCTGAATATACGAATCCAAACGGGCAATTTGTCCATGATGAAATGTACATTTACGCCTTGAATCCGAGAGGAACAATGCTTGCGCACGGGGTAAACGAGAAGTTTGTGGGCGAAGAATTTATCAATATAAGGGATTATGACGGAAAAAGTTTTATTAAAGAGATTGTTGATATAGCCAACAGGGAAGGCAGCGGCTGGGTGGAGTATAAGTGGTATAACCCGGTGACTAAAGAGGTGCTGCCGAAAAGCGTGTATTTCAAGATAGTTGATGACCTCATCATCTGTAGCGGTATCTACAGAGAGGATTAAAGTATTCGTGGTTATCCACCGTGCGGTACTATCATCGCAGGAGTTGATTTTTCAGGAATCTTGCCTTTCATATTATCGTAAATATCACGAATTATTTCCATATCGGATTCAATGTTTCCGCTGGGTATGAGCGTTGGGCCGAATTCCGGTTCTACTCCTCTTGCAGAAATGAAACATTTATTTATGATTACGCTTCATCCTATGCGTTACTTTGCTCCAGGATTTCGTGATGAGAAAACTCTCATCCATGTTATTTACCATGCGGATAAATTTTGGCCAGGGAATCGCAAAAGTCAGTGTTCCGGCAGGAACATATGGCCGTGCAGAAACATCAAACATGCCTAAAACCGCACGTGGTCGGCCTGAGTAGAGTTCTTTATAGGGATAATCAACGATGGACGCGCATCCTGCACCGAAGGGAGCGATCACACCATGCGGTTCCAATTCATCGAAACTCGCGAGCGTAAAGAGTCCTGAGAGCACATCGGGGGGCGCAAAGAATATAATCACCTGCGGTTCCTCGTCTCCTTCCAGACAATCCCATCTTTTAAACATAACGAAGTGAGCCGGTGCCTTGAAAGATTTTTGATGCTTCAGATGCTCTTTTACGAGGTCAGGTGATTTCTTATACCGTTCTCCCTCCACCCTGCCCGGGATACCGTAGGAAAGAAAATATTCAAAGTGAGGCATCAGGGTGTCCTCAAAGCCGAGGTAGCGTTTACCGCCGCTGCAGCCGATAGAATGGACGTCAAGACATAGGGTTTTTCCGTTGCGAACCTTTGACAGATCGCATAGAAGGCAGCGATGCCCCTTGACAGGTTTTGGAATGGACTTTTGGTTTTTCACATCGGTAAAGAAAAAGCTGATGGGCAGATCGGCGCCGGGAAAATATTTGTTCCATTTATTGATGAATTCTTTTTTGAATTCGGTATTCATGGCGTCCTCTTTACTTGCCGCAACGCGTTTTTAATGTCCCACGCGAAGGATGATGCAATGCGGATCATGTTTTCGTTTCCCATGTTCTTTTCTACAAGATGAACAAAGGCGCTTCCTATAACAACCCCGTCAGCAATTGGGGCGATCTCGGCCGCCTGCCGGGGTGAAGTGATACCGAAGCCGACAACGAGAGGCAGGGCGGATATTTTTCGTATACGATACACGTCTTCTTTTATGCTTGCAATAACAGGTTTTGCCGTTCCCGTAACACCAGTAATAGAGATATAGTAAAGAAATCCCGTTGCATTATGAGAGATTTTTTTAATGCGACTGTCTGTCGTCGTCGGAGCAATGAGGGAGATGAAATCAAGACCTTCACGGTCTGTATAGCGCCTGAGTTCATGAGATTCCTCAAGGGGGAGATCGACGACAAGAATCCCGTCTATCCCGACTTTTTTCGCGGTTACCGCAAACTTATCATTGCCATAGGAATAAATAGGATTGTAATACCCGAAAAGGATAATGGGCGCATGGATAACGTTTTGTAATGATCCGATCATTGCGAGGATACTGGAAAGTGTAACTCCACTCTTGAGAGCTCTCTGCGATGCAGCTTGAATAATTGGACCATCCGCGGTGGGGTCTGAAAAGGGAACACCGATTTCCAGAATGTCGACACCCGCCTCATCGAGACTGAGGATAAGCCGGCGGGACGTTTCCAGATCGGGATCTCCAGCCGTAAGATACACGACCAACGCCTTTTCTCCTTTTTGTTTCAGTTCAGCAAATTTTTTTTCAATACTTCCTGTCATTGATGGCTCTCCAGTCTCTGAGTAATTGTTTCCGCATCTTTATCCCCCCTCCCGGAGAGGTTGATTACGACAGTCATATTTTTATTGAGAGTGGGTGCAAGTTTCATGGCATAGGCCACAGCGTGTGCGCTTTCCATAGCAGGAATAATTCCCTCGCATTTGGAAAGCAGTATGAACGATTGGATTGCTTCCTCGTCTTCAATGCTCACGTACTTTGCCCTGCCTGTATCTCTGAAATAGGCGTGTTCCGGTCCGACTCCCGGATAGTCAAGCCCGGCAGCAATGGAATAGGCATCCATGATTTGGCCATTTCCATCCTGAAGAAGATAGGTCTTGTTGCCGTGAAGTATGCCTACGCTTCCTGCGGATATGCTCGCTGCGTGATGCCCCGTCGTGATACCTTTCCCGGCAGCTTCGACGCCGATCATCGCCACGCCAGGGATGTCTTTAAAAGGATAAAAGAGACCCATGGCATTGCTCCCGCCGCCGATGCACGCAATGAGTATATCCGGAAGTTTCCCTTCCATCTTCAAAATTTGTTTTTTCGTTTCTTGTCCGATGACACTCTGGAATTCCCTCACCATCATTGGATAGGGGTGGGGACCGGCCGTGGTTCCGATTACATAAAAGGTATCCCGCACCCTTGAGACCCAATGACGCATCGCCTCATTCATGGCATCCTTGAGTGTGGCTGTTCCCGAAGTTACCGGCACGACTTCGGCGCCAAGTATCTTCATGCGGAAAACATTCGGCGCCTGCCTCCTTATGTCTTCTTCACCCATGAAAATCTGACACTCCATGCCGAATAATGCGGCTACAGTCGCGGTCGCGACGCCATGCTGTCCTGCGCCCGTTTCGGCAATGACCCTTTTTTTGCCCATTCGCCTCGCAAGCAAGGCTTGCCCAAGGGTATTGTTGATCTTGTGTGAACCTGTGTGATTGAGGTCTTCGCGCTTAAGATATATCCTGGCTCCGCCGAGTTCTTCAGTGAGACGTTGTGCAAGGTAGAGAGGGGTTTCCCTGCCCGCGTAGTTTCTAAGAAAATATGAATATTCTTTTTTAAAATGACTATCTTTTCGTGACTCCTTATACGCTTTCTCGAGCTCAATAAGGGCCGGCATCAGCGTTTCCGGAACATAGCGTCCACCGAATATTCCGAAGTGTCCATTTTTATCGGGCAGTAGGTGCTGCATAATCTCTCCTCGTTCAGAATTATTGTCCCCATCGGGAATGTGGTTATACTGCTTTCGCAAATATCTTTAAGAGACTATTATTCTTGATCGCATGAACCACATCAATGATTAATTTTACTTTTTTGGGATCTTTTCTGCCCGGCGCGACTTCCACGCCGCTGTTGACATCGACAGCCTGGGGCGCCACAGTTTTAATTGCATCCATGATATTATTCGGATTTAATCCACCGGAAAGAATAAGCGGGCATTTGTCTTTTACGATCGCCGCAAGCTGCCAGTTTGATTTCTTCCCTGTTCCTCCGTAAAGTCCGGAGTCACGCGAATCTATGATGATAGCCTTCACAGGATAGTCTTTTATAATCATGATGTCTCCTTCGCTTCGGGGTGACAATGCTTTTATCAGAGCGTGTTTCATGAACTGGCGGCAGTATTCAGGCGATTCATCGCCGTGGAACTGTATCAGATCGAGTCCGCAGAATTCATATATATCTTTGACAGTCTTAATATCATGATTCACAAATACCCCAACCAGGACTGCATCACCAGGCAGGCGCTTTATGATGTGCCTTGCTGTTCCAGGGGAAACATATCGGGGGCTTTTCTCAAAAAAGATGAATCCCAGCGCGTCAGCGCCGCAGGTACATGCATTGATGGCATCGTCTATATTGGTAATTCCGCAAATCTTGATTTCCATCATCTATTCCCTACAATTTACCAAGAAGTTCTGAAAGTTTTTCCCCGATGTTTTCGGATCGCATCAGTATCTCGCCGATCAAAAAGGCATGGATGCCCGCCTTCATCAATGTCTCAATATCATTTCTCATGTGGATGCCGCTCTCGCTGATGATGATCTTATCTGCGGGTATGTGTGGTATCAAGTTGAGGGAGGTATTCAGCTCTGTAGAAAATGTGTAAAGATTTCTGTTGTTAATCCCGATAATATTTGCTCCAGAATCAAGAGCTTTTTCCAGATCATCTTTGAAGTGTACTTCAACAATGGCGGAGAGTCCCAGGTATTCAGAAAGACGGATATATTCTCGTAATTGCTCTTTTTCCAGGATACCGGCGATGAGAAGGAGGGCATCTCCATTAAGACTGCGGGTTTCATAGATCTGGTAAGGATCAATGATGAAATCCTTTCTCAGCAGGGGAAGATGCACGGTTTCTTTTATATCTGCAAGATAGCGTGCATTGCCGCCAAAATATTTCTGATCCGTAAGGACAGATATGGCCGCCGCCCCGTATTTTTCGTAGACTGAGGCGATTTTGATATGATTAAAGTCCTCTCTGAGAATACCCTTGGAAGGGGAACGCCTTTTTACTTCAGCGATAATAGCGCACACGTGTCCTTTGATAGCATTCCGGAAATCACGAAGAGGCGGGAGATCGTGAATGGCTGATTTTATTTCCAAAAGGGGCCTGGCTTGTTTCAGGTGGGCCACTTCTTCTTTTTTTGCACTTATAATCTCATTTAATATCATGGTAATGAAAATACGCAATCATGGTAATGAAAAATTTTATGTCACTTAGCTTACCAAAAAGTTACGCCTATCCTTTTCAACTATTACTCTGTTCGATGAGCAACTGTAATTTCTTTATGGCGGCGCCGCTGTCGATGCAGTCCTGCGCTATTCTTATACCGTCATTAATGGTTTTTGCTTTATCTCCTGCCATAATTGCCAACGCGGCATTGAGAACCACAATATTACGACAGGCGCCATTTTTACCCGTTAACACATCCTTTGTAATGTGTGCATTGAAAGAAGCATCACCGCCAAGAAGTGCGTCACCAGGAAATGTGTCACCAAAAAAATCAACAGGATCTATATTATACGTAGTGATGAGGCCCTCCTTTAATTCCGTCACTCTCGTTTCACCGGTCACAGTTGCTTCATCCAGTCCATCTGAACCATGCACCACAAAGGCTCTCTTCGTGTTGAGATTTTTAAGGACACCTGCAAACATCTCTGTAAGCCGCGGATCATATACCCCGATGAGCTGAGACGTCGCTCCAGCTGGATTTGTAAGAGGCCCCAGCATGTTGAAAATTGTTCTGATCCCGATTTCCCTTCGCGGACCAATCGCATATTTCATCGCGCCATGAAGCATAGGGGCAAAAAGAAATCCTATACCGATCTGGTGAATGCACTCTTCAACTATCTCCGGAGGCGCATTGATATTGACACCCAGGGCTTCCAACACGTCGGCGCTGCCGCATCCGCTTGAAACGGCGCGGTTTCCATGCTTTGCAACAACAAGACCAGCTGCTGCCGTGACAAATGCGGCAGTTGTGGAAATGTTGAACGTTTTCATACCGTCTCCGCCCGTACCACAGGTATCCACGATGATTGATGAGCGCGCATCGATTCTCGTGGCCTTTTGTTTCATTATACGCGCGGCGCCGGTAACCTCATCAACCGTTTCTCCTTTAATCCTGACTGCGGTGATAAAAGAGGCGATCTGAGCCGACGTCGCCGTTCCTTCCATAATTTCATTCATAACTTCCATCATTTCGATTTCCCGCAAATCTACCCTGTTGACCGCGTTGGCAATGGCTTCTTTGATCATCGTATTCACTCCTTACTCTTAATCATATCCAAGAAATTTTTGATAATCCGCTTACCATGAGGTGTCAGGATCGATTCAGGATGAAACTGGATTCCCTCCATACAAAATTCCTTATGTCTGAGGCCCATAATTTCCCCTTCCTCTGTTTCAGCGCTGATCTCTAAACAGGATGGCAGGGTGGTTCTCTCTACAAGAAGAGAATGATAACGGCCCGCGGTGAACGGATTTGGGAGTCCTTTAAAGATTGTTTTTCCATCATTGAGTATGGGGGACGTTTTTCCGTGCATGAGTCGGCCTGCCCGAACAATCTTGCCGCCGAAGGCATAGCCGATAGCCTGATGACCAAGACATACTCCCATGAGTGGTGTGGATGTATGAAATTCTCTGATCACATCAATGGTGATGCCTGCTTCTTTTGGTGTGCATGGCCCGGGAGAGAGAAATATGGAATCAGGCTTTAGTTTCCTGATTTCATCGATTGTAGTCTTGTCGTTCCGGAATACCTCGACTTCCTGGCCAAGCTGTCCTAAATACTGTACGAGGTTGTAGGTAAAGGAATCATAGTTATCAATCATTAACACCATGGGGCGCTCCCTTATATCGTTTTTTTTATTTCAAAACCCGAGGCGGCAAGTCGTATGGCCTGCATCATTCCTTCACCCTTGTTGACTGTCTCCTGATATTCGTTGTCCGGGTCAGAATCAGCAACAATACCAGCGCCCACCTGGATATACGTTTTCCCTTCTTTGACCAGTATTGTTCTGATGGTGATACAAAGATCCATATTTCCCGAATAGCTGAAGTATCCGACAGCTCCGCCGTAAGGACCGCGTCTGGTTGGTTCAAGTTCATCTATGATTTCCATGGCCCTGACCTTCGGTGCGCCGGACAGTGTACCCGCCGGGAAGGTAGCCGCGAGTACGTCGTAACAATCTTTTCCCTCGGCTAACAACGCCTGGATGTTCGTCACAAGATGCATGACATGAGAATATCTTTCCACACACATGAGTTGATTCACCTGAACACTGCCGATTTTTGCTATTCTTCCCAGATCATTTCTTCCCAGATCAACCAGCATGACATGTTCCGCCCGCTCTTTGGGATCTTCAAGAAGTTCATCGGCAAGGTGCCGGTCTTCCTGTTCGTTTTTTCCCCTTCTTCTCGTTCCCGCGATTGGCCTTAATTCTGCAATACCCTCTTCTATACGAACCATAACCTCAGGAGAAGAACCTATGAGAGACATTTCGTCTAATTTAAGATAAAAAAGGTATGGAGAAGGGTTTACGTAACGGAGCGCGCGATACAAGTCGACTGGATCGATGACATTTTCCGTGTGAAACCGCTGTGAGAGGACAACCTGGATGATATCGCCGGCAAGAATGTAATCCTTTGCTTTTCTGACAATGGATTTAAAGGTTTCAGGCGACATATTGGATTTGAGTGGGGATTCGCATTCCACTTTCCCATATCGTTCCTCTTTTTCAACAGGGGCTCTCAAAAGACCGATAACACTTTCAATGTTATTGATTGTTTCGTTATATATTGTCCTGAGTTCGTGAATTCCTTCTATAGCAGCACATGAAATCACTTTAATTGTATGCTTGATATTATCAAAGACAATGAGGGTATCGGTGATGAGAAATACCGCATCGTCTGTTTTGAGATCGTCTTCGGGCTGAGATTCAAGTTTTTCGAGGTATCGAACCATATCGTAACCCATGAATCCTACGGCGCCGCCATAAAATCTGGGAAGTCCTTCCACGGTAACGGGACGGTATGTATTCAGTAATTTTTTTAAAAATTTCATAGGCTCTCCACAATGTTTCTCGCAATGAACTGTGCCGTTCATTTTGATCAGAACGTTTTCACCCCTCACCGTGAATAGTATGCGGGGATCTGCGCCCAGAAAAGTGTATCGCCCCCATTTTTCACCACCCTCCACACTTTCCAAAAGAAATACGTGGGATTTTGTAGAAAGTCGCATAAGTGCAGATACAGGCGTATCTATATCCGCCAAGATTTCCCTATATACTGGAATAAGGTTCCCCTGTCCTGCACACTTTTTGAATGTCTCAAAATCAGGATAATACATAATGCAAATGTCCTTTTTATCAAATCTAAATGAATAAAAAAGGCCGTGTAATGTCACGGCCTTTTTTATTCGTTGCAAAAATAAAAAAGCCGCGGAATCCAAAAGAGGTTTCCACGGCTTTTTAAAAGTTATACGTTAGCGGTGGACAACCCCCTGCGTTGAAATCTGCCACCACCAGCCATTGTGTACGGAATAGGTCTGCATTGTTTTCCTTATAAGTCCAAAATAATGTGGAATCTTAATAGCAGTGTTTGAAAACCATGTCAATATAATTTTTGTAACATGGTTGTGCTTTTTCAATACTTTCCGTATACATTTCAAATCATCCTCTTAAAAAATCACGAGCTTATTAAGAGGTTGCACAAACGCTATACGCTATAGGGAAGAAGGAATTGATATTTCCTATCCTGTAATAATGGTTTATATAAAGGACAAGGCTAAGCAGTATACACACATTGAATATTATATCCTTCACATCTTCTCGGCCATTGTGACCGAGAAGATGTGAAAATATAAACGCCGACTGCCAATTGACAGTTGTCTTAGTTTGTCTAATTCATGCTATTGACTTGGTGCACCATACTGTAGATTAATGACATTCGCCTTTTCTGCTTTATAGATCGTTATAACACATAGATTGTCGAACTCATTGCCGGTCACTGTGCACTTGCTTCCATCTCCTCCGAAGGCCGTCGTGATTGTCTGGAGGGTATCAGCATGCCCCGCTACGAGTACAACTCCACCGGCGTAATTCGATAATACCTTGTTCTTCAATCCTGCATAGTCGCTGTATATAGTGATGGGAATATTGAGATGCGTGGCGAGGGGCTGGACTGTTTGTAGACTCCTCAGCAGACTTGTTCTAAAAACCGCCTTTACACCAGCCTTGACCGCTACATGAATCAGTTCATTCGCCCTTACCTGTCCTGCTGGGGTCAGCGGGGGATCGTTCGGCGGTGTCGTAGCCTTCTCGGCATGACGTATAAGCAGAATCGTTGTAATCAACTTCTTCTTCAGAAAGATGTTTCCCGTTTGATATGTTGTACCGGATACTACAAAAAATCCCGGTGCCGACGAATAGTCATCGTAATCGCAATGCTGCGCCTTCACACGGTATCTGCCACTGGTTAAGTCGATACGGTATGCCCCGTTGTTATCTGTCACTACTGTGCGCCTTACCTGACCATTCTCGCTGACGAAGGTGATGATGACTCCGGGGATCTTCTGGCCGATGCTGCCACTCGGCGTTCTTTCATAGGCTATCCCTTGGTAACCCGTGGTAGCAGCAATGGTGTCGGTAGATAAAAAGGCAAGACACATCATCAAGCTGATAGCGAATATTGCTGAACATCGAAAAAAGTTACGCATTTTAAGCCCTCCTTTTAAATTGACAAGAAGTTGTTGAAAATAGTTTTCCAAGGTGCATGTATAAATAATTCTAAGTGAATATGAACATTTATGTTGCACAATGGAGGAGACAATTCTGTATTACAAGAGTGATGCTAATACAAAAATAGTTCAGAAAATGAAAATCAAAGGTAAACCCTACGTCAAGACCAGAATCCTAAATCCTGCGTTAAATAAACCGTAATTCCCATTTTTTCGCTACATCTTCTTCGGAGTCCGCATATTTCTTTGCAACATCGTTAAATTGGTCAGCCAGCTCCAAAAAGGCTGACACAATGTCAGGATCGAAGTGAACGCCTGACGCTTCTCTAATTATGTCTACTGATTCTTCATGGGGGTAGGGGGCTTTATATACGAGACGGCTGATCAGGGCGTCGTAAACGTCGGCAACCGCCATGATACGTCCTGGTAAGGGTATATCGTCTCCCGACAAGCCCTCAGGATAACCTTTTCCATTCCATTTTTCATGGTGTCCATACGCTATTTCACGGGCAAAATGCAGGAAGGATGCCGGGGTTCCGAGATGCTTTTCAGCGGCAAGGATTGCATCCCGGCCAATGGTCGTATGAGTCTTCATAATTTCGAACTCATCAGGTGTAAGTTGTCCCGGCTTTAATAGAATGTAATCCGGTATTCCTACTTTGCCTATGTCATGAAGAGGTGCTGATTTAAAGAGCATCGTAATAGTATTCTCAGTTAAAAAATCCTTGAACCGCAAATGGTTTTTTAATGTTGTCGCCAACAGCTTCACATAATTTTGAATACGCCGTATGTGATTGCCTGTTTCAATGTCCCGTGTCTCCGCAAGGGAGCCCAATGCGACCAAAGTTACATCTTGAATCTTCGCCATTTCTTTCGTTCGCTTTGCCAGTTCCTTTTCCAAATAATCGGTCTTATTTTTCAGAATGTCTTGATTGTTCTTTAATTGTAGATGCATTTTAACACGAGCTAAAAATAAAGGAGGGTTCAGAGGCTTTACAATAAAATCCGAGGCACCGAGATCAAACACGATCTTTTCATGATCTATGCCGGTATTGGATCCGAGAAAAATAATTGGTATATCTTCCGTTTCGGGACTTTTCTTGAAATGGCGGCACAATTCATATCCTACCATCCCCGACATAAGGTTATCGATGAGAATGAGATCCGGAGGATTTTCTGAAAATGCGATTTGAATAGCTTTATCGGCATTAGTAGCAATTTTCGTTTTATAGAGATCCTTTAGCAAGGAACTCATGAATGCAACATCATCAGATGAGTCGTCGATGATGAGAATGTTTTTTCTTTCGGCGTCAATCCGTAATCCCGTCATGGAGCCTCCACTCACGAATGTCGTTTATATTATGTTCACCATATTTTTCAGCTAATATATCCCAGCAATCTAATAAGTCAATGTAAGAAAAAGAATGGTATGTGTCAAGAAGAAATGACGTCAAAATAAGGCCAATGGTGTGACGCATATCATTCTTTACCATGTAATTGAAGCGCTATCCATCTTCTCCTGCGCTGGCATCTTTCTTGACAGAAAACTTCAAGTCGATTATTGTGTGCATCATTTTGCTCTGCAGAGGGAGGAATAGTATGTCGCATGTTGTATTTCGCAGCATTAAAGGTGACCCCGGTCAATACACGAAGCAGCTCTCTTCATTACTCGGAGATATAAAAACTCCTTTTATAGCCGGTACTGAAGTGGGTATTAAACTTCACTGGGGTGAGAGAGGCAATCACAGTTTTCTCTCGCCCGTGTACGCGAAAGAAATTGTCGAATGGCTCTTTACGCAGGGTACTAAACCTTTTGTTTTCGATACAACGGCACTGTATTCAGGTGGACGTCGCACAGGCATTGATGCATTAAAAACGGCGGAAGAGCACGGTTATACCTCAGATTACCTCGGATGCCCCGTTATAATCGCCGATGGCATGGATGGTCGCGATATAGTGGAGATACCTTCAGGTTTCAAATATTTTCAGACTGTCCAGGTTGCTTCTGTTATAGAAAAAGCGGATGGGTTTGTTATTTTCTCTCATTTTAAAGGTCATATGGCTGCTGTTTTCGGTGGATCTATTAAAAATATATCAATGGGTTTTGCCTCCAGGGCGCAGAAACAGCGCATGCATGCAGATGCACGGCCATCCATGAAAAGAGAGAAATGTACTCGCTGTGGAGTATGTGTCGAAGTCTGTCCTTCAGGAGCGGCAAAGTGTGCAGCTGACGGATATCCCGTGTACGACCTTGATACGTGTATCGGCTGTGCACAATGTATTGGCCTCTGTCCGGAAATGGCACTCAAGATACTGTGGAGCACTGACGATAAGGTTTTTCAGGAGAAATTGATTGAAACTGCAGCAGCCGTATGGAGCCGCATTAAAGGCAAAAGTATCGTAATAAATGCTCTTCTCAACATCACGGCTGAGTGCGATTGTCTGCCTGGAGAAAATCCCCCAATATTTCATGATTTAGGTTTTGTCGCTGGGTATAATCCTGTAGAAGTTGACGCTGAATCCCTGAAGCTTATAGGCTCGGAATATTTTGAGAAGGCCCATCCAAACATACCCTGGCAAAGACAATTCGAGTATGCAAAAGAAACGGGCTTTTATCTTAATGATTGATTACGAGAAAGAGCTTAATTCTGAACAACTGCATGTAGTATTGGAGGAACGCGGTCCCATTCTCGTCATTGCCGGTGCCGGAAGCGGAAAGACCCGAACCTTGACCTACCGGGTTGCACGCTTAATAGAAACGGGAGTAAAGCCGGAAAGAATATTATTGGCAACCTTTACCAATAAGGCTGCACGCACGATGCTTTCAAGAGTAAAGGCCCTCACTGATCGCGATTTAAGTCATATGTGGGGAGGGACTTTTCATCATATTGCCCATCTTGTCCTGAGAGCAAATTCGCATTTTTTAGGTTATGAGCGAAACTTCTCTATTTTAGACTCTGACGACTCAGCTCAGTTGCTTGCTGCATGTATATCCGAAATAGGACTTAATGCAAAAAACGAAAAGTTTCCCAAGGGAGATGTGATGAGGGATCTTATCAGTTTTTCCATGAATACGGGAATTACCATTGAAGAGGTGGTAAAAAGAAGGTACCCATATTTTTTTTATTGTGGTGACGACATAGAAAAGGTTGCAGCACAGTATTGCATTCGTAAGATCAAGCTGAACGTCATGGATTTTGATGACCTACTCGTCAACTGTAAAAAAATACTCGCAGAATATCCCCATATCCTTCATGCCTATGCGGAGAAGTTTTCCAATGTCCTTGTTGACGAATATCAGGATACGAATACAATCCAGGCAGAAATGGTGGATAGTTTAGCTTCGTACCATGGAAACATCATGGCGGTCGGTGATGATTCCCAAAGTATATACGCGTTCAGAGGTGCAAATTTTGAAAACATACTCTTATTTCCTGAAAAATATCCGGATTGCAAAGTCTTCACGCTTGAGACCAACTATAGGAGCACTCCGGAAATCCTCCATCTGGCAAACATGAGCATTGTGAATAATGATAAGCAGTATCAAAAAACTCTCAGGTCTGTGAGAAGCCAAGGGATAAAACCGATTCTTGTACCGCTAAGAGACGTGATGCAGCAGGCGAATTTTGTTTCCCATAGGATTCTCGAGTTGATAGGGGAGGGTATGCTCCTGAGTGAAATAGCGGTGCTGTATCGAGCGCACTATCATTCTATGGAATTGCAGATGGAGATGATGCGCAGGGGAATTCCTTTTGAAATCCGTTCCGGAATTCGCTTTTTTGAACAGGCCCACATTAAGGATGTAGTCTCATATATGCGGATTATTATAAATCCTCTTGATGAAATGGCGTGGAAGAGGGTGCTCGGACTTTACAATAAGATTGGTAAGGCAACAGCAGAGAAAATATGGAAATATTTGCAATCTACGCAATCACCGCTTATTGCGATGCTGAGCGAGGATTTGCTGGAGAGCATCATGAAATCGGCACGGCAGGGTATTGTAAATTGCCAGTGGACATTTAAAAGACTAATACAATCTATGACCGGCGCAAGTCCATCAAGGATTATCCAAATAGTGTTGGATAGCGGCTACAGGGATTACCTGCAAAAGAGATATACTGATGCAGCTTCCAGAGAAGACGATCTGGAACAACTATCGAATTTCTCCGCTAAGTATCATTCCTTGGAAGATTTTGTAGGTGAAATGGCCCTGATGACAAATATATCCGAAACGAATGACGCTGATCTGGATGAAATGAATGGTAACAAAATCATTCTCAGCACGATCCATCAAGCAAAAGGACTTGAATGGTCTGTCGTGTTAATGATTTGGTGTTCAGATGGAATGATTCCTCTGGCACGCGCGTTAAAAGATCCGGACGGTGAAGAAGAAGAACGAAGGCTCTTCTATGTTGCAACGACAAGGGCAAAGGATCAGCTTTATCTCTGTTACCCTTTACTCAATTATACAAGGGGCGCAGGTTATATAACCCATTGCCCCTCCAGGTTTATTAGAGAACTTGCGCATTCACCGGGATATAGAAATGCTTGTCCATATGACCAGTGGATTATCGATGAATCCGTCACATACTATTAGATCCAGCGGTCCAACTTCGATTTCGCCTCATATTCTTCCCTGAGGGCGATGTGTGTTGCTTCGGCAATGTCTTCCACCCTCTTCACCCAATCTTCGAATTTTATATCCACACCGAATATGCCAACCATTTCATCATTATCATCGACAAGGGGAGAGGAAACCGTTATACATAAAGCGCCTGTCATTTTTGATATATAGAAGTTGGTTACGTACATCTTCCCTGTCTGCAGGGGCTTGATGAACCATTCTCTATCGGACTGGTCTGTACCGACCCCATAGTTTTCATATTTCGCCCTGTCAGCGATATTGGTAATATTTTTTGTTGTCTTTTTGCCGTTCATATCTACCACATAGGCAAACTGTATAGATGGATTTTCTTCAATGGTCTGCTGCATAATCGGTTCCTGAAGATCTGGTTTCATTGTCTTCATTACGGGATGATCGATTACCTGTTTGACAACGTCCATCGCAGCCTGAGTCGCCATGTACTTGATTTTGTCCAGATCAGACATAAAGAGTTCCGGGAGAAATTTGCGAACCATTCTCTCAAGTTCTTCGTGGGATATCCCGGTTATCCTGCCAGACTCGTATTGTTCCATAACCCATTTGTTGATTTTAGAAACACCAGGGTGAGTTTTATCGATAACCACTTTACCCTTGGCGCTGAGACGCGTATTGATCCAGTGGGCAATACCGGCTTTCCCTGATTTATCGGTGATCATGGTTACTATGGGTCTCCTCAATATCTTTGTCGTATCAAAGATATTATAGATTTCTTCATTCTTGATGAGACCGTCCGCATGGATACCTGCTTTGGTAATATTAAATTCTGCACCCACAAAGGGGTAGTTTACAGGAATTTTCACACCAATTTCACTCTCAAAGTATTGGGCAACATCAGTAATCGCCGTGGTGTCGATACCATTGTTTATTCCCCTAAGGCCGATATACTCAATGATAAGACCTTCAATGGGCGCGTTGCCCGTTCTTTCTCCCAGACCCAGCAATGTTCCGTTTGCACCACTGCATCCATAAAGCCAGGCTGTTGAGGCATTTATGAGGGCCTTATGAAAATCGTTATGGCCGTGCCATTCAAGAAGATGACCGGGAACACCTCCTTCCTCGACAAAAACCCTGATTAATTTATCTATACTTCGCGGCAGTGATGCACCCGGATATGTCACGCCGTATCCCATGGTATCGCAAAGCCGTATTTTAATGTCGATGCCGCTTTCTTCACGCAGCTTCATGAGCTCAATGGCGAATGGAATGCAGAATCCATAGATTTCCGCTCTTGTGATATCTTCAAAGTGACACCTCGGCACGATACCTTCATCAAGAATGTCTTTCACAATACCCATATAATCATCGAGCGCTTTTTTTCGTGTCAAATTCAGCTTGAGGAAAATATGATAGTCTGAAACAGACGTTAATATGCCCGTTTCTTTCAATCCTGATTCCTTCACCAGTTTGATATCTTCTTTTTGCGCCCTAATCCAACCCGTAATTTCAGGGTATTTTAGACCCAGCTCGATACACTTCGCCACGGCATCTTTATCTTTTTTGCTGTAGAGAAAAAATTCTGATTGTCTGATCATCCCATTCACACCACCGAGCCTGCTCAGCAATGCATAGAGATCAACAATCTGCTTCACTGTGTAGGGAGGCATTGCCTGCTGACCGTCTCTGAAAGTAGTATCGGTAATGAATATGTCCTCAGCAGGATTTATCGGAATGATTTTGTGGTCAAAATCAATCCTGCTCACCTCATCATAGGGGAAAACGCTTTTTTGTAAATTGGGCTCCACCACGTCCTTGAGATCAAGCTTCCAGAATTTGGTGTGCTCGTGGTCAAGAACTCTTCTTTCTTTATTCCATCGTGCCATAATAATCACTCCATTGTTATTATCAAAAAAAGGGGCACCCTGAAACCAGCGGTGCCCCTTTTGGCAATATGCCGCGGGTTTCAGTCTAACGGTACATGTGCTCTCTGATTTGGTAAACAGGGTTTGGGTGCACCTACCTGTCTTTCAATAAAAAAAGAAATACAGCTCACGATAAGGCGGACATTTAATAATCCCCAAAACCATCCATTATGTACCATATACAATGTCTCATTACAAAGCAGAAAGCATCTGTCTGCCGAAGAAAGTCTTACAAAATCATTATCTATAGTATCAAATTTATTAATGCCTGTCTCTTTTGTCAATAGAAATTTATGAAATCTGTCAGAACGCTACGCTTTAGATGCAGGGGACTTTTCGCTCAGCAATATGCATAGATCTTTAAAAGAAGTGATGTCTCTTTGCGGTACCAAACAAAGAGTGTGTGAGAGATAATGGGATGCCGTCCCAGGATGCACGTGAAGCCCTGCCCTGTGGGCGGGGTCCTCCATTGATGAATATCAGACTATTTTTAGGGAAAGTTCCATCAGCTGTTCTATGCTTACTTCCGATGGTGCATCCGTGAGAAGACATGTCGCCTTCTGCGTTTTGGGAAAGGCGATCACGTCTCTAATTGAATCAACACCGGCCATTATCATTACAAGCCTGTCGAAGCCTATGGCAATACCTCCATGCGGGGGGGTCCCGTA
>Ga0315275_10002061_pt1 | contig 17958 bp, 21 predicted proteins | sample YL17G03_0_MG_FD_205557 | JGI IMG/M metagenome (GOLD analysis project Ga0315275, IMG submission 205557) | Sediment microbial communities from Yellowstone Lake, YNP, Wyoming, USA - YL17G03_0 | ecosystem: Environmental > Aquatic > Freshwater > Lake > Sediment | place: USA: Wyoming | collected...
GGGCGGCGTCAGCGGGCGCTCAATCGCCATGTAGAGCTCGATCCGCTCCAGGCCGAGTGCCTTCGCGAGCAGGCGTTCCGCATCGAGCCGCGGTGTCTCCGACCCTTTCGCCGCGAGGTGCTCGGTCGAGAGGCGTAGCACCTGGGAAACGGTGATGGAGACAGGTTCGAGCCTGGAACCTACGCTCTCGTCTTTTGTCATACGCCGGCGGCCTCGAGCGAGAGTCGCCGATCTTCTGCCTGGATCGCCTCCGTGAACTCGTCGAGGTCGCCGTTCAGGATCGAGTCGAGGCGGTGCACCGTCAGCTTGATGCGATGGTCGGTGATCCGGTTCTCCGCGTAGTTGTAGGTGCGGATCTTCTCCGCGCGCTCGCCGGAGCCGATCTGCGACTTGCGCGTTGCCGAGAGCTCCGCCTGCTGCTTCGCGCGCTCGAGCTCGAACAGCCTCGCGCGCAGCACACGCAGCGCCTTCTGCTTGTTCTGCAGCTGCGACTTCTCGTCCTGCATCGCGACGACGAGCCCGGTCGGCATGTGGGTGATGCGCACGGCCGAGTCGGTCGTGTTGACGCTCTGGCCGCCCGGCCCGGTCGACCGGTAGACGTCGATCTTGAGGTCGCTGTCGTTGAGTTTCACCTCGACGTCCTCCGCCTCCGGCATCACCGCGACGGTCGCGGTCGAGGTGTGCGTGCGTCCCTGCGACTCGGTCTCCGGGACGCGCTGGACCCGGTGGGTGCCGCCCTCGTACTTGAATACCGAGTAGGCGCCGTCGCCCTTGACAGCGAACACGACCTCCTTGAACCCGCCCGTCTCGCTCTCGTTCGAGCTCAACAGCTCTGTCTTGAGCCGGCGCCGCTCCGCGTAGCGGGTCAGCATCCGGTAGACGTCGCCCGCCCAGATCGAAGCCTCGTCACCGCCGACGCCCTGGCGCACCTCGACGATCACGTCCTTTGCGTCGGCGGGGTCGCGCTCGACGAGCGAGAGCTTCAGATCCTCCTCGAGCCGGGCCGCGTCGGCTTCGAGATCGGCTGCCATCGACGCGAGTTCCGGATCGCCCTTCGCGTCCACGAGGTCGGCGTGCGTCTGACGCCACTCCTGCGCGAGCCTGATCGGCTGCTCCAGCTCCTTCAACCGGCGTCCGACGTCTGCCGCCTCGCGGCGGTCGTTGTAGACGGCGGGGTCCGCCATCCGCTCCTGTAGCTCCGCGTGGGAGCGCTCGAGTTGCTCGACGAGTGGTTCTATCCCGGCCACGTACCGATGGTAGCCGCGGTGTGCCGGAACGTTTGTGGCCGCCGCGGGCGAGCGCGGCGCCTCGGCCGGTACGAGCGCGGCGCCTCTCGCTAGGCGAGTGCGGCGTCGAGCGTGATCTCCGGCACCGCGGCCAGGGCCTTCGAGACGGGGCACCCGTCCTTGGCTCCTGCGGCCTGCGCGACGAAACCGGCCTCGTCGAGACCGGGCACGGAGCCACGGACCGTCAGCGCCACCCTCGTGATGCCCACGCCCGGCTGGAACGTCACGGTCGCCGAGGTGTCGAGCTGCTCCGCCGGCGTCCCAGCCTGCGCCAGGCCATGCGAGAGCGCCATCGCGAAGCACGCCGCATGCGCGGCGGCGATCAGCTCCTCGGGGCTCGTCTTGCCGTTCGCGTCCTCGGCCCGCGAGGCCCAGCTGACGTCCAGCGGCCCGAAGGCTCCGCTGCCGGCCTCGTGGATCGTGCCTGCGCCCTCCATCAGGGAGCCCTTCCAGGTCACCGCTGCGGTGCGGTCTGTCGCCATGTGCTCGTGCCTCCTGCTCGTCGGGAACGCTGTCAATCGTACGCGTGGCAGTCGCGGAGGAGGCATGCGCCTCGCCGCGAGCGACCTCTACGACAGGGAAGCGGTAACCGCGACCGTCGCGCTCGCGCGGAGCAGCGCCGAGAACGGGCAGCTTGCGTCTGCGGCCTCGGCCGCCTGAGCGAACCCGGCCTCGTCACAGCCGGGTACGACACCCAGCGCCCGGATCTCCGAGTGGACGATCTGGTGGCCCTTTCCCTCGACCTCGTCCATCGTGATCACACAGCTCACGTCGAGGTGCTCCGGCGGGGTACCGCCCTTCGTCAGCTCGCTCGCCAGCGACATCGTGAAGCAGCCGCCGTGGGCGGCGGCGAGCAGCTCCTCGGGGCTCGTCTTGCCCTCGGGATTGCCGATACGCGTTGGAGCGGAGTAGCCGAGACCGGTGAACGCACCCGACGACGCAGCCGTCATCGCACCGCTGCCGCGCGCGACATTGCCTTCCCAGGTGATTTCCGCCTCGCGGGTGATCCTCGGCATGTCAACCCCTCTTCTGCGTGGTGACTGGATTTCTACGTGGTGACTGGACGTGGCGGCGGGGTAGGCCTCATGCCATCACCTCGACCTTCGATTCGGCGCGCAACTCGGTGGCACTCTCGGACTGCTCGCTGCGCAGGACCTCCTGCAGCGCCCGGATCGAGACCTCGACCTGGTCGAGCGTCGGCTCCCGCGTCGTCAGCCGCTGCAGCCACAGGCCGGGCGCCAGCAGCGTCATCAGCACACGATTGTCCTGGTGCTTGCCGGCGTACCGGATCAGCTCGTACGCGAGACCGGCGATCACGGGCAGCAGCAGGATCCGGCTCACGATCAGCCAGTACCAGACCGGCCGGCCGACGAACGCGAAGACGAAGATGCCGATCACCATTACCCATAGCAAAAATGCCGTTCCGCAGCGCGGATGTATCAAGCTAAATTTCTGCACGTTGGCCGGGGTCAACTCGGAGCCGGCCTCGAGCGCGTTGATCGCCTTGTGCTCCGCCCCGTGGTACTGGAACACACGCTTGAGGTCGGGGATGAGGCCGATCAGCACGATGTAGAGGATGAACACGGTGACGCGGATCAGGCCCTCGACGACGACGAACCAGGTGGTGCCGTCGATCGGCAGCCAGTTCGTCAGCAGCGCGGGACCGACCTTGAACAGCATCAGTGCGAACCCGATCGCGATCACGAACGAGAAGATGATCTGGCCCCGCGAGATCTCCGTGGACACCTCGCTCGCCTCGCCGTCCTTGCTCTCCTCCTGCACGGCATAGTTCGCCGAGATCGCGAGCGCGCGAAAGCCGATCGCGAGCGACTCCCCGAGCGCGATCACGCCGCGGATCACCGGCAGCCGCCACAACCGGTGGCGCTGCATCGGCGAGCTGACGTGCTTCGTCACCTCGACGAGCTCCCCGCTCGGCGTGCGCACCGCCACCGACCAGCAGGACGGGCCGCGCATCATCACGCCCTCCAGCACCGCCTGCCCACCGTACGAGATGCCGCTCACGGGCGTCTCTCGCCGACAGCGTCGGCTCCCGTCACGGGCTCTGCGCGCATGACCGCCACCGACGTACACGTCGGCTCTGGCAGGCAGCGTGTCACGGGCTGAGCGGTCTGGAGGCTTGATGTGAAATGGGGGTGCGTGTCGGGGAGGGCATGCACCAAGCAGCGTGGTCGGCTCGAGCGGCGGCCAGGCTGGTGGCCTGGGTGCTGCTCGAGACGGCCGCGATGCGCCGCGTGCAGGCCCCCAACCGCACGTGCACCGATTTCACATCCAGCCTCTAGCCGCGGCCGGCGGTGCCGGCCTTTTCGAGCCGCTTCTGGAAGCGCTCGACGCGGCCGCCGGCGTCGAAGAGCTTCTGCTTGCCCGTGTAGAACGGGTGGCAGTGAGAGCAGACCTCGACATGGAGCTCGGGCTTCGTGGAACGCGTCACGAACGTGTTGCCGCACGAGCAGGTGACCGTCGTGAGGACGTGATCGGGATGGATGTCGGCCTTCATCGCCCGTCCAGAATAGCAGAGGCGGTCTCGGCACTGACGTTGCCACCCGAGACGACGACGGCGACGGTCTCCCCACCCACCCTGTCCTCGAGCACGGCAGCGACGGCGGCCGCAGCGGCCGGCTCTGCGGCGAGCTTCGCGCGCCCGTACAGGAAGCGAAACGCCTCGCGGATCTCGTCCTCCGTGACGAGCACGACACCGACGCCGAGAGCCCGGCAGAGGGCGATCGGGATCGCCCCCGCGAACGGCGTCGCGAGACCGTCTGCGATCGTCTCGGGCGTGAGGGGCACGGGCGCTCCCGCCGCGATGCCGAGGGCGAGCGCATTCGACCGCTCCGGCTCGACGGCGACGACCCGCACCCCCGCGGGGACACAGCAGGCGGCGATGCCCGCTACGAGACTGCCGCCGCCCGACGCGACGACGATCGTGTCCACGCCGGGCACGTCCTCGAGGATCTCGAGCCCCACCGTCCCTGCACCGGCGATCACGAGAGCGTCGTCGAACGGATGCAAGAACACCCTTCCGGTCTCGTCACGTAAGCGGTGGAGCCGTTCGAACGCATCGACCGGGCCTGCCGCCTCGAGGTCGACAGCCGCGCCGTAGCCGCGCGTGGCCGCGAGCTTCGACTCACTCGCACCCTCCCACATCACGAGGAGTGCGTCGATCCCCGCCTCGGCGGCCCCCCAGGCGAGCGCCTGCGCAAAGTTCCCAGCGGAGACGCCGATGACGCCGCGCCGGCGCTCCTCGGGGGTGAGCGCCGCGAGTCGGTTGAGCACGCCGCGTGGCTTGAACGAGCCGGTGCGCTGGAACAACTCGGCCTTCAGGTGCCGTCCCGGCCCGAGGCTCCGCGAGGTGAACGTGGGCGTGCGATGCACGCGGCCACCGATCGTCTCGGCAGCGCGGCGGACGTCGTCGGGAGTGACAGGCAGGTCGGGCACCGCTCGATCCTAATCGCCCGCCGACCGCGGCCGGCGCCAGAATGCACGCGTGGAGAGCGAACTCTCACAGCGGCCGATCAGGGTGATCGTCACCGACGATCTCGCGCGCTCGCGTCTGACCGTGTTCTTCCGGCTACTGCTCGCGATCCCCCACCTCGTGTGGGTGGCACTCTGGGGCATCGCGGCCACCGTCGTCGCATTCGTGCTCTGGCTCGCGATTCTCATCGAGGGCCGTGCACCCGTCTCGCTGCACGAATTCGTCGCCTCGTATCTGCGCTACGCGACCCACCTCGCGGCGTACCTCAACCTCGCGGCCAACCCCTATCCCGGCTTCACCGGCCTGCCCGGCTACCCGGTGGACGTGGAGATCGACCCGCCTGCACGGCAGGGCCGCCTCGGCGCCGCCTTCCGTCTCGTGCTCGCGGTGCCGTCGCTGCTGCTGATGCTGGCGCTCGGCGGCTCCACGGGAACGAGCGGAACGGCCTCGTTCGGCTACGGTGCAGCGGCGGGCGCGACGGCCGCGTGCGCGTTCCTCGGGTGGTTCGCGTGCCTCGTACTGGGACGGATGCCGCGCGGACTGCGCGACCTGGCCGCCTACGGCATCGGCTACAGCGCGCAGGCGCTCGGCTACCTGCTCCTGCTCACCGACCGTTACCCGTCCACGGACCCCTCGCTGATCTCCCCGGCGCAGATGCTGCCGGCGCACCCGGTGCGCGTCGAGGTCGCCGATGGGCTTGCCCGCTCCCGCCTGACCGTCTTCTTCCGCCTCCTGCTCGCGCTGCCGCACCTCTTCTGGCTCTCGTTGTGGTGGCTCGTCATCCCGCTGGTGGCAATCGCAGCATGGGTCTCCGCGCTTGCGACCGGCCGCGTCCCGTCCGCCCTGCACCGGTTTCTCGCGGCGTTCACGCGCTACAGCGCGCACCTCTTCTCGTTCCTCTTCGTGGTCGGCGGGCCGTTCCCGGGCTTCGTAGGGCGGCAGGGCTCGTACCCGATCGACATCCAGATCGACGGGCCTGTAAGGCAGCCGCGGCTCGTAACGTTGTTCCGGCTCCTGCTCGCGATCCCCGCTTTCATCGTGGGCAACGCTCTGGGCGGCGCGCTGTTCGTCGTGGGCTTCCTTGGCTGGTGGGCCGCGTTGTTCACGGGGCGCATGCCGGGAGGTCTGCGTGACCTGGGCGCCGCGTGCATCCGCTACAACGCCCAGGCGACCGCGTACGCGCTGCTGCTCACCGGGCGCTACCCGTACGCCGGGCCCGCGTTGCACGACCGGCCGGCGCCCGAGCAGCGCGTGCTCGACGCCGTCCCGCGCGACGCACCCGAGCACGTGGATGACGTGATTCCGACCGTGGACGCCATGCCGGAGCCGGCCTGAGCCGCGCACGCCAGACGGCGCTCGCCGCAGTAGCCGTGGCTGCCTGGCTCGTGTGCGCATCGCTGCTGTTGCACACCGCCGTCCCAGACGGTCTCGTCCTGCCGGATGTGGACGCGGGCGCCGTGTTCGGCCGGTCGCTCGTTCGCGACGCGGAGCGCGTCGAGCGGTTCTTCCGCATCACGTGGGCGCTACAGCAGGTCGTGTTGCTCGCGACGCTGTGGGTGTTCGCGAAGCGCGGTCCCGGCTTCATGCGCGAGTCCGCCGCGGGACCGATCGGTACCGGGATGCTGCTCGGGATGCTCGGGCTCGGCATCGTCTGGCTCGTGCAGCTGCCGTTCGGGGTCGCCGACCACTGGTGGGCGCTCCGGCACGACCTCACGGAGATCGGGTACGTCGAGTGGGCGTTCGGCGACTGGCTCGCGCTCGGCGCCGCCTTCCTGTCGATCTGCGTGGCGCTGCTGATCGTGATGATCCTCGCACGCCGGCTCGGCGACTGGTGGTGGATTCCCGGTGCCGCCGTCTTCGTTGCGATCGGCGCCCTGTTCACGTTCGGATCCTCCTACCTCGTCACAGGGACGACGCCGCTCGAGGATCCGGGCCTGCGCGCCGCAGTCCGCAACTACGAGCGCGACCAGGGCATCTCGGGGGTGCCCGTCACGGTCGAGGACGTGAGCGCCACGACGAGCCAGGCGAACGCCTACGCGATCGGGATCGGCCCTTCACGAAAGGTGGTGCTATGGAGCACGATGGTGGACGGGACGTTCTCCGACGGCGAGGTTCGCGTCGTGCTCGCGCACGAGCTCGCGCACCATTCGAGTGACCACCTCCGAAAAGGGGTCGCGTGGTTCGCGCTGTTCGCACTGCCGGGTGCGTGGCTCCTGATGCGCTCGACACGGCGGCGAGGCGGCATGGGCGCACCGCAGGCGGTGCCGCTCGCGCTTCTCGTCATCGCCGCGCTCCAGCTCGCCCTCGCCCCTGCGCAGAACTGGATCAGCCGCCGCATGGAGGCGGAAGCCGACTGGAAGGCGCTACAGACGACCGGCGACCCGGCAGCGGCACGCCGCCTGTTCGTCGGCTTCGGCAAGACCTCGCTCGGCGACCCCGATCCGCCCGCCTGGGCCCATCTTCTGCTCGACACCCACCCCACCCTCGCGCAGCGTGTGGCGATGGCACAGGCCTGGAAGGCGGCCGACCCGGCCGGGTAACAGCCGGCCCCTACAACCCGAACGCGGTCGCGGCGATCCCGGAGATGTGCTCGCCGATCGCGAGCGACGACGTTGCTCCCGGCGAGGGCGCGTTCCGCACGTGCACGACCCGGTCCCGGTGCTCGAGCACGAAGTCGTCGACGAGGGTGCCGTCGGCCGCGAGCGCCTGGGCGCGGATGCCGGCCGGGCCCGGAACGACGTCCCCGGCGTCGAGCTCGGGGATCAGGCTGCGCGCAGACGCGACGAACAGCCGCGTGCTGTAGTCCCGCACCAGCTCGGCGAGCCCCGTGCGCCAGTGACGCCGGGCGAGCCTGCGGAACCCGGGCGAGCGCAGCGTCTCTGCGAGGTCGCGGGGGTGGACGTGGAAGCGGCTGTAGCCCTCCCGGCCGAAGGCGAGCACGGCGTTCGGCCCGAGCCACATCGAGCCGTCCAGGCGCGGCGTCGTGTGAATCCCGAGGAAGGGGAGGCTCGGATCGGGCACCGGGTAGACGAGCGCGTTCGCGAGATACCGGCGCTCCGGCCGGAGCGCGTAGTAGTCGCCGCGAAACGGCACGATCTGCGGCTCCGGATCCCCTCCCCCTGCCCGCGCGACGCGGTCGGCGTAGACGCCCGCACACACCACCGCGTGTCGCGCGTCCACGTCACCGGCAGGGGTCTGCACGAGCACCCTGCCTCTCGACCGGCGCATCCCCTTCACCTCGTAGCCGAGCAGGATCTCTCCACCCGCGGCCGCGACGTCCGCGGCGAAGGCGGTTGCCACCCGCCGGTAGTCGACGATCCCCGTGCCGGGCACGTGGAGCGCGCCGATCCCGGCCACATGAGGCTCGAGCTCGCGCAATCGCTGCGGGCCGATCAGCTCGAGGCCGGGAACGCCGTTCGCGCTGCCGCGACGGTACAGCTCGTCGAGCCGTGCCGCCTGCCCGGGCGATGCGGCGACGACGACTTTCCCGCAGCGCCGATAGGGAATCCCTCGCTCGTCGCAGTAGGCCGTCAGCGCGGCTGCGCCGCGGACGCAGAGCTGCGCCTTCAGCGATCCCGGCGTGTAGTAGAGGCCCGAGTGGATGACACCGCTGTTGCGCCCTGTCTGGTGCTGCGCGACGCTTTCCTCCTTGTCGAGCACAACGACGCGAAGCGCTGGATGCCGCCGGGACAGGGCACGTGCGGTCGCGAGACCGACGATGCCGGCACCGACGACCGCGATGTCGGCCCTGCGATCGCCCTGGTGCGCGGCGCTCACGTCAAGCCTCTACTAGGTCAACGTGTACTCGGGGCCCGAACCCCCCTCGGGGGGCGTCAGCCGGCCGCCGCGGGCGGTGATCGCCCCGCACTGCACGCAGTTCGACGGCGTCACGTTCACCGATACCGTGCCGTTCCCCTCGTCGTCGCCGACCTCGTACACCTGTGCGGGGCACATCCACGACCACATCTCGGCCACCTCACGGGGTACGTGGCGCCGGATGCGCACATGGCTCGGCTGGTCGTCCCGCGTCCGGTTACCGGAGGCGAACACCGACGAGAGCTTGTCGAAGGTCAGCACACCGTCGGGCGCCGGGTAACCCGCCGAGCGGTTCGTGCGCAACAGCGGCGCCTCCGCATTCGGATGTGTCTCGCGGTCGCCGGGAGGCAGCTTCCCCTTCGACACGGTCATCGCGCTCGCGAGGCCACCACCGACGAAAAAGCCCTTGTCGAAGGCCTGGCGCATGTTGCGCACCTCGCGCAACTCCTTCCCGACGTAGCCGCCGAGCAGCTCCTCGTCGTAGGAGTCGAGGGCACCGATACGGCCCGGGTGCTCGCCCCGCTGGAGTGCACGAAACGCCGCCTCGGCAGCGAGCCTGCCGGACTCGATCGCGTAGTGGACGCCTTTCAGGCGCGGTATGTTGACCAGCCCGGCGCTCTCACCGACGAGCAGGAGGCCGGGCGCGTGCAGCCGCTTCGGGAGCGAGAGGAAGCCGCCGCTCGAGATCGTCTTCGCGCCCCACGCGAGCCGCTCGCCACCGTGCAGGAGCCTGTGCACGAACCGGTGCGTCTTGAGCTCCTGCAGCAGATCGTGGGCCGAGAGCTCGACGTCCCGGTAGTCGAGACCGACCACGAATCCGAGCGAGATCATGTCGTCGCCCATCGGGTAGATCCACGAGCCGCCGAACTCCCGGTACTTCGCGCGCATCCGCAACGGCCAGCCCATCGTGTGGACGATCCTGTGCAGCGGCTTTGCGATCCGCCATACCTCCTTGACTCCGAGCTCCCAGATCTGGGGGTTCTCGCCGTGCAGCCCGAACCGGTCGAGCGCGGCAAGTGTGAGGTGCCCTGCGGTGCCCTCGGCGAGCACGGTGATCTTCGCGACGATGTCGGAGCCGGGCTCGAAGTTGCGAAGCGGCTCGCCCTCCCTGCCGCGTCCCTTGTCGCCGGTGCGCACGCCGACGACGCGCCCGTGGTCGACGAGCAGCCTGTCGGCCGACGTCTCCGGCAGCAGCGCCGTGCCGCCCGCCTCCGCCTGGTCGGCGAGGTAGCGCGCGAGCTGCGAGATCGAGACGATCCAGTTGCCGTGGTTGCGCATCGTGGGCGGCGGCGGAATGCGAAGCGCCCTACCGCGCGTCATCAGATAGACACCCTCCCCGTGCACCTCGCCGTAGGTCGGGATACCGGCGAGCTGCTCGGGCCGTCCCCTGAACAGGCGGCGCACGGCGCGTGGGTTCATGACGGCGCCGGAGAGCAGGTGGGAGCCGGGCTGCTTGCCCTTGTCGACGAGCGCCACGGGTACGTCGCCGAGCCGCTCGGCCAGTTCCGGGTGCTCCTCGATCAGCTGGCCGAGACGGATCGCGCAGGCGAGGCCGCCGGGCCCGCCGCCGACGATCAGGACGCCGACCTCGATCCGCTCGTCGGGCGCGTCGGTCGGCGGGCCGATCAGGTCGATCGTGCTGAACGGCGGCGGGAAGTCCGCGGCACGGATCGCAGCCACGGCCTATCCCTTGCGGGCGCGCACGAGCTCGGCGAGCTTCGGCACGATCTGGTGCAGGTCGCCGATCACGCCGAGGTCGGCGAAGTCGAAGATCGGGGCGTTCCCGTCCTTGTTGATCGCGACGATCGTGCCGGAGCTCTGCATACCGACCTTGTGCTGGATCGCGCCGCTGATGCCGACCGCGATGTAGAGCATGGGCGACACCGACTTGCCGGTCTGCCCGACCTGGGTCGAGTAGGGGTACCAGCCGGCGTCTACGACTGCGCGCGTTGCCGCGACGGCGCCGCCGAGCGCATCGGCGAGGTCCTCGCACAGCTTGAAGCCTTCCGGGGCCCCGAGCCCGCGGCCGCCGGCGACGATCACGTCGGCCTCCTCGATCGAGGGGCCGCTCGCCGCTTCCTGCAGATGCTCGACCAGGGTCGCTTGCAGCGAGAAGTCCTGGAACTGCACCGGGACCGGCTGCACCGACGCGGTGCCCCCGGTCTCGACCGGCTCGAACGAACCGGAGCGAATCAGCGCCAGCCGTGGCGTCGTCGTCCAACCGACGTCGACTAGCACCGTGTCGCCAAGCGCCGGGCGCCTCCCGACAAGCCCTCCGTCGGTGCCGGGGACGACGTCGGTCAGATCCCAGTTGAGACCGGCGTCGAGTCGTGCCGAGAGGCCGGCAGCGACGTCCGCGGACAGCACCGACGCCGCGAAGAGGACGTTCTCGGCACCGGTGGCCGCGACCACGGCGGCAAGTGCGTCGACCCGTGGCTGCGGTAGCGGCGCCGCGAGCGCCGGGTCGTCGACGACGTAAACAGCCGGGGCTCCATAGGCGCCGGCCGTCGCGGCGACAGACTGCACGTCCGAGCCGACCACGACGCCGGCGACATCGCCCCCGAGCGACAGTGCCCTCGCCAGCACACCGAGACCACCCTTCTGCAGGGCAGCGCCATGGTGCTCGAGGAAGACGAGCGTGAGAGCCATCAGATCAGCTTCCTCTCCGAGAGATAGTCGACGATCTTCTCCGCTGCGCTGCCGTCGTCCTCGAACTTGACCTGGCCGCCCTTGGGCGGGGGCGGAGCCATCGCGGTGACGGTCGTGCGCGAGCCTGCCTCACCGGCCCGCTCCGCCTCGACCCCGATGTCGGCGAGCGACAGCGTCTCGGTGGGCTTCGACTTCGCGCTCATGATCCCCTTCAGAGACGGGTAGCGCGGCTCGTTGATCGCGTCGGAGACGGCAATCACGGCGGGCAGTGGCACGGCGATCACGTCGTAGCCGAACTCCGTCTGGCGCTTGCCGGTGAGGCTGCCGCCCTCGAGCTTCAGCTCCGCCACCTGCGAGATCAGCGGACGCCGCAGCCGTTCGGCAACGGCCGCCCAGAGCACGGCGCCGTCGGAGTCGGACGCCTGCTGGCCGAACAACACCACGTCGGCCGCCTCTCGCTCGAGCGCCTTCGCGAGCGCATAGCTCGTGGCCACGAGGTCCGACCCTGCCGCGCCGTCGTCCGACACGAGCACGGCCCGGTCGGCACCCATCGCCAGCGCCTTGCGCAGCGACTCGAGCGCCTTCGGGGGACCGAGCGAGACGACGACCAGCTCGGCTCCGTGCGTCTCCTTGAGCCGGAGCGCCTCCTCGACGGCGTTGACGTCGGTGGGGTTGAGCGCCACCTCGCCGGCGCGGTCGAGGCGCTTCGTGCCGGGATCGAGCCGCCTCACGGCGGTTGCGTCCGGGACCTGCTTGACGCACACGGCGATCTTCATCGAGAGGGACTCTATCGGCCGGGACAGGGGTCCCGGCGCAGTACGAGCCGCAGGCCTCGGACCGAACCCAGTGGGCCGCCACGTCTCGCGCCTCTGCTAGGGTCGGATCCTTCGCGCGCGCCCCGGAGCCTGATGAGACGCCACCGGACGACAGCCCGAGGAGCCCTGCTTCTCCTCACCCTCGCCGCTCTCTGCACGGGCGCTGCGTCAGCGTCGACGCGGTTGTTCGACGATCCGGCGGGGGCACAGCGCCCGGTCGAGGGCACGCCCATCGTCTTCCCGATCGTCGGTGCCGCAGAGTACGACGACAACTACGGCGACCCGCGCGTCAACGGCGCTCACGCGGGCATCGACATCATGACGAGCTGGCGCTCCGCCGCCGTCGCCGCCGAGGACGGCAAGATCAGGTTCTGGACGACATCGGCCCGTGCCGGCTGCATGCTGTACCTGTACGGCGCAAGCGGTACGACGTACCTCTACATCCACCTCAACAACGACCTCACCGCAAGACACGACAACCGCGGCAGCTGCGTGCCGGGCGTCGCCTACGCGGACGGCCTGAAGGACGGCGCACGCGTCAAGGCGGGGCAGCAGATCGCCTACAACGGCGACTCGGGCGACGCCGAGGGCACGTACCACCTCCACTTCGAGGTGCACCCGAACGACGGCCGTGACGTCAACCCGTTCCCCTTCCTGAACGCTGCGGCGCGAACGCTCTTTCCGCTGCCGGCACAACCTTTGCGGGCGCTCACGCTCGGGCTCCGCGGTACGCCCGTGTCCGCGGGCGGCGGCGTGCTCGAGCTGTCGGTCACGGCCGTACGCGTGTGGCCGGGCGGGCGCTGGACGGCGATCGCACCGCGCCCGCTCGAGCTGACCGTGCCCGAACTCGTGGACATCGACCAGAGGGTCGCCGCACAGATCCTCGCTCCGACGCGCCGGGTGCTCGCAAGCAGCAAGGCACTCGCGCTGACCGTGTTCACCGCACCGGCACCGGCGAGCCCCGAGGTGATGCGCGGCGACGCGCGGGCACTCAGCGTCGAACGCGTCCGCGTCTCGTAACCCAGCGACGCGACGGGCGCGCCACCGGCCGGAGCGGGCGGCGCCTGTGCCCCGCTCCTACGACGCCGACACCGCGCCGCGGAGGAAATCGACGATCTCGGACGTCGCCGCGCCGGGCGTGAACACGGCCGCCACCCCTTGCGCCTTCAGCTCGTCCGCATCATCGACCGGGATCGTGCCGCCCACCACGACGAGCACGTCGTCCGCCTCGTTGTCCCTCAGGCCGGCGAGGATGCGCGGCACGAGCGTCATGTGCGCGCCCGACAGGACCGAGATGCCGACGGCGTCAGCGTCCTCCTGGATCGCCGTCTCGACGATCTGCTCGGGCGTCTGATGGAGGCCTGTGTAGATCACCTCCATGCCGGCGTCGCGCAGTGCGCGCGCGATGATCTTCGCGCCGCGGTCGTGACCGTCCAGGCCGGGTTTCGCAATCACCACGCGTATCTTCCGGTTCACGTGGGCAGTATACGAGCGTGAAACTGACCGTCATCGGCTGCTCGCCGGCCTGGCCGAACCCCGGCGGCGCCCAGTCCGGCTATCTCGTGGAGTCGAACGGGACTCGCGTCCTGCTCGACTGCGGGCCCGGCGTGCTCGGCCGCCTGCGCGAAAGCGAGTCCTGGCCGGCGCTCGACGCGATCGTGATCTCGCACTTTCACCTCGACCACTGGGGCGATCTCGTCCCCTGGGTCTGGGGCTCGATGTTCCAGAACGGCAAGCACGCACGTCCGGAGTTGTGGCTGCCGCCGAGCGGCCGGGCTAGCCTCGTCGACCACGGCAGCAGGCTCGGGTTCCCGAACATGTTCGAGCAGGTGTTCACGGAGCGCGAGTACCAGCCGCACGAGCCGTTCGCGGTCGGCCCCTTCCGGATCACGACGGTGCCGATGCTGCATTACCGGATGCCGGCATTCGGCATGAGGGTCGAGGCGGACGGCGCCACCCTCGCCTACTCGGCCGACACCGGGCCGACGGAGGCTCTCGACGAGCTGGCGCATGCTGCCGACCTGTTCCTGTGCGAAGCGACCCTGCGGGACGGAGCCGCCGACGGGGTGCCGCGCGGCCATCTGTCGGCAGACGAGGCGATCGAGGCATCGCTGCGGGCAGGAGTGCGACGGCTCATCCTCACCCACCGCCCGTTCGAGCTTCCTCTCGACGAGGCGCTCGGCCTCGAGCTCGCGTCGGACGGCTACTCGACCGACGTGTAGAGCGCGGCCGGAGGTCGGTACCGCCTCGTGGTCAGTACCGCGCTCTGAGGCGCCGGCGCATGCGCCGCTCGATGCGCCGTTCGCGCACGAGGAACCCGAGCGGCAACAGGAACACGAGGAACAGCAGCACGACGGGCACGAGCAGCCAGAGGGTGCTCGCCTGGGTCGAGACGCGCTTCTGACCGGCCGCCTCCTCGAGTGCCTCTCCCGGTGTGCGGGGCCCGCTCGCGATCGTCGACGGGCTGCCGCCCTTCGGCGACCACCCGGCGACGAGCCAGCGGCTGCCTTCACCCGACCGCACGGGCACGACGCTCATCGAGAATGCGGCCGGTCGCTCCGGCGCACCCGGCGCCGGGAACAACAACACGAGCAGTCCTACCGCGTCGACGTTGGAGTACTCGACCTTCCAGCGGGCGCTGTCCACCGGGTACGGCACCACGGGGATCTCCCCCGTGGCCCACTGTTTCTTCGTCAAGCCGCCGCGAAGCATCGGGCCGACGATCTCGTAGGCGCGCTCCGGGTGGTCACGGGCAACGGCGGTCTTGAGAAACCGCTGCGCGATGCCGACGATCGCTGCTCGCTCCGCCTTCGTCAGCCTGTGCAGCACAGGGGCCGTGAAGACCTGGGCCTCGCCGCCGGAGAACGTCTCGCGTGTATCGGCGGTGTTCCAGAAGAAGGCGGCGGTGACGGTGAGCGCCGCCACGAGCCCACCGGTGACGGCGACCCACGCGAGGCGGCGCCGGGCGCGGCGGGACATCGCGGCCAGCCTAGCCGCCAGGATCCGGAATCGCAGGCGTGTAGCGCGGCACCCACTCGTAGACCTGCCACGGGTTACCGTCGGTGCGTTTCAGCCCGATGAAGAAGACGACCGGATCGGCCTTCGATCCCGCTTTCGGGATCATGAACACCTGCAGCACCACATCGTTCTTGACCGAGCGCTCGACCTTGAACGACGCGATCTGGAGGTCTCCCGCCGGGTAGAAGACAACAGGGATGTTCCCGGTCTCCCATTGCTTTCGCGTCATCCCCTGGCGGAGCTCCGGATGCACGAGGTCGAAGGACGAGGCGAGGTTCTTGCGCGCGACAGCGGTCTTGATGAACATGCCCGCGACCCGACGTGCCGCCGGATCGACCGGCACCGTCTGCTCCGGCTTGAAGATGTCGGCCGGCTCGGTCGAGAACGTCTCGGTCGAGTCTCCCGTGTTGCGGAAGAGCACGAACGTCAGCACGCCGGCGCCGACCGCGAGCAGGGCCAGCCCCGCCCAGAGCAGCTGGCGCTGTCTGCGCGGTGACCCCAGGAACGAGCGCTGCTCGGGGGTTGCCTCCATGCCCAAAGGATAGACGCCGTCCGTACCGAGCCGGTTAGGTCGACGGCACCCGGGCCACGTTAGCGCTGTGTTAAGCGCGGGCCATGTTAGCGCTGTGTTGAGTGCCCGGATGCGGCCCGGCTTGATGCTCCGTTCGAGGGATGCCCGCTCGCTCGAGGTGGGCCGATTCCGGGAGGGTGAGGCTCCGGCACCCCCTCGTCCTGCTCGCCACCGCAGCCGTTGCGGCCGCCGCCGCCCTCGCCCCGGGCGCGGGCGCGAACGCTCGGGGCTGCGGCGCGGGCGCCTACGGTTCGCAGGGGTACGCCTACGCGGGGCACCAGTCGCTGAGCGTTGCGCACGGCGTGCGCGCCACGATCACGCCGCTCATCAGGCCGACCGTGCCGGCGGGGCATGTCGCCGGCTGGGTCGGTGTCGGCGGCCCGGGTCAGGGCGCAAACGGCGAGACGGCCTGGCTGCAGGTCGGCATCGCCTCGATGTCCGGCGGGCCGATGACGCTCTACGCAGAGATCACGCGCGCCGGTCACAACCCCGTGTTCGTGCCCGTGCTGACGGATGTACAGGCCGGCGACAGCCATGCGGTGGCGGTGCTCGAGCTGGCGAAGCGGCCGAACCACTGGCGGGTCTGGGTCGACGGGAGCCCGGTGACCGAGCCGGTCTTCCTGGCGGGCTCGGGCAAGGGCTGGAGCCCGATCGCAACGGCCGAGTCGTGGAACGGCGGCGGGAACGCCTGCAACCGGTTCGCGTTCCGTTTCACCGGTGTCGGCGTGACCGGCGTGAACGGTGGCCCGTGGCACGCATTCGTGCCGGGGGCCGACTTCCACGACCGCGGCCTCGCCGTGAGGAAGCTGGCCCGGCCGGCGGCCGGCGGACAGCGCACACTGGCAGTGGACGGACGTGCTCCGTACGCCTTCGAAGCCGCGAGCCTCTAGCTCGGCAGAGGGAACTGCGGTCGCCGGATCAGGGGCGAGACGCAGCCTCGCCCACAGAGCGCGCTCCCCGGGGAGCGCCTGCGCGCCCAGAGAATCGGCCACCGCGGGCGGTAGGCTTGCATCATGGGTCTCCTCGAGCGCATACGCTCCGGCAGGTTCGTGCCAGATAATGGCCCCGCGCTTGCAGCGCCTGGGCGGCGGCTCACCCTGCACGATGCCGGGGCCCGGGTCGACGGCGGCGAGGAGCTCCTGATCGTGGTGCGCGAGTTCCTCGACCAGGCCGGGCGCGCAGACGCCCACGAGCTCGCGACCATGATCGGGGAGCGCCCCGAGCTGACGGGCGACGCGCGCGCGGACGCGCTGATCGCGGGTGTCGCCGAGCACCTGGCCGCTGTGCGGGAGGTGCGCTGCCCGGACTGGACGTCCGGGCCCGAGCGGTTCCTCGACCGGTTCTGGTTCGTCAGCAACGAGCCGGGTTTCCGCGCGATCGCGATTGCCCAGACGCCGGTTGCACTGAAGCGACGCGGGATTCTGTGGCCGGCGCGCTCGCTCGTGAGGGTGTGATCCGTGCAGCGCTCCGAGATCGTCGAGCTCCTGCGGCTGCTGGCCGGCCGGCTGGCGCGCCAGGGCCTCGAGGGCGAGATGTACGTTGTCGGAGGAGCGGCTATCGCACTCGCCTTCGACGAGCGGCGCTCCACGCGTGACGTGGACGCGGTCTTCGAGCCGAAGCACGCGATCTACGACGCAGCGGCCGAGATCGCCAACGAGCTCGGCCTGCCGGAAGGGTGGTTGAACGATGCCGTCAAGGGGTTCGTGAGCGGGCCGGACGAGGGAGCGACTCCCGTCCTCGAGCTGCCGGGACTGCGGGTCGCGACCGCCTCACCCCGGATCCTCCTGGCGATGAAGGTGCTCGCCCACAGGCCGGGCGAGGATGACGCCGACGTCCGTCTGCTCGCGAGCCAGCTCGGGCTGACAACCGCAGCGGCTGTTCTCGCCGTTGCCTCAGAGGTCTACGGCGATCGTCTCGACCCGGCTGCGCGCTTCTTCGTGGAAGAGCTGTTCGCCGGCACGTAGACGGGGCGTCGAAGACAAGCAGCCGACGGCGGACTGCCGCATTCGGTCGAGTGGCGCCACTGGCGGCTCGTCGCGGTCACGCCGGCGGTGGTAGCGCGCGCGGACGTCCGCTGCTCGCGCTGCCTGCTCGCGTGTCGCTGCGACGGGTTGTGGGCGATGCGACTCCTCCGCGGCCGTCCGCCAGGCGCGCGCCCGGGTACGGCGCACGTTCTGGTTCGTGCCCGGAATCTGAGGAGCGCGCGACCGCAGCGGCGGCAGCGGCAGCGGTGACAGGTTTCAGCCTGTCTCCCGGGTTACGCGCAGCCGAGAACGAGTGACCTGCCCAGGGCCTGGTCCTCCGGCAGGACTG
>Ga0315275_10002062_pt1 | contig 17958 bp, 19 predicted proteins | sample YL17G03_0_MG_FD_205557 | JGI IMG/M metagenome (GOLD analysis project Ga0315275, IMG submission 205557) | Sediment microbial communities from Yellowstone Lake, YNP, Wyoming, USA - YL17G03_0 | ecosystem: Environmental > Aquatic > Freshwater > Lake > Sediment | place: USA: Wyoming | collected...
AAGCTTCACCCTCCCTTTATTTTTGTTAATCTATCCCTTTATAGTGAAAAGCAAGATTTATAAATAAAGTTGTCTATTGTTAACTATGTACTGCTTACCACAAGAGATTGAAGTTTGGTATATAATACCGGCATTGAGAAAAGAACTTGCGAAAGAGCTAGTTAAGAAAGGACTCAGCATGCAGGCTGCAGGAGAGATTTTAGGAATAAGCAAAGCAGCTGTTTCTCAATATCTTTCAAATAAAAGAGCAAATAAGATTAAACTTGACTCCAAAATTCAGAAAGAGATACAAAAATCAGCTGGATTAATTATTCAGGATAAGTCACAAGCTGTTCAGGAAATACAAAGACTAATGAAGATTGTAAAAACTGGGAAGCAGTATTGCCAGATTTGCAAAAAGTTCAATATTGGAATAACTAAATTTTGCAAGTGCGGATGTAACACTTGCAACTAAACAAGAATTATGGCAAACAAAAAAGCAATTTATTTTGATAATGCAGCTACAACAAGAATTGATCCTGCTGTTTTGAAAGAAATGCTTCCTTTTTTGAAAGAGAAGTATGGAAATGCAAGTTCAAAGCATCCACTCGGTTTTGAATCAAGAGAGGCTGTGAATAAAGCAAGAAGAATAATTGCAAGTTCAATAAATGCTAATGAAAAAGAGATTTATTTTACTTCAGGGGGAACAGAAGCTAATAATCTTGCTTTGAAAGGAGTTTTTTTTGCCAGTCAGCATAAAAAACACATAATAACTACGCAAATTGAGCATCCTTCTGTACTTGATGTTTGCAAATGGCTTGAAAAAGAAGGAATTAGAGCAAGTTATTTGAATGTAGACAGCGAGGGTTTGATTTCTCCTTTGGATATTGAGAGAGCAATAACTAAAGATACTTTGATTGTTTCTGTAATTCATGGAAATAATGAAATTGGGACAGTGCAAAATATAGAAGAAATTGGAAGAATATGCAGGCAAAAAGGAGTTTTGTTTCATGTTGATGCTTGCCAAAGTTATGGAAAAACAGAATTGAATGTAAAAAAGCAGAATATAGACTTACTGACTATAAACTCGCATAAGATTCATGGGCCAAAAGGGATTGGAGCTTTGTATGTTCGAGAAGGAATTAGAATTTCTCCTTTGTTTCATGGAGGAGGACAGGAAAGAAGACTGAGAAGCGGGACAGAGAATGTTGCAAGCATAGTTGGTTTTGGAAAAGCTGCTGATGTTTTAATGAGAACAAAAGAAAAAGACATCAAGAAAATGGAATTGTTGCGAGAAAAACTAATAAAAGGAATTTTGGATATTGGCAATACAATGATTAATGGAGCAAGAAAAAAAAGATTGTGCAATAATGTTAATGTTTCTTTCATGAATGTTGAGGGAGAGGCTATTCAGGGTTATTTGGCTGAAGAGGGAATTTATGTTTCAACAGGGAGTGCGTGTTCCTCTCATTCACTTGAGCCGAGTCATGTTTTGACTTCAATCGGACTTTCTGAGATGGAAGCAAATACCTCAATAAGAATTTCATTGAGCAAATTTAATACTGAAAAGGATGTTGATAAGCTGCTTGATGTTTTGCCAGAGATTATAACTAAATTAAGAAGAATGAGTCCATTCAACTAAAAATAGAGAGAAGATGAAAAACAAAAAACAATTAGTTAATCCAATAAAATGGGAGACGCTCTCGCCTATTGGCTTTCGCTTTAATCGTTTAGCTAGATTAAATAATCCAGTTAATCAATATTCTTTTTTATTAATTAAATTAAAGTCATTACCTATTTTGCAGCAGCACAATATGTTGCAAAGCAACTAACTAAATTAAATACAGGGAGGGGAAACATGGGAAAAAAATCACCAAAATTCAAAGAATATGCATGTGAATTCAAGAATGAAGCTGAATGTGCAGAAGAGTTAGAAGATGATGCTTCAAAATTGGATGAAGCTGAAGAAGAGTTTTTTGATGACAAAAATGAACTTGAAGATTAAATGAAGAAAGAAAAAGCAAAAAGTAAAAATAAGGTTAAGATACGTAAGTCTATGAAAATTAAGAAATTTTCAGGTTCTCAGAAATCAAAATTTAAGATTTCTAAGACTATGACCTTTGGAGAAGTTCTGCACAAAAATCCCGAGATTGGATATAAGCTAGCTGAGCGTGGTTTATTTTGTGGAGGTTGTGCTATGGCTCAATTTGAAACAATTGAACAAGGAGCAAGAGCTCATGGACTCAATCCCGATGATTTAGTTAGAGAGTTAAATGGAGAGAAGAAAAAATCAAAAGTAAAGAAGAAAATTAAGAAAATTAAACGGAGGAAAAAATAATTAATATATAAAATATAACATTCGTTCATTATATTCACTCATTTTGGCAGTTGGGGTTATGAGTTAATCGATTAAATTTGATTAAACGCGATAAATGAAGAACGCAGTGATGAATGATTAGTTTTATTACATTAATTAAATATCAGGTATAAAATCATGAATAACAAAACAATAAATCTCGGATATAATAAGAAAGTTATTGCTAATTTCAATAAGCCGAAAAATTTTGGAAAAATGGAGAAAGCAGATGCAATAGGGGAGGTTGGAAATCCTAATTGCGGAGATATTATGAAGATTTATTTAAAGATTGGAAAGAAAAAAATGAAAGTTAAGGGAAAAAATAAAGCAAAAGAAGTTGAATATATTAAAGACATTAAGTTTCAGACAATGGGTTGTATTGCAGCTATTGCAACTTCTTCTATGATTACGCAACTTGCTAAGGGAAAAACACTTGAAGAAGCAAAGAAGATTACAAATAAGAATGTTGCATCTTCTTTAGGAAGTCTGCCTCCTATAAAGATGCACTGCTCGAATCTTGCTGCAGATGCTTTGCATGCTGCTATTGAGAATTGGGAGAGGAAAAAGTCCTAAAGGACATTTTCAGTTTGATTATATTAACTTTAATCAATTAAAACTCATAAACTTAAACGATTTACTGCTCATCTATATTGAATAGCGATAGCACTTGTGCGAGAGCGTTATAGTTTTATTACATTAATTAAATCTTTTTTATTTTATATTATTATGGTATTATCTCTGGCCCAAAATATTTTTCATAATCAAAGTCTTTTTGCTTGATTGAGCCTTCTTTGATTAATGCTTTTACTTCAGGAAGAACACGCTTTAACTCTGAGATGAGATGATGAATTGTCTTGCATATTAAATCGTCTCCTTCTTCAGGCCATAAGTTAGCATAGTTCCAATAGAGACAGCGGCCTCCGCATAAATCTTTATCTTTGCATTTTAAACATCTGCCTTTGATTTGAAATTTCTTTAATTGCCAGGGTTCTGTTTCAAGGTCACCTGCTTCAAAATCTTTAATGCAATTCATTATTGGACAGGCGATGACTTTTCCATCTGTTGTGATGGCATAACCAGAATGTCCTGCACCACAACGTAGGAGAGAGGTTTCATTTCTTAAAAGAGAATGAATTATTGCTACAAAAGGATACAAAAGCAAAACTCTGTTATTTATTTTCATGTCTCCAATCCAAAAATCAACTAGCTTTGAGATTTCTTCATTGTATTCATCAACAAAATAAGCAAACTCTGCTTTGTTAAAATCAGACTGATAGAAACCAGCATCTAACTGCCAATGAATAGAAGTGAAACCTGCTGAAATTAGAGATTTAACTTGTTTGCATATGTCTGAATGTTCTGAAATAGTCATTCTTGCTATTATTTCTCCTTTATATCCATTTTTATGAATAAACTGGATATTTTTCATAACTTTATCATATGTTCCTTTTCCTCTGTTAAAGTCAGTTCTTTCTTTAGTTCCATCCAAAGAAATAAGTATTTTGCTTATTCTGTTAGTGTATGTTGAAGGAAGTTCATTTAAAAGAAGGCCGTTGGTTTGCATTCTGAATTTGCATTTGCTGTCTTTTAGTGCAGTCATGATTTCTTTTATCTTTTCAATTTCAAGTAAGGGCTCTCCTCCGTAAAAGACAAGTGTTGGATCAGGGTCTTTTTCTAAAAACTTACGTAATTTCTTTGCATTTACTTCGCTTTTAGCTGGGGCTGAGAAATCAAATTCAAATTTCTTTTTCAATTTATTTGAGTCAAATTCTTCCTCACTCATGCTTTTCTTGTAGCAGTATCTGCATTGAGAATTGCATAGTTCTGTTAGTAATATGTGGTAGTGCATGTAAAAGAGAAAAAAAGGGGATTTAAAGAGTTTACTTTAGTTTTTCTTCTCTTCTTTCTATGGCTTCTGCAAAAGTATTGAGGCACTTTGCATATCTTCTAAAGTCTCTTGCATAGTAAGCTGCTTTTAAATTCTGCAAATCATCTTCATAATAATGAGTAAATGAATAATTTGAAGTTCTCATTGTCAAATCAAGAACAGTAATTGCTGCTTCATGAACTTCATCCCATCTTTTCTCAAGTTTTCTGTAATCCTTTCCAGCATCAGAATATCTTTTCAGAGCAGGAAACTGCTCCCTGACCCATCTAGCAAAATCTTCCCTTGGACTTTTCTCAAAAATGAATTGTTTTTGTTTAGTTTTCATTTTTTCTCCTTTTTTTGATAATAAATATACCTTCCATTTCTTGTTCCGTCTGAAATCAGAACTCCTCTTGCTTTTAGTTCATCAAAGTTTTTAATTATATGCGGAGAATAGCTTCCTGGTAACAGTCTTCTGAAAGGGCCAACAGAACCATAATAACCAAAAATCATAATGTTTCTGAGTGTCCTCAGCTGTTTTGCAATCACATCACCTGTATCATTTCCATCTTCTGGAAGTCTGTTGCCTCCTATACAAAAACTAGAGAAATCTCCGCCATATTCAAAAGGATTGCCGTTTCCTTTAACCATTAGAGGAGCACTGCATGCTAATCTTCCACTGTTCTGAGCAACTTTAAATCCTATTTTTGATTCCCCAAACAAATAATAATTGCCATCTTCAGGACTTTTTATTGCAAATTCAGGAGCTTTGAGATAGACAAAATAATTTCCATTATTTTTTAAAAATCCAAAATCTCCTTCTTCATAATTTTCCATGCCTGCGAATGCAGCTGCTTCTCCATCTTCCCTTATTAATAAATCCTGAAGCTGGGGTCTTGATAATCTTGCATTTATTGTGTCGAGAACTATTTTTCTTGCAAGCAAATCCTGATATCTTCTTTGTGATAAATCAAAACTTCTTCTTTCTCCTAAGTGATATCTTTTTCCGTTCAGAGTTATATCTCCTTTTTTTGATGGAACAAGACTTTGAACATGACTATTATTGAGGATGTAGGCTCTTTCTCCCACTGCTTGAGATAGCAAAGAACTTCCTTGATAAGTTTCTCCCCGTACTTTATATTCAGGAATTCCTTCTTCAGAAAGAAGTAAATCTAATTTTTCCTGTTTTCTGCTTCTCTTTTCATTTTTTCTGAAAATTTTTGAGAGATAATTCATTATGGATTCTAATCTTCCTTCTCTTTTTTCTTCTTCAAATGGGAAGTCCTGTATCTGATTTTTTATTCCACTAAGTTCTTCTTCCATTTTATTTATTTTTTCATACAAGGTTCTTGGAAGAAGTTTTTCTGCCTGTGCTGGTTTTTCTTCTGTTGCAGGAGTTTGTGAAGTTTGAGTTTGTGTTTTCCCAATCTCTCCTGCTATTTTCTTTTCATAACCCTCTCCTCTTAAATATGGGAAGATTTGGGAGAATATCATTTTAGGAAGGTCTTTATCTGAATTAACAGAGGAAATATTAAGAAAATAATTCACATAATCCAGACTTACTTCTTCAATCTTAGCCTGATTTCTTGAGAAAAACATTTCATCCAAAGAAGAAAGAGTTGCTATTTCTGTAAGTGTTCTTTTTCCTTTTTGTTCTTCCAAAGAAAATACAGAATCGTCTGCGACAATCATTGGTGTTTGAGAAGATATTTCCAAAAGAGGATGAGGTTCTAATTGTATTTCTCTTATTCTTTTAGGTATTGGAAGAGATTTTAATTCATCAGGATGAAACCACCTGCTATCCCCAATTGCAGGACCTGATGTAAGATGGACTCTTATCTCAAGATCATTATTATATAATTCAATTACACTTCCCCTTGTTCCAAGAGGAACTTCAGATCTGTCTCCCCCGTAATAATATAAAAATCTTGAGAATAATCTGTTAACACTGTCCGGATTCCTTTTTCCAATAGCTCTGGCTATAATAACATCCTGACCAACATCAATTTTATTTGCCATCTTTCAGGACCTCCTTCTTTGGATTAATAATTGGAAGTTTTTTTGCTCTCAACTCTTTATAAGTAGTTTGAAAATAAATCGGAGAACCTATATACCAGTCTTTTGTTATGCCTGAAAAAATCATTGCTCTTACCTGTTTCAGTCTTTTTGCTATTACTTCACCATAATCTTTTCCTCCTGCTGGAAGTATTGCATTTCCTATGCATAAATCAGAAAGCCCATTTCTATTTAATAAATAGATATTATCATAAAAAGAACATTCAGGATTAGAAACACGAATAGCAACTTTTCCTCCTGAAAATTTATAATAATTTTTCAATTCACAATCAAAATGATCCTGTCCCATGTAAGGACATTTGATTCCAAATGCAGGGACATTTAAATAAGCATAATAATAATCGCCATGTTTTGTAAAACCAAAATCTCCTTCTTCATAACTCTCTCCTAAAACCTCTTCTGCTGCTTCTGATTTTAATTTTTCTATAATAGCTGGTCTGGAAAAATCATTTTTAAGCACAGAATTTTTTATTTTAATGGACAAAAGCTGCTGATATCTGTCATTCACATTCTCTAATAATCCTCTCTCTCCTAAAACAAATTCTCTTCCATTTATTGAAATATAATCCCTTATTCTTCCTTCTCTTTTGTGCAAAGGAAAAAACTCTCCATTAATCAGAGCAAAGGCAGTTGTTCCAAAAGCCCTTCCAATCAGAGTTGTATTTTCATAAGGTTTTGCTGTTTCTTCAGAAAGAAGTGCGTCTAATTTTGATTCTAATCTGCTTCTTGTTCTTGTCTCTCTATCTAGAAGAGCTTCAGAACCAACTAATTCTGCTACCTCGCTTATAATGCCTGAACAAATTCTGTCTGCTGTTTCTTCTATTTTTTCATGATTAATTTTTCTGGATTTTTGTTTTCTTTCTTGTTCTTCTTTAGCTTTTTCTCCCCCAATCTCTTCTGCTATTTTTCTGTCATAACCATCTCCTCTTAAATATGGAAAGACAGATGAGAAAATTGCATGAGGAATATCTCCAACTGGATTCAGTCTTCTTCTTAAGTCTGAAAAGCCATCCCAGACTTCCTGTGAATATTCTTTTGCTAATTTTTCAATGAGGGGCTGGTTTCTCTGCAAAGCCACATCATCTAAGGAATCGAGATCCATGACAGGAGTTACTTCTTTTACTACATCCCCAAATAATCTGAAGTCATAAAAGAAATTTTTATCCTGTTTTTTCTTTTTATCAATTCTCTCACCAGCACTAAAAACCTGGCCATCAACTACAAAAAGAGGATTATCCTTTGACATCTCAAGCAAGGGATGGGGTTCTAATTTTTTCAGTCCAGGAATTTCCTCTGAAAGTCCCAGATAATCTAATTCATCGGGATGACACCACCAACCCCCTCCATTATCAAAGCTAATATGCAATTTTTCAGGATTCCCTATCCTATTCACAACTCCTTTTGTTCTAAGAGAAACCTCTCTTATTGTTCCTTCATAATAATAATCATCAGAACTATAACCTAATTTTCTTCCCAAATTTCTGGCTAAAATTACTTTCTGTCCAACTTTGAATCTAGCTACCATCTTTCTCCCATCCCTCTTGTTCCGTCTGAAATCAGAACTCCTCTTGCTTTTAGTTCATCAAGTGTTCTCATTCTTGAAGATTTGTAATATGAATCGCGAAGATCTCCATATGAGTCTCTGTATGCTTTTGTAGTTAATTTTTTATAGGGAGTAAAACCACCTCCATAATAGCCAAATATCATAATGTCTCTGATTTTTCTCAGTTGTTTTGCTATTACTTCACCATTATCTTTTCCATCTTCTGGAAGATTATTTCCTCCTATGCAAAAACCGCAGAAATTTCCACTACTGCTTGAAAAAGGATTATCATTATTCTGAATCATATAGATACCAATAGCTCTAGGTCTGCCATTTTCATTTCCAACTGCAACTCCTATTTTTGATTCATCAAATAAATAATAATTGCCATCTTCAGGACTTTTTATTGCAAATTCAGGAGCTTTAAGATAGACAAAATAAGAACCTCCATGTTTTGTAAAACCAAAATCTCCTTCTTCATAATTTTCCATTCCTGCAAATTCTCCTATTTCTCCTAATTTCTCTTCTAAAATATTTTGGATTTTTTTTCTGGATAATTTTGTGTCTAATGTATCTAAAGCTATTTTTCTTGCAAATAAATCATGATATCTTCTCTGAGAAAAATCAGAGCTTCTTCTTTCTCCTAATCTGTAACTCTTTCCATCTGAAGAAATAACTCCTTCTGGAGAAACAACTAAGCTCTGAACCTGCCCATTATGAAGAATGTAAGCTCTCTCTCCTACTGCTTGAGATAGCAAAGAACTGCCTTTGTAATCTTCTCCTCTTCCTTCTTCTTTTAGTGCTCCAAAAATATTGTCAAGTAAGGATTCTTTCTTGCTTCTTTTTATTTCCTTAGGTTTTTCCTCTTCTTCAAAAGAATATTCAGTTATATCTTTTCTTACTGCTTGTATTTCTGCTAAAACTTTATTTGTCTGTTCTTCGAGATTTCTTTTTACAAGTTCTGAATTTCTTTTTGCTTTTAGTTTCTTCCCATCTACTGGTTGGGTTTGTTCTGATTGTTCTCCTCCAATTTCTTGTGCAATTCTTTTATTATAACCCTCATCTCTTAAGTATGGAAAGACTTGAGAAGCAATCATTTGTGGAATGTCTATTAATGAATTTCCAATTCCAGTTTCATTCAGTGATTGAGTTGCATAATCCTGACTTGCTCTTTCAATCTTTTCCTGATTTCTTGAGAAGAACATTTCATCTAAAGAAGAAAGAGTTGCTATTTCTGTAAGTGTTCTTTTTCCTTTTTGTTCTTCTACCTGAAAAACTCTGTCATCTATAACTGCCAGAGGTGTTTGCTGAGACATTTCCAGCAATGGATGTGCTTCAAGTTTTTCTTCTCCCAAAATATCATCTGACAATTTTACAACTTTTAATTCATCTGGATGAAAAGTCATTAAATTATTTCCATCAAAACTAAAGCCATTAGAAAATCTAAGTCTAACTTCATTTTCCGATTCATTTATATTTTCTACAACTCCTCTTTTTCTAAGAGGTATATCTCTTATATTTCTCCCATAATAATATTTTAGTTTATCACAAGAATTTCTTGAATCACAGTTAGAGCATCCCAATGCTCTAACAGTAACTGCTCTGTAACCTCTTCTTAATTTAGCTACCATTTTCTCCCCCGTTATATTTTTCTTTTAAATCTTTAATCCAAGTTTCAGCTTCAGGTTTTGTGCAGTCACAAGCTTCAGAGGGTCCAATCAATCCTCCTCTTGTTGGTGCTTTAGAATCATACTTTATGATTCTTCTTGCAGGAGTTCCATAGCCTGGTGCAAGAATTTTTCTTGCTTCTCCAACAATTATTCCACCTATTATCTCATTAGTCATTATAACACTTGAATCTGGGGCATATCTGCAGCTTGAGGAAGCCAAAGATTTTGCAAGAGCTTTTTCAACTCCTAATTTGCAGTCAAGGCAGGCTGTTTCTCCTGGTTTGTAAACAACAACCTGTCCTGATTCAGGACTTGTTCCTCCGCTGACTAATGGAATTTTATTTCTTACTGCAAAATAATTTATAATTGCTCTTACTGCAAAGCTGTCAACACAGTCTATAACTGCATCATAATTCTGTTTTAAATCAGAGCTGATGTCAAGTTTTCCCACGATTCCGTTTATTTTTGTCTGGGGAGAGATTGCTGCAATTCTTTCTGCGAGAACTTCTGCTTTCTTTCTTCCGACTGCTCCGTAGAAAAGTATCTGCCTGTTAAGATTTGTTGATTCAATTTCATCAAAATCCATTAAGTCAATATTTCCAACTCCTGCCAAAGCAAGACCAAGTCCTACAAAATTTCCAAGTGCACCTGCTCCTACAACCAGAACTCTTTTTCCACTCAAGTCTTCTGCTTTAACTTCTGTTTCCAGCTCTCCTGAAAATCTTCTTTCTGCTGATGTTGAATATGCTATTTTCTTTACAGGGCTTTCTCCTTCAAGAGGCATAAGAATTTTTCTTGTCTCTTCTGTCAGAATTCCAGCCATTATCTCACTTTCAACACTTCCCTGAGGTTTCCCTGAATAATCTCCTAATTTCCCTCTTTCAAATTCCTCTCCAGGTGTTATGAAATGCATCTCTGTTCTTGCTTCATCTGCTGAAGCTGAAATTACATTTATTCCTCTTGATTTTGCATAATTAAGAACAGTTTCTTTTGAAGCAGGTGAGTTTGTCAGATCAATTATAAGTTCTGGCTTTCCGAGTATTGAGATTAGAGGAGATTTTTCAAGTCTCATGTCAACCCCCCTGACTTTTGTTTCGGGATTCATTTCATGAAGCATTGATTCAAGTGCTTTTGCTTTTGATTCTCCTTTCTTTGCAGAGAAAAGAAGAAATCCATCCTGAGGAGAATACTCTCCCATCTTTCCAGAGTCATAAATTTCTACATTTCCTATTCCAAGTGATACAAGTGAAGCTGCTGTGAAATTTGCAAGCTGTGAACTTCCGAGTATAACTACTCTTGCTCCTTCAAGTGCTGACTGATTCCATCCCTTTATCAGTTCCTGTCTGTTGTATCTTCCTGTTTCCATTTTATTTTTCTCCCCCTATATTTAATTCTGGCTGTAAATTTGTTTCTGCTGGTTTTGTTGAATCTTCTTTCCATGTTTTTGTTACTGGATTATAACACCACCATTTTCCTTCTAAAGGAATAACCATCTCCTTATCCAAAGGAAAACCTTTTGAATTAGCATGCATAACAAGTCTGTTTATTAATTCAGAATCTGTTACAACTTCTTGTTTTGGTTTTACTTCAGCTGGTTTTGTTTCTGCTTTCAAATCTTCAAATTGTTTTGTTGCTGAATTGTATGCAATATACTGGATACTTCCTGCTAAATCAGTTCTGATTATATCATCTCCAACATAAGTTAATCTTTTATCAGAGCTCATCGCTGAAAGCGCTTCATCAGGCAAATCTGAAAACTTAGTTATAAGTCCAGAAGGTGCTGTTCTTTCTGCCTGTGCTGGTTCTGCTGTCGGAGTTTGTGAATTTTGAGTTTGTGTTTCTGTCCTGCTCAATAAATAACCCAAGACAGGTCTTCCTGTTGAAACACATCCATCTTCATCAGCATCTTCGCCTACTCTGACTCCTCCCCTGAATCCATAAATTTGTTTCCAGCTTCTTGGGACATAAAATCTAGTTTTTACTTTTTTCTTTACTCTCTCTTCAACTTCTTTCTTCATTTCTTTTTCATCAACTTCCTCTCCATTAGAATCAAGAATTGTTATTGGAACTTTTTTGTTTGAATCCTGATATTCATGGCAGTCAGAGCAGTACTCTCTTATTGCAACTTCTGCATACGGGCTTCTTTGTCTTGTCTCAAGTCCTTTTCTTATTGTTCTTTCTTCTTCACTCATTTCTGCTTCCGGAGTCTGGATATCTCTTCCTTTTTTTCCTTTCTTTTTCTTTCCGGAATTTTTTATTGGAGAAGTATTATGAACAACTAAACTGTAGGCAAATCCAAGTCTCTGTTCATCCACAATTCTCATTGAAACAACATCTATTCCTGAAGAATCTTCAACATTTATCTCATATCTTAATGCTTTGTTATTTTTGTCATATATGATTATTTTTCCGTTTTTTGCACGAACTTCCAGTGTTCCGTTCCCAATAAGTTTTTTATTAATTTGTTTGACAAAATTTACAGGGGAAATTGCATTCAAAACTGTTCTGTGATTTTCCAAATCAGTACTTGAATGGAAAGCATTGAATCCAGCATGACTGTGCCACCATCCCAAAACCCTGTAACCCTGTTCATCAATCTCTTCTCCTGCTTTAATTACGTCCTGCGGAGAAAGTCTGACAAATGCAGAACTTACATCCTGCTCTTTTGGAAAATAAACATCTCTTACAACTCTGTTTTTATTTTTCTTTGGAGTTATAAGATAGCCAATGCACTCATTTTCAGTTCCTGTTACCTCACAGACAAGTCTAGCATAAGTGAAAGCCCTGTCCATTGCATAAGGTGTTATCTGCAAATCCGGAACCATTTCTCTTTCTTTCCTGACTTCCCTAACTTCTGGAAGGGAATCATTTGCCAAAAGCAAATCCAATGTTTTTGTGTTCATTCTTCTTCCTCCCATTGATTTAATTTAGTATTGTATCTGCATTTCTTTCCATCTATAATGCAGACTCTGTCAGGGTCTATCCATCTTAGGAATTTTCCTCTTTTTGTTTTAAAACTTTTAAACTCCTTCTGTTTTGAGGTAACATCAATCCATCCCCCTACTTGGCCTGGACTTCCCATTACAAAAACCCATTTTCTTCCATCAAAATTCATGACAAGGCCATACTCATCATCATACTGATCAAAATTATTCTGTGCGCAGCTGTTTCTAAGTTCTGCTGAAGTTCTTTCATCAGCAAAAACCTCTTCATTTAATTTTCTTGATTTTGAACTGCTAACTGAAACTCCAGGAATAGACGATGGAGTATATTGTGAGTGATGTATATAAGCTGGACTTCCTGCATAATTATATCTGTCTAAATCATAAGTTCTTCCAGAACTTGTTCCGCTCCAAGGAGAACTAAATCCCCCCCATCCGCTGAAAATTCCTCCAAAGAAACTTTTCCTTTCCTTTACCCTGTCTTTGACTTCTTTTCTCATCTCTGTTTCATCTAACTTCTCTCCGTTAGAATCAAGAATTGTTATTGGAACTTTTTTGCTTGAATCTCTAGTTTCTTTGCAGTCAGCGCAGTATATTCTTGTTGCAACTTCTGCATACGGGTTTCTTTCTCCTGTTTCTAATCCTTTCTTTATTGTTGCTTCTTCATCTTCACAAGAAGGAGAGAGTATTTTTCCTATTTTTTTTGCTTTTTTAGTTTTAAAAAGATATTTTTTTCTTGTATCATGCACGACTAGGCTGTAAGCAAATCCTGTTCTTGATTCTTCCTCAATTCTCAATGAAGCAAGTTCTATTCCAGAAGGATCTTTTACATCCATGATATATCTTACTCCGCTGTTCTTCCTGTCAATCACAACCAGTTTTCCGTCTTCAACTATAACTTCAAGATTTCCATTTCCAATCATCTTTTTATTTATTTCACTTACAAAATTTACAGGAGAAATTGCATTAAGAACAGTCATCTGATTTCTTTCATCTGTACCTGAATGGAAAGTGCTCATTCCAGCATGACTGTGCCACCATCCCAAAACCCTGTAACCCTGCTGATCAATCTCTCTTCCTGCCTTGATTACATCTTCTGGAGAAATTTCTACAGATGCCCCGCTAACTTCCTGTTCTTTTGGCAAGTAGACATCACTTACAACTCTGCCTTTGTTTTTCTTTGGAGTTATAAGATAGCCAATGCATTCATTTTCAGCTTCTGTTACCTCACAGACAAGTCTAGCATAAGTGAAAGCTCTGTCCATTGCATACTGTGTTATCTGCAAATCCGGAATAAGCTCTCTCTTCCTTTCCTTTTCTTCTTCAACTGGAATAGATGTGTCTGATAAGAGCGCATCTAGGTTTTTTACATTTGCCATTTTTTGTTTTTGTTTTTTTCTTGTTTGTTTAGTTTTTTTCTATACTCAAAAAAATAAAAAAAATAAATTTGTTTTTTTATCTGTAAAGGCGTGTATAGAGTCCACCTTGATTAACTTCAGATACTTCTATCTCAAGTTCTTTGTACTGTTTCTTTGCTCCGCCTGGAAGCGCATGTTCTCTGTTAACTATATACTGAGAGATTGGTTTGTCAAGATCAGCAGTCTTGCCATTTATCATGACAACACTCTGTGTTGCACCAACTCCTTTTCTTACGCTTTGTGCGAGAGCACTTTCATTTCCAGTGATGTTTGCTGTTGTAATGTATTCTATTGCTTCTCTTACGCTTTTATCAAGATATGCTGGCGGTAGTTTTCTGACAATTGCGTCATCCTTACCAGTAAGTCCTGTTCTAGCGCTAGCAACAATAGGTATAACAGCAGCAGCTTCTAATCCACTGGAAGAAGCATCTGTACCTTCCTGTCTTGCTTGTTTTTGTGCCATTTTATTTTCCTCCTGTTCTTAATTTAGTTGGAACTGTTAATTGCGGTGCTTCTGAAACATTTCCTTTTCCGTCTGCTCTTTCAATTATTATATAACCCTGCCTGTACAAATCCTGGAGATATTTTCCTTTAGCTCCGAATATATCTTCCCAGTCATCTTTTACCAAAGCCTGGGCGAAACCCATGTTGTCTGAAAATTCTTCTACAGCTGCTCTTGCAAAATCTTCTCTTGTGATTCCGCTCTTCTTCTTAGACTGAACTTCTCTTCTGATGGCATATCCGCAAGCTCTGTCAACTATTCCTTTTATCATTGCTCCGCTGATTAGATGCCTAAATCCAAAGTAGCCCATCTCTCCTTCTCTTGGAGATACAACTCTATATGCAACTCTTTCTGGAGAATAGATTTCTTCTACAACTCCTTTTACAAGTTCTTCCTCTGTTGTTTTTTCAAGAGGTTTTCCTTTCAGGTACATCCTGAAAATTTCAGCTGCTCCTTCTTTTGATGGACGGGAAACCTTTATTCTTCTGTCAATTCTTCCGTCTCTTAGAACAGCTGGATCAAGAATATCTTCCCTGTTAGTTGCAAGTACTGTGATAACGTTTCCATTTCCATTGATACCATCAAGCTCTGCCAAGAACTGAGGAACAATTGAATCATAGACATCTGTGGAAATTCCTGTTCCTCTTGCTTTGAAAACAGATTCTGCTTCATCTATGAAGACTACGACTGGTGATTTTGTTTCTTCAGCTGTCTCTCTTGCTGTCTGATAAATTCTTCTTATGTTTGCTTCTGAATTACCAACCCATTTCTCAAGAATTTCAGGTCCTTTTACGTTGATGAAGTGTCCGTTTGCTTTTCCTCCATTTACTAATGCTGCTAGATTGAAAGCAATTGATCTTGCAATTAAAGTTTTACCGCATCCAGGTGGTCCGTATAACAAGATACCTTTTGCTGGTTTTCTTCCGTATCTTGCATAAACTTCCTTATTCAGGAATGGCTGTTCTATTTCCTGTCTTATTGAGTCAACTACTAATTCAAGTCCTCCAACATTTTCCCAAGGTGCATTTGGAACTTCTTCAAGATGATATTTTGTTCTTTTATTTTCAGATTTTCCAACTGCAATCATTCCAGAGGAATCAAGAAGAACTTCATCTCCTGCTTTTACAGCTTCTTTCAGCCCGCTGTAAATAACTCTCTGCTCACCTTTTACATTTACTTTTAATCTTCCATCTATTACTTGGTCTACAATTGTCAGCTCTCCGATTGCTGGAGGGAATTCAGATAAAGAAACAATTGCTCTTGTACTCGGACTTAGGACAACTCTTAATCCGGGACGAAGCTGTTTGTCAAGTTCTTCTCCTGGATTTTGGTCAAGTTTTTCTCCTTTTTCTTCTTGTTTTGGTTTTTGGTATCTTGCAATTTCATATAATCCAAAATTATCTATTGAAACTCTGATTGTTTTCTCTCCCAACTCCATGATTGTTCCTGCTGTGAATGGAGGAGTAGTCAGTCTCTCTACTTCTTCTCTCAAAAGAATATTTTCTTTTTTCAGTTCTTCAACTGAATCAGCACTCACTTCATCCCTCTGATGCTGTGTGTACTGCTGAAGCTCCTGTCTCAAAAGCAGATTTTCTTTTTTCAGTTCTGCAAGTGTTCTCTCATCTTCTGGCTGTTCTTCTTCTCTAGGTCTTCTTCTATCTGCCATTTTCTTCCTCCTGAGGTTTTTCTTTCATCCAAACATAATTTGCAAGCTGTCTTTCTCTCTCAGTTAAAGACCTTCCTGATTCTCTCCTGTGCTTTATACCATAATACAAAACTTTGATTCCCTCTCCTAAATTAAAACCTCCAAGAAGTGTTGGAAATAATACAGAAACATACTGAGAAACTCTGTCAAAATGAGTTGCATTTTCCTGATTAATTATATGTGATAATTCAATAGAACCTAAAACACCCAGACCAATTCCAACTAAAGTTAGTTTTGCTCCCGCTTTTATTAATTTGGAAGAAAAGCTTCTGTCTGCAGAATATATTCCGTCTTGGACTTCTGACGGAACTGCTAATCTTCTGGGATCAATATCTGGATTGTGCTCTACTGCATACTGAAATCTGTGAAAAGCATGCTCTGGATTTATGTTTCTGTTTACGTCTTCGCTTATTTTTTCCAGCTTTGCCCTCAAATCTGTTAACTCTGCTTGTGCCATTTTATTTTTCTTCCTCCTGTTCATTTTCAAGAACATCAATTATAATTTTGACTAGCATTTTTGGACGAATTTTGTCAGAGAGAAAACTTGGAATTACAATTATTGACTGATTGCCGTGCTTTGCAATTTTCTTTGTGATTGTGAATTGCTGTTTCATCTTCCTGCCTCCATTCTTTTTCCCAAATAACCATCAACAACTTCAGCAATTTGTTTTGAATCCAATTTACTTCCGTATTTTCTTGAAGAACCGCCAACAATATCAGAACCGCCCCAACCTTCTTGGTCAGATAAGCCTTCTGCCTGATTAAGAACAGAATATAATTCTTTTACAGGAAAAGGAATGTATCTGCTTCTTCTTCCAATACTCCATACTCTATTTCCGTCAGCTCTTGTTGCTATCTTACTTACAAAAGCATTCATTCCTTTTGAAAATAAAACATATCTTGCTTCATTTCCGCCTATTTCATCCACAATTTTATATCCATGTTGTGATTCATGAAGAACTTCATATCTGGCATCTGTTGCTTTTTCTCCAGCCATTCCCATCATGAATTTAGTTATTCTATCCATAACAGAAACAATATTATCTTTGATAACTTCAGGAGAAGCATTTGCTAAAGCTCCTGATGTTCTTAATTGTGTATAAGGTTCAAAAACCCAATTATGTTGTCTGACTAATCTTTCATTTAAATTTCTTGGAAAAGCTCCGCCAGTAATATCTAATTCATCATTCAAAGAAATTAATCTATTAATAGCAGGCATACTCTGAATTCCCTCGAGTAAATGAGAATTATCTAATTGCCAAGCAGCCAAACTAGTATCTTGATCAGAATCATTTACATAAACTTTTGCAAAAGGACCTTCTTCATTTCTAAAAAGCTGAAATAATCCTCCTTTAATTGCAAAATAAACTTGCTTGCATGTGCTCATTGTTGCTTCTCTCACAACTCCATCATGATGATCAAAATTAGCATGCCTTGTTCTTTCATCAAAAGCAGGCCCTCCTTTTACCATCCCATCAAGTGCAATTGAATTTTCCGGAGTTTTTTCCAAAAACTCCTGCCAAGTTATTGAATTTCTGGGCTGAACAATTAATTCTATCATCTTCTCTCTCCTCCTTCTCCCTTAACTAAAACTACCCGACCATCGTAGTAAGAGTTAGCCAAATCCTCGTTAACGGAGCCAGCAATCAAGACCCTGTAAAGGCAGAGCCTAGACGCCTTGATTTCTAGCATACCATATTCTTTTTCCATCTCTATCAAATTTTGGCAATCCTAATTCATCAACATCTGTAAATTTCTTTCCACTATTTTCTCCATGTAATCTCATATCATGAACAGCTTGAAAATCTCCTCTTGGAATAAGTGCAATTCCATATCCATTATCATCTTTAATTTTTTTAACATCAAAACCAGTTATCAAAACAGGCAGTTTAACACTTCC
>Ga0315275_10002065_pt1 | contig 17952 bp, 18 predicted proteins | sample YL17G03_0_MG_FD_205557 | JGI IMG/M metagenome (GOLD analysis project Ga0315275, IMG submission 205557) | Sediment microbial communities from Yellowstone Lake, YNP, Wyoming, USA - YL17G03_0 | ecosystem: Environmental > Aquatic > Freshwater > Lake > Sediment | place: USA: Wyoming | collected...
CCCGGGAGTGCGCTGAATGAGGACAACGGTCCGGGGTCCAGTCCCAGGATCATCGCCGCTGCAGCAGCGAGCATCAGAGACGAATGATATCCGGGAACTGCAAGGAGGGGATTTGAGAACCTGCGGGTAGTGCCGGAGAGTGTGATACAGCACTCGGTCTTTTTGGAGATGGCAATGTCTTCGATATGAGTCACCGGACCGGAGCAGTCTGCCAGAATATTTTCTGCCAGGAGGAGGTGCCGGGATTGTTTTGCCGATGCGACTTTTGCGGCGACGGCAGATTTTTTTCCTGCTGCGAAAACATAGTCACCGGCCGAGGTGATGATTGAAAGATTACCGGCACATGTGACCCCTAATGATTCCTCTGCAATCAGCCATCCATGGATCTCAAGGGCCAGCTTTGTAGCAGCGAGGACGGATGCGGGGGTAATGCTGGAATGCGATATCTGCGTCTTTTCCGGAAAGCGGTACGTCCCATTCGAGGTGTGCAATATACCCGCTCCCTGCATCAGGGAAGCAAGAGCATGAGCCGTCGTTGTTTTTCCCCATGCACCCGTGATCTCTATCATCGGTTGAGGAACGTTCTCACCAAGCAACCGGCGCACTGCTTCGTGGTGGGAGATGACCGGCGTCCGCGAAAATCTGAGAAGCGGGTGATCAGGATCGAGGTGCACCGGTGCAACGATCAGATCATAGGTACGCACAAGGGCTGCGGGTACGTCAATGGCGCTCTCTTCCCGGTAGACATCCACGCAGTCAACACTCTCTCCCCGGGCTGAAAAAGCTTCACCTATTGCGTTTCCGCCGTGAATAGTGTCCAGGACCAGGATGTGCATAAAATAAGTCAGAGAAGTGTGAGCGCCTTTGTCGCGTTCTTCACCATCAGGTCAGCAAGAAGGGGATCGCTCCCGATCGGATCTGCGTATACAAGGGGAATGGACCTGCCATTTAAGGTAAATGAACCTTTCTTGGTGCCTTCGGGAAGTCCGATCTCTCCCGGGATATCTTTTTCGATATGAACACCCTTTGCCAGAAACAGGGGAACTACCACAAGCGCATCAATTGGTTCATGCCGGAAATCATTGAGCGATTCCCTGATAGTCGGCGTATTCATATTCATAAAACCGCATTTTACGATAAAATCCGTGTTGTGCGCTTTAATCAGAGACGCTGTCTTCTCAACAAGCTCTTTGTTGTAGGGCATCGTACTCCCGTGCCCGACAAGTAACATACCCTTCTTACCCATGGTTATATCCTCAACATGTTCTTGTGTGTATTTTCAGAGAGTTCCCGCTATTCTTGAGAACCATCCAGATTCATTGTATGAAAAATAGATCACAATCGTAATAATTATTATCGGTATGATTCTGTTTTTGTAATCTCCCTCGTATGAAAAAAGGGAATATACAACCCTTTTATCTGATCTTCTCTTTTGAAAAAACAAAAATTTATTCGTTATTTATCAGGTTACCGGCCATGCTGCCAGTTGGGGACCATTGACTGTATCTCTGAATTTATATTGAAGTTTCAATCCTTTTGAGCTTGCAGGTATGACAAACAGGACTTTTCCTTTTGATTGCTGGTTCAGATATAATTGTTGCATTGTTAATCCGTCATTTCCGTAGTACGGGAGATGAGGATCGTATTTGTAGCCACCTGAATCAGTAATGCTGAATGAAGCAGAGCTAACGTTGAGTGGTTGTGCTCCAGTATTTTTTATCACTGTATCGACGACAACAAACATTTTTCCGGGGGGTGCAGTTTCACCCTGATTTTTTTTCAGAGTTTCGTTATAATAACTGTACTGATTCGTTTTATTGGCTGAAAAAACCATAACTGATTTAATCCCGTCACTTGCACCTCCTCCAATGGGTAAATTCAATATTTCCAGTGCTTTTGACTCAGATAGAGTTGATGCCGTATCAGGTGTAGGTGTAGGTGGTTTGGGTGTAGGTGTCGATTTAGGTGTTATTATAGTTTTGGATGCGGGTGATGGTTGGATAACTGGTGAAGAACCTGAAGAATTGTCATTTTGAGGGAAGATTATTGCGAAAAAATTGGCGTCCGGTGGGAAGATTACCCCTAAAAGGATAAGAGAGAATAAAATACCCCCGACGATAAGAATTAAGCCTGTATTTATTCTGTTTTTTTTGGATCGCGTATCGTTGGAACGGGTTACTTCACTATTCATAGAGCCAGTCATTATCCTTTATATCCTCGATAGCAGCTTTTAATTTGTCGAAATCCCTCTTTTCGGGAATTTTAATGGATGTGATCATCCTGTCGGAACTGCGGAATGTGTCTGGTGTCAGATGATGGACATTGAGATCCCGCACGATTTCAGCCTGAAGCTCCCTGCGATCCTGTTCAGTCGGGTAAACAAAAATCCGCGATTCGGGATGCCTCGCAGACACTGCCGCGCTGATCTGGGTGACGGGATGTTTTTCAAAAATGAGATGAAGTTCGTCTTTGAGATTCTGCGTGTCTTCCACATGGGAAGACACACGGGAACCGCTCTTTATTGAGACGGCAATCTCGTCAAGTTTTGCAAGGACCCGGTCAACTATCTGCCCAAGATTATCCTCTGAGTGGAGGATAGCAAAAAGGTGGAAATCATGATGATAGATCCATTGGATCTCGACCGTATCTGTCTTTTTATTCAGTCTTTTTGCGATCTTCAGGCTCCCGCGAGTTATACATTGCCCCATGAAGGTAACATCGTGTTTCCTTGTAACATGGACCGGATACACCTGGAGATCATCAATCAGTGACAATCCGTTCTCTTTGTACTCGCGAATGACCAGCTCAAAATACCGTGTCCTTGGATGGGGCGGGGGTACCAGGGCACGTTCAGAGACTTTCCATTTGTATTCATCCACCTGCTGGATGTCAATTTCTTCACCGATATCAATCAGATATGTATGATCGATCTGGTTCCGTCCGGATTTTACGTTCTCATGATATACAACTACAGTCATTACAGTTGTTGTAAACCGATCCAAAACTGAGTTTGTTATCCGGGAAAAATACTTCAAGGGCCCCTGATAGCGCATAGAAAGATTCCGGTGCAGTTTTGCCGGTAAGCCGTCCATCAGGTACCATATCTCGCAGAGCCAGACAACAAGCAGGAGGGCAGAGAAAACACTTATACCAAGGCTGATATTTCCGGGTGTTGCATCCACCCCAAGCACCACATTTATGCAGAGGGTAAATGCGATTCCTGAACAGATACCCAAAACCGTGGAACAGGCCAGACGTTTAATGAGCCCCATATCGGTAAATCTGGGGTAAAATACCAGGGAGATGGCAAAACCCGGGATGAAAAAAAGGTTGAGAAGACCTACGATTACTCTCAACCCCCCCATAATTATTGTTACCGTGTCCATCCACAAAATCTCCTGGTTGTACTACGCTAGGAGTTTAGTCTTTCATCAGGTAATATAAATCTAGTACATAGAATTTGGCAGTCAAACGCATTCATATCATTCGCATCCTGTCCTGCTGTCCGGTCATGCGGAAATACACGTGTGCACCCTTGTTAGTGTTTGGCATCCCGGATGGTACCGTTGGTCTTGGATGCTGCCTGACTTTGCCGAAGGTTCTTTTTGTTTCTGCTGCCTGTACACGTGCATAAGGAAATTGACCGTGAGGCGAATCAGGGTTGGAAAATGATAGCCGGGAAACACGGATTACTTTATCCAGGGAAATTTATTGTCTCATATTTGGTTGCACAATTGGAAGTACGGGTCCTGTTAAACTTTCGATAAGATAGTGACATAAGCATGCAAAGTAATTTGGTTGATCAGTCTCAACAGATATGAATCTATGATGGATGCCTTCGAGCGCTTCGGGCTGCTCGTCAACGATCGTATTGTCAGGACGCCCATAGCTATCGCATCGATGGCGGGAATCGTCGATGCTGAATACGTTCTCAAACGCGCAGATCATATCGGGATGGCATTTATCGGAGGGTACGCGGTTGACCAGCCCACCATGGATGCGGCAAAGGCTCTCACTGCGGGGGGTAATCGCAAAGAATTTTTGTATGATGACCCGGAAAAAGAACTTAAAAAACAGATGGCACTTCTGGGAAAAAGCCCGGTGGTGCCAGGACTCAATCTTCGCGGCAGTGCTCCGGAATCATATGCTGCCATTGCCCGGTCTCTTGGTGAAAGTGCGGTGTATGAAATCGATGCCCATTGTCGCCAGCCGGCAATGGTTGCTGCCGGTTGCGGGGAACATTACCTGAAAAAACCAGCAGATCTTCTGGCAGTTGTACGGGCGCTCAAAGCCGAGGGAGTAACTATATCGGTAAAGATCCGTGCCGGTGTTGCAGCAGACGACCGCCAGCTTGCCCGTAAACTCTGGAAAGCCGGAGCAGATATCCTTCATATCGATCTCATGGACTTCGGGTCCCCAAAACTCCGGCAGATACGGAACAGTTGCCCTCTTTTCCTGATCGCCAATAATTCGATTAACACGTTTGAGAGGATGCGGGAGATGCTCTCCCACGGCGCTGACATTGTGTCGCTGGCCCGCAAGTCAGACGAACGGACGCTCTCCGGGCTGGATGCGGCAATTTCCCGTTATGCCTCTGATGAAGGATGGTACAATTCCCCAAAACAGCTCTGCCGGGGCGGTGACATCCGCGCACTCACCTTTTGCTGCATGCCGGTCAAAGAGTGTCCGCTCATCCCTACACTTACCCGGATCGGGCTCCCGAAAGAAGACTATATCCGGTTGAAACTGGACACGGTAAAAGGCACACCGCTTGAAGATGGCAGACAAACCTGTTTTGGCAGCCTTGCCTGGTGCTGCAAAACGTCTTCACCCTGCATGTTCCGTGATATGACGTTAAAGCAGCAGAACATTTCAAAGAAAGAGTATATGCGCATGAAACGTGAGCTCTCAGATACAATCATGAGCCGTGTGTTCCATGACATGCCTTCTGATGAGAGCAGCTGAACGGGCGCAACTTGCAATGATGCTGGAGGTCTGCGCCTACCCAAAGCCCGGGAACGTCGACCGCTGTCATGACTACACGGATACACGGCTTGAACATTTTTTAGCATCGACAATTTTTGCCCGCACGGCTCTCGAAGAGGCCGAGACAGGTGTCGGCCGGATAGGCGAGATCATCAAGCATGCAGTCCGCGACACCAATTGCCATGAAGGTGGCAATACCCATTTTGGCGCGTTTATCCTCCTTATCCCCCTCATCTATGGCAAAGGCATACCCGGTGCATTGGCTGCGATCGAAAAAACTGATGTATCGGATGCCGTCGCGTTCTACAAGGCCTTTGCCATGACTTCGGTGAAGATGAATGCAACTGACGATCTTGACGTGAATGACCCCCACACGCTCACGGTGATTCGCGAACGGGATATGACACTCCTTGATATTATGCAGCATTCAGCGGAAAATGACATGGTTGCACGGGAATGGGTGACGGGGTTTCCCCTTACCCGCAGGGGAGCTGATATTCTCAAACAATGTGGCCCGGGCAGGCAGGCAATTGTCGATACGTTCCTCACCCTTCTCGCCTCTGAGCCGGACACGTTTATCATAAAAAAACACGGCACCGCAGTTGCGCGTGAGACCATGCTCACTGCACGGGAAGTCCTTGACGGCAGATATTCGTTAGAAGCGTTTGATGCCGAGTGTATTGAGCGCGATATCAACCCGGGCTCAATTGCTGATATTATCATTGCCTCCATCTATATTGCGCTTGGGGAGGGCTGGTCATGGGACTTTTAAGAGCGGGTATCAATGAGGTAATTGCCACCACCTCCTTCAACGCAGCGCCGATGGGGATCCATTACCGGGAAGGCAAAGCCGGCATGATCCTTTTCACGGGAAGTCATACGGCGCAGAATATTGAGCGGGACGGATGGATTGTTGCAAACTTTGTTTATGATCCTGTTCTTTATGTAAAAACCGCGTTTGAAGATCTACCCCGCGAGGTTTTTCTGGAAGAAACGGTCGATGGAAAGAAGATGCACCGTCTCTCAGGGACTGATGCATGGGCTGCATTCACGGCGATCGTTGAGCGCAGGAGCGGTGAGGTAATGATGGTCAGGCTCATTCCCGAAAAAGAAATTATCGAAGAGGTATCTCTTCATCCCGTTAACCGGGGATTCAACAGCATTATCGATGCGACCGTGCATGCGACGCGGTACCGGGAAAACCAGGATCCGGAACTCAAAAAACTGATCGATTATCATTCAGGCATCGTGAGAAAGTGCGGCGGGAAAAAGGAGCTTGCAGCGCTTGAAATGCTCATGAAGTATATTGCGGAGTAATTGAAAAAGATACTTTTACCGGATCGTTATTTTCATATGCGGACCAAAGTCCGGCACCTATACCAGTACTTATTTAAAAATTATCGGGGAATTGTCTCATTCTGATTTCTGTGGTTCCATAATCGGGTTCTGGAGAAACACACAACTCATGAAGGTCCTACTATTTAATATTGGTAACGTTGGCACTTTTGGATCTTATGTTGGATAAACCCCGCCGCCCCCGACGGGGCGCCCCCGCAGCGGATCAGATACAAAATCAGCGACTGAAAAATTCATTAAAAAAATTCTTTGCCCCGCCGTGCCTCAGAGAGGCCCTGAGGCGGGGAATCTTCGTAAAATACTATGAGCTTCATGGGAAACGCGCAAGACCAAAGAGTTCGCGTTCGGATTATGAAAAAAATATTATATCGAAGAAGCCCGATAAACGGTGCCCGTGACCATTGTTTCGGGATGAAAAAATGCCGGTTTTTTATGAGTGCTGATCAGCATACCCGGGGCACAGGGTCACCCATCGGCGGTTCAATGAACCGTTCGCCACCGATTGCGGTTTCCATAATCACATGAGAACCTTTCGTGACTACCCCTACAACTGCTGCATCCTTCCCGTACTTATGATGGTGAAGGGCGGTGAGAATCGCATCGACGCTTGAAGGCGGGACCCCCATGACGACCTTCCCCTCATTTGCAACCTCGAGAGGATCGATGCCAAGCATAGCTGCGGCACTCCTGACATTTTTTCGGATCGGGATACTATCTTCCTGGATCCGTATACTCACACCACTCTTCCGGGCCATCTCATTGATGGCACTTGCAAATCCACCCCTGGTCGGATCTTTCATCGCGTGGATAGGACCGGCATTGAGCACAGGTTCCATCATTCCCCAGAGCGGTGCAACATCAGACCTGATCTGCTCGCCGAGATCGAATCCCTCCCGGTGCGCCATGATGGCTATCCCGTGATCGCCAAGGGTACCGGAGACGATGATCGCGTCCCCGGGCATGAGCCCGTTATCCCGCACAATGTGCTTTGCAATTCCAATACCGGCAGTGTTGATCACAATCCCGTCAAGTGCTCCCTTTTCCATCACTTTTGTATCGCCCGTCACAAGATTGGCGCCCGCTTCACCGAGTGCTTCGTCCATTGAAGCGACGATTCGTACGAGGTCGCTTACTTCAAATCCCTCCTCGATGATCATGCCACATGAAAGTGCAACCGGCCGCCCTCCCATCATTGCAAGGTCATTGATTGTTCCGCAAACAGCTATCCTCCCTATGTCGCCGCCAGGAAAAAAAATGGGACGGACTATATGGGAATCAGTGGTAAAAACGAGGTTTGTGCCATTCAGCGGGATCACTGCGCCATCATCCATTGCTTCAAGGCCGATACCGCCGGCGTTGTTATGCTTGAATTTTGTCAGCGTCTGCAGGAGTTCTCCCATCACTTCCCCGCCAGCTCCGTGCATCATGGAGACCTTCATTTAATCATCCACCTCGAGTTCCACACTGGTGACCACAATCTCCCTGCCTTTGACCAGTTCCGGAAGTGCACCGCATTGAGGACAGACAAAAATTTCCTGGCCGGAATACCCGCAGGAACATCTGGTCTGGGGCAGCATTTCATTACATTCGAGGAGCGTTGTTTTAAACAGAGGATCGTCTTCCTTGATCGTATCGAAGAGAAAAATAACCTGCTCCGGGTTCACCATCGCCATTTTACCGACTTCAACACTGACCTTTTTCACCTGGCTGGCGTTATGCTCAATCGCGGTCTTCCTGCTGGTCGCATAGAGGTCATACGCGATGGAGTACTCGTGCATTATTCCTCCATCGCGGCATATACCTGTCTGAACAGCTCCCGGGTCTCAAGGCCCTCTTCGCGGGACAGTTTCTGGATAGCAAAACCGACATGGACAAGTACAAACTCGCCGATTTTTACATCGACAAGGTCAAGCCTGACTTCCTGTCTGAGATCGCCATAATCGACAACTCCCACATTTCCTTCCTTTATCTCCAGCACTTCTGCAGGAACAGCAACGCACATCGAAGATTCACACTCTCTCCTGACCTGTACTATTGACATCCGGAACACATAAAAACAATGTTAGGGGTACACACCATTCAGGTCACTCATAAAAAAACGCCGGGGAAGAGATTTGAACTCTTGAGGTGCAGGGCACCAGTAGCTTTCAAGGCTACCGCCTTCCCGGACTAGACTACCCCGGCAGTGCTCCATATGTTAGGTGTCCGGTTTAAAAAAGGCTTCTTTATCATAAGGGAGTCGGGGTTGAATTTTTTTATCGTTTTTTACCCTTTTCTGCCAGTATCAGGATCGCCACTGCCACGGCCGCTATGCCCATAAGCGGCATGAGAGAAGATGTGGGTGTCGTTGTCCGTGGGGCAGCCGCAGCAAATGGTGCCGGTATAGCAGGACTAATCACAATTGAACTGGCATTTTCAGCGTACACAAAAATCTCGCTGTTGACCGAATAACTGAGTGGATACACCTTGATATAGATTGTCTGGCCTTTACCCTGCACCTGGACCTGTTCAGGATATTTTTCATTCTCTTGATTTACGACATGAATAACTCCCTTGTCATCCGCATACTCCATGATCCAGTCTATGGACGATGATGTGTGGAGGGTTACCAGCCCTGTGCCTCCCGTTATGGCAAAATAGGCAGGATTATCCCGCGAGGATTTCGTATGTGCGGAAACGACAACTGTTTTTGTTGCGGCAGGAGTCGTACCGGACGTGAGGGACTGCTGGGGGGCAACCGTGATAATCCGGTTCCCGACATATCCTCGTGCATCAGTAAAGAGTACCTCATAATCGCCAGGTTCGGTTATAGGTACATCTGTTGAAAAGCCTCCCTGGTAATTGGTATTTATGTAGAATGGCCCGAATACAACGGTGTTATCAGGCCCGAGCACTTCTATCTGTACTCCTGAATTTTCGTCTCCTTTGATAGTTCCCGCAACGGATATTTTACCGTTAAATGTCTGGATCGTCGGCGAATTGAGTTGGATATCGTCCGAACGATCGATCAGGTTCACGACCCGCATCGTAATAGAATCTCCCATTCCACTGGTCGGAACTTCAACTTTGTACATGCCGGTTTTCAGCCCGGTGGTGTCAAAGACCGCACGAAACGTATAATCAGACTGGACGTAGACAATCTTACGTTTGATCTCAGTGGTGGTTGTCAGCTGGTAATAGAGCACTACATCGATAGGTGTGCCAATGCCAAATGTGGTCGTCCCATTCACGACGAGAGGTTTTCCAACCGGAAGAGAATCCGGTGCATCAATATTCACCTGATACGCCGATGCAACTCCAGCCAGAAAGAGAACTCCCATCACCAGCAGGACGATCTTTTTCATCTATATACGTTCAACTATTATGATGTTAATGATTTCTGAACTCATGGAAAAACCGCTTGCGAGCTGGCGGGGACAGGAAAGATATGATAACGAATTACTCGATTGCCTCACCATCATTTTTAAGAGCGGCGGCTGTACGTGGTCAAAATGCAGGATGTGCAGTTACCGGCATGAACGGTACTTCGGGCACCAGCCCCCCGAAACAATCTTAGGGCATCTTCGTGCACAACTCTCATGGGTGAGACATCAGTATAAGGCCGAAGAATACCGCATGGTGAAAATCTTCACTTCAGGAAGTTTTTTTGACCCGGAGGAAGTCCCGACCGAATTTCTTTCAGATGTCGCAACCGCGTTCCGGGGAAAACTGATTATCGCAGAAACCCGTCCGGAATTTGTTGATCCGGATATCGTATCGTCGTTTATCGAAATACTGGATGACGGGAGCTATGAGAATCCGCTCTATTGTGCAATCGGGCTTGAAACAAGCAGTGACAGTATTCGTACTAAGTCTGTCAATAAGGGTTTTTCTTTCCGGGACTTCAAAAAAGCCTCTGCCACAGCACATTCCGCTGGTGCCGGCGTGAAAGCCTATCTCCTGTTCAAACCGCTGTTTTTAACCGAGGAAGAAGCTGTTTCCGATATGAAAAAATCCATCCGGGACATCACCATGCATGCGGACATGATCTCCATGAATCCCTGCACCGTTCAGCGCAATACCGAACTGGAGTATTACTGGAAACGGGGTGCTTACCGCCCGCCTTATCTCTGGAGCGTTCTTTCGATCCTTTCGGATGCCCCTCTTCATATTACCTGCGACCCGCTCGGCGGCGGTCAGCGTCGGGGACCACACAACTGCGGGATATGCGATTATGAGATTGTAAAAGGAATCCGTGATTATTCGCTGAACGCTGACCGGGACCTCATCAGCGCCCTCCTTGAGATCAGGTGTGACTGCAGGCAGGAATGGGAGTACGTCCTCGCATCGGAGAGAGCATACTGCATGCCATTGACCCGATGAATGAGTGAACTTTACTTTTTTGCGCAGCTGCTCTGCAGTTCGAGTTGTTTGGCAAGGAGCGGGAGAAATGTCCCTGCATCCGAAACGATGCCGATAGCCTGGGTGGTGCCGCGATCCATCAGTTTTGTGACCGACGTCGGATTGATATCCACGCACACTGTTTTTACATTTGAAGGCAGGCAGTTACCCACAGCTATGGAGTGAAGGAGTGTCGCAATCATCAGTACCATTCCGCATCCTTTGATACGGGCCCGCATTGCATCCTGTGCCTCCATCACATCAGTAATTACATCAGGGAGCGGACCGTCATCACGGATCGAACCGGCAAGGACAAAGGGGACGTCGTTAATAACACATTCATACATGATCCCGCCGTTAATTACCCCTTTTTCTACTGCTTTTCTGATAGAACCAGCCCGCATAATCTCACTGATGGCGTAAAGATGGTGCTTATGGCCCCCCATTACAGGTTTTCCTGTTGATATATCCATTCCCAGTGAAGTACCAAAGAGATTGTATTCGATATCATGCGTGGCCAGGGCGTTTCCTGCAAAGAGGACGTCAATATAACCTTTACGGATCATTTCAGCAAGTGCATTGTCTGCACCCGTATGAATGATAGCCGGCCCGCCAACAATGGCAATCCTTCCGCCAAGGCGGCGAACTTCAAGTATCTCACGTGCAATCTGCGCTATGAGCGTTTCGCTGGGGCGTTCCGGAGAGACCGTGCCATGCATGAACTCAAAGGTGCTGCTCTCCCGCGGACGTTCCGGGTAGCTGACACTGACGCCCTGCTCCCCGACAACCACCAGGTCACCCTGCCGTATTTTTCCAAGGGCGACAGCAGCTGCACATTTCTTTACCGGATCAACGACGATGAGGAAGTCCATTTCGATAGATTCGACAGGAATCCACTCCCCGCAGTATTTCACCTGGGTCGGATGATTGCTTGTGGTATAGAATCCTTTAGGCACTACCTGATCGGCTTCTGCCGGAACAAGATGTACATCTTTTATTACCAGGGGGCGGGCGCCGAGCCGGTGAAGCTCTGACAGGATTGATTGCAGTTTTTCCTTATTCGAAGCCGCGATACGCAGGCGGACATAGCTGGGATCTGTCTTTTTTTTCCCCACATTAAAGACCAGGATCTCAAAATTACCCCCCATATCCATGACCCTGTCAAAGAGCTGGGTCATGATACCCGAATCGATAATATGACCTGCGAGTTCGATTTCCTGCGACTCGACCATAATACAAAGATCTTGGGTTATGCTCCTTAATATGCATTCCTGCCAAATATGACAAAAATGCGCTTATTTTGAGTACTGGGGCGCAGATTGGGATGTTTGACAGGTTTCTATTACGCTAAACGGAGGGAGGATTACAGGATCGGCGTTTCAAAAAATTCTCTGCCCTGGCACGGTCAGCCCGGGTGTTCACATTCAGGGCAAGCCCCGGTTCATTAAGTAGTACCTCCAGTTCATCCTGAGGCTGGTCAATACGATCCCCACGGAGAATATTTACCCCGGCGGGACATGCCTCAATTCCCCTGACATCTTTCCTGTAGGGCATACCTCCCCGGCATGAATGTACCAGTCCTGCAGGAACCCAGACTGAGCAGCCATCCTTGCCTGACGAACAGTATGCCCCGGCAACCGTGCGGATAATTTCCGGTGTGATGCAGGGAATATCGGATGCGCAGATAAAAAGAGGGAACTGCTCGTCCAGGATTTTTACTGCGCTGATCATGTCTTCGATATACCCGCCGCCGTCTGCTTTACAGACGGCAATAGCATGTGCACGGCACCAGTTTATGGTCATGGGGGTTTGAGGAGATGCAGCCACGACCGGCTCAAAGCCGGCTGACAAAAAAGCATCGATAACATACGAAATCATCGGTCTGCCACCGATCAGAATAAGTGGTTTTTCCCCAAGGTTCAACCGGCTGCCCGAGCCCCCGGCCATGATCAGTGCGTGCATGCAGAAAGAGCCTCCAGGAGAACCTGGTTTTCGTTGCGTGTCCGCACGGCTACACGGATACAGGTGGGTAAACCGAAGGATGTGCAGTTGCGGACGAGAATATCCCGCTGGGCAAGACAGCTGCACAACGAAGTGACATCCCGACTGCATTGAACCAGAATAAAATTGGCAGATGACGGACAGCAGCGCAGGTCAAGGGCAAAAATCCCCGCAGCGAGGAAGTCGCGTTCAATCGCTATCGCAGTACGCGATCGGGCAAGTTCATCCCGGTGCTGAAATGCCTGTATCGCATACGCTTCGGCAAAGGCATTTACGCTCCACGGCGGCCGGGTGACCTCAATTTTTTCGATCAGGTCGGGATCCCCAAAACCGTACCCGAAGCGTATACCAGGTACAGAAAAACTTTTGGTAAGCGAACGAAGCACAAAGAGTGCCGGGTCGCATACATCCGCCAGACTCTGCACAGGATCGGATAATTCTATAAAAGCTTCATCGCAGAAAAGCAATGCTCCGCGTGATTTGGCTTCCTCAAGATGACGGATCATTTCAGCTTTTTTCCTGAGGGTGCCGGTCGGGTTGTTAGGATTGCAGATAAATAAAACATCGGATTCCTGGATAGTCCCTGCTCTGCGTGCCCCGGCCAGACAAGCGGATAATGTATATTCACCGAATGTGTGAGATTCGGTAAAAAATTTTTTATCTCCTCTCAGCATGACCGAGCAGAAGACCCTGATAAGCTCTATCGATCCATTACCGACACAGATTTCTTCAGGAGTGCGATGGAACGTGCGGGCTATCTGCTCTTTGAGTTCACAGTAATCGTCATCCGGATAATGGCCAAGGCATGACGGATCAGCGTACCAGGCAACCACGGGCGGGAAGGGATTGACACTCGCGCTGAAATCCAGCACATTTTTTTTGGTTTTTTCGCGCTGACGCTTTCCGGTACCACCATGAACCTCTCGTTTTGGAAAGTCAATCACGACAAAAACCTCATTTTTTCTCAAATACTTGGATTGGCTGTCTTAAATGTGTTTTGAGAAGGGGCCATAAGCAAAGAAGAAGGTTTTTATACATTAATGTTTTATTTTGATGCATCTGGTTAAGTCAGACACAAAGGTTCTCTTTGTCTGACATATGAATGACAATTGACAGACATATGTCAGAAAAATGTGAGATACAACGATGATGCAGAGAATCACACTCCGGTTGCCCGAACAGCAAATCAGTCTGCTCCAGCAGATGGTGGACTTAGGGGAATATCCCAATGTTTCAGAAGCTGTGCGGGCTGCGGTCCGTGAACTCGTGGAAAAGCGTGCAAGTCGTGTCCTGAAAGATAGCGACCAGGTTTCATTCAAGGTATGAGAGGGTAGATATGCAGAGTATAATCAATGATGCGTTGAAAAACGCCGAACTTGAAAAGGAGCTGAACAAGCCAAACTCAGCCAATGCAATGGAAGATGACTTTGTCGGCCAGCCGAGAATCGTTATCGTTGGTTGCGGTGGCGCAGGGAACAATACGGTAAACCGTATCCACCACATGGGTGTTTCCGGGGCGGAAACTATCGCGATCAATACCGACAAGCAGCATCTGGACATGATCCAGGCGGACAAACGTATCCTCATTGGCAAGTCCCTTACCAAAGGACTCGGTGCAGGTGGATATCCAGACGTCGGCAAACGTGCGGCTGAAATGGCGCGCCCCACACTGGAAGCGGTCCTTGAGTCTGCCGATCTGGTCTTTATCACAGCAGGCATGGGAGGAGGTACCGGTACCGGTTCTGCACCGGTCGTCGCATCGATTGCAAAGGAACAGGGTGCAATTGTAGTCGGGATGGTCAGCTACCCGTTCCAGGTTGAAAAAGCCCGCCTTATTCGTGCCGAAGAAGGACTTGAAGCACTCGCGGCAGCATCGGATTCGGTTATTGTTCTCGATAACAACCGGCTGAAGAACTTCGTCCCGAACCTGCCGCTGGGCCAGGCATTTTCCGTAATGGATCAACTCATTGGTGAAACCGTTAAAGGAATTTCCGAAACAATCACTGAACCATCTCTCATCAACATTGACTATGCTGATGTGCGGGCGATCATGTCCAAGGGCGGAGTTGCTGTCATGCTTGTAGGTGAGAGCAAACAGCAGAACAAGGCAGAAAGCGTAGTTCGCGAATGCCTGAGCAACCCGATGCTTGACATAGACTATCGCGGTGCAACCGGTAGCCTTATCCACATCACCGGTGGCACTGATCTTACGCTGCAGGATGCCGAAGAGGTTGCAACCTCACTCACGTACGAACTTGATCCCCATGCAGATGTAATCTGGGGAGCACGGGTCCGTGGAGATATGGAAGGCAAGATCCGCGTTCTCGCTATCATGACCGGTGTCAAGAGCGCGCAGATTCTTGGTACCCGCCAGTCGTACAAGACCATGATTGCGGACATCGAGAATAAGCGTTCCAACCCAAAAGCGGTTGAGATGCCCCAGAACAGACGAAGCGGAAGCAGGGACCAGCCCAGTGGCGGCGGCGTCCTTGAATGGGTCGGTTGAACATACCAAAAAAACGCAGTAATTCTGAAACGTTCCAAAAAGTCTCCCCCTCCTCAAGGGGATTACTGGTCGATCCGGACCAGGGCAGGCAGGCTGAAACCGGATCAGCTGAAGGAGTTACGGGTACTCCTTATGATAAACCCCTTTTTGATGGTTTTTAAAAACAGAATTCATCATTGTTTTTTCATTAAACCCATTTTGGTGGGCATTCCCTCCGGAATCACGGCGAAACGCTTAATAATTCTACGCGCCTTTAAAATATAGTACATTCGACCAATCCTTCGCTGGGAGGATGGGGGAGCGATACCATGCGATCTGGTGTGCTCCGGTATCGGGAGTTGAACATCATGAACAGAGTGTTGAACAAAGACCTCGGTGTCGGGTCTTATCTGAATTCTGCGCTGCTATCCTTTTCTGATGTTTTCCGCCCTGCATCCTGTATGCAGAGTTGTCATGCGAGAGAATCAAAAGAGTCATTATACTGCTCTTTTGACATAGTTCTCCTCCGGCGTACTACCTCTGCCGCCCATGCAAGGAATCGATGAGGAGTGGTAACGCATGTTGAATGACCTGATGGAAAAAAGAAAGAAAATTCTCGCTGAGTCTGAAGAACACAAAAACCGCCGCAACGAACTCAATGCCGCTGCAAGCAAGTTCGCCCGGGAACGCAATACTCTCAATAACCAGACACGCGAATTTGTGGAAGAAGCGCAAAAGAACAAAGATTTCCGGGATAAATCCAATCAGGATGTTCTTGATTTAAAAGTGCAGCGCAACGATTTTAATGACAAGGCAAATGTCCTTTTTGAAGAGATTGAAGCGTTTAAAAAAGAACATGGCACGCTGAAGAACCGCGGGATCAAGGAACTCCAGAAACAGATCGAGTATATGGAGTACCGGCAGCAGACCGAAGTCTTCACCACGGACAAAGAGCGGGAACTGATCGAAAAGATCAAACAGATGATGGCCCAGGTGCGGGAGCAGGAAGCGGAGCTCGAACAGAACAAGGAAATGCGCACGAAGGTTACAGAAGCCCGCGATTTTCGGAAACTCGCATCTGATCTTCATGCAAAAGTAACTGAATTTGCTGAGCTTGCCCAGAAACACCACGATCTCATGGTCGAGCTCTACCGGAAGGCAGATAAGTCACGGGAAGCAGCAGACGCTGCACACAAAAGTTTTGTCGAGGCCCAGGAATCGGCTGACGCAGAACACAAGTTCTTCATTGCCTGCCAGAAGGAACTTCGCGATTACGATAAGGTGATCTCCGGCCTGCGCAAGAAGACAAAGAAAGTCAAGGTGACAAAAGAGCAAAAAGCGGTACGAAAAGAAGCTGAAAGCCTCTTCAAGAACTTCCGTGCAGGAGAAAAACTTACCACTGACGATATACTGCTCCTCCAGCGCTCAAAACTTATCTGATTCATTTTCATACAATTTTTTTCCGTCAGGAATTATTTAATAGATTTACCGCGATTTTATACTAGTAATGACCACGGGTCGTACATTAATACTGAGTGTTGACCGGGACGACGATATCGGATGGAAGGCTAATATAGAGAGCCCCGCCATAGGCCGGGCTGCCTGCCTCACTGCTGCAACTACGTTAGCACTCGCTGACCCTGAAGATTCAGATATCAACGCCATATTTTCAGCAATCAGGATCTACGACGAACTTACCGAAAAAGGGGAGGAGACTGCAATAGCTGTGGTTGCCGGAAACCATCTCCACATGATAGAGGGGGATCGCAGGATAGCAACATCCCTTGAACAGGTAATAAAAGAGACTAACGCAACCAGCTGCATCCTGGTGACTGACGGCGCGGAAGATGAGTATGTCATTCCGATTATCCAGTCTAAAATTCCGGTTTCTAGTATCCGCAGGGTCATTGTAAACCAGATGCCCAATCTTGAAGGTACTTATTATATCCTGAAAAAATTCCTTGACGATCCGAAGATCTCCCGCATGGTTTTCATCCCTCTGGGACTTGCGATGATCCTTTATGCAACGGCGTACCTGCTCGATTATCCTGGTGTTGCAACAATCATTGTGGTAGGTGTAATCGGGGGATACCTGCTCTATAAGGGATTCGGATTCGATGAGATCGTACACAGCATCACGGATGCACTCCGCATATCGCTCTCACGGGGACGATTTTCCTTTGTCACCTACACAACTACTATCCTGCTCATCATCATCGGATTTACCGTGGGTTTTATTAATGTCCTGAAATTCTACTCCACTGACAGCAGCCTGGGGCTTGTTCTGTACCTGATGACATTTATTTATGGCGCTGTCGAATGGTTTATTGTTGCAGGACTGGTCACTTCCGTCGGGGTAATCATCGATGTGTATGCCAACGAACGGGAGGGGCTCGGAAAGGTGATCGTTTTTCCGTTCTTTGTCATCGCACTGGGGTTCATACTCTATGGCGCCAGCGTGTACATCATTTCAGTAAGTGGAGTGCCTGATTTTCCTCTTTCCGCTGAGGTCTCAGCAAATAATATTCTTTATTCCACCGTGATCGGCATTATTTCTGCACTTGCCGGAGTAATCACCCAGTATGGTGTCAATAAAAGGATGGCAGAACTTCGCAAGCAGGAAATTATCGAAGTTATATGACCCCACGGGTATCATAAATCCGGGGTGTGAAACTCTCCATACCTGACGGGAATTTTTTAAAGAACACGATAATGAAATGCCGTCTTTACAGCACTGACAATAA
>Ga0315275_10002066_pt1 | contig 17950 bp, 16 predicted proteins | sample YL17G03_0_MG_FD_205557 | JGI IMG/M metagenome (GOLD analysis project Ga0315275, IMG submission 205557) | Sediment microbial communities from Yellowstone Lake, YNP, Wyoming, USA - YL17G03_0 | ecosystem: Environmental > Aquatic > Freshwater > Lake > Sediment | place: USA: Wyoming | collected...
GCAGCATCGCCACAATGTCCATCCGGATCACACGGGGTAATGATGGCTCCACTTAGTAAGGATGTCGGCTCTGTCGAGAAACGCGTTGCGATATGAGCGATTACACCGTCATAGACGAAGGAGACTTGATCGTGGGGTACCAGGCCATCGTGGGAAAAAGAAAGAAGCCGCGGTAGAGAGAGGAAGTATGAGCGATCTCACTACGACCAGGTCTTAGGGGGCATCAGCAGGAGCGTCCGTGTGACTGAAAGAGGTGAAGTTCGCCCGCCGCTGTGCACGACGGTGGCGCACCTTGAGATCAAGAATAGATTGGAAAGACCCCCATGGATGCGCAGGAAAGGTGAGATGTGTTTTTTCATGAGAGGGAGCTGATTGGTGATTGACGTTGAGCAGAGCAAGCTCGAAGATGCGACTCTTCACGTGAGAAATTCTGGCTTGTTTGAGCTTCTTAGCCACTTAGACCGGAGGCTGGCACGGGCTGTGGCAGTCTCACAACAGCAGTATGGCCCAGAAGCGACGGCCGATCCTTTTCGGGGTATGCACGTCAGTCAGAGTGAGGTAGAGCGCCTACTCACACGTCAAGGAGGCCTCCCCCTCTTCGGTACCGAGGAGGATCGGGCAGAAGAGCCCATAGGTGGCCACGTTCATAATCATGCTCAATTAGCTTGGATCGAACGCGCGTTTGGCTTGTCTCCATTTGACCGAGAGGTGCTCCTGATTGCGCTCGCACCAGAACTCGACTTGCGGTATGAGCGGCTCTATGCCTTTCTACAAGATGATATTTCGCGAAAGCGTCCCAGCGTCGATTTGATTCTGAATCTCCTGTGTTCTTCCGGTGAGGATAAAATACGACGACGCGGACATTTTTCTCCAGAGGCACCGCTTATACGGCATGGTGTCATCCATCTTGTGACAGATCCTGCTCACGTGCAGCCATCGTTCCTGGCTCAGGTCGTCAAGCTCGATGACCATGTCTGTCGTCTCTTACTCGGTGAACAGGGAATCGACGCGCGACTGGCCTCATTCGCAACCTTCATGCAGTCATCATCGGTTCAACCTGAGTTACCGTTTGCGACCGAGATGAAGCAGACATTACGAGCGTGTATTTTGCATGCCCAACGAACGCACCGACCAGTGAGATTCTATTTTGCTGGTCCTGGAGGGTCCGGCAAACGGCAAGTTGCGTGGGCATTGGCCAGTGAGTTTGGAGTGCCTCTACTGAAAGTGGACGGCAGTCGATTACTTACCGCGCGGGTCGATTATGATCAGACGTTAAAGCGTCTTTTCCGTGAAGCCTGGATCCAGCAAGCGATACTCTACGTCGAAGATTTCGATGCGTTCCGAAGTGAGGATCGGGAGGGGATCTATCATCAGTTCCTTGAACACGTAGAAGAATTCGCTGGGATCTGCATCCTGGCTGGAACGCAGGGTTGGGTGCCATACGGACAGACATCGCTAGGAGTATTCATCATTCCCTTCCCCTCTCTCGATGTCAGTCAAAGTCTCACGTGCTGGCAAAATTATTTAGGACGAGCTGGGATCACACTTTCTCAATCCGAGTTAGAACTCTTAACCAGCCGGTTTCGCCTTACGCCAGATCAAATCGTTGAAGCCATTGGGATGGCCTGTCACCACGTGTCTTGGCGCCAGTCGACGATAAGCGCATCAGGACAAGATTCACGAAGGGAAGATTCCCCTACACTCAACGAACTGTGTGTGGCGGCGTCTGCGCAATGTGGGCATCAGTTAGCGAAATTAGCCAAAAAAATCGATGCGAAATACACATGGGATGACATTGCCCTGCCTGCGGATCAACTGAAGCAGCTCAAAGAGATTTGCGATCAGGCGTATTATCGCCGGATTGTTTTTGGTGAGTGGGGATTTGATCGTAGGCTCTCCCTTGGAAAGGGGCTTAATGTGCTGTTCTCGGGTCCTCCGGGAACAGGCAAAACGATGGCGGCAGAAGTAATTGCTAATGAGTTGCTTCTGCCTCTTTATAAAATCGACCTGTCACAGGTGGTCAGTAAATACATTGGTGAGACAGAAAAGAATCTCGACCGCATCTTTGTCGCGGCTCAGAGCGCCAATGCGATTCTGTTCTTTGATGAGGCCGATTCCCTGTTCGGGAAGCGTTCGGAAGTCCGGGATGCACACGATCGTTATGCCAATATCGAAGTTGGGTATTTGTTACAGAAAATGGAGGAGTATGAAGGTGTGGCCATTTTAGCCACGAACCTGCGTCAACATATGGATGATGCCTTTGTCCGGCGGATGCAGGTCATTATCGAGTTCCCATTTCCTGATGAAGCCTCCCGCATGCAAATTTGGAGAAAATTAATCCCTCACGAAGTGCCCCTGTCTCCTGATGTGGACCAAAGGTTCTTGGCCCAGCACTTTAAACTGAGTGGGGGGCATATTAGAAATGTCGTGTTAGCCGCGGCCTTTTTTGCTGCGGCAGATGGAGAAATCATCACAATGGAACACGTCATTCGTGCAACCAAACGGGAGTACCAAAAGTTAGGTTGGGTGTGTCGGAAAGATGATTTTGGGCCGTATTACCCACTGGTGAAGGAGCCCAATGGTTGACGGGATCATCCTTTCAACAGTTGGAACAGGCCTCGTGAAACTGCTGAATCAACATGGCGGGTTTAGTGAGGGAGATATTGTCTTGAAATCGCCGGTGGATACCGGATCAGCCAAACTGTCTTTGTTTTTGTATCAGGTCCAAGCGAATCCCTATCTCAAGAATCGAGAAATGGAAGCCATTCAAGAGACAAGTTTGCGCCGGGTTCCCCTCATGCTCGATCTCTATTATCTCGTGACGCCACTATCGCCGGAACCAGACACTGCCCTCAAGTACCTGGAGAGTGTGATGCTGACATTTCACGATTATGCCGTGTTGAAGGGGCCAGATTTGTCTCCTACCTTGGTTGACGCAGGGAACGAGGTGATTCGAATCGTCCCGCATCACTTGTCCCTCGAAGAGATCAACCAATTGTGGGGCGTCTTCCCCAACAAGGCCTATCAGTTATCTATGGCGTATCTCGTGACGCCGATCGAGATTCCTTCAACTCGTACGCTCCCTGTTACACGTGTAGTAGAGAGGGTGACGAAGTTTTCTCGACTGAAGGGATCACCATGAACGTGTTTCTTGAAGAACGAAGGACACGCCTCTCTGTTGCAGTTCTCTTTGTGGAAGGCGTTGGTTCTTCTGAGAAAGTCGTGAAAGAAGGGGTTGAGTCAAAGATCGAAGGAGCACCCAAAGTCCCGTTGCAGCATTCGATGGGCTATTGGTTGTTTCAGGACATTCAGCCAGGAATGCAGAAAATTATATGGAGTTCTAGCACATATCAAGATGGGAGTCAGACTGTGAATGTGGACACACTGCCACGCCTGCGTCCAATTGTAAAAATCACGCTGACGAAAAGAAGTAACTGAACGTGGATTGATGTACGCCGAGAAGGAGTATCGATAAGAGTTGGCCAAAAAGAACACGAAAACACGGAGTAAATCGGATCAGTCGTCAGGAGAAAAGAGTCAAAAAGGCTCACGCAGGACATCACTTTAACAGAGAGGGAGGGGTGCATGACAAAAATAAAAAACAAGCTATTTCAACCGCTGACCGTGTTAGTCAGTGGCAATCGGTCAATCTATCTCCAAGGGAGGAAAGAGGCCGAGGTTTCCAAAGGCGATCTTGAAACAGACCATGTAAAGGCCTTGATCAATCAGGGCCACATCGCAGTGGTTGATTCGGAAAATGAAGCAGGAGGAGGAGCAGGAGGAGGAGCAGGAGTTGGAGGAAAGAAAAAAATGTAAACCGTGAACCACGGATAAGCTGTCATTCGTCCAAGAGAAAAATTATCTAGAGAAGGAGGATCGAATATGGGTGAATACCTGTCACCAGGAGTCTACGTTGAGGAAGTATCCTCAGGGATTAAACCGATAGAAGGAGTAGGGACGTCGACCGGCGCGTTCGTTGGAATTGCTGAGCGGGGTCCAGTGGGGACGCCGGTGCTCTGTACCAATTGGTCTCAGTTCACAAAAGCATTTGGGTCTTTTACTGAGAACTATTTAGCCTATGCCGTGTTCCAGTTTTTTAATGAAGGTGGAACAAAGTGTTATGTGGTCAGAGCCGCAAAAGGCACGATAGCTAAACCGCTGATAAAAGCAGAGAAGGTCATCGACGATTTAACAGTCAGGGCAAATTCAGAGGGAGCATGGGGGAATGCTCTTTCAGTAGCAGTAAGTGCCGAAACTGCTGTCGTCCCTGGAGATACGGCCAGGACCAATTATTTCAAGCTAACCGTATTCTATAAAGATAAAGAGAAAGAAGTAAAAGAAGTAGAGGTATTTGACAACCTCACAATGGATGAAACCAAGGTCAAAGATCATGTGGTGACTAAGGTGCAGTCAAAGTGGATTCAAGTGGTCGATAAAGGAAGTGTCCGACCAACGGATACAACTGCTCCTGTTGCACTAGCAGGAGGGGCTGATGGTGGGCCCTTGCTGTTAACAGATTGGGCTGGAGCGGATGGGTTTATTTACAAGTTCGATCCTGTCGATGACATTAATATTGTGGCCATACCCGATGCAGCCGGTGATAACACGGTGACTCAAGCAGGCTATACGTATTGTGAGAATCGAAAAGATTGCTTCTTTGTGGCGGATACTCCAATAGGTAAAAATCCTCAAGATGCCGTCAAGTTTCGTATGGATATAGGAAAGTTCAATTCGTCGTTTGGAGCACTCTATTATCCCTGGATCAGGGTGGCAGATCCATTAACTGGTGGAACAAAACTGGTTCCTCCGTCTGGTGCCATTGTCGGCACCATTTCCCATACGGATGTCGCTCGCGGTGTGCACAAGGCTCCAGCCGGAATCGATGAGGGCTATCTTAATTCAGCGTTGGATGTCGAGCTGGCCCTCACCAAAGGAGAGCACGATACCTTAAACCCCATAGGGGTGAACGTGATCCGGTCATTCCCAGGAAGTGGAATTGTAGTGTGGGGAGCGAGAACGCTCTCGGCTGATGCGGAATGGAAGTATATCAATGTGCGGCGGCTGTTCCTGTTCCTGGAGGAATCAATTCTCAAGGGAACGCAATGGGTGGTGTTTGAGCCGAACACCCCGATGTTGTGGGGGAAGGTGAAGCGGAATATCACCGCGTTTCTGACGAGGGTCTGGCGTGATGGGGCGTTGTTTGGATTGACTGCTGACGAGGCGTTCTTTGTGAAGGTTGATGCGGAAAATAACCCAGAAGAGGTCATTAACGCCGGTCAATTGATCATTGAAATCGGGGTGGCTCCCGTCAAACCGGCGGAATTTGTCATCATTCGCATAAGCCAGAAGACACTGGGGAAAGCAGCATAATTATGAAGGGAGGAAACCAGAATGGCGAGAAAAGATCCGTATAGAAATTTTCGTTTTCGTGTGGAGATTGATGGCATTACTCAGGCTGGATTTTCGGATGCGACGATTCCTGATTCGACAACTGCTCCAATTGATTATCGGGTAGGAACCGATCCGACGCATTCCCAAAAACTGTCTGGATTGACCACGTACGGAAACATTACCTTGAAATGGGGATTGACCGATTCCATGGATCTCTATAACTGGCGGAAGCAAGTTGTCGAGAAGGGAGCTGCCGGAGCCAGAAAGAATCTCTCACTCGTCTTGATCGATGAAGAGGGAGCCGACAAAGCTCGGTGGAATGTCATGGAGGCATGGCCGACGAAATATGATGCCTCCGACTTCTCTGCGAAAGGGGCTGAAGTGATCATTGAAAACCTGGATTTAGTCTGTGAAGAAGTAGTTCGGGTTCAGTAAAGAGATCTGAATAGAAGCTGTGGAAGGGCCGGGCAGGTAACAGTGGTGTATCGTATCGGGTGATCCGAAACCTTACACAACGGCTGCCAAGCGGGAGAAAGGCAACCCACAGCGAGCAGGTATCAGGCCCTGATGCCTGACTTCGGGAGTGTGGTGACTGTCATGATTCGGACGCCGCTTCCTGGGGGTGGCGTGTGGTTCTGTTGCTGTCTATGCCGGGTGGTCCAGTGCGGATTTCCATGAGGCGCTCTTCGTGTCTTGGGAATGGGCGGTCGGGTTGTTGGCTGATTGGGACTTGTTCTGTGTCTGGGTGGACAGCCCATCCGGGGACGAAGGAGGTGATGGTCATCTGAAATACCGATTAGGAAAGGTGGCTAACTGTGCTGCGGGACCTCAAGGCGCGTGGCATGCGGGCGCTTCATTGCCCGGCGATTGGGTGCTGGGTCCTGGGCCGCGGTTCGTAATATCTGGCCCGATACCGTGGGTAGCGTGCTGGATGCATTCCCCACGCGGTTCCGGTCAAAGCTCAAGTGGGCTTTTGCACGAGATCAGGTCCGCGGAGAACCGGGCCGCGTGCGAGGCTGGACAGCCCAAGGGCGATGCGGCGAAACTATCACAAGGCTGTGAGTAGGAGCTCGGCGTTGTCATATCCGCGGCGGCTGACGCACCTCGATTGTCCCGACAGCCCACTGGAAGCCTACAAAGAAGGCGGGAGAGGTCACTACCCAATATGAGCCGTGACCCACAACTATAAGCACTATCGTGATCTTGGCAGTAGCAGTAACGGATGTTTCATGAATCATTGGAGGTAGGTGATGGCATTTCAAACGGAGTTCGATTTTGTTCTTCCAAAGGGATATCTCGACGAGGATGGGGCTGTGCACAATTTGGGGACCATGCGGCTTGCCACTGCAGCGGATGAAATTTTTCCTCTGGGGGTTCAAAAAGTCCAACAGAACCCAGCCTATTTGACCGTCATCCTATTGTCTCGTGTGGTGACCAAATTGGGAAGTGTAAAAATGGTGAGCACGAAAGTGATCGAGGGACTGTTTGCAGCGGACCTCGCCTATCTCCAAGATTTTTATCGGCGAATCAATGAACATGGCACTACTATGCTCAAGGCCGTCTGTCCTAAGTGCGAGCACAAATTTGAAATGGAGATGGCAATGGGGGAATCGTAGGCTACCCCCTCGATCGGCTGTATGAGGAGGTAGCCTTCCTGGCCTATCACATACATTGGTCTCATGAAGACTTGATGAGCATGGAACATCGTGAGCGGCGGCGTTGGTGTGAAGAGATGTCAAAGATCAATAAGCAGCTTAACGAGCAAACGGAACGGAGGTCCTAATGTCCTCACTTGGTCTGAACGCAGGAATGGCCTTCGCGCAGCGGGCGTTAGGTGTCAGGTTTGATCCATATGCCGCCTTCAATTTTTTAGTCGAAATTGAAGGCATTTTGGCCGGCGGTTTTACCGAGGTGTCGGGTCTTGATATCACGACAGATGTAGAAAGATTTCGGGAAGGTGGAATGAACGACCGAGAGCATGTTCTGCCGAAATGGACAAAGCAGAGCGACTTAATCTTAAAGAAAGGGCAGACGGATATCGATTTGCTATGGAACTGGTATGCCGATGTGGTGGATGGAATAGTTAAGCGTAAGAATGGCACGATTTATCTTTTGGATGCGCAAGGCATTCCGGCAATGTGGTGGGACTTTATTGAGGCCTATCCGATCAAATGGACTGGTCCGACCTTGAATGCCGCTTCAAATACAGTGGCATTTGAAAGCCTCACCGTGGTTCATCATGGGTTGAGCAAGCCAGGAGGAAGCCAGCTTGTATCGGCTGTGAGGGGGGTTGTGAGTGGGGCATTGAGTCTTAATGTAAGCGGAGGTTTCAGCCTCTAACAGGATGCTGAAAAAGTCCACCAGCTTTTCGGGAGTCTTAGGTTAAGGCTGAGAAAAAAGCCGATCTTCACTTAACCTCGACCTTAGGCTGCTTCTCTTGCTGTGGCCTTGCTGGACGGGCTTTTTGAGCATCCTGCGGGCATTGGTGGCCTCACCGCTCTACGTGGGGTTCTCGCACCATGTTGCGAGGAACCGTGTTTTCCCGCAGCCTGCTAAGTCCAGGTGATTTATGAATAACCCCTGGCAAATTGAACCGTGGAAAACTGAGAGGGGTATGGGGGGAGAGATCAAGCCTGTTGCTGAGTCATTCGTGAAGGATATCCATCATCGCCATGTGGTGGGGACTCGTCACGAATCTTTTGCGCAACTGGTTGCCAACAAGTATCTGACGAGGTTGTTTCCTGGAATAACCGGGCCGTCTCTTGTATTTAGACGTCAGGGCGTGCTCTGGGGAGATCAAGAAGGTGAGCAGGAAAATATTCATTCAAGACGGTCGCTGAGCTACAAATACTATGGACAGTTGGGAAAGGAATCCAGCCTGACGTCAGAGTTTCTCGGTATTCCACGCGACCTGATCAATGTTGGGGGAAGAGAAGCAGCGATGCCAGAAATTGTGGCCAAGCCTAGTAGAAACAGCCTGTTTAGACGCGCTGCGGCTTTCTCGTTGCCAGCCATTCAAAGAAAAGGAACGGCTCGAGGTGAGGCCCCTCGACTCGCCTACGCCAGTGAAGAGTCGGTAGAGGGGCAATCGGGAATATCTGGGAAATCGAATTTCACGATCCCGGAACAATGGACGGCGGGAGCCGACTCTGTTAGAGCAAAAAGAACGGCATCGGCTATCGGGTTTTTGTATCCGCAGATCTCACACTGGGGAGGGTATGAATCCACGATCGGATCTAAGATGGCAACTCTTCAGAGGAAAAATCTTTCTCTGGCCAACGTTGATGTCGATGCCCCTCTCATTCACATTCCCTGGACTGAACCGACGGGATGGGGGAGTGAGAACAATAAGAACGAGGCAGGAAGTGAGTGGAGGTTTCCCCCTGGGCAACATCGACAGAAAACAATGAGACCGTTACAAGCTTTTGTGAGAGTAGGCGGGTTGAGCGGGGCTTCCACCCTGTTATTTCACGGGTATGAGGATTCGATTCCGATAGGAATACAAGAGCGGCCGTTGACGGCTGAGGGTGCGTTTGTTCAACGGCATAGAAGAGGAGGGCGATGGACGGACTCGGCTAAGCATGGAGGGAGGCAAAGGGTACAAGGGGTCATGCCGGGCCCATCCCTCATGACGTCCCGGCCCCTTGTGCAGCGACGGGCGCTCAGTGGTATCGAGTTTCCTGCTTCCAAAGCATCTAAATCCGCCGGAGGGCAATCTGGTCGGACAGCTCCTGTCGGCGAAAGAATGCAACGGACGGATTCAGCCATGCAAGGAAGAGAACGAAGGGTGTCTGAGGCCATGCCGGGCCCATCCCTCATGACGTCCCGGCCCCTTGTGCAGCGACGGGCGCTCAGTAGCGCCGCACTACCTATTTTTACGTCAATAGGAGGGCGCGCCGCCGAAGGGGTTCCCTTCGGCGCCTCCGGCGATGGAGGGGGATTAACCGCTCATTCCTCTCTGCCAACGAGTGGATCCGTTGGCGCGAAAGATTGGCAGCCCGCCGGAGCAAGTGGAGAAAGTAATACTGGCCTTCACGCGCTGCATTTACGAATGCCTGGAGAAGGCTTAGTGATTTCATCTGACACTGGGAAAGCGGAGGGGATAAACACCGTTCTCCGGGAATTGCCGATCTTGGCCGGAGCTCCCTCAATCTTCAAGACAGTTAGTGCTCGACATCAATTGCCGCAACGCAAAATTCTCGGGGATATGACAAAACTTTCTGCACGTGTGACGGGTTGGGATGGTCGTTGGATGAGGTTGGGAACAAATGGGAGACGACAGTCTGACGAGCGAGCAATCCCTGCGCAGACAAGAATGCTGGGGATCACATCGCCGTTATTGACCAGTCGTTTTTCTTCCTCCCACCGGGACGAAGCTTCTGCTGAAATCGACAACTCGGCCTCTTTCAAGACAAGAGACTTGCCGGGACTTGAGAATCGAGGTGTGAAGAGAGCGGACCTGATCTTAGGAGGGACAGCCGCGTCATCTGAAGGGTCAGCCTCACGAGAGGCGGGACGGGGAAATCTCCCGCTGGCCCCAACGGCTATGCTGTTTCATATTCCTCCAGCTCTTGATCAACCGGCGTTACCAATGGAGCTCTTGCGAAATGAAATTCAATCACAGATGCGGGGAATTGCAGCGAATTCAAAAACGAGCGAGATCAAAACGGTGAAGCAGCAAGAGCTTTCCGTCTCATCTGTGGCGGATCAAGTTTACCATCTTTTAGAGCGTCGTTTGATCGTTGAGCGAGAGCGCCGGGGGATTTTCTGATGAAGATCGCAGAAAATAAAGCTAAGCTCGTGATCTTAGGGGCAAATGGTCAATCAACCGGGCAGTCCATTGATGTGCAATATAACCCAGACAAATATTCGAAATCGTGGGATCTAACTTGGCAAGAAGCTGGGCAAACGCTTCAATGGACCAAGACTACGGCCGGGACGTTCACTGTCACGCTGCTCTTTGATGGGTATGAACAGGGAAAGGATGTTACCGAATTGACCAAAGAAATCAGGGCTTTGCTTGATCCATCGAGTGGAAAAAAGCCAATGGGCTGCCTCTTTCACTGGGGAAAGGTGGTCTATAAGGGTGTCGTAAAAAGCATCAAAGAAGACTACACCTTGTTCCTTCAGGATGGAACACCGGTGCGATCGCTAATGACGATCACATTGCAGACCTGGCCGGGAGAAATGCAGAACGGATGATGCGTTCAGGTGCGGGGAAAGCATGGCAGTGATCAAAACACAGAGGGTACGGAAAGTAAAAAAGGGGGACACCATTCTCTTGATTGCAGCAGAAATGTACGGCGATCCCCGTCTGTGGCGGAAAATAGCCGATGCGAATGGGATTAAGGACCCACTGCAATTTCCACTCCCCGACGATGTCGGCGCCATTTTGCAGATCAGTGTGTAGGGAGATTCATGCCGACAATTCCTGAAGTCGGGATTCCGCATGTAGAGGTGACAACCGGAAATTCCCCTCTGGATTCCGGCGTGAGAGGGGACATTGTGTCTGTTGAACTCAATTACGAAGTCGATGTTCCGGCGATGGCGACGATCACACTGAATGTCTGGGATCCGGTAGCTCGGGCAGTCAAAGACGCCTATTTCGATCAGTTTCAGCTAGGAACTGCGTTGGAAGTGGCGATTGGGTTGAACCAAACTACCCCGATGTTTACCGGTGAGGTGACGGCCTTAGAACCCTCATTCGGTGGGCACGAAGGGGGGGGAGACACGTTGAGGATTCAGGCGTATGACCGCTTACATCGGCTCCGCTTTGGAACCAAGCAGCGAACATTTCAAAAGCAGAAGGATAGCGAAATCGCGTCGCAAATTGCCGATGGGGTGGGGCTGACCGGGGATGTGGAAGATACGGGGGTGAAGCATCCGCATGTCACCCAAGAAAATGTTAACGACCTCACATTCTTGTTGAGCCGAGCCAAGCAAATCAATTATGAAGTGAGGGTGGAAGACAAGACATTGTTGTTCAGGAAGACTCGTGAGGCGGAAGGACCGGCGATCACGTTGGAGTATCGGAAGGACCTCATTCGTTTCTCACCGAGGCAGCGAACCGTTCCGGAAGGAGGGAAAGTGGCGGTTCGAGGGTGGGACGTGAAAAATAAGAAGGTGATCGTGGGAACAGCCGGATCAGGAGATGAGAGTTCAAAGATGGGTGGATCACAAACGGGCGCGGAGGTATCTTCGAAGGCGTTTGTGTCCTCAACAAGAACGATCACGGATCAACCGGTTCTTGACACTGACGAGGCGCAAAAGATCGCAAAAGCCTGGTTTAATCGCCAGCAACAAGACTTTATCGAGGCCGACGCGGAAAGCCCTGGAATCCCTGAGTTGAGTGCAGGAAAGACTATTGAAATCAAGGGAGTCGGAAAACCATTCAGTGGGGTGTATTACGTGGTTAGTGCTACACATACAATAGGGCCAGAAGGTTACCGGACAAAGTTTCGGGTCAGAAGGATCGCCGTATGAGTCTTTATGATACTTTGGCGAGCATCCAGCAGCCAGGGGCTGGCTCCCCTCGGGTTGCCGGTGTGGCCGTGGGGGTCGTGACGAATAATAAAGACCCGGACAATCTCGGTCGTGTGCGCGTACGGTTTCCATGGTTTTCAGAAGAAGATGAAAGCGAGTGGGCGCGTGTGGCGACGTTGATGGCAGGCAAGGGGCGGGGTACCGTATTTCTTCCGGAAGTCGATGACGAGGTGTTAGTGGCCTTTGAGCAAGGAGACATGCGCCGTCCCTTCGTCATTGGTGCGCTATGGAACGGGGTCGATACGCCTCCTCAAGAATTTAACAACGATGGAAAAAACAATCTGCGGGTCATTAAATCCCGAAGCGGTCACGTAATTGTGCTGGACGACACGGATGGGAGCGAGAAAATCACCATTAGTGACAAAGATTCAAAAAATTCCGTCGTCATCGATGTGAAAGAAAAAACGATCACACTGACAAGCGAGAAAGATATTGTACTCAAGGCCCCACAGGGAAAGATCACCTTGGATAGTCAAGAACTCGAATTGAAAGCCTCGGCAGCCGCCAAGGTGGACGCGGGTTCGGAAATGAAGCTGAATGCCAGTGCGACCATGACGATCAAAGGCGCCACAGTGAATATTAATTAGACCGGTAGAAAGAAAAAAGATATGGGTCAACCAGCCGCCAAACAAGGTGATCAGATTATGGCAACGGATATCCATATCGTTCTCATTCCGGCGCCGCCAGGGCCTCCGATCCCAACCCCGTTGCCGCATCCGTTCACCGGGATGATCGATGGTGGATTGAGTTCGGACGTCAACATCATGGGGAAGCCGGCTGCGACGGTCGATTCGACGGCGACCAACACTCCATCGCATATTCCTCAGGGCGGACCGTTTCAAAGCCCTCCGTCGAACAAGGCCACCATCAAAATGGGGAGTCCGACGGTGAAAGTCAACGGCAAAATGGCTGCTCGTAATGGCGATACGGCAATGACTTGTAATGATCCGTCTGATGTACCTGGGGGAACGATCATTGCTGTCGGAACTGTGCTGATTGGATGAGGCCATGGCTGCACAAAACTTTTTAGGAGTAGGTTGGCGATTTCCTGTCCAGCTTGACCAAGGCAGCGGTTCAAAGACACGTATTGCAAAAGCCGAGGGAGTCGAGGCAATCGAGGAATCCATTCGCATTATCTTGGGGACTGCCAAAGGCGAGCGGATTATGAGACCGGACTTCGGGTGCAGCCTGAATCGCCTGGTCTTTTCTCCCAATAATACGTCCACGGCAGGGTTGGCCATGTTTCATGTCCGCGAAGCGCTTAAGAAATGGGAGCCTCGGATTGAAGTGCTCGATGTGGATGCCAACCCGGACCAGACAGAGCGGAACGTATTACTGATTACGGTGGAGTATCGGATTTTTGAAACGAACACGGAACACAATCTTGTCTATCCATTTTACCTAGGTCATCAATAATGGCGCCTGTCGAAACTCCAAAGATCGATAAAAGGCGGGTGAACGATCTGCTTCAGGCCTTGATCACGAGTATTCCAAGGCATCTGAAGGATTGGAAGACAGCCACAGATCTTCCGTCTCCGCCTCAAACTGGGGGTGCATCCGATAGCAAGGAGCGATCGGCTTACCAAGAGAAGGTCTTGGCCGTAGCCGAGGATCCGCAGGATTTCGGGATGGCTCTGTTGAAGCTGACCGCTCGAATGGGCGAGATCATCATTGACCAGCTCAACCGGGTGCCTGAAAAATATTTCCTCGCGTTTTTGGATCTTGCCGGGATTGATCTGCTGCCTCCGAAAACGGCGCGCGTTCCGCTGACGTTTTCGCTGGTCGACAAAGCGCCCGATGATGGCTTTGTGCCGAGAGGGACGAGGGTGGGAGCGGCCAAGGCGGACGATGTGGTGTTTGAAACCGAAGAAGACCTCGTGGTGGCCCGCGCGTCCGTGCAGCGGGTGTATTCATTGGATCCGGAGAAGGACCGGTCGGTTGGGCTTGATAAATTGCTGATAGGTGTGGGGTCGGAGGGAATGGCGGTGTTTGACGGGGCGGGATCGACCGGGCCAATCATCGATCACGTGCTCTATCTGGGGGACAGCACCCTGTTCACATTGGCGGCGGAGGCCAATGTGCCGGTGACGGTGACGCTTGGATTGGCGGGGGGAGATTATGGCAGGCTGGACTGGCAATATTCCGGCAAGGACGGGTGGGTCTCCGTTCGTCCGGTGAAACAGAGCAAGACGGAAGTGCAATTCTATATGCCTGGTGTGACGGAGACCGTGGTGGAGGGATACGATCAGCAGGGTCGTTTGGTAAAGAAGTCGAGTTGTTGGATTCGGGCAAAGACCACGCAACCTCTTCCGGCGCAGGTTCCTCTCCTGTCATCGATTACGGGAAAGGTGGAGGTGGCCAAGAAGGGGTTAAAGCCTGATATGGCGTTTTTGAACAATCTTCCCAAGGTTGATCTGGGGAAAGATTTTTACCTGTTCGGCGAGCGCCCAAAGTTTAATGACGCATTTTACATTGGAAGCCAGGAAGTCTTCTCACGGCATGCCAAGCACGCTACGCACAAATCTGACGTCATTATGACCGTCACGAAGTCTGAATCGGTTCCTGTTCCTACGACCAGTCAGGTCACACTCGCGTGGGAATATTGGAATGGAACCGACTGGAATCTGGTGGGACAGTCGAAAAATGACTCTGTCCCCACCTCCGCCACGGCGGCGAGTTTTAGCGACGGCAGCAAGGCATTTACAGTTTTTGACACGAATGGCAAGGCGTCTATTACATTCGGCGCCCCGAAAGACTGGAAGCAGAGCGAATGGAATGGCGAAAAGAGTTACTGGCTCCGTGTTCGCATCGTTTCGGGCAATTATGGGAAAGAGGCCACCTATACACCAACGACGCAGGATGAGATCAAAGCGCTGCTGACGAAGTTTGGAGTCTCACAGGATAAGGTAGGTAACTCCGCGACTGAATTGATGGAGAAAGGGATTGTCGGATACACCGCGGAGACGTTCCATCCGCCCTCGCTGAAGTCGTTGACGCTCAGCTATACATGCTCGAGAACGGAAAGTCCTGAAATTGTTCTCGCCGTGAACCATTCGATCTATGAAGATGTTACGACGAAGATCGTCAAGAGCACATCCTTTCAACTGTTCGATCGTCCCGAAGAAACCGCGCCTACTCTGTATGTGGGTTTCGATCCCAATCCAGCGAAGCCTGTGCGAGGAACGCCGATCAGCCTTTTTGTGCAACTGGCGCAGCGAGGCACCGATCAAGACCCTGGTGCCGATGCCGCCTCAACGGATTCTCCGCCCAATGTGGTGTGGCGTTACTGGAACGGAAATGCCTGGGCTCCCCTTGCGGTGGAAGATGAGACCCGAAACTTTACCCAGCAAGGTCGCGTGCGGTTTATTGGGCCGGCCGCCATCAAGGACCGTCTGCTCTTCGGTGAACGGCTGCTGTGGATCAAAGCGAGCCTGGAAGCCGGAGGATTTTCGAGGCCTCCGAAGCTGCAGGGAATCTTCTCCAATACGGTATGGGCGCAACATGGCGTGACCCATCGGGAGCAGCTTCTTGGGTCAAGCAACGGCGAGCCGAATCAAGTGATGGCTTTCCCCAAAACGCCGGTTCTCGATGGTCAGAGGATTGAAGTGAGAGAGCCTATCCTTCCGTCGGAGGTGGAACGGCAGCGGATCATTTTGGAAGAAGGGCCGGATGCGATTCGCACGGTCAAGGACGAGGCCGGTAATATTACCGAAGTCTGGGTCCAATGGCATCCCGTTGTCACCTTTACCTTATCGGGTCCGATGGATCGGCACTATGTGATTGATCGGATCAAAGGGCGGCTGTTATTCGGGAATGGAATGCAAGGACTCATTCCGCCTGGGGGAAAAGATAATATCAAGGCCGTTGTCTATCGTTCGGGGGGCGGGGAAGTCGGCAATCGTCCGGCAGGAACCATTACCGAAATGAAAACGACGTTTCCATTCGTTGCGTCTGTTGTCAATCATCATCCTGCAATCGGCGGTTCCGATCAGGAAGAGCGTGAGAGAGTCACAGCCAGAGGCTCCAGACACATCAAAACGCGGGATCGTGCCGTCACAGCTGAAGATTACGATTGGCTGGCCTATCAGGCATCAGGCGAGGTCGCGAAGGTACGGTGTCTTCCGATGACACAGGTGAGCGCCGGCCGGGTGGAGCCGAATAATCCCGGATGGGCGACGGTGATCGTCGTTCCAAGGGGAGAGGAGGATCAACCGGTTCTCACCCAGGGACTTAGGCAGGCTGTCAAAGACTATCTCTCCGCACGATCTTTAGTGACGCTTGCAAACCGTATTGATGTGATTGGGCCGGATTACACGGCGGTGACGGTGACGGCGACGGTGATCCCCAAGCGAATTGAGGAGTCACGGCTTGTGGAAAAACGCGTCATCGACAATCTTAAGTCGTTTCTTCACCCGATCAGAGGGGGCCAAGCTGGAAATGGCTGGGAGTTTGGACGCGCGGTGTACCTGTCGGAGATCGCCGCGGTCATTGCGCGTTCGGAAGGCGTCGATCAAGTGGAAGAGATCACACTCACTGCCGGCCAGGTCGTTTCGCGGGAGCTGATCGAGATTCCACCCAATGGTCTGCCTTCGTCTGGGCAGCACACCATTACATCGGCGTGGAGATAGCAATGCCGCTGCCATTACCGAATCTTGATGCGAAACGCTTTGACGATTTGGTCGCGGAAATGCGAGCCCTGATTCCTCAGTACGCGCCACAATGGACGAATCACAATCCGTCCGATCCTGGGGTCACGCTCGTTGAGCTGCTGGCCTGGGTGACGGAAGCGACACTCTATCGGCTGAATCAGATTCCTGACGAAGCCTACCGGAATTTTGTGGCGCTGTTGAATCCCGATGCCGTGGGGTCCGATTGGGGCGCGTCCGTGGATTCGCTCAGGCGCCGCATCGAGACGTTCTTCCGTGAACGAGCCAATCAGATTCCGGGTCCGGTTCCGGATCCGGTTTTAGAGGGGTTCTGGGTTTTCTTCAACTGGGAAGCGGCTCCTGAACGCCTGCAATCGGTGGGTGCATTGATGCGCCGCGTCGTGCAATTCTTCAACGAGCCGCTCCCGATCCGGTGGATTCCTCCCACGATCTATCGCGCGTTCCTCGACTTCTTCGATCGTGAAGCGGGAAATGATTCAAAAAAGCCGTTACCCGACCGGTTGGCGCAATTCTTTCGCGAGCCATCGAATCGAATTCCCGTCGCGACCTATAGCTGCTTCGTGGCGTTCTTGGAACAGGAAGCGAAGGCCCATCGAGATCAGCCGGTGGAGCTGCTGCGAGCCAACGTCGTGCAATTCTTCAGGGAACCGGCTCGGATTCCTCAAGCGACCCATCGCAATTTTGTGGCATTCTTCGATCAGGAACCAGTCGATTTACTCAGAAGCCGCATCGAGAATTTCTTTCGCGATACCAAGAATCAAATTCCTGAACCGGCCTTGAATGGGTTCTGGGCCTTCTTCAACTGGGAAGCGGCCGATGAACACATGCATTCAGTGGGTGCATTAAAGCGCCGCGTAGTGCAATTCTTCAACAAGCCGCTTCCTCTTCATTGGATTCCTCAAACAACCTATCGCAGTTTTCTCGAATTCTTCGATCGGGAAGCCGCTTCTGGCGCGCATGATTCAGCGGAGCCGTTACCCGACCGGTTAGCGCAATTCTTTCGCGCGCCATCGAATCGAATTCCCGACGCGACCTATAGCTGCTTCGTGGCGTTCTTAGAACAGGAAGCGAAGGCCCATCGAGATCAGCCGGTGGAGCTGCTGCGAGCCAACGTCGTGCAATTCTTCAGGGAACCGGCTCGGATTCCTCAAGCGACCTATCGCAATTTTGTGGCATTCCTGGACCAGGAATTGGAGTCGCTGAAGCGCCGCGCCGTGCAATTCTTTAACGAACCCTATCGTGCCGTGACCGCATCGGATTTTGAGCGTGCAGCGAAACAGGCAGCCCCTGATGCTGTTGCACGTGTCAGAGTGGTGTCGGACGAACGACTAGGAGTCGTGACGGTGGTC
>Ga0315275_10002069_pt1 | contig 17936 bp, 12 predicted proteins | sample YL17G03_0_MG_FD_205557 | JGI IMG/M metagenome (GOLD analysis project Ga0315275, IMG submission 205557) | Sediment microbial communities from Yellowstone Lake, YNP, Wyoming, USA - YL17G03_0 | ecosystem: Environmental > Aquatic > Freshwater > Lake > Sediment | place: USA: Wyoming | collected...
GACGAGCACCATCACGGTCGCGTTCCAGGGGCATTACTCACGCTTTGTGGACATGGCCAACAACTAGTCGGAGCCAACCACTAGACCCTCGAGGGTCGCGCGGACGAGTCCGCCCAGGGCCTCGAGGTGGTAGCCGCCCTCCTGCACGGCCACCGTGGGAAAACCCAGTTGACCGAGGGTGCGACCCGCTTGGCGGTAGCCGTCGAGGCTGACCTCCAGCGGACTTTCAGGATCGTCTGCGGCGGCATCGACACCCAGGGAGATCACCAGAGCGGTCGCGCCGAAGCTTTCGACGACGGATGCGAGGCGTGCAACTGCGTTCAACCACGGCCCGTCGGGCGTGCCCGGCGGCAGCGGGAGGTTGAGGTTCGCGTCCCGGCCCGCGTCGCGACCGGTTTCGTCGGCAAACCCCATGTGGTGGGGGAACCAGCCAGCACCTGGATCGACATGCACGGATCCATAGAACACGTCGGCTCGCTCGTAGAAGAGAGCTTGGGTTCCGTTGCCGTGGTGAGCATCGACATCGATGATCGCCACCCGATCGTGGCCAGCCGCTCGCAAGGCCGCCGCGGCGACGGCCGCGTTGTTCAAGTAGCACGATCCGCCGTAGCTCGACCGCGTCACGTGATGCCCGGGAGGTCGACACAGTGCGTACGCCGTCATCGTGTTGCCGCTCGTGACCAGGTCCACTGCGGTCAGGGCGCAGTCGACTGCGGCTCGGGCTGCGGTCCAGGTGCCCGGGCCGACCGACGTCATGGTGTCGTAGCAGTACAGACCTGCTCGCGCGTGCAGCGCTGCCGGGGAGCCCAGAGGTAGACCGTGCAACAACTCGGCGGTGGGAAACACGTACGGCACGACTCGGGTGGCCCCGAGTGCGACGTAGCCACCCTCTACCCACGCGGACCACACCGTCTCGAGATGGGTCAGGAGAGCGGGATCGTGCACAACTCGAAGGATCGAGTCGTCATGTGCGGTCGCTTCGACGATCGGGTGCCCTGCATCGCAGAGGCTGCGTTCGATAACGGTCATTCGGTCCGGTACTTCGGCCGCCGGCGTACTCATCCCAATCCACATCTCGACGAGGGGATCATGCAGCAGACAGTCGTTGCTGCGGACCACGGGAATCATTGTGACAGCATGCCAGCGCGTCCACGGTGGCTACGGCAGGATGCCGATATGACAACGCTTGCAGACCTTGGCATCACGGTGGGTCCGTTTGCCAGCGGGCCCACATCTTCGGTCCTCGACGTACCTGGTGTCGGTCTCGGACACGCGACCGTTGTCTACGACGAATCGGCTCCACCGGCCGGTCGAGGACTCGCGCGTACGGGCGTGACCGTGCTGGATCCCGGCGGTGATGTGTGGGCGGCGCCGATACCCGCCGGGGTCGCGGTGCTCAATGGGGCGGGCGAACTCACGGGGCGCACCCAGATCGACGAGTGGGGCCTGGTCGAAACGCCGGTCTTCCTCACGTCGACCATGCAGGTCGGCCGGGTGTATGACGCAGCCGCGCGATTGCTGATGGTTGAGCAACCACAGATCGGCGTGGACCACTTCATCATCCCGGTCGTCGGGGAGTGCGACGACTCGTGGCTCAACGAGGCCCGATTCATGCATGTCACCGAAGATCACGTACGCGACGCTCTCACGCAGGCGCGCTCCTCGATCGGGGCCGCGCACGCGCCTCCGCAAGGAGCGGTGGGGGCAGGGACCGGGATGTCTTGTTTCGGTTGGAAGGGGGGAATCGGTACGGCGTCACGCGTCCTGCCTGATGGGCATGTTGTCGGCGTGCTGCTGCTCACCAACTTCGGCCAATGGGACCGACTGACAATGGCTGGCGTGGCGGTCGGCAAGTCGCTGGGGATGCCGGCACATCTACAACCGCCACGAGCTGGTTCCTGCATCGGTGTCGTCATCACCGACGCACCGCTGGATCACCACTCGTGCGCACGATTGGCGAGCCGCGTGGGACTCGGCCTCGCCAGAACCGGGTCAACGGCGCACCACGGGTCCGGTGAGATCTTCCTGGCGCTGGCAACTGGCTTGCGAGCACCCCGTGGGGAGAGCCACACGGTGCAACCGTTGGGGGGCAATGCGATCGATGACTACTTTGGTGCGGTGGTCGATGCGAGCGAGGAGGCTGTGTACTCCTCATTGCTTGCGGCGAAGACGATCGTGGGCGTGGGCGGGCGAGAGATCGAGGCGCTCCCCGTCGATCGGGTTCGCCGACTGCTGACTCGTACCGATGGCTGATCCCAATCCGCCGATGGCCTCTCGCCATCCGGTGACGACGAGGAGTCACGGAGTCGATCGTGTCGATCCGTACGCCTGGATGGGGGATCCAACAGAGACGGATTTGGCGACCTATTTGGACCGCGAGCGGGCGTACTACGACGCGCGCGTCCGCCCCCTCAGCGCATCGCACGCGACATTGTCCGACGAGATGATCCGGCGGGTGCCGGCCGAAGAAGCCGGCGCCCCTTGGGACGTGGGCGGCTGGACCTATCGCGAAGTGACACCCATCGGTCGCGATCACCTTCAACTGCGCCGGCGTCCGCATGGTGCGGATCAAGCTGAAGAGGCGGTGATCCTCGACCTCCACGTCGTTGCCGAATCCGCAGGCAGCCCTCATTGTCAGACCGGGGCGACAAAGGTCAGCCCCGACGGCCGACTGCTGGCGTGGTCGGTCGATGTGCTCGGCGATGAGGTGTTCACCCTTCGCTTCCGGGACCTCGCGTCCGGCAACGATCTGGACGACGTCGTTGTACGCAGCTACTACGGCGGCGCCTGGTCAGCGGACTCGGCGAAGTATCTGTACACGGTTCACGACGAGGTGTACCGGCCACACCAAGTCTGGTGCCACACGATGGGCACGCCGGTCACGTCGGACGTGCTCGTCTATGAAGACCCGGACAATCGGTTCGAGGTGGAGATCGACTCGTCGCGTACCGGCGCTTGGATCATGGTCCAGTCGGTCGCGCGCGACACCCGTGAGGTGTGGCTGATCTCGACAGCCGACGTGATAGCCACGCCGCGTCTCGTGCGCCAACGGGTGATGGGGGTCGAGTACCACGTCGAACACGCACCGGGTCACGGCCCAGATGGCGGCGACGGCTTCCTGGTCATCACCAATGACCACGCCGTCGAGTTCCGATTGGTCTGGGCGCCGGAAGGGGCGATCGACACCTGGGTGCCGATGGTCAGCGAAGACCCACTGGCGCGCCTGAAGCACGTCGATGCGTTCGCCGATGCGTTCGTGCTGTCCCTGCGACTGGACGGTCATCAGACCCTGCGGGTTGTCACCCGCAGCGGTCACCGCCATGACATCACTCCGGACGTGCCCGGCGGTGGAGTGTGGCTCGCGCACAATGAGGAGTACGACGCGACGTCGGTCACGGTTGCCATTGAGTCCTTCATCCATCCCACGGTGTGGTGGGACTTCGATCTGGGCACCCAGGGGCGGTCCGTACGGCATCGCCGCGAGGCACTCGGCGTCGAACTCGACGCCTACGTGCAGGAACGCCGAATGGTGGCCGGCCCAGCCGGAATCGGACTCCCGGTCGTGCTGATTCGTCATCGGGACACAGAGTTGAACCGCACGGCGCCGTGCGTTCTCTATGGGTACGGCGCCTACGAAGTGTGCTGTGATCCCGACTTCGGTTTCGACTGGTGGCGCTCGCTGCCGTCGTTGCTGGATCGAGGGGTGGTATTCGCGGTGGGTCACCCGCGAGGTGGCGGCGAGCTCGGCCGGAAGTGGTGGCTGGACGGCCGGCTCGAGCACAAGACGAACACGTTCGCCGACCACGCGGCTATTGCCGACGCCCTTGCCGACGACTTCGTCGATGGGTCCCGCATCGTCACCCGGGGACTCTCGGCCGGCGGGTTGCTCCAAGCGGCGGTCTACTCGCGGTACCCGCTCAGGTGGGCCGGGGTCGTCGCGGAGGTCCCGTTGGTCGACCTCGTCACCTCCATGCTCGACGAGACCGTGCCGTTGACGGCCCAGGAATGGGCCGAGTGGGGCGATCCTCGAAAGCCGGAGGACTTCGGCTACATGGCGGCCTACACGCCGTACGAGAACCGGCCACCCGTCCAGATGCGGCCGCCATTGCTCGTTACCGGTGCCGTCCACGATCCTCGTGTTCTGATTCGCGAGCCGGCGAAGTGGGTCGCAGCCCTTCGCGCCGACGACGCCGAATTCGGGGTCGGAGCGGATCCGAGGTCATCGGTATCTGCGCGGTCGGTCTTGTTCCGGGCCGAAACCGGAAGCGGTGCGCACGGGGGTCCCACGGGGCGATTTGCCCAACTGGACTACGAGGCCGAGATCTACGCGTGGTGTCTGGCCGCGCTCGGCGTAGTGACGTGAACAGGGTCGCCAGACTGGCAACCCGTGACTCCGTTGCGCCCTTTTCTAGAACTCGATGAGTTCGAAGGCCGTGCTCAATCGATCACCGAAGCGAGCCCCGGTCATCTCGGCCATGCCTCGAAGGAACGCATCAGCGTCGGCCATCGGGTGATCTCCCAAGGCCTCGAGGTACGCCGCATGCTCCTGCAACGAGGCTATTCCTCGGTCGATGGTGTCGGTGATGTCGAGCGCATGAGTGGCCTGCGGTGATCCGCCGACCGCGGCCCAGCGCACGCCGCTCCACGGGCCGGGCTCACTGTCACCGTCGAACACCCACCGATTTGCAGCGTCTCGAATGGCATCCAGCGTTGCCCAGCCCACGTTGCGATGATCGGCCATGTTGAGGTTGCCCCACCCGAATGTCTCGTGATGATTGATCATCAACACCATCTCGGGACGGAATCGACGAATTGCCAGCGCGATGTCGCGCCGCAGCGGCAGGCCGTACTCGATCACACCATCTGGGTAGTCGAGAAACACGACGTCTGTCACTCCGACGACGGCAGCGCTGGCGATCTGCTCTTCGACACGCAAGGTCGCGCTGCGCACGGGATCGAGGGAGTCGATCCCGGCTTCGCCACGGCTTGCGAGTAGATAGGCGACTTCTTTGCCTTCGGAAGTCCAGCGGGCTACCGCGGCGGCCCCGCCGTACTCCATGTCGTCGGGATGCGCGACCACGGCGAGCGCTCGGGTCCAATCAGCAGGCATCTCGGCGAGCTCGAGGGACATCGACGACATGTAACTGCCTTCTGTATGTGCGTGGGAGCCGATTCAGTAGGCGCCGTCGGCGGACCACACTGCCTTGACCGTACGCGCCATGATCGACAGGTCGAGGTAGAGCGACCAGTTCTCCACGTAGTACAGGTCCAACCGTACGGCGTCATCCCAGGTCAGGTCCGCCCGCCCGCTGACTTGCCAGAGTCCCGTGAGTCCAGGCTTGACCAGAAGGCGGCGATGGACGTCCACTTCGTACGCGGCGACCTCGACGCTCAAGGGGGGCCGCGGTCCCACCAGTGACATGTCCCCGCGCAGAACGTTCCACAACTGAGGGATCTCGTCGAACGACGTACGGCGGATCACGCGTCCCACTTTGGTGATTCGGGGATCGCGACGCATCTTGAAGAGCGGTCCGTCGTGGTCGTTGTGCTCGGCCAGCTCGCACAGACGATCTTCGGCATCGACATACATCGAACGCAACTTGTAGATCTTGAATACGTGTCCACCGCGACCCACTCGCTCTTGCATGAAGAACGCCGGGCCGCGGCTCTCGATCTTGATTGCGATAGCCGCGATCAAGATGAACGGCGCCAACAGGATCAGACCGATGAGCGCACCAACGCGATCGACGAGTCCCTTGGCGATCCGTCGGAATCCATGGAACTCGGGCTTCTCCACGTGAAGTAGCGGCAAACCCGCCACGGGTCGCACGTGGATCCGGGGCCCCGAGACGTCCGTGAGGTTCGGCGTGACGATGATGTCGACCGGGCTGCCTTCGAGCTCCCAGGACAAACGACGCAGATCATGCTGAGAAAATGGTGACCAGGCAGCGACGGCGACTGTGTCGACGTCGAGTTCCGCGACGGCCTTGGTCACGTCCTCAGAGCGACCCACCACGGGTACACCCTCGATGACTTCGGCGCGATGTGAGTCCACGAGTGCGCCGACGACGAGGTACGGGTGGTTCTCGGCGCTGTTGAGGCGACGCATCAACTCGGCGGTGGCCCTTTCCGTGCCGACGACGATGGTCCGGTGAACGGCTTCACCGTGGCGGCGCCGTTGGCGCAACCGAGCCCGGGCCAGACCACGGAAGGCAAGCCCACCTAGACAGGCCGCGGGGACGGCGATCAGGGCGTATCCGCGGGCGAAGTCCCATCTCAAGCTGTACGCGATGAGGGCCAAGATGCCGGTGAATCGGATGCACGCGTCGATCGCGCGACGGAACTCTTCGCCACCTTCGGCGACGAAACGGGGTTCGTAGCAGTGGCTCATGGTGAAGATCGCAACCCAGCAGAGGGGGAAGAGCACCGTCACGGGGACATAGGGCTGGCCGGCACCATCGACAGAAGCCCCAAATCTGACCACCTGGGCTATGAGCGCTGCCAGCGAGGCAATGATCAGGTCGGCAATGACCAGGCTTCGAGAGTAGGCGCTGAGCCAATGCACAGTGGGCGCACTCGTGATGCCCTGGCGGATGCCCTGACGGATGCTGAGCGGGGCCCCGGCACTGGACTGAGACTTCCAGACGTTTGCGGGTGCCAGGATCTCGGGGCGCGACCGTGTGTCCTCGCCGCCTGCTGACTTGGTGTTCGCCGACGGCGCCTCGATCGAGTTCTTGCTGCCCATCTGCATCTTCATGCAGTCCCCCTGCCCCAGTTGCTCCCCAGCAACTACTTCATCTAGCCCCAACCCCGACGTGTCACGTCGTCCTGTCGGCACCCCGCGTTGTCGCCGACACGCCTTGTGACCGCGCAGGACCCCCCGGTCCTGCGCCCACCACGGCAATTCCGCGCAAACTCTGCGAAAACTCCATGAGGAAGAGTGGTGAACCCAGTCTGACGGACAGACGCCAAAAGGTCGAGTACTTGGTCCACCGTTCGGGGGACGTGTCGCGCGCCGTAGCTGTGCGCGCCGCGAGGTGTGGTAACGCGCCTCAGAGTCTCCTGGACTCGATCGCAAACTGCACGACCACGCTTGCGGCACTGAAATCTCTTGTGAGGCTGCCGATATCACCATTTCGACCCGGCGCACCCGTGCCCCCTGGCCACGGACCTCCGGCACCGTCGATCTTGTACATGACGATGTTGCTGCCATGCTTACCGCCAACCCACCGAGTGCGAAATGAAAACGCACCATCTCCTGGGTCGCGATCAGTGATCGCGGAGTTTCTCTCCACGGGAAGTTCGGGAAGCCTATTGACGACTCGAAATATGTCGGTCGTCTCCTGGGCCCCTAGTTGGGGTCGGCTTGCGAGTGGCCCGGTACCGGACCAGGGAAGTCTAGGGTCCTCTGTGGATCGGGTCAGCAGGAGCGAGACTGGCGACGTAGGTCGGGGTGCGTTGGGTGAATCGATCAGGCCGCCTTCGATGGCGGCGGCGCCCACAATGAGACCGGGAGATTGCGCGGCGACTCGAAGTGCCATCACCGCACCATCACCGATTCCCGCCACGGTGACCCTGAGCTCATCGAGGCGGGTGTGTATGGCGATGTCTCGGATCAACGAGGCTACTAGGGCGACGTCGGCCGCCCCTCTCGTCTTGCCCACGTTGGCCGCGAAGCCGTTGTTCCACGTGCCGCCGATCCCTTGTGGGTAGGCGATGATTACCCCGTTTCGATCTCCCGCGCCATCAAGACCTGACTCCTTGCTGAGGAGATCTGGGGACGATCCAGAATCGTGGAATGCGATCACCAACGGTCGTGGACCGGAGGGTCCCGACACCGGAAGGTGGAGTCGGTAGCGCCGAGAGACTCCGCCACTGGGTATCGAGTAGTAGTGAGCTACCCCAGGCTTGGCTGGTACCGCTGGGGTAATTGCCGCCGGGTCGCTCTCGGTGGGGACCGATAGTGCGGGCCGACCCACATAGACCTCTTGTGCGGTGCTACATCCGGTGACCAAGACAGCCATCCCGGCAACGACCGCGAGCAGTACGCCTTTGGCCCTCATCCGCTCTTCGAACCTCATTCGACCCCTCACCACTTCACCTCTGCGCTGGCGGGTCGAAATTTGCGCACTTCGGAGGCGGCCAGGATTCCCCACAGCATCCACAAGGGTTGGGGAAGGCCGCTCGCGGTCACATAGGGAAACACCAAGTTGATGATCGGGAAGACGACTGCCAGAGCGAAGATGGCTGCAGCGAGCCCTCCTTCACTGGTCGATCGAGCCGTAGCGAGTCGGTTTCGCGCGTGCAAGGCCACGAGCGTGATGAGAATCGCCGTGAGAATCAAGTACATGAGTCCGCCACGGAGCAGGATGGTGATGAACCCGCTCTCGGTGTGGTGCCAGTCGATGCCCGGAGGTTCCGCCGGGCCGTAGCCGGTCAGCCATGAGCCGTTGAGGGCTGGAAAGTACTGATCAGTCCATACCCCGAAGCGGTATTGCAGGGTCTGCGGCAGGAATGACGTTCCGTCGCCGGGGGTGTCGGCTGTTGCGATTGCTTGAGATGCAATTCTACTGGCGATCAAGGGGTAGAACAGGAGCACTGCCCCTCCCCCCAACACCACGCACCACGTGAGTACCCTCGCCAACCGCCCTGTCATCGCACCCATGATGAGGATCCCGATGACTGCCCCCACGATGACCGTGGTCGTCAAAGAGAAGAGCAATGCGAAGCTTCCAGTCACTAACACCACAAAGTGGCCCCACACAGGCAGCACTTCGCGATCTCGGGTGAGCAGCAGCCCGGCCGAGAGAAGGATGACGACGAGGATGTAACCAGCGAGCGCGTGCCAGATCGGAAAGACGCTCGTAGCACGGAAGACCGGCTCGAATCCAGGGGTGTTGAAGACAGTGGTGCCAGTCATTGAGACCAGCACGTTCGTCACTGGCTGACCGAGGAACTGTTGAGCGATGGCGATCGCGCTTACGGGAATACTCATCAACAGAATCAGCCGAATTGCCAGGATCCGGGAACGATGAGTCACCAAGCCGGCAGCCATTGTGCGATAGATCAAGAAGAATTGGATGGGTCCGAGCATCGTCTGGAGGTCATCGCCTGCAACCGTGACTTGATGCAAAGCTAGATCGACAACGCCGAAGATGAGCGCACCAAAGCAGTAAGCCAGGGCGAACTTGTCGACGCTGGTCCACCGAGGACCAGGCAGTCTCTTGCCTTGAACGAGGATTACGACGAAGGCAGCGAAGACGACAAGTGATTCCGATAGGCGAACGCCGGGAACGGGAAGTCCTCGGGCCAGACCCGAGGTGACCGGAACAACCGCGACGGCCATCAGAGTGAGAACTACCGGGTGGCTCGCGAGATACAACATCGCTACAACGCCGACTAGGGCGACGATCCCTGCGGCAGTTCCCTGTGATGCCCCTGCCGCCACAACAACGATCGCAACGATCGACAGGATTCCCAACCACGCAGGACTAAGGGAGTCAAGTTTGGGCTCCCGCACGCCGGGACTGCCCATCTCAAGCGGTCGGCGCTCCCGGGAAACCGTCCTACTCGGGAGGGTGAGAGTCATAGTCGAGCAAGATCAATCGGACTACGGCGCAACGGAGTGCGGCCGGGGCAGGAGGAGGGCCCATGCCACTTCGATTCCGTATTGGGCCAGCCGATCCCGCGCCTCCTCAACGTCGCGGGCACGTCCCCCGCGACTCCCTAACACAACAACCAGGTCCGAGGTCTGCGCGGCAAGTTCGGCACCTTCGTCGTGGCCGAGGCGACCAGCGGCCAGCAGACGAGCGGATTCCCCATCCATGGCCGGCAGATGTCCACCGCCACTGGGTCGCTGCCTTGCCTCGACGGCGCGAGCCGGAAGACCTCCGGCGGTGGAGCGCTCGGCGAGCAGGTGGGTTACCGAGGCTACGTCGTACTGCGGAATTGGCCCTGCGGAGACAAGGGCGACCACCGGCGCAGGGCTGCCTGCGATTGCGCCCCAACGGTGAACGAGTGCAGCGGCCTCTTCTTTGACTGGTGGACCCCACTCGGTTGAGCTTGTCTGGATCACCTGGCCGAGAGTCTCTGCGTCATCAATTCGGCGGTCGGTCCGCTCCAAAGCAGCGGCAAGAATGATGCCCAGTATCAGACCCAGTACGGCACCTAGAATCGCGGAAGACGTTGATGTACCTGCGATGGCGGTGGCTGCGTCCGGGATCTTGACTGGACGCAGACTCGCATTGGTGATCTGGCCTGGTGGGTTGAGCTTGGTGAGCAGTGCCGCTGATTTCGTGGCCCCCTTGACCGCCAGGTCGGGTGTATCCGCCTGAAAGACCACGTGGATCAGTGCGGTCCCGTTGTCGTTGGTCACGGTCAGGGCCTTCGCGTAGTCCTGAGTTGAGACGCCTACGGCCGCGGCTCCGGCCGCGATGACTTGATCATCAATCGGAATCAACTTCGTGTACGTCTTGGCCAACTTGATGGCGTTGTCGGGCTGACCAGGAGGGAGTTGGCCGGGTACCGTCGCGGGAACGATCAGTACGGCTTCGGCCTGATATCTCGCTGGGGTGCGGGCGTCGATTGCGACCGCCACACCTGAGACGGCCAGTGTCGCCACCAACAGGACCCAGCCGCGCCGACGCAGCACCGCCCACAGCCGCGTGGCCCGTCGGCTGTGCCGTGAACCCACTCGCTCTTGGTTCTGCGATGAGGCGGTGGCGGCGCCTTCAGGCTTCTTCACGGCTGTCGTACCTCGCTCCCCTATGCGGTAGTCACTCCGCGCTGGGCCCCGCCCCGGTCCCCCCGGAAGCACTGGGTCAACAGATCCCAGCCAGGCTGAAGCGTCATGCTACCTACCCATTAGCCGAGCGCCAATCCTCGGAGCCCGAATTCACACCGTCGAGGGGCACCGGCCGCCAACGCTCTGCGCGGAGGCGGCCGGTGCCGACACTCAAACGTAACCAGGACTCGTGTAAGCCATCCCAGCGCTTGAACCGTACGTGGTGAAGGAATCCGCCGTTCGCGCGGCAGCCGCCGCGGCTTGTGTGACCAAGTTGACGGACGCCCACAGTGGATCACCGCTCGGCCACATCACTTGTGACGTTCCCTTGCCACCGGTGTGCACGAGGTAGGTGTTGCTGATGTGCCAGGGGTAGTTCTGGGATGACTTCCACAGAAGGTACCCAGCGGTGGCTTCGCCGTAGATATAGACGTGGCGGAAGTCCCAGAGTTGCGGAGCCGGACCGCTGAAATGTTGGTTCGGCAGCAAGAACATGCCCTGGTATGTGGTGTACACGGAGAGCCGATCGATCAGCAGTCGGTTGGGTCCGGCCCACGTTTGAATCCCGTCCGCGTGGTTCGTCGTCCTGGTACCTACTGCGCGTTCTATGACGACGTTCTGAATGATGACGCTGCCCCCGGTGCTCTCACTGAGGTCGATGCCTTCTGTGAGCGGGGCTGTGGACGGTGAGAGGAACCGCACGCCTTCAAGGAACAGCGTGCCGGTTTGGTTCTTGAAGTACGCCCCTCGTCGGGCTAGCCCGCTGGTCGTTGCAACGCCGGCACCCACGTTGACGGAACCACCAATGATGACAACGTTGTGTCCGCCGGAGATGTTGAGTCCGTGGTTGTTGTTGAGAGCGCGGCCGACGGGCAGTTTCAGCACGTAGTCGCGCGCCGAGTCCAATTTCAGTGAGGTTGAACCCTCCGGGTAAGCCATGACAACCGGGCTGTTCAGTGCCGGCGGTGCCCAGGTCAACTTGCTGCCATTCGAGGGCGGTGGCGGCGGAGTCGTCGGCGGCGGTGGCGGCGGAGTCGTCGTCGAGGGCGGTGGCGGCGGAGTCGTCGGCGGCGGTGGCGGCGGAGTCGTCGTCGAGGGCGGTGGCGGCGGAGTGGTCGTCGGCGGTGCCGGTGAGGTCACCGATGTGGTCGGCATGGGCGGTGCATCGGTCGACTCGACGATGATCGCGGACACCGTGGCTTGATCCCAAAGCGCACTGAAGTTGATGTTCAAGACACCATCAGTCACCTTGAGTGTGAGTCCGGCGTCGACTTCGCGGTAGGCGCCGAAGTGTTCGAACAGGTCGAGACTCTTGACTGCATCCACTCCCTCGACGGTTGCGCTGAACTTGCGTTTGTCCGCTTCGATCCACTTGGTCTCTGCCATCCCCAAGGTGACGTTGTACGTGCCCGGTGCAACGGGCAAGGCGTACGACGACATCCCGGCGCGGGCGGTGGCCATGAGATCGGAGTTGTGAACACCTGTGATCAGGTGAGTGGTGCTGGTGGGGGTGCCGCCGGTGTAGCCGGTGTCGGCAGCCCACACGGTTCCATCGGCACTCGTGAGACCGGGTCCACCCGCGTCGATGTGCCATGACGTGGGGGCACCGTTTTGGCTGAGTGCGTTCGATGCGATGGGTACGGCCAAGGCGACTGCGACCGTCATGGCCGATGCGCCGATCATCGCCACGTTGCGACGTCGAGCCGCCGACAATGTGCGGCTTCCCCTCATCGCGGCGTGACGTGGTGCGGAACGTTGCCGGTGCTTGCGTGTTTCGTTGGTACGCATCCTTGCCTCCAAGCGACGCAGGCAAGGTGGGGGACGTGAGATGGGATGGGAAGTGATCAGGTGCTGCCTGCGTCAGATGTGGCATCGTCGTGACCGGTTCGTCACCTGAGCAAACCCGCAACACGTCACCCGAGCGGAGTGATCCGCATTGCGGTCGGTAATCGATCTCTCACGCGGGGAGCGTGTGGCACGTCACATCATTAGGCCGACTGGGTGACCCTCATTACGCCATCACCCGCAGTGACGGCTCTGACCCAGAGCGTGGTATTGCGACTTCGCTCGAGTTCAGCCAGGAGTTGGGCGCGGTCATCAACGGACGTTGACGCGAGGTCGGGTGCAAGTCGGTCGATCAGTCGAAGCGATGCACGTGCCCAGGCCAGGAGGAACAGAGGACCGGCTGCGCTCGCATCAACACCGGCGCTCCGAAGCCCATCGGTGAACAGTCTCGCCTCGGTTCCGTCGTCGCGAAGGAATCCGTCGGTGAATGCGGCGACTTCCGCTGGAATACCGTGCGCGTGTCGAGTCGCGAACGCAGTGAAGCCCAGGAAGAAGGCGAGATCGTGACCGGGTGCACCGTTCTCGCGGGCCAGTTCCCAGTCGACAACCTGGGCGCTTCCGTCGCGAGTCACCATCAAGTTCGGATGACTGGGATCGCCGTGTTCGAAGGGTCGAGGAAGATCCATGTCGTCGATGTGGTGAAGCGTTTCCTCGGTTCGGGCGGCGACGTCGTGCAATGGATGGTCCGCGGGCGTGATCTGACGCAGTCGTTCCAACGACGGTGTGAGCAGTTCCTCGATCATCGTGGCGCCGCTACTGCGGGACGTCACTGGTAGTCGAGTGATCCATTCGTGGATGCTCGCGACTGCGCTCGGGTGACGACGCGCTCGCTCGTGGGTCAGCGCCTTCCCCGTCAGTGCGGATTCGACAAGGACCGGTCTGCCGTACCAGTTGGTGAAGGCCAACACGGTCGGGACGGTTGCTGACAGTTGGGGGGCAAGGTCATGGAGCCGAGTCAGCAGTGTTGCTTCGTGCTTCACTCCTTCGTCGTCGTGTTCACGTCGAGGAGTCTTGGCGACCGCCCTGATCGTGCCGCGGGGATCAACGAACAAACCGACGACATGTCGTGACTCGACGAAACCCGGTGTGACGTGCAGGACTCGCAGATCGTCAGTGAGTACATCGGTCGCCTTGCCACGATCGTCGGTGTCGACTTCGCCAGATCTGATGGCTTCGGCCAGCGCCTCGAGGAACGCTGTCATCGGGCCCGACGTTTCCCCACCACGATCAGATCGCGGGTCACAAGGGTGATGAGTCCCACCCGAGTCATGATCAGCGCAATTCGGCTGGATAGGCGGCCACGAAGACTGCCCTCGTTACGGCGGAGAGCTGCGCGGAGTGCACCGGGGGAGTCCAACGGGACCAACATGGTTCGCCGTTCGCGGTTGGGCGCCTCCCAGTAGACCGTCACGTCCATCAGCCCAGCCTGCTGGGCGACGGCATGCATGGCATTCGGCGATCCGGCCGTACGCCTCATTTGAGCGACCATCCATCCTCCTGGCGGCAGCGCGGCGGCCTCGCGGCGCAACTCCTCGGGTACGGCGTCCATCAGCATCGTGACAGGGGCACCGGTGGGAGTGAGGAATTTTGGGTCGTCGACACGCGGATCTGATCCGATGAATTCCGACGGATAGCCAGCAGCGGTGTTCATGACGGGTCCTGCCCCCTTGTCATCGGGTGGGGGGGTTGGTGCGTAGCCAGCGTGGTACGGCGACGGCCGTCTGCGCCGACTATGCCCTCGGTGTGCGGCGGTGCGCAGGAGACCGCCCACGAGGGGAAGCCGCATGAGCTCGGGGAAGGTGCCTGGGACGTCGAGCCAGGGCACCGTGAACAGGAGCAGCACGAGCGTTGCCACTCCGGAGATCAGTATCGCCATGACGAAGCCAACGGGTGCGACGGACTGCAATCCGGCCAGATCGAGAACGAGAATGATCATCAACAAGTACGGCGCCAGCACTCGGACGTCGAAGACTCGAACCGGGAGCCCGCGCAGTCCCAACTGCCGCAGCAGGTTGTTCACGATCAGCGTGATCGCGGTAACCCAAGCAGCACCGAGCGCACCGTACTTCGGTATGAGGATCATCGACGTCGCCACACCGATAGCCATGGTCAAGACGTTCGTCCAGAACAAGTAGCGTCGCCGTCCAGCGACTGTGAGGATCTGAGCGCTGAAACCACTTGCCGACTGAAAGAAGTAGCCGACGCCGCAGATGGCGAGCAGCGGCGCGCTTGAGGCATAGCGCTCGCCGAGCAGCGTCACCGTCGTCGGACCGGCGTAGGCCGTTGACATCAGCAGGGCGGGGAAAGACGCAAGCGCCACCCAGAGTGCAGTACGCCAGTACGAGATGCGCACACCCTGGTGGTCTCCGCGTTCCCACATGCGGGTAACAGTGGGGAGGTACAGCACGGCGAACGCCGTTGACGCAGCCAGGGCGACGGTCGCAATGGGCGCGACGGCACGCAGATTGGCGACGTCGGTCGCCGTACCGACAGCACCGAGATACAAGGCAGGTAGAGCGTTGATCGCGGCGTACACGAGAGTGGACGTCAGAAGCGGGAAGCCGTCCGTGAGCAGTTCCTTGAGCGGAAGAATGAGGCGGCCACGCAAGTTGGAGAGCACGCCGAGCCTGCGAAGCAGTCGGACGAGCATGACGCCGTAGATGGCCATCCCGACGCCGGCGGCGAGGATGTAGCCGAGCGTCAAGTCGTAGAGCGACCCACCACCGAGCAGGACCAGCGCGACTGCGGTCAGGCGCAGTGAGGGCTCGAGAACGTAGCGCCGGAAGAACACCGACCGGGATTTCGCAAAAACCGCGAAGGCGTTGAGCACCATCGTGTCCAGCGCACCGAGCGGCGCGAGCAGCACGAGGAGCACCAAGAGATTCGCGGCCACGGGTGAGGGCGCGATGCCTGGATAGAGCCGTGATTGAAGCAGGAGCGTGCCGGCGAACACGATGGTGCCGGTGATCGTGATGACGAGTGTCTCGGTCAGCAGCACGCCGACCAGCCGACGGTCGTCACCCCGTTCATCTGCCAGGGCAAGGTGCTTGGAGTCGATGCGGTCGAGGCCGAGCGGGACGAATGCCTGCACCACAGTGACGATCGACAGACCCCAACTGAACGCGCCGAAGTCATCCTTGGTCAGTACTCGGACCAGCAACAGTTGGGTAACCAGGCCGAGAGCCATGGCGAGGACGCGGCCGACGAGCAGCAGCGTCGAACCACGTACCTGGGTCGTCGCCAAACCGCTTGCTCTGGGGACGTGACCTGCGGGTGCGGGGGCGTGGGTCATGGAGGCGGTCACGACGGCGGTGCGGAGTACAGGGACCAGATCAAAGCAGAGACGTCACGTAGCACGTCGTCTGCTGACTGCGTGGCGTCGACGACGGCCACATTGGGGTAGCGATCTTGCAGATCGAGGTAACGCTGTCTGCGCTCTTCCAGGGTCTCGACATCGTGCTCGCCCTTGCGGGCGAACATGACTTCACCAGGTGCGTCGAGGACCACGAACGTGTCCGGCTTTGCGCACGAATGCGAGAGCAAGGAGTAACTCACAGTGGACTTGAAGGTCTTGGGGCCGGGTCGTAGAAGGGCGTCCACCGCATGTCGGTCGAACAGCGCGACGTGACCCAAGCGAGCGCTGTATGCGCCACGTGAAGAGCGAGTCCGCAACTTCACCAACTTCAGGCCCAGCGTGACCCCGGGGACCTTGCGCCAGAACGCTTCACGCTCGGTGGTCCGGAAGACGCCCAGGTAGTGAGTCGTGACCCCGAGCGGGATGTCGCTAACCAGGCCGTCGATAAGGGTGGACTTGCCTGCGCCATCGGGACCCAAGACGGCGACGGTGATGCCCCGCTTCCCCTCGGCTCCCCACGGCAGCGCGACCCGGACCCTGCGCAACTGACGCCCGAGGGCACTGCGCGGCTTCGCCGTGCGCCGCAGCCGGGCCGCGATTGCGTCGGTCGCCTGCTTGAATGCATCGTCCGACTCTTCGAACGACGAGAGGAACCGGGCCGCGGTGCCCGAACCCACGATCGTGTCCAGCGACTGCGCTACGGGTCCGTCAGCCTTGAGCCCGGACATGTTCGCGCTCGAAGAGGCGACCCATTCGCGTACCCCAGCCGCACCCCGTTGCAGGGCGCGGCGCAGGATCATCAGCCAGATGCCGTCGGTCTCGTCGGGCCGACGTACGCCTTGGGTGTCAACAGCCGATCGTGCGATCAGCCTCGCCGAGATCGCGAGTTCACCGCTGCCGACCCCGGCCGGAACCACTGCGGGTAGCACGTCCAGGACCAGCCACCGTCCTTCGGCGGGCAAGTACCGGACGAAGAAGAGGTGAGGTGCGTGCTCGGGCGCCCGACGTTGGACGAAACCCCGTGCGGTCACCACGCTGGTGAGCGCCGCCACTCGATCGGGATCCACCAGGAGGTCGACGTCGTCGTCGCTCCCATCGAGCATCCCCCGCAGATGCAGCCACCCGATCCCCGCGTCTTCAAGTCCCCGAAAGACGTCCGCGAGATCAGGATGGATCGTGCTGGCGGGCGCAGATGCGCCCGAACTCACTGCTTGATCACCTCAATACCTTGAACGATTTGAACTTCCTTCACCTGCGAGAAGGCGATCACAATGGAGCCGGTTGCGCTCACTGTGAAGGCGCGCGCGATTCCTTTGTACTGACCACCCGCTGCCGCGAAAATATCGAAGTTCGTCAGCACGGCTGTCCCGTTGATAGCAACACTAAACTTTCTCTTCCCTGCTGCCGTCATCTGATTCTCGGCAAAGTAGAGCCGTACGAGGTATTGACCTGGTTGTGGGACCGGGATCGTCCACTTCATCGCGGCACCAGCGCCGCCGTCGGCTCTTGCCTTCTGGAACATCGCCATCGGAGTGCCGACCGGGATGCTCGGGTCGGTCATAGCAATCGTTGTGGATGTGCTTGACGTCCATGACTTCGCGGCCGTCGCGTTGCCGTACGCCGAAGTCGGTGAGAGATCCCCGGTCCACCCACCGGCGATTGCGGCACCGCCTGCGTTGATTCGCAGGGACCACGCAATCGCTGGGTTGGCGTTGACCGTGGTGGCGAATTCGTTGGACGGGCCGCCGGCATTGCTGGCGATCAGAGTGACTTTGTAGATCCCCACGGCGGTATACGTGTGGCTGGGGTTCTGGGTGGTGTCGGTGGCACCGTCACCGAAGTTCCACGACCACGAGGTGGGGATCCCGGTGGAGGCGTCGGTGAAGTTCACCGTCAACGGGATCGTGCCGCTGGTGGGCAGCCCGGTGAACGACGCCGTTGGTGGCGGGACCG
>Ga0315275_10002070_pt1 | contig 17933 bp, 12 predicted proteins | sample YL17G03_0_MG_FD_205557 | JGI IMG/M metagenome (GOLD analysis project Ga0315275, IMG submission 205557) | Sediment microbial communities from Yellowstone Lake, YNP, Wyoming, USA - YL17G03_0 | ecosystem: Environmental > Aquatic > Freshwater > Lake > Sediment | place: USA: Wyoming | collected...
GAGGCCTCGGTCGAGATGGCTCCGCTCTGTCTCGCAATCTCCTCGACGATCTTGAGCTCGTCCTCGACCGCTACTGGGTGCCCGTCCACTTCGATCATGCATATCGCAGCGACATCCGGGAGGCCGACGTTCATGGTCTTGTTGACCGCCTTGATGCAAACGGAGTCCATGAGCTCGATCGCAGACGGCATGAGCGGCTTCGCGATGATGTTCGAGACGCATCTGCCCGCGTCTTCGAGAGAGTTGAATGCTGCTAGAGTCATCGCCGACGCCTTCGGTTTGAACGCGAGCTTCAGGGTGACTTCCGTGACTATGCCGAGGGTGCCCTCACTTCCCACCATGAGTCTGTCGATTTGATATCCGCAGGAATTCTTCAGGGTCCTTGTACCAGTGTGGATGATATCTCCTGTAGGCATGACGACCTCAAGGCCCAGGACATAGTCCCTTGTGGCCCCGTACTTGATGGCCCTCATGCCGGAGGCATTTGTGACGACCATGCCGCCTATGGTGCAAGCTTCGCCGCTCCCGGGGGTCGTGGGGAACCAGAAACCTTTCTTCGCAAGGACTGCGTTGAGCTTGTCGTATATGACCCCGGGCTCGACGACGCAGTAGAGGTCTTCGACCCTGACCTCCTTGATCTTGTTCATCTGAGTCATGTCGATCATGATGCCGCCCTTGAGCGGCACCGTGTGGCCGCACATCGCGGTTCCAGCGCCCCTCGGGACGATCGGTGTGCGGGTCTTGTTCGCCAGCTTCACGATCTCGGAGACCTCCTTCGTGTTCGCCGGCCTGACGACGACGTTCGGGTTCTTGTGATGAATCGATGCATCGAAGCCGTAGACATAGAGGTCGGCGATCTTAGTGGAAATTCGGTCCTTTCCGACGATCTTCTCCAGGTCTTCGATTACGACTCGTTTCATGGGGACACCGGACGCTAATGCCGGGCAACGCTTAAAATCGTTTTCACTTACGGTCGAGAATTTTCAAATAGACCTTGGGTCTGTCCTGGAAATGCCTAGTTCGTTTCGAGCATGCTCTGCTTGCCCTCAATCTGTTGCATGACGATTTTGAGGACTTCCCCGCTGAGGGATTCGATCTTCTGCTTGGCAGGTGGAAAGCACTTCTGAAACCACGGAGACTCTCCTTTGGTTGTCCTCACAGCCGGTATCAGATGGTAGTGGAATGATCCGGTACCGACCACCGCTATCTCGGTCGATACATCCTTCCCGAGGCCAGCGAGATTCGACCTGTAGAGCCCAACTGCTCTCTCCTCAGTAGGATTGTCTCTTAGTACCTCGCTGTTCGGGCCGATGAAGTCGCGGATTCGATCCCATGACGCGTCGTCCTGGCGCCCCATAAGCCTGTTCAGACCCGCGGAAGGGAACAAGATGATCCAGTCAGAGTACTTCAAGTTCTCTGACAGATACTTCACCGCATCCCATCTTAGTTCAAGGCCTTCGGGATCGGCGAACACCAGACTGTGTCTTATCGAGTGTTCTTTCATAAGGTCGGGTAGCTCCTTCACGAGCTCATTTGCGTCCATCTCGACCGTTTCCACAGCATCCGAATAGAGCTTGCACTTCTCTGATTCCTCGTAGAATCGAAGCCGTTTTTTCAAGGCATCCATGTAGTCCTTGTTTGTGTCTCCAAAAACGTGGAAATCGAAGGGCCATCTTGTGCCGGGGTGCTCGACGGCAACAAGAGGAGATCCTGGGAGTGGGACTTTCGCGTCCCCGATCAGATTCAATCCTGGACCTGCGAAAAGATCGACGTACGCAACCCTCCACCCCATCTTTCGGAGAATATTCAGGTACACTGGTATGTAGTACTTCAAACAGACGAGCTTCAGCGCGGTCCAATAGCCCTTCTCGTAGGTCGGCAAATGGGAAGGGAGACCGGCGTCGTACCCCCTGATGCTTCTTCCGATTGCCATTAGTTCTCTGAGATGCCTTTCGAGCCAATCCCGACTGTTCTCGCGTTGTCTTGCCAAACTCCAAATCCTCCGCTAGATGGATGGTCGCTGATGATTGAAAGAACATCATGTTCTCCGTTCCGGTGGGTCCGAATTCGGCCGCGGCGACTTATCTCTGGCCACCAGGTTGCCTGGACCCCGATTCTTGCCATTTCGCTCCTGAAGGCCGAAGACACTAGCTCGTCAAAGCCCTCAGGGGTCAGAATCGGCTCTCCAATGGCTTCTTCGACCGAGGAGATGTTGCTACCTCTCAAGTGCAGGCTTTCTCCATAGACAAGATCCACTCCTGTTTTCGCCAGAGCGTCAGCCACTCTTCTGATGTCGTCCCTCACGTCCTTCCGGAAGCTGATCGGGGGCAAGACTGGGGCCACAATCGCCCCGGTGGTAATTCCGTACGCTTTTGCCATTTCCAGCACCAGCAATCGTTTCGCAGGTGGAGGAACATGCGGTTCGATTGCGCGGGCCAGTCGCTCGTTCATCGTCGCGATTGACACCTGGACTCGGACCTGATCGCGGTACTGAGATAGCAGTTTGAGGTCTCTAGTCATGTGGTACGAGCGAGTCTGAATGCAGAATCGCACTCCTGCCGGAAGAGCCCTCTCCAGGATCCTACGAGTCATCTCGCGGAGCTCCGGAATGTACGGGTCATGTGTTGAGGATAGCATGACCTCCTTTCCACGCCACCTCTCCCATCGCGTGCTGTCTATGGCCTCATCGATGTTGTCCGGAGTCAGCAGGTAGTTTCCCCACTTCCGGAGGACGATGTCTCCATACCGGTAGGGACCGAACCTTCGGTGAATTGCGTTCACATAACAGAAGGGACAGCCATGGGTACAACCGATAGCGAAATTGAGACACCAACCTTCTGAGAGTTCTTTTCCTATTCCACCACGGTCCCGCGAAGTGAGCTTGGATGTTCGTATCAATGGGATGGTGCACTTGTATGAACCGGTCGCGATTCCTCGATTTGAACTGTCCCTCTCCAAAGTATTCCCCCTGGCCAGCCTCCAATCCGTATTGTCCTTTGCAGGGATATATAGGGACAGGTTGGGGGTCGGAAGAAAGTACTCTCCTCCAATGATGCGACCGTCTCGATTTCAGAGAGATGGCAACCTCTAAGTACCCCCTTCCAGATGCTTCGCCGGGAATCCAAATGAAGCTCATCATATTCGGTCCGCCAAGCGCCGGCAAAGGCACTCAAGCCCAGAAGCTGTCGAAGAAGTACGGCATCCCCCAGGTCGCTACCGGAGACCTTCTCAGGAAGGCAGTCGCTGACAAGACCCCATTAGGGCTGAAGGTCAAGTCCGTCCTCGACCAGGGCAGGCTCGGGCCAGACAACCTCATCGTCCAGCTGATCAAAGAGCGAGTCGCCAAGCCTGACTGCAAGAACGGATACCTCCTGGACGGCTTCCCAAGGACCATGGGCCAGGCAAAGGAGCTGGAGAAGATGACGGACATCGACCTGGTGCTGAATATCGTGGTCGACTTCGAGCTCCTGGTCGAGCGTGCCGTCGGCCGGAGAACCTGTCCCAAGTGCTCTGCTGTGTACCACATCAAGTTCAACCCGCCTATGAACGAGGGCGAATGCGAGAAGTGCGGCTCGAGGCTCATACAGAGGGACGACGACAAGGAGGAGACTGTCAGGAACAGGCTCAAGGTCTACATGGAGCAGACCGCGCCGCTCATCGACTACTATAGGAAGAAGGGGAAGCTCGTGGACATAGACGGCTCCGGCGGAATTGAAGCTGTCGCCGCGCAGATGATCAAAGCGATATCACTAATCAAGAAGTGAGTATTGTCCGCGTTTCACGGAGGGCTGTAACTACGGGCCGACTTGTACATCTGCGGCATTGCAGATTGCTTCATGGCCTCTTTGATCAGGAAGTCCCCTAGGAAATCAAGGGACTCCATGACATCGATGTCTTCTGCCGGGTCCAATCTCGCGGCCACTCTGAATGCTCGGCCCGCCTCCGTCATCGAGCCGTCCTGAGTCTCGAAGACCTTCGTGAGCTCCATCTCAGTTCTGAGGACACTCCGCGTAAGGTTAGCGTATGTAAGTGCGATGCTGGTGGCGACAAATGCTGCCATCATTCTGAAGCGGTCCCAGTCCTGGCTCGAATAGAAGTTGCGCACCCTTCCCAAGTCCTCGAAAATGCCCGAGATCCCCTCGCGGACGCCGTTCCTCCACGCCTCGCCCGGGACGTTCAAGGCGATGTTCTTCAGGCGTGCGAACGCTCCCGTGGGGTCGTGGGCCGGCAGCACGGTCATCAGAGAACCAGTCGCAAGGGGCAGGTGGTCGCCCCCTTCCGTCAATTCCCTCCTCCACTCCTCCTCGCTCCGCACATTGATGGAGAACAGGCAGTTGTTGAGGATGAACGAGTGTGACTGAAGAACCGAACCGTTCCTAACTAGGACCTGGAAATCAATGTCCGAATACTCACGGTCATCTCCGCGGGCAACGGATCCCGTGACCGCCGTCGCGATGATGTCATGATAATACCTCCGGAGAAGCCTCTCGGACACCTCTCGACAGGCCTCCACCCTCTCTCTATGGTTCATGTCCAGCCAATGCCCGGAGAGCCTGATGAGAATATGAAGATGGTGTCCTTTCTCACCCCTTAAATATCAGTAGCGGAATAGCGATTTCCGTCGACGAAGCCCCGTAGTGTAGCGGTCAATCATGCGAGACTCTGGATTGCTTCTCGCAAGGAGAGATCTTGCGACGGAGGTTCGAATCCTCCCGGGGCTACCTATCTCCTCTTGCAGCGCGTCTTCATGTCTATCAGCGAGGGAAGATATCAACAATCCTTGGCGTCCAGCGCAGCGTTGACCATCGAATCGACCATCGCTTGTCGCGGGTTGGTCCTCGGAACATGGTTCAGCTCGAACGAATCGAACAGCTTCAGGTTGGCCTCGACTCGCCTCGCGTACTGAGCCATCCGCGGGTCTTTTCGGTCATAGATTCCTTTGACTTGCTTGACAACGAACTCGCTGTCCGTGAAGATCTTGACTTTGCCGCAGCTCCGTTCCCGCACCTTCTCAATGGCCCAGAGGATCGCCTCGTACTCGGCCTCGTTGTTGGTGTGCTCTCCGATGCACTTGGCGTTTTTCTCGATGAGGTTCCCCACTGAATCGTAGAGCGCATGCGCTATCGCCGCCGGGCCGGGATTCCCCCTGGACCCGCCGTCCGCGTACGCGACCATGACATAGTCCGCAGTCAAGTATCTCATCCGCCTGTGGTCTCGCTGAAGCATGTAGCTGGTCAAAAAGCTTGGGCTGGTTCATTCGCCTTCCTAGACCATAATTAGAAATATGACACCTCGTCCTTTTCCGGACGGGGAGCAAGTCTTTGGCAAGGGCAGCCACGCCGATGATGGATCAGTACTTCCGCATCAAGGAGCAATACAAGGACTGTCTGCTGCTTTACCGCATGGGCGACTTCTACGAGATGTTCGGCGAGGATGCCGTCATCGGGTCCAAGGAGCTCGAGATCACGCTCACTTCCCGGGAGAGGGGCAAGAAGGAGAGGATACCACTTTGCGGAGTCCCTTGGCACGCGCTCGACTCCTATCTCCCGAGGCTCGTCGAGAAAGGGTACAAGGTCGCGATATGCGAGCAGATGGAGGACCCGAGGTGTGCGAAGGGCCTCGTCGATAGGGACGTCGTGAGGGTCGTCACCCCCGGCACGGTGCTCGAGAGCACCGTCCTGGACAGCAAGGCGAACAACTATCTGATGTCAATTGCCAAAGTTGGAGATGCCTATGGACTGTCCTTCGTAGACATCTCGACCGGTGAGTTCGTCGCGACTCAGGTCCAAGGCGAGGATGCTGACACCAAGGTTCTGACCGAGTTCGCGCAGAGAGCTCCCAAGGAGATCCTTCATCAAGCGGGATTCGACTCGAAGAAGCTCAAGGACGAGTTCACATTGTCCGGGGCTTCTCTCACTCAAGTAGACGATGTATCATTCATCAAGGAAGCCTCAGAGTCTCTGATCAAGAGGCACTTCAAGGTCCAGACCCTGGAGGGTCTGGGGTTCGCGGATAAGTCCTTGGCTATCTCCAGCGCGGGAGCCGTCCTTCGCTATGTCGAGGCGACACAGAAGAGAAGCCTCGATTTTCTCTCCGCCCCGAAGTTCTTCTCGACCTCGGACAAGCTCGTCCTCGATCAGACCACTCTGAGAAACCTCGAGGTTCTCAAGAACGTCCGTGACGGGAGCCAAGAGAACACGTTGGTGTCCATACTCGATCGCACGCTCACTCCTATGGGTGCTCGCCTTCTCAAGAAATGGTTGATGGGGCCGCTGATGGATGTCAGAGCCATCAACCGGAGGCTTGACGCCGTCGAGGAACTGGTCTCGAAGACTGTCACCAGGCACGATATCGCGGATCCCCTGGAACAGGTCCGAGACCTTGAGAGGCTGATAGGCAAGGTAATCTACGGGAGCGCGAACGCGAGGGACCTTGTCGCAATCAAGGGTTGTCTCGAAGTCGTCCCCGAGCTGCGGAGCACCTTGGGCGAACTAAAGTCGGAGATGCTCCTCACGCTCGCCAAGGAGATGGTGGATGTCGGCGATGTCACCGGCCTCATCGGGAAGTCGATCGTCGACGACCCTCCAGTGGCGCTCAAGGAAGGAGGTCTCATCAGGGACGGGTTCGACCCTGCCCTCGACCAGTTGAGGCATGACTCCAAGGACGGCCAGCAATGGATCGCCGGCCTCGAGGAGTCCGAGAGGAAGAGAACAGGCGTCAAGAACCTGAAGGTCGGATTCAACAACGTCTTCGGATACTACATCGAGATATCCAAATCCAACATGAAGCAGGTGCCGCCTGAATACGAGCGCAAGCAGACCGTCGCAAACGGCGAAAGGTTCGTCACCCCAGAGCTCAAGGAGAAGGAGAGGGTCGTCCTGGCCGCTCAAGAGCGCTCCAACGACCTCGAGCACCAGGCTTTCATGCGAGTGCGTGACGAAGTCTCCAAGCACGGTGAGAAGATCAGAGGAATCGCCCGTGCAATGGCAGCGGTCGATGTCCTCAACTCTTTCGCCGAGGTCGCTGTGTCGTCGAGACTCTCGAGGCCCGAGGTGAACGACACTGATACGATCATCATCAAAGATGGTAGACACCCGGTTGTCGAGAGGGCGCTCAGAGGGTCGTTCGTCCCGAACGATGCCTACATCGACACCAACCTCAACAGACTGGTGATACTAACAGGGCCCAACATGGCCGGGAAGTCCACGTATCTACGACAGATAGCGGACATCGTGATAATGGCGCAAGCCGGGTCCTTCGTGCCGGCCTCGGATGCGAAGATCGGGCTTGTCGACAGAGTGTTCACCAGGGTCGGGGCTTTCGATGACCTGTCAAGGGGCCAATCGACCTTCATGGTGGAAATGACGGAGCTGGCGAACATACTCAACAGCGCCACGAAGCGCAGTCTGATCCTTCTCGACGAGGTCGGAAGAGGAACCAGCACATATGACGGTCTCGCGATCGCATGGGCAGTGTCCGAGTATTTGTACGATCACTCCAAGATCGGTGCGAGATCTCTGTTCGCGACGCACTATCATCAGCTGACTGAGCTGGCAGAGTCATTGGAGGGCGTCAAGAACTATGCCATGGCGGTCAAGGAGGAGGGCTCCGAAGTCATCTTCCTGAGGAAGGTCGTTCCCGGGAAGGCAAGCAAGAGCTACGGCATCCAGGTGGCGAAGATCGCGGGGGTCCCACCTGATGTCATCACGCGAGCCGAGCAGGTCCTCAGCAGCATCGAGCAGGAGAACGTGCTCGAGGTGAAGGTGGGCAAGAAGGTCCACAGGCAAGCCCTCCTGCTCACACCGGAGAAGGAGTCCACCGTCGAGGAAGAGCTCAGGAAGATCAATGTGTCGAGGATGACCCCTATGGAAGCCTACGTCACGCTCAACGAACTCAAGAAGAAGCTCGGGGGATCACGTGCCAAGTAGGATAAGGTTATTGGACGACGCCACCGTCAACAAGATAGCTGCTGGTGAAGTGGTCGAGCGGCCAGCATCCGTGATCAAGGAGCTTGTGGAGAACGCACTCGATGCGGATGCCTCCTCAATAACGGTGACCGTCGAGGAAGGCGGCAAGAAGCTCATCTCCGTCAGGGACGATGGCATCGGCATGTCCACTGAGGACGCTGGAAAGGCGTTCGAGCGGCACGCGACCAGCAAGATCTCGGGCATAGACGATCTCCAGAGACTAGTGTCCTACGGCTTTCGAGGCGAAGCACTCTCGTCCATCGCTGCGGTGTCCATGGTAACGCTCAGGACTCGAGAGCACGAAGCTGCGGGAGGGATCGAGGTAGTCGTCAATGGCGGCAGGATCGAGAATGTCACTCCGGTCGGCTGTCCTCCAGGCACCGAGATCGTGGTCGAGGACCTCTTCCAGCACATGCCTGCACGTAGAAAATCCCTCAAGTCAAAGAGCATCGAGCTCGCTCACTGCCGCGAGGTCATGGTCAACTACATGCTTTGCAGACCGGGCTTGGCGTTCTCGTTCCGCTCGGACGGGGACATCGAGATGGTCCATGTGCCGGCAGAAGGTATGAGGGGCTCGCTGGTCGCGGCATTCGGTCCAAAGGTCGCTGAGAACATGATGTTCGGGGACGCTGAGGCGGACGGTATCAGGGTCGAGGCGCACCTCGGACGGCTCGAACACACGCGTTCGTCTCTATCGGACCTGAAGTTATTCGTGAACGACCGGCCGGTCAAGAGCCAGAAGCTGGCCTCCGCTGTTGTGGAGGCCTATGGCTCCAAGCTCATGAAGGACAGGTATCCGGTGGGCACGGTCAGGATATTCATTGACAGCTCCGAGGTCGATGTCAATGTTCATCCGTCGAAGCGTGAGGTCAGGTTCGATGATGAGGCGAAGGTGGCCGGTGTCGTGCGAAGCTGCGTCGAGAAGGCACTTGGGGATTCGGACTTGTCCTTCAAGTACGATCTCACGAAGTTCTCCGAAGCGTTCGAACCAGCGCCCGGGACCACGAAGCAGGGAACCGCTGTCGGAATCCAGTCGACAATACCGACAGAAGAGAAGAGGCCGGGATCCGAAGGGAAATCGCTGATAGTCCCTCTTGCGCAACTCATGAACACCTACATACTCGCGGAATCTGGGGGCAATCTGCTCCTGATAGATCAGCACGCCGCATCCGAGAGGATCGTTTATGAGACTGTTCTAAAAGCCATCCAGACGGGCAAGGAGATTTCGCAGAGGCTCCTGACGCCCATGGTGATACATCTCAGCGCGTCCGAACGGAAGGTCCTGGAGGAGAATAGGGAGACTCTTGATGGTGCCGGTTTCGTCATCGAACCCTTCGGCAAGGGGTCGTATGCGCTGAGATCCATCCCGACCGTCCTTGGTGTGGCTCAGGGTGAGTCCGCGTTCAGGAACATACTCGGGGACCTGGGCCGTATGGCGCCGTCCAAGAAAGTGGGCCTCGATGTCATCTGGCGCGTTGCGTGCCACACGGCGATAAGGGCTGGCGAGCCGCTGAGCGAGAACCAGATGCGCTCGCTGGTCTCCGAGCTTCTGCGGACCGAGAGCCCGTACACGTGCGAGCACGGGAGGCCCACGATGGTCGGCCTGTCCCCCGTCGACCTCGAGAAGCTCTTCAAAAGACGCCTGTGAACGCGCTCACGCGTGCTCGAAGATCTGCTTCCCGTCCTTCAACAGGATGCCGTACTTCTTCGCGACGCTGCCTACCCTGTCGGCGACATCCTTCGCCAGGAGTGGCGGCTTGTATGTGGACAGTATCTCTTTGGTCCTCTTCTTGGAGTACTCTATTAGGTCATCCACCGAGTAATCCGGCTCTCCTGGTGCGTGGAACCACGTGATCTGAGGTGTCATCATGTCCTTCCGCATGTACTTCAGCGTGTGCGGATCTGAGAGGAACATGCCGCCTGGTCCCTGGCGCTTGATCGCGTCGAAGCCTATCGTAGCGTCATTGACTTCGATGCCCGCCCTCACCCGCATAAGCCATCTCCAGACCTCGCAATCCATGACCAGTTTCTCGAGGGACATCATGCCTGCCCTGTCTAACCCGGCAAGGCCGACCATGAGGTCAGCTCCTGTGAGCAAGGATGCCATCGCGGTGATCGCGCTCTGATAGCCGGCTTCGGCCGACATGGTCTTTGAGGAATTGGATGGACCGCCGCAGCAAGATGGCAGACCGTAATGCCTGGCCATCTCGATCCCCGCGATATCCATCAACACGCCCTCCGGGGAGGCGCATAGAAAAACTCCGGACTTCAGGTCCGTGGCACCGGAGAACGATGAGTAGATCGATGGAGCTCCGGGGCTAGCGACCTGCGATATCGTCAGACCGCATAGGTTCTCAGCGTTGATGACTGCTAGCGTGCCGGCAACTGTGACAGGCGTCACAGAACCAGCGATCCCCATGCTAAGATGGACCATGGGGACGCCGGCTCGGGACAGGATGACGAGTGCCTCGGCCTCTCCCTTGTCATATCTGAGAGGCGATATGGGCGTGCATACGTCTGAGAATATGGGCCTCTTCTTCAGTTGCTCCTTGGAGCCCAGTATCGCTGATGCGACATCGATCTGGAAGTTCGCCTCCTCGGCCGATGTCGCCCCGTGCTGAACGTGCTTCGAGGTGTACGCGATCGTGACGAGGAACTCGTACAGCGATGATTTGTCGGATGGCATGTCCGTCGCGACGACCGGAGGCCAGACGAAGTCGACCTCCGGGAGCGCGTCGGCAAGGACTGCGAAGTCCTTCACATCCTTGAGCTTGGAGGGCCTCTTCGTGCAGCTGCCAGCCTCGTACACCGCAGGGGGCTGGCCGTCGGTGGATATGAGCTGGACGCCGTCGCCCGGGACAGTGTAGTCCACCCCTCTCCTGGAGCTTAGCTTGATGCTTCTAGGGGCGGACTTGAGTGCCTGCGAGACCATCTTCTCATCGAGGAAGACTGTCTGCGTCTTCTGGTCGATCTTCGCACCAGCTTCCCGCATCAGCCCCACGACGGATGGGCTCTCTATCTTCACCCCCACCTCTGCCAGGATCTTCAGCGACGAACTGTGAACGAGCTCGACGTCTTCCTTAGACAGCACCCTCATGTTGACCTTGGACATGGTCCTTCCTCCGGAGCGACAACTCTCTTCCAAATGCGGGATGGCGAGGTACTAGATTAGCCTATTGTCGCCTGCCTGTCGTCTTTCTTGCTCAGCTGCACGCAGGGCAAAGTATTAATTCCGTTCTCAGGTCTTTGCCGTCCCGTCAGAGGCTGAGCGAAATGGGCCTGAACATGGCTATAACAGAACTGGAATCCGACAAGGCGTTGTGCAAGGGCAAGAAACTCTCGGTCGTCAAGGTCTTCCTTGAGGACCCGAGCAGATGGGAGAAGGTCGTCGAGGTCGACAGGATAGTCGACCTCAAGAAGGCTGCCGACAAGCTTGGCAAGGACAAGGTTGACGCGTTCATCAAGAAGTCAAAGCTGAAGGTCGAAGGAGACGAGCTCTATCTGGAGAAGGTCAAGGATGAGAACGACCGGAAGATGTTCGAGCCGTTCGTGAAAGAAGTCAAGACGAAATGGATCCTGATGGAGAAGGTCCCGGCCGACCAGAAGAAGGATGTCGTGGCCGTGGCCAAGAAGGAGAACACTGTCACCGAGTGGGATTTGCTCGAGTTCGACGAGATGTACGCAACATGCGGCAAGTGCGGCCTGTCCTGGGACAACAAGAAGGGCTGTGTGGGCAACTTTGGGCCCTCAGCGTCTCCAGTGCCCGAGCTTGCCAGAAAGCATGGGCTCAGCATACTGTCCAAGGTCGACCAGCTGGCTGACCAGAGGAAGATACTGTCATCCGAGGACGCGGACGAGCTCCTCAAGGAGGTCAAGGTCCTAAGAGAGAAGGCTCCAGCTGAGGGAAAGGTGATCGTCCGCAGGATCGAGGGGACGCTCAACAGGCTCGAAGCGATGGCCAAGTGCGCCAAGGACTACAACGTGGGCTTCTACTTCTTCTGAGAGGGGTGTGGCACCCCGTGGAAGCCGTGCAGGAGAGCGCAACTGGCCAGAGAGACGATGCCATAGTAGTCAAAGGGAACGAGGGCGCCCTCTCATTGGAGCTGATGCCCCTGCGGGAAGGGGTCGCGAGAGCGTTCATCAGGTTCTCTCCTAGGAATCTGAAGCTGTCAGGGCATTCAGTCAAGAGACTCAGCGACGAGCTGTGCGCGAGGCCGTACTCCAAGATCCTCGTCCAGGATTCAAAACACAATCTCCTGGCGAGGTCCCTGGGCTCTTCGGGCTGGAAGGTCGGGGCGGCCATCGATCCGAACATGAACAAACGGTGCGCACTCGTAACCACTTACGATATCCCGATCGATGAGCATCTGCGTGACTCGAACGGAGCGGTCCCGAACATATCGGGCACGTCAGAGCTGAACGGCATCAGGGTGGACATAAGTGAACGAAAAGCGTGGGCGTTCTACACCGACGACGGCGAGACGGCAAGGGTCGTATCAGAAGGTCCTCGGAAGCAAGGACTAATGGTCGCGAAGGAGACGGACGACCTGTTCGAGGCAGGGGACTGTCTGGTGCGGTTCCTCGCGGCCTCTAGGAAGTCATGGGCGGTGTTCTCCACGGATCTTGGAAGGTTCATCAGGAAGTTCGACCCGACCACCATGTGGCGGATGGTGCTCGAGCGGCCTGTTGCGTACGAACACAGGTGCGAGGCATTATCGAGCAGGAACCGCTCGCAGGCCGTCAAGTTGTTCTCCGAGTACTACGACGAATCAACAATGCAGTCCATGTTCCGCATGCGAAGGTTCAGAACAGACAGGAACTACTCAATCCACCTGATCCAAGGAGGATTCGTCATCACTCGGCTCGAAGGGGATACTGGCCTGATCTTCGACATCTACGTCACACCTTCGAGACAGGGGGAAGGCCTGGGCACTGAGCTCATGAGGTGCGCACTGACTGATCTCGCGGGCAAGGTATCGTCGTGCTACCTCCACACGAGCTACCCGAGGGCCAAGCACCTGTACGAGAAGTTCGGGTTCAGGGCAGTATACTCACAGCTGGGCATACGACTGGACGAGCTTGCCTTAGAGCCTCCAAGCGCAAAGTAATATACGGCGAGATTGATAACTCGGCCGAGCCCGCTGCTTGCGCTCTTGAAGGGGGATTTCTGATTGATTGCCAGAGAGAAGATATTCGAAATCGTCGATCGGTACGATCTGAGCAAGGTCAAGATAGGCATGGTGGCATCGCACTCCGCACTGGATGTCTGCGACGGAGCCGTTGAAGAGGGGTTCAGGACCGTCGGCGTATGCCAGGAAGGGAGGGACAAGACCTATTCCAAATACTTCAAGTGCCAGAGGGACAAGAACGGCAAGGCGGTCAGGGGCGTCGTGGACGAGATGTGGACCTTGAAGAAGTTCGATGCGATGATGGACGAGAAGTTCCAGGCGCTCCTCAAGAGGGACAATGTGCTGTTCGTCCCCAACAGGTCCTTCACTTCGTATGTGGACCTGACGGAGATCGAGAACAACTTCGCGGTCCCCCTGGTCGGCACAAGAGGCCTACTCAGGAGCGAGGAGCGAGGCATGGACAGGGACTACTATTGGATCCTCGAGAAAGCGGGCCTGCCCTTCCCAGAGAAGATCGAGGACCCGAAGGACATCGACGGACTAGTCATAGTTAAGCTGCATCACAAGGTCAAGAAGCTCGAGCGCGGATTCTTCACAGCAGCATCGTACCAAGAGTTCAGGGAGAAGTCCCGGGCACTGATATTCCAGAATGTGATCACCGAGGAGGATCTCGCATCCGCACGTATTGAGGAGTACGTTATAGGTCCGGTGTTCAACCTCGACTTCTTCTACTCCCCCTTGGAGAACATGATGGAGAGGATAGAGCTGCTAGGTGTCGATTGGCGGTTCGAGACTTCTCTCGACGGGCATGTCAGGCTGCCCGCGAATCAGCAGATAACGCTCCAGGGACAGCAGGCGATCCCGGAGTACACTGTGTGCGGGCACAACTCGGCAACGATGAGGGAGTCCTTGCTGGAGAACGCGTTCTCGCTCGCGGAGAAGTATGTCAAGGCGACACAGGAGCACTACGCCCCAGGAATCATTGGGCCGTTCTGTCTCCAGACATGCGTCGACAAGGACCTGAAGTTCCATATCTACGATGTAGCGCCGAGGGTCGGCGGAGGGACGAACGTGCACATGTGGGTCGGGCACCCATACGGGAACACAACCTGGAGGACCAACATGAGCACCGGCAGAAGGCTAGCGATGGAGGTCCGGCGGGCCATCGATACGGATGATATCAACAAGATAGTCACTTGAGCACGAATCGAACGCTGGCTATATGGCAGGGTGTCCGGTCTCATACCTAAAGCTTATAAAGGGGCAATCTATTCGGCGGAATACCTTTTCCCATTAGGGGCCTTTACCGAGGTTCCTTGGAGAGTGAGGGGAAGTCTAATGAGCAGAAATCCAATGAGCAAGCTATCAGCCAGCTTACTAGTGCTCGTCATGGCACTGGCAACCTTGGTTGTCCTGCCCGGACCAAATCAGGGTCAGGCACTGGGGACGAACGACATATTTGTGCCCGTAGTCTCGGGCGGCATACCCGTTTCCGGAGCTACTGTGACCTTGACCAATGTGCACACCGGGGAGGTCATTCAGGCAACCCCTTCGGGCGGCCTCTACCGCGCGGTAGATGCGCCATCAGGATACTACAGGGTAGACGTGATCGCAGGCGCTTACTACGACGCAGTTGACGTGCGCGGATTCCAGTTCCTTGGGACCACCAGCAACACCGTGAGCCCGCAGATACAGCTGACTAAGTTTCCAACAGCGACCTATTCGTGGAATGTGACAGTAGTCGATGCCTTGGACCAAACGCCGATTCAGGGTGCGAGAGTGTCATTCTACAACGACTCTGCCCGGGAGAAAGTGGCAGTCGATACCGGCCCGACCGGCATCCAGGGATATACTACAGTAGTCATGTTCCCGACCGCCAGCCCTGACATGTACCTTACTGTCGAGGCTGACGGGTATGAGACCAATGCTACCGCGCAGACGGTCAGTGGATACAACTCCATCACGGTCAATCTCACTGCTGCCGGCGTCATCAGCGGCCTTGTGACGAACTACGATGGTTCCAAGCCTGCGACGTCGGGCGTCGTCGCCTATGCGCTCGACAGCGACACCTCCCAGCCGTGGATCAAGAGGCTGTTGAAGAGCGAGGGCCTGTCTCCTTACTTCGTATTCGATGGCAAGGTGGGAGACACCTACACTGTCTGCGTTGATGCGCCCGGTCTCGCGGCAGATGTCACCCCGATCGTCTCTACCGGCGCGGTCCAATACCTGACCTTCAAGCTGGATAATCAGACCCAGCGGACTGAGCAGGTCCAAATGACTCTTGCAGCCGGATACGGGTTATTCAGTTACAGCCTGGCGACCGTCCTGTCCTACGACGATGCCATACCTGGCATGAACTATAGCGACATCGGCAGCCTGAGGATGCAGATAGACTTGGCCGGCTTCGGACTCGCGGACAGCGACCTTTCCTTGACGGAGATTGGCAAGTTCGCACAGAAGCTCACCGACCCCGATCCCCTGAAAGGCTATGGTGTAGCCCACCCGACCAGCGGAAGACTTCTGACAATCAACAATACTCTGTACAAGAGCGGTACACCGAGCTTCGATGCGATTACTGGACTAGCCCCTGGGTCGGTAATTTCGACCGACGGCGTTTCCTACTCGTACAACTGCACGTACTCGGCTCTTGGCTCAGTCGACGCGTCTGCTCCGGAGTACATGATGAACGCGACGGCGATGCTGGACTCCGCGGCTGTGCACCATGTGAACAGTATCACTCTGCCGAGCCTGCCGAGCCCATACGAGGCGGTCCAGAACTCCACGGGCGGGCATGTCAATGTCACTGGCTACCACCCCACAATCGTGCTCAGCTCTGAAAAGGGCTCGAGCGTGACTGAGCTGGTGCAGGTATGGCTCGAGAAGTCCCAGAAGCCCACCGTCAAGGGCGGCATCGATACAGCCTTGCCTGGAGTCTACGTGGTCAAGGTCAACGGCACGGTGACGAAGTACATAGTCAAGGTCGGAGTGAACGTCACATTCGACGCTAGCGATTCGGTAGACCCAAACGGCAACCCGCTTACATATACGTGGAACTTCACAGACGGGACTGACTCAGTCATTACGAAGAACAAGACCGTCGTGCACAACTTCGCCAGCGCTTCCGCGCTCAGGCACGTTGTCCTCAACGTCTCCGATGTCTCCGGCCTCTGGAATAGGACTGAACTGAACGTCACATGCGACGGACTGGCTCCAACACCGGTGATCACATTCCTGAACAAGACCGTGAACGCGACCGACAATTCGATCACGGTCAACCAGCGCGAAGGCTTTGTGCTCAATGCCACCTCTTCGACCGACGATGTCGCAGCTGGGGAGCCAGTTGGCATCATAGACTATGTCGAGTTCGACTACGGCGACGGCAACAAGTCAGGCAGGATCCTGTGGACCCTGGACGAGCAGAATGCGAGCCACGCATACGCGAATGCAGGCGATTTCAACCTGACGCTGAATGTGACGGATGTGGTCGGCCACTGGAATGACACGATGATCGTGGTCCACGTCAATGACACGACAGCACCGACTATCAGCTTCACGGTCAAGAACGTCACTGGCGGAACCAACCTACTTGAGAACAAGACGATCGTGTTCGACGCCAACCTAACCACGGACAACCTCAACAATCTGAGCCAGATGCACTTCTCATGGTACTTCGGCGACGGTACATGGTTGAACGGCACTGGCATTTTGAACGTGACGCACAACTACACGAGGATAGGTGCCGTGACTGTCTCTCTCAACGTGACGGACCTAGAGGGCAACTACCTCAAGACGCCTAAGGTCATAACGATCACCGCAGGACCAAGGCCGAACATGAGGATCGACCGTGTTTACTACGAACCCGGGAACTTCACCGAGGGCAAGTCAGGGTACATCATCGTGAACATGACCAACACCGGCAGCGCGGCCGCGAGCAATGTGATGCTGTACATCTACCAGGTCAATGCTGACGGGAGCCAGAAGCTCCTGACCACCTGGAACACATTCTTGAACGATTCGATTAAGGTGACCGTGGTGGAGGTAGGCGGCAAAGCACAGGCGATGATCCCGTGGACCTTCGACAGCAAGGGCACATACACCTTCAAGCTGAATGTCACGAGCCAGGACCAACTGAGCCAGAACAAGTACACTGCGAGCGGCGACCTCGCGCTTCATGTGAAGGAGGCCGGTTGGAAGAAGCTCCTCCTGTGGGGCGGAGTCGCAGCGGTGATCATACTGGTCCCGCTGGCCATCTACCTGAGCCGCAAGTGGTCCAAGCGCGAGAAGAAGGGCCCGAGGCGCGAGAAGAAGGTCGAGAAGGGGAAGGACGAGAAGGGGAAGGACGAGGACCTGTAGTCGCCCTTCTGTCCGAAAACCGCACAAACCTCTTAACTACACTTTTCATTATCTTCTGATGAGCAATCATGCCGAGAAGATGGCGGCTGGTCGACAGCGGGCTCGTGCCTCCTGCCGAGTCTGCGGCCCTGGACGAGGCCATCCTGGAGGCGCATGTCCAGGGAGCCGTGCCAGGCACGCTTCACTTCTACAGACGGTCCGTGCCCACGGTCTCCATCGGGTATTTCCAGAAGGTGGCGGACTCCGTCGACCTCCTCGAATGCCAGAGGAGGGGCGTCTCCATAGTGAGGCGCAAGTCAGGCGGGAGCTCGATATACACCGACTCAGGGCAGCTGATATACGGCCTTGTCATCGATGGATGCGATGTGCCGGAGGACAAGAGCGCCTTCTCCATCATCTGCGAGGCGCTCGCGCGCGCCCTCAGCTCCTTCGGGGTCGATGCGAGGTACCGTCCTCCTAACGATGTGGAGGTAGGCGGCCGGAA
>Ga0315275_10002071_pt1 | contig 17933 bp, 24 predicted proteins | sample YL17G03_0_MG_FD_205557 | JGI IMG/M metagenome (GOLD analysis project Ga0315275, IMG submission 205557) | Sediment microbial communities from Yellowstone Lake, YNP, Wyoming, USA - YL17G03_0 | ecosystem: Environmental > Aquatic > Freshwater > Lake > Sediment | place: USA: Wyoming | collected...
GAAATATAATGGCTAAAATTTGCCCTGTATGTGGGGGTACAAGAGTTGGTTGTCCTACTTGTTCCTACCCTGCAAAAAGAATACTCCCTAAATTAACTGTATACGATAGAATATACAGGACTTTATATGGTGCAGTTAATTGGGAAGTACAAGGAATAGATATCTCTAAATGGAATGGTAATATGTCTTTCTCTATTACTAAAACCAAATGCCAATATGTAATCATGAGATTGGGTTATGGTACACAATGGAAAGATGCTAATTGCGATACATTTTATCGGGATGCAAGAGCACAAGACATGCCAGTTGGGGTTTATTGGTTTTGCAATATAGGGCAAGATGCCAATCTAACAGCGACAAGTTTCGCAGAAGAAATTGCAACCCATAGTCCACAATTGGATATTGTTTTAGACGCTGAATATACGATTTTAGACCCCACAGGTACATTAAACTGGTTAAAAGCTTGTGATGCAAAATTAACAGCTTTAACTGGTAAAAAAGCTATGATTTATACAAGCGCTGGTTTTTGGAACTCAAAAGTAGCCAGAAGTAATTACTGGACAGGTAGAAATTTGTGGGATGCCAACTGGACTACCAGAGACACGCCCACTATACCTTACGATTGGGTTGGTTGGTCACACTGGCAATGGAGTGCAGACGGTAACAAAAAAGCCGCCGAATATGGTTCTACCAACGGCGACCCCGATATGGATTTAGATAGATTCAATGGTACTTGTGCACAATTCAATGCTAAATATGGTACTCATATTGTACCAATTGGGGGAAACGAACCACCTCAGCCACCCGGTACTGTACCAGAAGTTGTAATTGTAAATACTGGCGAAGCAAACCTACGCCACGCACCCAATCCAAACGATGCAAACAATGTATGCGGGTCAAGTAAAATGGGACAAAAACTATATCCAGAAGCAATTGAAAAAGACCAATTTGGAGCCGAATGGTACAAATTAGGCAAAAAAATATATATTAAAAAATTACTCACGAGACTACCATAGGAGGAAATATGGAAAATTATAAAAATTTCCGCTTTGGAAAGCGCCCTCCCGTCAGAGATTACCGTACATTTTTACTGCAAAACTATTTAAAAGATGATATTCCAACACCACCAAGTAGTTTTGAATCTCTTGAAAGAGTATACAAGAATATTGACCCCGACGACCCCACAATTCTATTTCCTATGATGAAAAACGACCAAATTGGGAACTGTACAATTGTCGGTATGGCACACGGAGATACAGTATGGAGTGCTTTAGTAGAAAATAAAAGTATATATCCCGATGAGTTAGTAGAAAAAATATATTTTCATTTAACAGGAGGGGATGATACAGGTTTAGCTATGCTTACTGTATTGGATTACTTTAGAAAAAATTCCGTAATGGGAGAAAGAATCTATGCATATATGAGTTTAAATTCCCATAACCATACGCACGTTAAACAAGCCATTAATTTGTTTGGGGGTTTATTCGTAGGATTTCAAGTACAAGAAAAATGCTTGGAAGAATTTAAAAATAGAACACCTTGGAAACCGGGAAAGTTATTGAATTCTGGACATGCTGTATTTGTAACGGGTTATGATAAAGAAGGACTAAATGTATTAACTTGGGGTAATGTACAAAAAGCCACATGGCAATGGTGGGATTGGTGCGTAGATGAAGCTTATGTTATTCTTCCACCCGAAGCAGTAAATCCGGAATTTATGCCCGGGTTTGATTTAGATGAACTTAAAAAAGATTTAGTTTCAGTTTCAGAATGGTTATAAGGAGGATTAAATGAAAGAAAAAATTATAAGAGGAGTTGCTATAGCAACAGTTTCAATTATTTCAGCCGCATTGGTGGCATATCTAAAAGATGAAGAAAATAGAAAACAGTTAAAGAAAACTGCCAAAAAATATCAAATTAAATTCCAAAAGTCTGCTAGAAAAGCAAAAAATAAAATAGAATATACTTTAAAAAGTTAAATAAAAATGGGACACTTTACAGTGTCCCATTTTTTTACTGTTTTTTATCTTTTCTCTAATTATTGGAATTACTTTTCCCTTCGTTTTCTAACATATTCCTTTTATTAACTAATTCTTCTGTCTTTTTTTCTAATATTTCTCTTTCTCTTTCTAAATCTCTAATTATTGCTTCTTGAGTTGTAAATTTTTCTTTGTAACGTTCTTCTAGTTTAGCAACATTTGTCAATATAACATCTTCTAAACTAATACTATTCATTCTACAAAAACTGGCTATATAAAACATTATGTCCCCTAACTCTTCTTCAACATTTACCCAATCTACTTCTTTTTTATAAGCCAAGTTCTTTTTAAATATATCAATTAGTTCTCCAACTTCTGTAATCATACCAAATAACATATGGTCATTATCATCTTTGTGAGAATCTAATTTAGCACAGACTTTTCCTGTCCATTTTACATAATTTTCTAATTTAATCGGATTAGTCATAATAACTCACACTCTTTTCTATTAAATTGTCTTTGGTACAAACTATACAACGTAATTTTTCATTTACCATAATCATATCATTTCCACAGATAGGACATTTATCCTTTTTTATTTGTTTAGGACTTAAAACTTGGTCATCACGAGAACCATCACGATACACAGCTAAACCTTTACATTGCATTTTCCATGCTAAAATAACAGCTTTTCCAATTGTTTCTCTATGAGTATGACTTGGGAAATTCACAGTTTTAGAAACCCCGCTATCTATAAAGGTTTGGGCTGTGGATAATGTTTTAATATGCTCTTCCCATGTTACCTCGGTAGCACCATTGCTTGAAACAGCACAACGGAAATACAGTTTATCAGCCAAATTATTTTCAAAAGTGTAAGTACCTGTTTTGTCATTACGAATGGTTATTTCAGAAAAAATAGGTTCGATGCCAGAACTGCAACCTGCAATTAAACTAATCGTACCTGTTGGTGCAATTGTTGTCAAAGTCACATTTCTACGTGGCACAGGTAAATTTTCACAGGCTTTAGGAACACCTAGTTCTCTTCCCATTTTGACAGATTCATTTTCTGCAAATATAGATATAAAACGTAAAATATCATGTAATAATTCCAATGCTTCATCAGAACCATAAGCAATTTCTTTCATCAAGCATAAATCTGCATACCCCATTATTCCTAAACCAATTGCTCTATTCTCTAAAGCCCACTGCTCAATTTCTTTTGTTGGGAAACCTGTTTTATCAATTACTGCATCTAAAAAGCGCACACCCCAACGTACAGCATAACCTAAATTAAACCAGTTTATTTCTTTTACACAACCCTTATCATAAAACTTTGATAAATCAATAGAGCCTAAATTACAAACTCCGTTAGGAGGTAAAGGCTGCTCTGAGCAGTTATGAACAACAATATTATTGGCAAAAAAATTATTGTATGTTTCTACTTCCATATCATAAACATCTTCTTTATATGGTAAATATCTAACACTTAAAACTTTTAGATTTACTCCTGTCGGATAATAATCTAATGTTACACTCCTTTTTTCTTTTTTATTTTCTTTCTTTATAAATCTTCCAAGTTCATCGTGTTCATTCCAATCTTCGTGTCCTAAATTGGTAATAGATGAATGGTAAGAATGTTCTAATACTTCTAAATTTGATAATTTATTATTCAAAGTATTTCCATCTTTGTGATGAACTATTTTATCATTGATATCCCAATAATGACTAGCAATAAATCTATGTTCTTTAATATATTCATTTGTTCCTGTTAAAGAAATTCCTTTATACATCTCACTCATCATTTTTTGATTAAGAGCGCATAAATTGTCATTTCTTGTTATATCTTTTGCTTCTATATATCCTCTATTTTTAGTATAAATAAGATGGTCGGGAGTACATATTAAATCTCCTCTTGAAGTTATTATTTGTACTAATTCTGTATCTTTTTTTGTTTTTCGAATATTAAATGCCCTGCTTATTCCTAATTGATTTTCATCAATTTGACAATATACATCGATTTCTTTACCAACTAAATCTTTTATCTTTACTTCTCCCTCAACAGTTTGAATTAAAGTATCTCCAACAATACAGGGGTTAGTACCAAATATTTCTTGTCCACTATATTTATATGGAGAATCATCAATTCTTGTTTTGAAAAGCATTCCGGGTTCTCCATTTCTCCACATGCCTTCTACAATAAGTTCAAATACGTCTCTCGCTCTATATTCTTGATATTTTACATCATTAAATTCTGTCCAGTATTTTTCATCATTTACAACAGCATTCATAAATGCATCATCAACTACCACTGAAATATTTGCATTAGCTATACGTCCTTCTTCATGTTTAGCAGTAACAAACTTTAAAATATCTGGATGATAAACAGATTCAGTAAACATAATCGCCATTGCTCTAAAACCTGATTGTGTAAGTGCATCTGCATCATGAGAAATTGTATCTGCAAATTTTACACCACCACCCGCATAACCATGTGTACTACCTGCTACTTTAGCGCCTTCTGGTCGTATTTTTGTTAATGAAGTACCACACCCACCACCCTTACGTGCAATAAGGGCAAAATCTAATTTTGTCTTATAAATTCCCTCGATTGTATCTGGAAAATCTACTACGAAACATGCGGCTAAACCTGCACCGGGCTTTCCTGCATTTACAAGGCATGGGGAATTGGGGATAAAATACCCATGCAACATCATTTCTCTTGTAGATTCTTTTCGTTCTTCACTTGCTTCTGGTATAACATAATCAATTACTCTATTAACTACTTCCTCCCATGTAGTTTCCCCCTCCCCGAAATACCTTTGTTTAAGTATCCTCGTGGCTGTTTTCGATACTGGTCTTTTCTGTGGAAACAATATTTTCATCGGTGTTCACCTCTTTCTTTTCTTTTAGTTTTTTATTTATATCAAACATTTGTTTTGTATATTCCTCTATATCTACTTGCATACCTTCTACGGTTGGTATTCCTTGTTGTTCTTCATATAAACAAATAGCAATAACAGCATAATTAGCCAAATCTAATAGTGTATCTGTTATAGCTTCTCCTACTTGCTCATTGTTTGGATTTTTAGTTAAATTAGCTATTCTAATGAATTTATCCGATAATCTAACCAAACAACCTTTGAATGCTGGAATTCCAAATAATTCTGAATATCTAAAATTAGCCCAAGCATCATCACAATCTCCCGCATATCCAGCATTCTTTCTTTTGTGGATATCCCTCATCATATCTGTTAATTCCATAAAACGTTTGCTAGGTGGCATATTACATACCTCTCGCTATATACTCTTTCATGATTTTTATAAAATCTTCCCAATTTTCAGCCCGATGATACCAAGTATACTTTACATTCCAAGGAGCTTTCATTAAATAACCATAACCTGTAAAACCACGACAATTATCATAATTATCATCAATCATGTAATCGCCTTTTAATAAGCTTTTATCTCTTATCTCAATATAATCTCTTTCTTTTTTAATAAAATCATATTGTCTGAGCCAATGGAATTTTCTTCCTGCAACTTCTACAGGACACGAAGTAGCAAATAGAACACGATAATTCATTTCCCGCAATTTATTTACCCCTTCCAATGCACCGGGAGTAGGCAATACATTATCATAAATAGTGGGGTCTTTTAGATAATCATATATTTTTAAATTACATTCCGTTTTTGTAAACTTGTGTATATCCCAATCTGTAATATCTTCTTCTGTTAAACGGTCTCCATAATCAACATTATAACGTCCTAACCAAACGGGGGATAGTTTAGCACATACGTCGTCAACATCTACATATACAATTTTCATTCGTTTTTTTCTGGACATTCCTGCCCATCCTCTCTCTTTTCTTGTAATATAATTAGCATGCAAATTAGGATAATCAAAAGTAAAACCATAGTCCATTATAAACCTTTTTTAATTGCATGGTCAGTTACCCCAACAAATATTCCGTTCATGCTTATTTCGTTTAGATTATGAGCATTCAAGTATGTACCCGCACTTTTAATGCCATAACCAAATTCCCTTACAAATTGTTCTAATGAATATTTTTTTTCTATATCTATGTCAATTCCCTCCACTGATTTGATTTCTGTATTTGTGTTCTTCATATGGGTTCTACTAGCCATACCATAAATAGTACCTTTATTGGGGGCTTCAAAACATTGTGCATATAGCATACCAGCCATTCCTAAATCAGCGCCTCCCACAATTGCTTTCACAAAGTCTCCGGAGTTTTTAAGTCCTCCATCAATGACAAGTTTTACATGTCTATCTGTCATGCTACATTCTTCTAAAGCGGATAGATTAGGCACACCTATTCCTGTCTGATTTCTGGTTGAGCATGGTGCACCACCACCAATACCAACTCTGATTAAATCACAACCAGCATCAGCTAACATATTAACACCTTCAAGGGTAGCAACATTACCAGCCATCAATAGGATATCTTGGTTCTTCCTAAAAATATAACCTTTAATCTCTTCACAGTATTTAAGTAACTTTTTTGTATAGCCATTAGCAGTATCGATTAGAATTATCTTAGGATTATAATCAAAATATTTCCCAATACCATTCTCTTCAATCCTAATAGATATTCCAAAATTATCTTCTAAATCTACATTTCCAGCTAAATCAGTAAACAAATCTTCTCTGGATTCATAAAATCTATGCATAATCGCCAAACCACCTTGAGCAGAGACTTTATGTGCAAATAGTCCGTTCACTACCCCAACCATCGGGGCTGCTATTAGGGGAAATTGAAGCGTTAGGCTATTGGATAACCTAACGCTAATATCAACATCGTCCCTTGAAGATACATCAGAAGGAATGGGACGAAGAAGAACATCATCAAATTCTAAAGCTTTTTCCATTATATCACATTTTCCTATTTTTGTCAAGATTTAAATTAATTTATCCGCAATCTCTTCTAGCTTTTCGGTAATCTTATATTCTGTTACAACATTACCCATTGTTCTTTTATCAAACTTAGTGCAGTAAAGTATTTGCCCTACTTCTATTTTAGCTTTTTTATATGCTTGTTTGTCTATCATAATTCTTACTCTTATACCTTTAGATAAGCAATATAAAAGAGCATTCATCGACCTAGCTTCAAAAGCAATCACATAAACATAACGAGGACTAAGAGCTTCAACCTTTTCACCGTTTTCGACAATCGTTTCAATGCGTTTTAATAACTGGTTTTTGCCTAATTTATTAATTGTACTTATATCGTTTCTTTGCTCTTGAACAGGTGCTTCACTTATCGGCATTTCTATTTTTGTTTTTTTACCGGAATCTTGAAACGACATTTCGAAAAGAGTTAACTGTAATGGTTCGATTTCATTAATCGTTTTCACGGCTTCTTTTTCATAAAATGACAAATCTACATGATAACTATCAAATGGTAATAAAGAATCATAGTCGTTAATAACTCTAACTTGCTTTCCAACATGGAAGACAATTCTTTTGTTTGTGTTGTCTGCCTTTTTAAGTAAAATACCGCCTTTGGTACTAATAAAAAATCGATTAGTTTTTTGTAAATGCTCTACCTTTTGCCCTGTATGCAATTCAATTGTAAAGTTTTTACCGCTCTTTTGCGATATACAAAACTCCATAATGTCCTTACAATCTTCAATGGTTTTCCTTACAGGTATATCTTTTATGAAATATGCATGCAACGCTTTTGCGACAATTGGCATATGATATGACTTTTTTAAGTCTACTTCTTTTAAAAAAGCACCTTTTTCCTTTGTATCCCCATCTTCTTTTTCAGTAATGTAAGAATTAACATCACGCCTTACATATTTTTTATAAGGGGTGAATTCTAATTCTAAATTGGTTGCTTTTTCCCATGCGTGAGCAATCTCATAATATTTGTCTAATAAGTTTCTATCAATACGACATACTACACCGTCTGTATTACAACTTATTACTTCTATTCCATTTAAGTACATGCTCTCTACTAACATCAACAAACCCATTTGTCCACTAACAGTAGTAGATAAAAATGCTTTGGGGTCATAAAGCCAAAAATGCTCAGAACCCATTTTCCCAAAAATAGAATTAACTGTAATTTTTAAACCGTCTGCTTTTACTCTATTCTTATCTTTTTTAGCCTGTAAACGTTCTGCTGTAATTCTTTTGAGTACTTGTATAAATTGTGGTCCTAGATGTTGGGGATAAAAGTTGTTATTAATTATAAGATTAGGATAATAACTAGCAACATCCATATCTTGAATGAGATAGTTTTCATCGGTAGTGAAAACTCCCGGGGTATCTTCGGTATGTAGCCCACCAACACCCAAAGTAAAAATACAATTCGCATAATAAACAACTTTTTTATATCTATAATCATTATAATTATAGACATAATCTAAAGAAAAGTCTTTTAACATTTCTTGCAATTGAGGACTTTCAAACTTTACAAATTTAGCAATGCAATCTCCCAATAAAACTTTATCTCTAAGTGTACGCATAGTTCTCACTGTGCGAATATCCATTTTTAGTTCATTAGCATAGATATTTTCCAGTATCATATTAGCCATTCTAGAATCGGATGCAGAAGTTAAATCAATTGAATATAATTTACTTAAATCAACACGTAATTCTCGAATTGGAGCTATCTCTTCATACAATCTTTTAGTAATTAAAACATCATTCAAGTTATAATCTAGCACTGATTGCAATTGATTTTGACTAACTGTAGATGAAGGGTCGATAGGAATATCTTGAATCTTGTACCACTTGAGATTTATCCCTGTTTGCTTTAAAGAAATACCTAACTTATCAAAAGCAAGTATTCTCATCAAATCGATGGATTTCCAACTATCGATTTTGTTTCTTGGATAGCGTAAACTCAGTATTTTTTTATCGTTTTTATAGCTGTCATTTAACAATTCTCCGGTGAGATTGTATAATTCGGCTGTTAATTTTTCTCCGTTATATGACATAAGAAAACGCAACATGGGGTCATCATAAGAATGATTATTGTAACCAATCAATGTCATTTCTTGAGTTAAGAAATCTTTAATGCTAATACAAGTCTCATTTCCAAAGCCCACAAAGAAAACATGCGTGTCTTTTTCATCATCAACATTAACAAATGTTGCTGTAAAAAGATTTTTAAAACATTCTATGTCATATGCATAATTAATCATTTTACACCTGTGGGCAAAATTCGCAAGATTCCCTTACACTACAAAGTTGAGTACAGAAATAAGTATTATTATTATTGTATATAAATTCTTCATCTTTTCTTATTTTACCAACCTCTTTATGCAACCAATTAATAGCCTCTTCTTCATCCTGTTCGTTCCAAACAATAGTATGTTTTCTATCTGGTCTAGTAAACCATAAGGTTATTTTATCTATAGGGGTAAATTTATAATTTCGTAGAGCATATGCATAAATATACATCTGTTTATAATAACCAATCATCTTCTTCTGGTCTATTGTCTCTTTACCATTACGCTTATCTATCTTGAAAGGCGCAGATGTTTTATAATCAACCAGAATAAAGTTTCCGGTAGGTCTATTGAGTAAAACCAAATCTGGTTTAGCTACAAACTGTACACCTTCATCAAATTCGAATTCTAGTTTTTCTTCATTCAAAATGATATCATTATTTTCTTTATCAAAACTAAAATTATCGAAAAATTCTAAACCCGCTTCTTGATATTTTTCTTCCATTCCTGCGGGATAAATTGGTGGGGGTGCTGTTACTACTTTCTTATAGTTATCCAGAAAATAGCTAGATAATTCAAAAGCATCCAAATTATTTGCAAAATATTCGTACATGGTCTCATGAATTAAAGTACCATATTGTCCATAAAAATTGTTTATTCTTTCACATTTATCTAAATAAGTTAATTTAAAAGAATAATGACAACTTTCATAAGTTGTTAAAGATGAGTATGAAAATTTTATATTATCAATTATAAAGTCAAATGAACTCATCTTTAAACCTCTCTACCAAGGGGGTTGACTTTGTGCATTAACTGCATCTTGGAATGGATTATCGCTTGTAATATAATCGTTTTCTTCTTTAGTTTCAAATACATGTTTGTCCTCTTCTCGGGTTGGATTAGAAAATAACATTCTCTCACCAACAAAAATTACAGCAAATTCTATCTTTGCACCATTTCTGTTTTTTAAAAGTTTTACTTTTGATTGAAGTATATTTCCTTTTTCATCTTTTTGATGCATAATAACCCAAACTTGGTCGGCGGGTTTTTCACCTGCTTGGTTAAGGTCAGATAAGATTGGTTCGGGATTATGCAACTTTCTATCCATGATACCCCTATTTAATTGATGATTTAATACAATAGGAATATTGAATTCTTTGGTAAGTGTTTTTACATCATAAGCAATCATATCAAGTTTCTCATGGAGTTTCATGCCATCGTAACCCCTTATTTGCTCTAATTGGTCAATAACAACCAACGTTATACCTTTATCCACTAGTTTTCTAATTTTAGAACGTATTTCATGTACGGTCATACCAAAACCATCATCGAAGTATATTGGGCTGGCGGCAATTTTTTCTTTAGCTTCTGTATATAAGTCCCATTGTTTGTTTTCCATTTTTCCTTGATATACATTTTTATAAGGTATGCCTGTTAATTGACAAATTAAACGACATATTGTTTCATGCGTAGACATTTCCAAAGTAAAAAATGCCGTTGGTTTATTTTGCACAATAGAAACATCATTGACTATACTTAGAGCTAAAGCTGATTTTCCTTCCCCACTTCTTGCGGCAAGAACAATCATTTCGTTAGGATAGATACCTCCTATACGATTATCATAATCAATAAAACCAGTTTTTAATTGCTGTATTTCTCCATTGGCGAGAGCATGTGTTCTTTGCGCTACCATTTCAACAGCTTGTCCAGCAGTAAGTACTACAGTTGATTTAGCACCACCAGCAAGGGCTATATCCGCAACATCTTTTTCTAAAATACTTATACTTTCAATTAAACTTCCTTTTAAGTATTTTCCTTTATTTGCCAACAATGCTTCTAATCTACGAAGGGATGCTTTTTCTTTAATAATACTTGCATAAGTAACAGCATTATCTACATTAATAAAATACTGAGTACTAAGTTTAGAGATGTCATCTAATGTTATTTTATCGCTCTCTTTAGCTACTTCATTAGCAACAGTTAAATGGTCAACTTTCATACCTGTTGCAAACATAGTATTAATACTTATATAAATAATTTGATTTTTTCTTACCCTAAAATCATCAAAATTTAATATATCTTGAATAACAGGAATAGAGCCATTATCAATCATCATACAAGCCAATACAGCACTTTCCATTATAGCTTGTTCCTCAAGAGTAATTAACCCCGCAACATTTTTTCCACCTTCCATGATTTTCTCTTGAATAGAATCGGGAATAGATGGAGTACGTGGTTTAGAGAAAGCATGTATTAATACTCTCTCCATTTCTGATGTAGAAAAATCAGACCTCTCACGTGCGAAATTAAGGATTTCCCTTATTTCGTCTATATTATAACCACAGCCAACTAAATCTGCGGCAGCTTTGAAGAAAGACGTATTACGGTCTCCCGGCAAAGTGCCAGTTACCATAAAATTCATTGTCCATGTTGATGGTTTCTTTTTTAAACCATTAGTGACAGGAGTTGAGCTACCACGTACATATTCAGTAGTACTATCAGGAAAAAGTTTTCCCATTAAACCATCGGGGATAACTCCGGGAGGATTACTCCAATCACCAAAACGCCTATACTCACCCGTATAAGTACCTTCGATGATTTTACTCGGAGGTAAAATTATATATCCACCTTCGCCACGAGTATCAATACCTGTTGCACGATTTGTACTGGACTTTCCAGTACCACTAAAAATAATATGCATACCACCAGAAGGTGTATGAGATTGTAAACCCGCTGAATCATTGATGTCCCATGTAGAATATATATCCAAACCATTGACATGTTTTTTATCAATATCTATAACAAATAAACCGGATTTTCCAGCATTAACACCAATTAATGCATCAGGATGTCCTGTCCACCACGAAATCGCTTGGTCTTCATCTAGACTTGCATCATTTAAGCCATTGGGGGTATAAGGAGTCTTTTCTTCTGGTATAATTTCTACTCCGTTTTTAATATAGCTTGCGCCCGGTTTTTCACGGCAGGGAAAAACATACCAACCTTTTCGAATATATTCTAATGCTTCTTGTAATAAATCACTCATATGGTTTCCTTTGCTTTGATATATTCAACAGCTTGTTCTAAAGACTTAATTTTATTCAAATCAATTTCTATATAATTTCCGTTTTCTATGGCAAATTGTTGCTTTAATTTATCTCTATCTTTTTGAATATTAAACACTTCGCTTGGTGTTATTTTTTCTTTCTTGGCTTGTAATTTATGAAAACGGCTCAAAACATAATGTTGTTCTCCGTTTATTTCAATATATGTACCATTAATATTTGGATTTTTTCCTTTTGGAACATATATATCATAAGGAAGCCAATATCCTGTATTCGGATTTTTTAATATATTATATTCTATTTTAGCATTATAATTTTTTACAAAATATTTTTTTATTTCATGTGCAATATAAGATTCAGAAAGACAACCACAGGATTTAACTTCTCCATTTTTTAAATTTCCACTCGAAACATCTGTTTCTCTTCCACAATCGCAAGCACAACGCCATATAACGTTTCCGTTTATTCCGTGACTTCTTCTACCCGTATCATATTTTACAATTAATTTTCCAAAATTTTTACCTACTAAATCTATGACTTTTTCACGACCCTTGTCTATATTGTAACAACCACAAGAGCACGTTGCTCCACTCAATAAATGACCAGAACGAACATTCTTTTCGCTTCCGCAATCGCAAATACAATGCCAAATAACCTCTCCGTTTCCTTTTTGTCTTTTACCAGTATTGTATTTTGCAGTTAATCTACCAAACTTTTTTTCTGTTAAATCCTTGAATTTAATCATAAAAACTCCTTGGTCTAATATAATTTTCGTTTTGGCTTTGCCTTTTCTGGCATTGGGTCATAATGTTCTTCTATTTGTACAGGTTGCTTTTCAACAAAATCTTCTCTTGGTTTATTTACAGTATCTTCTACAAATGCTTGTGGATACGTAGTTTGGCATTTCTCAGGTGTCCAATAAATAGGATTAAAGTTGTTTTTAATTGCCCACAAAATCCATTTGCCAACTGGTTCGTTAAATTTTTCCTGTCTCGTATAAGCAAAATCAACAAATTTATCCCATTTAGAATTAGCTGTATTAATATGTAATAAATTTTCAATTTGATTACGAATATTGTTCTTGATTTCTTCCCGTTTTGCGCCTTCGTTTGTATTGTAATGAAGAAAACCATCTACCAAATCCCCTTTCTTTATTGCATCAGTGCGGGATTGTAAAGGGGGCAAAACAGGGTCGTTCTTATGTAATTCTGGATTTTGAAAATCTTTCAAACTAAGGGGTTTATCTATAGGTCTCGGGTATTTTCCACTACTTTCTTCCCATAATTCGTTTAGTTTTTTCAAATTTAACCTGAAACGCATAGTGTGGTCTAAACGTTTAAATTCTTCTTCTAATAAACCCAACTCAATTAATGTTTTTCTAGCTGTTTGTTGCTCATATACTGACAAGCTTGTTTCTTCTTCTAAATCATAATTGGTTTTATAAATCCAACCGTCTTTATCTTTAGTTTTGTCACACCAATAGAATAATTGTGAAAGGAGTAAACTGGCTGTAACAGAACCTGTTACTCTCTTTAAGCCGGGATAAAACGCAACTATTTTTCCTGCACCCTCAAGAAAATCTGTTAATCTCATATAAACTCCTTTGAAAAAATGAGGAACTACCTATAATTAAAATAAGTAGTTCCTTTATTTTTAAGTTACTGTGTTAATTAGAACGGAATTTCGCTAGTATCGTCTACCACATCAGCGGGAGGTGTAGCGTTTTCCTTGCCTTTTATAATGCGGATATCGCTTGCAGTAATTTCATAAGATGCTGCCCAATCACCACTACTTAATTTATAAGTAGTAGGAGAACCGTTCTCGCCTACACGCAACCTTCCAGTTACGAAAACATGAGAACCTTTTCCGCAATATTGATTAACGATTTCCCCAAGCTTGCCCCACGCTGTAATCTTAAGCCAAGTTGTTTCCTTGACTTGTTCGCCCTCAGTATTTTTATAACTGTGGTTACTACCCATACGGAAATTTGTAACATTTTTACCGCTAGGTGTGTAGCGCATTTCGGGGTCTGCTGCCAAAAAACCTTCATAAATAACAAGTTGCATTTGATTAGCCATTTTCTATAGTCTCCGTTTTTTTTTGTTTGTTTTGTCTCTGATTATGCAGGTTGTAACTCTGCTTTGATTTGTAACATTTCTAACATACCCTTTAACTCAACCAATTTATCTATATCTTTAATAGAGTTTGGATTGCAGTTTGCATCAGGAGTATTTTCCGCTAATACTTCCATTAACTCCGGGTTGTCCCTCCCTCTGAGGTCTTTACAAAGCTGGACTACTTCTGCTTGAAGGTTCTTCAAAGCAAGAACAGGGTCGGCTTTTTGTATGGATTCAGCAACAACTTCGGTGGGAGTATCAACTCCGGATTCAAGCCATTTCATGATTTCTTTTCCGGTATCGGGAGTAATACGGAAATATCTCTGGTCGAACATGCTGGTACGGTCTTTTGCACCTTTTGCAGTATGCTCTGAGTCAATTTCGAAGAATATAGTAAATTCATATTCCATACCCTTGCGTTGCTCAGGTTCCATACCTAACTTATGTACAGAACTCTTACCAGATTTATCGTCTTTTTCTTGTACATATTCTTGCTTACTACGCATAGTAGCAATAACATGCATTGGGGTTTGGAGCATAGATGCAACAAAACGATTGTGCTGTGGCGTAATATCACGCCATGCGGTATAACTGTTTCCAGAACGCTTTGCAGCATTGCTTTGTTGTTCTAGTAAACCACCTTCACCACTCCAAAGATGTGTGGTAGAATCTATGATACAGACTTCAATATCAGCCTTTTCACAAAGACTAATTGCTTCTGTATATTTGTCTGCTTCAAATGGGGGGTGTAGAATAATGGTGTTATATACACCGATATCCAAACCTGCTACATGAGCACCTACATACAATTGACCAGAACCATTCTCTGTATCAATGATTGCAACGTGCTCCCAAATTTCTGCGTCTTTCCAATCCGGGTGTGCTTGTTTCAACAGTCCATATGCAAGTAAAAGGGAACTGAGAGTTTTTCCACCACCAGAAGGTGCTGACATTCCTAGTTTAAGAAACGCCTTAGCTCTTTGAGCTTTAACTAATTGTAGTACCATATGTTTCTCCTCGTTTTTCGTTAATTTTGTATTCTGATTTAAGTTGTTCTTGTATTATATATTATGCCGATATTGTCTCCTTTTCAAAAGCATTTATGAGTTCTAAGAACGTGTCAACTGGTCTAGCTGAATAATGCTGACTGTTCTTATTGGAACTTAAAGCGAGTATCATTTCTGAACGTTCATCGCCTAATTCTTTAATTATTTTTTCTCTACCAGAGAATTTCCCAAGCATGATTTCGCTGTTGGAGTTAGAAAACTCTTTAATTGCATCTACTAAATTTCTGTATTCGTGAGTTTCATCACAACGTTCTGTAACAATTATGAGTATATCTTTTTTGTCTACTAAGCTTACCATTCTTTCGAAACTCTTGGCATTACAATCTACCAATATTACGAGTTTCATATACATTCCTTTCCTTTATTATACCACATTTTTAATGATTTGTCAAGGGTATTTTTAATGTTTATTACAAATTCTCATTTTTCCTATCTCTGTGACACACACAACCAAAACGACTTTGTACAAGTAAAGGGGTATGTATGTTATCATTTTTATTTAATTCTATTAATGTATTTATAGCATCTAAAATTATGATACCATTTTCTTGAACAATTCCTAGAGCATTACACATACCAACTTCTTTTGTTATTCCAATATAAAAAGCACAAGATGAGCACAATTGTTTCAATTTTCAGTTCCTTCACTATATTAAAATATAATCATTATGTCCCACTCAAAGGCACATTGAGGACATTTACTAATTTCAACTCTATATGGGGTATTAGATGTAAAATAATTTCTTGCCCAAAGAGCAACTTCGTCTGTTAACTTTTCTCTTATTTTAAATACTCCCGGTGCACCTCTTTCTTTAGCTGCATTAACTTCCGCTATTAAAGCGTTGAGATATTCTTCTCTATTCATTTGTTAAACCATATTACATATCTATGCTTCATATCAAACTTAACTCCTTTAAACCTAATCATATCAGATGGTTTTGCTGGTTCATCATGCCAGTATACTCTACCGTCAGAATAAAATCCTATACCATCATAATCAATAAAGAGTCCTGAACTACAATCTTCAATAAAATCTTGTAAAGTAAATAATGTGCCATAATCAGGTAATAGTTGCTCGTTTTCCATTACTTATCACCATATCTTTCAGAATGTTTTTCCCATACATATCCTTCTGTGGTTTCTTTTTTAATAAAATTGCTACTTTCCATTAAGTCTAGAGCCAAACGACATTGGTCAAGATGAATTCTATAACCACCAAAAGCATCTTCTTTTGCAACAAAATCTTGTAAACTCTGTGCAGTTACATAATCATCGACTTTTAAAACTTCACCGATTGCTAGCAACAGAAAATGGAATTTAATTGTTTCTGTCATTCGGTCTCCTTTTTTAAATTTACCATAACATCTTTTTTATATAGTTCTAATTCTGCAATAGCTGTAGTATATCCTCTAAATAATTCTTCATCATGTACTACTCCCACAATTGTTGCAGTTTCACCAACATTAGAATAATTCCATTTCAAACATTCTTTTTCCCGTTGGTTAGTTAAAGCGTGTATTGCTAAATTTACCGTTACAAAACTAATATGCTTCATTCTACCTCTTCTGGTTTTTCTTTCATTAGCATACTTTTTACAGTATCAGTTATCATTTTCACAGTCCAATCCCAATATTCGTAAGGTTCTCCTGTCCAAATATTAAGTCCTTCTTTACCATCACGATAAACAGTAAAGCGATAGTCTATATAACTACCTAAGTCTTTTTGGTCAAGTACAATTTTTATCTCCATACTTTATTATACCACATTTTCACGTTTTTGTCAAGCTTTTCTAATCTGTTTCTTCAACATGATATAAAACGGCTGAGACTTTATATTCTTCTCCGCATTTACATTTTATATGCCCATTCTGTGAGTCTGCCAGAACAACAGCACCACACTTGGGACAGTAAAATCTAATCCAACAATCTTCATAATCGATATGATATTCATTTGGTTTAAAAGCTTTATATTTTGTCATTTAATATCTCCTTTTTTATAATCATAATTTTCTCCAATCATATATTGAAAACCATAGTTTTTTATCTATATTCCAAATAACATTCCACTTTTTCGATATATAAAACCACGCAAAAGGGAAACCGGGACCCATCCATAAAAGTGTAAATCTCCACTTTTTATTACCCGCAGGTATAAATTCAATAGAATCTTTGTGCATAAAAGCACCACCGATATGAGGTATCCAGAATTTCATCTTTTATTTCTCGTCTCTTAGAGGTTTTACATCTTTTAAATTCTCAACAATTTTAATTGCTTCTTCTGTTTCGTTTTGAACAGCACGTATAGTATCATATCTTGAAGAATAACCCACATCTTCTTCTAAATAATCTTTAATCCACACATTAACTGAATGTTTTGTTTCCTTAATTAAATAATCAATTGCTTCATCTTTTGTCATATTAAAATTCCTTTTTTATATTCATCATTTCTTCAATATTCACAAGAACAGCACGAGCTTTTCGAGAAAGATTATAATTACTACCT
>Ga0315275_10002072_pt1 | contig 17931 bp, 11 predicted proteins | sample YL17G03_0_MG_FD_205557 | JGI IMG/M metagenome (GOLD analysis project Ga0315275, IMG submission 205557) | Sediment microbial communities from Yellowstone Lake, YNP, Wyoming, USA - YL17G03_0 | ecosystem: Environmental > Aquatic > Freshwater > Lake > Sediment | place: USA: Wyoming | collected...
GTGCCAATCCTTCTGCAGCTCCTCCTGGCCACGTTCGCTGGCTGGGTTGGCCGTCGCGAGGCGCGCGTGATTGCCTACCTGATCGAAGAGAACCGCGTTCTGAAGGAGCAGCTTGAGTCTGGCGGGAGACGCCTGCGTTTCACCGACGACCAACGCCGTCGATTGGCGGCCTCCATCCTATTTTCGGACACTACGGGCGTCAAAGGAAAGTACGAGGGGAAGAAGTAAACGCTGACCAGCCTATCGCGGCCTGGTCTCGCACTGACAGGAGCGCCGGAGTGAACGGCCGCCCGGCCGTTAGCCCCGTGCAGCTGCGAATGTCCGATGTTTGATCCTTCTTCGACTTCTGCTAGAATCTCCTTGGTGCAGCCATCCAACCTGGGCTGACGTGTCCTTCTCTCTGCAAGCAGTTCCTGAGAGGGAAAAGATGATCGGCCAGACCATCTCTCACTACAGAATCCTCGAGGAACTCGGCAGCGGGGGCATGGGGGTCGTCTACAAAGCCGAGGATACGAAGCTCAAGCGCACCGTCGCCCTCAAGTTTCTCCCTCCAGAACTCACCCGCGACAAAGCCGCCAAAACCCGCTTTATCCATGAAGCGCAAGCGGCTTCGGCGCTTCAGCACCATAATATCTGTACGATTCACGAGATCGATGAGACGAAGGATGGGCGGCTTTTCATCTGCATGGACTGCTACGAAGGCGAGACACTCAAGGAGAAGATCGCCAAAGGGCCTCTACCGGTAAAGGAGGCGCTTGGCATCGCAATGCAAATCGCTGAGGGGTTGTCCGAGGCACATCGAGCGGGAATGGTCCACCGGGATGTGAAACCGGCCAACGTCATGCTCACGCGCAGTGGCGTGGCAAAAATCTTGGACTTTGGCCTCGCGAAACTCGCCGGAATGACGAAGGTCACCAAGATGGGAACGACGGTTGGGACGGTGGCGTACATGTCACCCGAACAGGCGAGGGGAGAGGAAGTCGATCCGCGGTCAGACGTCTGGTCTTTGGGAGTAATTCTCTACGAGATGCTAGCCGGAGGAGCTCCGTTCAAGGGAGACCACGAGGCGGCCGTGCTGTACGGGATTATCAACACGGCTCCGGAACCGTTGGAGAAATACCGGAGGGACATCCCCGAAGAGTTCCGGCGCGTTGTTGACAAGGCGTTGCAGAAGGATCCGAGTAGCCGTTATGACAGCGCAGCGGCGATGGTGGATGACCTGGCGAAGTTGACCGGAGAACGTCCCCTGGGTGTCCGGACGAGTCCGAAGCACCGTCACGGTTATCGTCGGGTGTTGCTCATGATTAGCATGTCGTTGGGAGTTGTGATCACGGGTGCCGTCCTGCTCGTTCGCGGCCTTTCGAACGATTCCGGCCAGAGTACCGCGCAGAGGAGAATGATCGCGGTGCTGCCCTTCGAAAACCTGGGTGCCCCGGAGGACGAGTATTTCGCCAACGGAACGACCGATGCGATCACCGCACGTCTCGCGGGTGTGAGAGGGCTGGGAGTCATTTCGCGTCAGAGCGCCATTCAATACAAAAAGACCACGAAATCCATCAAACAGATCGGTGGCGAGTTGGGTGTGGACTATATCCTCGAGGGCACGGTTCAGCGGGAACGACCCAGTGACCCGACGAGCCGCGTTCGTGTGATCCCCCAGCTCGTTCGTGTTTCCGACGACACACACGTGTGGGCAGATACATACGACGAAGACATGACGGAGGTCTTCCGGGTTCAGTCGGCTATCGCCGAGAGAGTGGCGACGCAATTGGATGTCGCGCTTTTGGAACCCGAGCGCCGAGCGATCGAAAAGAAGCCCACCGAAAATCTCGCCGCGTACGAAGACTACCTGCACGCGATGGACTACTTTCATAGACAGGGAAACGTGACCGACTGCGAGCTGTCCGTCCAGCTGTTTGAGAGAGCCGTCTCACAAGACCCCCAATTTGCCGAGGCGTGGGCCGGGCTGGCGATAGCGTACCACAGTCTCTACTGGGCTTTTGACCGGCCCGGAGCGCTGACCCAGGAAACGGTGGCGGCAAACCGGGCGGAAGAGCTCGCGCCCGATCTCCCCGAGACCCACCTTGCTCTCGGATACGTTGCCTACGCCCATCGCGAGTTTGACCAGGCACTCAGGCATTTCGAGATGGCGCATCACCTACGACCAAGCGGAGATACCGCGCAAGCTATCGGTAACACGTTGAGACGCCTGGGAAAATGGCAGGACGCATTGGAACACTTCGAGGATGCACATCGGCTGATTCCTCGTACTTGCTCCCTGTATTGGGATGGTCTCGGATATACGAATACGTGTCTGCGCCGCTTTGATGACGCCGAACAAAACCTAAACCAAGGGATTTCCCTGGCACCCCAGTTGCCTGATGGGTACACCGGAAAAACACACGTCTTGCTGGCGAGAAACGGCGATGTGGATGCGGCAAGACAAGTGCTGTTGGAGATGTCACGCCGGGCAAACCCCGCCGACGCAGCGGAGTCGGAACTAAGTCAAGAGTTCCTCCGGCGCACTGAGTTCCGTCTTTTCCCAAAGATCTACACAGAGGCATTCGATGCGTTCGAGTCGGGACCCATAGAACGATACCGCGCGACGCAGCCCGCGATTATCGCGGCTGTCCATCTTGCCCAGGCGTTGCTCATCGAAGCGCGGGAGGGTCGTCGATCGGCGAGTGCACGTTACGACTCGGCGTTGGTTCATTATGAGCGCATTATCCGGTCGAATCCGCAATCGGCGTATGTTTGCTACTACCATAGCGCTTTGGCGCTTGCCTATGCCGGGCTCGGTCGTTGCGAAGAGGCGATCAGCGAAGGGAAGGTGGCCGCCCGCATGATGCCGATATCCAGAGACGCTGTTGTGGGACACGAACGCGTCATGGACCTTGCGGAGATTTACATGATTTGCGGTAAGTATGAAGCGGCGATCGATCAGATCGAAACGCTGTTGTCGGTGCCGTCGTATATATCGGTAGGTGTGCTCCGCATCGACCCGATATGGGATCCGATACGGACCCATCCGAGATTTCGCCGGCTGTTGGAAGGGAAATAGCTCTGCAGGATAATGATTGATAGACCAATCTCGTAGTGTCCGTAAACTCGATCGCACTTCAACGCAACCACGTGCCGAACGTTTGATGCACTCGCCGCATGATTGAAACCATCCATCTGCAGCTCCTCCTGGCTGCGTTCGCTGGCTGAGTTGGCCGTCGCCAGGCGCGCGTGATTGCCTACCTGATCGAAGAGAACCGCGTTCTGAAGGAGCAGCTCGAGTCGGCCGGGAGACGCCTGCGTTTCACCGACGACCAGCGTCGGAGGCTGGCAGCGACGGGAAAACCGCTGGGCCGGAGGGTTCTGGGGACGATCGCGACCATCGTAACGCCTGATACGAGCCTCGCGTGGCACCGAAGACTCATCGCCTCAAAATGGACTTATCCGCGGAAGGGAGTCAGGCGTCCCGGTGTGATGAAGGAGTGTATTGGTCCACCGATCTAAGCCCGCCCTTCCGAATCCTCAAGTGCCGTGCAATGTGGATGTGATGATGTCGCAGACCTCAGTGTCCCAACCGAATCTCATGGGATGTAGCTATGGCTTCCCTGCGCTGAGTGCTCTCGGTTAACGCAGATGAGTCTCATTATACCGATTCCGGCCCTCCTCAGAAACTGAGAACATTCCGAAGAGGGTTACGACCGGGGAGCCAGTTTGATTGGGCTGGGACGGGGGCTCCGGAGGTAACACGACAACCGTTCTCCGGCCTTTGCGTGGCAGGTGACATGAGCCGATGATCAAGATGTTTCCGTGAGAAAGGTCTCGATAGCGTTCTCGATTCCGTCTCGGGACAGGCTGGGGTACTTGGCGAATGCGGAGTTGGGAATTTTCGTCACCAGCGACCGGAGTTTTTGGGGATCCACCATCCCGCTGCGTATGAATTCTCGCGCATCGTCGAGATCGCGCTGAAAGCCTCGGGCGACCTTGGAAAACAACTGTGCGTAAGGGTCGTAGTGGTAGAAGGTAATCGCACCGACCGTATCGATGAACACGTGTCGGCCTGCTGTTCCGGGGAGCGGCGGAACGAAGTCCTCCGGACGGGCAAACTCAATGTTGATATTGAGCCGCTCCTTGATCTCTTGGATGTCCCGAAAGACGACCTCGCGATCGGAATAGAGATCCACGTCGATGGAGGAGCGGCGCCATCCAAGGTAGACGGCCGTTCCTCCTCCCACGAAATAGACCCGGCACGCACCCCGTCGTGGTGCTCTTCGCGCCAATTCCTTCATGAGTAACACCAGGCGCTCTCGAGTAACTTCCTCGCGCATTTCTTACCTACTTCACGCGGGCGCCTGCACATGCATCTGCGAAGGACGCCGCCTGACGCAGGTATGCAAGATACCGGGCATGAGCCATTTTGGGATCCGTTCGTTCGAGCAAGCGATACAGGCGCACGTCCGCATCCGGAAGCACATCGTGGGCAAGGGGCACACCTTCCCGCCTGAGGCGGGGAGCCGCCAGCGAAACCAACAGGCTCTCCATCGACTCCTCACCGGCCGCCAGGGCGGCCAGTCCCGCGTCGATGATCTCGCCGCCGGGAAGGCCGAGAACCTCGAAACCGGGGGCGCCGAACCGGACCCGGACCCAGCGCCCGATGGCAGCCTTGCGGGCCACCAACTGTCGCTCTCTGGGGCTCATGCGCGAGGCCCGCGTGCGACCGCCGTCGCGGCCGTAGGCCCGAAACCGCTCTCGAACGGATTTCGGGAGTCTCATCATGATCTTATGATACTAAGGGGGTAAGCATCTGTCAAGGACCGGCCTCCTCGGCGCCCCAGAATGCTCTCGGAAGCGAGTGGGGACTTCGTACGCCTCTTACCTCCGGATACCGAGGTACATCCCGCCGAAGTATGGAACCAGTGTACTGGTCCGCCGTTTTTTGGCTTACCGCTCCGAATCTCTCAACAGCCATGCAGTGAATATGTTATGACGTAGAAGTCGCTTGTGCGCCATCCGAATATCATGAAGTTCTGACAATGCCTTCGCACCGCTGAGTGCTCTCGGTTAACGCGAATAAACCTGATTCTATCGATTTCGGCTCTCCCGAAAAACTGAGAACATTTCGAAGAGGGTTGCTCCGGGGGAGCCAAGCTGCACGATTTTGCGAGCCGGGTGCCAGTTCGGGAATCTCGAAAATATTGAGAACTATCTTGTCCGGGAAAAGAACGATGTCTTTCAGGATGCACTGAAGCGTCTGAGATCTCTCCTCTCCCGTGGGGGAGTTGAACACGCGGCGAAAATCCTGGAGGTGTCGTCTGCCGTTCGTCGGGAGAAAGCAGCTGCGGGATACCGTCGATCACTGGGTACGTGCGGGAGGAATCTGCGCGTGTCCTCTCCCGGAAGTTCCTCAGTCGTCTTCCGGCCTTTCCGACTTGCCTCTCCTGACCAACAGCCAGAAGAAACGGGCGGTGAAGAAGGTGATCACCGACCAGGCGAGGAGCATCGTGACCCACGCTGCAACTGTCATGAGGCCCTCCGAGCTTTTAGGCGCCACGCTCTCCAGACGAGAAAACCGGACAGAGCGAAAACGATCATGAGCAACATACGCGTAATGTCCCTGACAAAACCGCTCGTGGCCCGGCCGTTCTCGTCGAACCACGAGTAGTGGTCCACGCCGACGTGGAGGATTTTGCCGATCACGCTGTCGGGCGCCAGCGGCCAGCCGTGGCCCGACACGAACGACCCGAACGCCGCGCCCCAGTCGCCTTCTGGTTTGATCAAGGCGGCGACGAAGATCACGAGGATAAAGGTCGGGGTGATGTATTTGATCACGAACCGGAACATGCGGGGCACCTTCAAATCGGCCCCGCGCGTGATTTCTTCCCAGCCTCGGTCGATCCCAAAGATGAAGCTGAAAATGATCGTTTCGCCGAGCGCGAAGACCACGAGAGAAAACGTTCCCGTCCAGAAGTCGAACTCATCGAAGGCGCCACCGGGATAGAGCCACACGCAGAACATGCCGAGAGCGAACGTCGCCGCGCCAAACGCCAAGGCGGCGGTTTTCCGACGCCAGCCGTATTCATCCTCGAGAAAAGCCATGATCGGTTGTCCCATCGACAGGGACGACGTGATCCCGGCAAAAAACAGAAGACCAAACCACAGTGCCCCCGCAATCGGTGCAAACCATCCCCAGTTGTTGAAAAGGGTCGGTAGCGCCAGAAATCCCAGCGCGAACCCGCTACCGCCCGCCGTCGACGATTGGACCGCCTCCAGTCCCAGGTACGCCGTTGCGATGGGGATCAGAATGGAACCGCCGAGCAGCACCTCGACCCATTCGTTCATCCAACCCGCCGTTGCCCCGCTGAGGGCGATGTCCTGTTTCGATTTGACGTAAGAGGCATAGCAGTGGATGCAGCCCAATCCGACGGAGAGGGTGAAAAAAATCTGTCCGGCGGCGGCGAGCCACGTGCTCGGATCGAGGAGGCCTTCGGGCCGCGGATTCCACAGGAAGTTGAGCCCGACCAAGGGGCTCTGAACGACGCCGGGATCGTCCGTGCCAATAGTCAGACCCCGGACCGCGAGCGTCACGCCAAAAAGGAAGAGGAGCGGCATGCCGATCTTCGCCGCGAGTTCGATTCCTCTGGCGAGACCCCGGGAGAGGATCCATACGTTGAGCGCGAGCGTCAGAATAAACCAGAAGACCGCCTCGTGGGGCAGAGCGAGCAGCGACTCCTCTCTCATCCCGAGGTAGCGGGGGAAGAATTCGGTGGGCGCCACACGTTGGAAAGTCCCGATGGCCGAATGCCACACGTAAGAAAGCGTCCAGGATTCGATGTAGCAGTAGTACGCCGCTATACAGAGGTTCGTGAAGATCCCAAAGACGCCGAGGTACTTGAGCCAGCGCTGCTTTCCCATCGAGTCGAACATCCCCGGCGCCGAGTGATGGCCGAACTGCCCGCCGCGACGGCCGATCGCCCACTCGACCCAAAGAAGCGGGATCCCCATGAAGAGGAACGAAACGAGATAGGGGAGGATGAATGCGCCTCCGCCGTGTTGGGAGGCCTGGGCGGGGAAGCGGAGGAAATTACCGAGACCGACGGCGCTTCCCGCCATGGCGAGCACCAACCCGACTCTCGAGCCCCAGCGTTCCGTCGTTTTCATGTAGCGAGCCTTCCCGGACCGACAGGTTGGAGCGGAGTTTACGCAAGCCCCAACAGAGGTGCAAGGGCTAACCTCGAACAAGGGCGCCCGCGCCTGACGCGATGGGTTCGTATGCCCGTGGGGGATGACCTGCGCGGTCCGCCTAGGCGGGCCGCAAGGGAAAAAGAGGTAGCAGGATTTTCGAGCGGACCTGTGAAGTTGAAGTCACGCAGAATCTGACGTTTCTGACTATTCTGACGATTTTCCGAAAACAGACCGTCGGTTCCGATACCGCCGTCTGGCCTTGGCCGGTTTTCGGGGCATCCTATTAAGAAATATCTGCAGAGTTCGTGATACCGTACATTCCGGGGAGCCAGTTCTACCTCAGAACACCGACCGCAAGATGTGTTCTAACTTCGTCCACTCTGGGAGCCAGTTCACGAACCGACGTGCCCCGCCATCTTGAGCCATCGTTGGCATTCGAACTGACGACGATCCGCTGCTAAGGTGGGACAGTCCAAGGGGAAAAAAGAAAGCCGGTTCACTCTCTGCGGGGTCCGAATCCTGGCCCCTTCGGGGAGGCCCGAAAGGCACAACTTCAATCTCACACGTTAAAATAGCCAGGCAGCGAGTCCAGCGTGATGTCGAGCCAGAGGAGTGTCGGCTATCTAACTGCCCAACGAGTGGGCATTATTACAACGAGTCCAGCGTAACTGAACAATGAACACAAAACAAGGACAATAACACCAATCTTCGATGTTGGGCTTTCTCTGCCGCAATATATGCCGTATAATTCGTTCTTATACAATCTTAGACCTTCATGGGTCAATCCTGCGATCGACCGCTCAACGTTGGTTGTGACCGCCGGTCGTACCGTTGGCTGAGCGGTCGAAGGCCCCGCCTCGCCGGCGATCCGCCTCAATCAGTCGAGTGTCCCGGTCCATGCGCTTATATGCTATCATAAGCTGGAGTTGCGGGATCGAGCCGAGGGGGGGACTCACCGGATGGGTTAGTATTGGCGGTATGATTTGGCTGCAACGATCTCTCCTGCAGATCGTATAGAGAAAAGTACCTTCGGGTGCACTCTTCACATCAACCATTGCATCGAATCGAAACGGAGGTTTTCGCATGAGGAAATTTCTGCTTCTGCTGCTCGTTCTCGGGCTCGCCGCCAGCAGTGTGGCGGCGGCGGGGCTCGATTATCTCGACAAGCTCCCGCCCCTCATCGACCGTGAAATATTTTTCGGCGATCCGGAGATCGCCGGGGGGCAAATCTCGCCCGACGGCAAGTACATTTCGTTTCTCAAAACCTACAAGGGACAGCTCAACATATGGGTCAAAGATATCGATGAACCTTTCGATGCGGCCCGCCCGATGAGCGCGGACACGACGCGGCCCGTTTTCCGCTATCTGTGGACGCAGGACGGAAAATACCTTCTTTACATCCAGGACAAGGGCGGAAATGAGAATTTCCACGCGTATGCGATCGATCCCGCCGAGAAGCTCAAAGAGGGTTGGGATGTCCCCGAAGCGAGAGACCTCACACCGATCGAAGGTGTAACGGTCACCTTCTACTCCTTTCCCGAAAAAACACCGGATATCATCTACGTCGGCTTGAACGATCGTGATGAGCGTTATCACGACGTCTATCGCTTGAAAATATCGAGCGGCGAGCGCGAACTCATCTGGGAAAACACGCAGGGGATGAGCGGTTTCGATTTCGATCGCGATGGAAACCTGCGGGTGGCGACAAAGGAAACGGAAGACGGCGGCACCGAGTTCTTCCGCGTGGACGGCAAGAACCTCGTTTCGATATACACGGTGACCAACGAGGAAAACGCGAGCATCATCCGTTTCCAGAAGGACGGCAAACGCGCCTACATGGTGACGAACAAGGGGGAGGAGAACGATCTCGCGCGTCTGGCGCTTTTTGATCCTGAAACGGGCGCGACCGAGTACGTCGAGTCCGATCCGGAGAAGGAAGTCGATTTCGGCGGCGCGATGTTCTCGAATGTCACAAAGGAGTTGGTGGGGACGACGTACGAAGGGGACAGGCTTCGCATCTATTGGAAAGACAAGAAATGGGAAGAAGCGTACAAAAAGCTCAAGAAGGAGCTGAAGAAGGAGATCGGTGACGGCGATCTGATTCTCGGCTCCTCCACGAAAGACGACCGTTTACACGTCGTGATCGTGACGAGCGACATCAACCCCGGCGTCGCCTACCTGTATAATATGGAGACGGGCAAGACGGAGTTTCTGTACAAGCCTCGTCCGAATCTGCCGAGTGAACACCTGGCGAAGATGGAACCGGTCAAGTACACGTCACGAGACGGCTTGACCATCCACGGCTACCTCACGGCTCCCAAGGGGATAAAGGTCAAGAATCTCCCAGTGATCATCAACCCGCACGGTGGTCCATGGGGACGTGACAGCTGGGGCTACAACCCCGAGGCCCAGTTCTTTGCGAACAGAGGCTACGCCGTTTTTCAGGTGAACTTCCGCGCTTCAACCGGATATGGAAAAGCGTTCTTCAACGCGGGGAAGAGGAAGTGGGGCGAGGAGATGCAAAACGATCTCACCGACGGAGTCAAGTATCTGATCGATAAGGGTATCGCCGATCCCGGCAAAGTCGCGATCTACGGCGGATCTTACGGCGGGTACGCCACACTTGCAGGGCTTGCGTTCACGCCGGACCTGTATGCGTGCGGTGTGGACTACGTCGGCGTCTGCAACCTGCTCACGCTGCTGAACTCGATCCCTCCCTATTGGGAAACGATGAGAAAGTTCTTCAACGAGCAAGTGGGCGATCCCAACGACCCGAAAGATGCCGAACGGCTCAGAAAACAATCCCCTCTCTTCTCGGTCGACAAGATCAAAGCGCCGCTGCTCGTCGTCCAGGGTGGCAACGATCCTCGCTGCAAACTGCCCGAATCGAAACAGATCGTTATCGCCATGCGTGACCTTGGCCGTGATGTCGAATATCTGATTGCCGACGACGAGGGCCATGGATTCGCGGGCGCCGACAACAGGAGCGCTTTCAGGGTGGCTCAGGAGAAGTTCTTCGCGAAACACCTGGGCGGACGATACCAGGAATCGGTCAAAGAGAGCGTCGCGAAACGTCTCGGCGAGATCGTGGTGCCAATCGAGACGGTCACGCTCGACGAGCCTGCAGGTGATATCGAAGCGGCGAAGCTCGCCCCCTTGCCGGCGGTCGATACCCGCAATCTCAAACCGGCGAAGCTCAAGTACGCCGGAAAAGCCGCTGTTCAAGGGCAGGAGATCGACATGGAGATCGTCGTGGCGTGTTCCGGGGCGAAGCGCGGCGGTCAGGATGTCTGGAGAATCATCTCCGAACAATCGAGCCCGATGGGCGCTGCGGCTGACACGTTCGATGTCGATCTCAAGACCCTGATTCCCGTGTACCGCGGAGTTAAGCAGGGGCCTGCGACCGTAAGGGTGAACTACTCGAAGACGGCGATCAACGGTGCGATCAGTATGCCGGGGAGGGAAATGCCTCTTGCCAGTGAGCTGGACGCACCCGTTTATGGAAGTGACGCCGCACTCGATCTCGTAGTGGCTCTGTTGCCGCTTGCTCCCGGATACAAAACCACACTGAGGACCTTCGATGTCCTTTCTCAGTCGGTCAAGATCATGACGCTCGAGGTCGCCGGAGTCGAAAAGGTCACGGTTCCTGCCGGCACTTTCGATGCGTTCAAGGTTGAACTGAAGAACATGGACGGTGAAGCGGGAGGCGGTACCGTTTATGTCAGCACAGGCACAGACCGTCACAAAGTCCGGTCCGTCATGCAGCTGCCCCCGATGATGGGAGGCGGAACGGTTACTTCGGAGCTTCGGGCGGTCGAGTAGCGACGGGGTCTATCGGTTCTAAAGTCCACGGAAAACCTCGCTGTCGAGCGTTTTCGCTCGATGGCGAGGTTTCGTCTTCTGAAGAAATACACGACAAACCTCCCTGTTCAGCGAGTCTCGCTCGTCCGAAAAGTCGACAGGTTCTCATCCTTTCAGTGCTTTGCAATTCAACCCACTACCCCCTTTGGACCCCACGCTCTTTCTGCTAGACTACCCGTTGGTGCGGACAGCCACCCTCAACTGAAGCTCCACATGCGATGCACCCATCTCTCAGGGGGAACCGGATGATCGGGCAGACGGTCTCTCATTATAAAATCCTGGAAAAGCTCGGCGAAGGCGGGATGGGGGTCGTGTACAAAGCCCGCGACACGATGCTTGACCGGGTCGTCGCGCTAAAGTTTCTCCCGCACTACCTCACGAGCGACCCAACGGAGAAAGAGCGTTTTTACCACGAAGCCCGTGCCGCGAGCGCACTCCTCCACACCAACGTGGCAGTCGTATTCGAGATCAACGAGCACGATGGTCAATTGTTCATCGCCATGGAGTACGTTGAGGGAAAGACGTTGAGTGAGATTGTCCAGGCGGAGACGCTTGCCATCAAGAAAGTTCTGGATATCGCCATCCAGGTGTGTGATGGACTTGCGGCGGCGCACGAGAGAGGGATCGTCCACCGGGATATCAAGAGCGAAAACATCATGGTGACGGCCAAGGGACAGCCGAAGATCACGGATTTTGGGCTAGCCAAAATGAAGGGCGCCACGAAGCTCACGAAAACGGGCTCGACGCTCGGCACCGCGGCGTATATGTCGCCGGAGCAGGCACGGGGGGAGGACGTCGATCACCGCTCCGATATCTTCTCTTTTGGTATTGTGCTCTATGAGATGCTCACGGGGAAACTGCCATTCAGAGGCGAGCACCATGCCGCCTTACTGTACTCCATTATCCATGACGAACCGAAACCGATTGCACGGTTCAACGAAAAGGCAACACCTGAAATCGAGCGCATTGTCGCGAAAGCTCTCGAGAAAGACAGGGACGACCGGTACCAGCATGCTGACGAAATACTTTCCGATCTGCGGCGTGAACGGAAGAAGCTCGACTACGTCAGGACGACGGACGTAGCGGAGCCAGCAGCAATCAAAGCCAAGTCTTCGAAGAGGAAGATATGGTTTGGAATTGGCGCCGTTGCCGTGCTCGCCGCCGTCGGCGTTACCTATCTGCTCGTATCGAAGCATCCGTCACGCCCCACCCTCAATCCGAACATGACCTTTCGCGTTCTGCCGATTCCGTTCACGGAAGCTGGAGCTCCGGGATTATCGCACGACGGGAACTGGGCGGCATTTCCGGCTGCCGATGCGAGCGGCAGGTGGGATATCTATTATATGAATACGATATCGGGAGAGTCGCGGTGCATGTCATCGGATTCAAGCCTCTACATGCAGGACGCTGACATTTCTCCCGATGGAAGCCAGATCGTCTATGACAGAGCCAACCCTTCAACAATGAGCCCGGAGATTGCCATCGTCTCATGCGTTGGTGGTTCAAGCAAGAAAGTTGTGGATAATGGCGTTGACCCACGATGGCGACCCGACGGTCAGCGAGTCGGATATGTGCGTGAGAAGGGTTATGGAAGCCAGTCCGGGAAGGCCGAATTCTGGACCATAAAACCGAATGGAAGTGATAACCGTTGTGAACTGGTCGATAGCGTATCGAGTCAGACGAGAAGTTTTTCATGGTCGCCCGACGGGCAGTCCATTTGCTGGATCCGATATGTCTCGGAGCAGTGCCAGGAGGTGATGGTCTACGAGCTTTCCACCGGGAAGGCACGACAGGTGACGTTCGACAAAAAGGAAATCACGAATGTCTGTTGGGCTCCCAACGACCAGATCATCTTCGCGTCGAAGAGGAGCGGCAACTTCAATCTCTGGATGGTGCCGGCGTCGGGTGGAACCGCGACGCAGATAACAAAAGGCGCTGGTCCGGATCACTCGATGGAGATCTCCCGCGATGGAACGAAGCTTTTGTATTGTCAAAGGCAGTTTCTCGGCCATATTTGGATCGCAGGTACCGACGGGAGCAACCCGCATCAGATCACCTTCGATGACGCATTTCTTTGGAGAGTCAACTTTTCACCCGATGGGAAAAAAGTACTATTTGGGCTGGCACTACCCATCGGTTCGACAGAGGGATCGCTTGTCTGCTCAATCGACCGCGACGGCAGCAATCGAAGGCAACTGACATCCGGTGAAGAAACGATCAACAATCCTCTTCAATCTCCCGATGGTCGGTGGATCATGTATGGCAGACACGCGCTCGCCGACCCGGTGGATTCCTCAAGAGTATATCTGATCGACGCTGAAAATCCCGGCGCACCCAGACGGGTCGGCAAAGGTGTACCCATTCGGTGGATCGGTGAAAAGACGTTCATCAGCAACGATCTGGCCGCACATACCAATTGGCTCAACAGCATTGATGGCGGAGAGCCTCAGAAATTCTTTGAGGACTCAACGTGGGCAATCCCTCTCCAGGGAGGGAAATATGTCGGTTACTATGATGAACGATCCGGGCGGCAAGGGTGGTGGGTTGGTGCGGCGCCTGGGTCAAGCGATCCCAACCTCTCCTCGCCGAGGCGGCTTGTATCGTCGGGTGAATATGGTGAATTCGACAAGAGCGGTAAATTCTTGTACTGGGTGAAGAATGCGGAGGAGCTTCGTCGAATCTCTATCCCCGCCGGAAAGGAAGAGATCATTCGCGGAACATTTCCGGGATTGAGCCCCCCGTTCTTTGTTTTTTATTTTGATATTAGTTACGACGGCAAGGAGATCGTATATACGGACGCCCGCGTCAACAGCAAGCTGGTCATGATCGAGAACTTGTTCAAGTGATTGATATGCTTAATCGGGCGGAGCCGCATGAGCGGTAGAGTCCCATAACCATAATCTCACATGTTAAAATAGCCAGGCAACGGGTCCAGTATGATGTCGAGCCAGAGGAGTGTCGGCCACTTAACTGCCCAACGAGTGGGCATCATTACAACGGGCCTAGCGTAACTGAACAATGACTATAAACCAAGGACAATGCCACTAATCTTCAATCTGGGGCTTTGTATGCCGCAATATATGCCGTGCAATTCGTTCTTATGCAATCTTAGACCTTGCTTGGTCAATCGCTGGACGGGAATAGACGAACACGGGGTGGGCGAAGGGTGTTTCTCGCCCCTGCGTCCGCTTCGCGCGGCTACCCGCCGATGGCAGTAGCTGGAAGCGATGAGATTACAATGTGCCAAGGCGCCGCATCCCACTATCATGGGTACGGCGCGTTTCGGTCGCAGGAAAAGGATTAGATCGTGCAAATAGTCGCGCAGCAGGTGACACTCGACAAACTTCGGCGGATGGCTGCCGCCATGTTCGGCAACATGGTGAAGGCCGTTGTCGATGTCGACAGAGAACTTCTCGCGGTTGACGGGGAGCTTCATTCGGACTTGGAGGCGTTACTAATTGAGAATGGATCAAGTCCGCAAGACCTGTGGGGAATCAATTTGTATCCGGAATTGAAGGGCGATGATTTCATTGAATTCGATTCCATGATCAACATGCGGCCGTCTCAGGGAAACAGAAGCCGAGGCGTCGAGAGCGCGCAAACGCGCGAGAAGATTGTTGACGTGGTCGCAAAAAGGATCTTGCGGTGAGTTATCAGCACAGAAATCTCGCGGCAGGACGTTGGAAGGAGTTGCCGTTGTTCGAACGGATGGCGAATATCGGCGGCGAAGTGGAGCGCGCTCTGGTTTGGCAAGCGAAGAACAATGCCGAATATAGTCAAAAGGCCTTCGAGCGTGCCCTCGAGTTGATCGATCTTACCCTTCAATACTCTCAAACTCGCTCTCATCTCAAAGAAGTTGCCCGCCTGCGGGAAGCCCTCGTGGATTACTTCTGTGGAACAAACGAGTTCAAGTCGACCGAGTCATCCTGGAGGAAGTACTTTTCTCAATTTACCTATGCCGCCCGCAGGAACTCATAGAACTTTCGGACGAACGATCTGCCACTCGAAGATCCTCTCAAAACTCGGCGAAGGCGGTTTGGGGGCGGTCCACAAGGCCGAGGACGTCAACCTCAAGGGCACCGTTGCGCTCGAGTTCCTGCTTGACACGAATCCTAGATGTCAGCAGATTCTTATTTAAGAATTACCCGCAGATAGGAATACCGCCGTGACAACAAAGAACATCGACGTCGAACGGCGTCTTGAGCCGTTCAAAGTCGCCTGCCGGGACGCAGGCGTGAAGCTCACGCACCAGCGGCTCGAGATCTTCCGCGAAGTCGCGGGCAGTGTGGACCATCCCGACGCCGAGACGGTGTTCACACGCGTCCGGGGACGGATTTCCACCGTGTCGTTGGATACCGTCTACAGGACGTTGTGGCTCCTCAATGACATCGGTGTAATCACAGCTCTTAGTCCGCGCCGCGAGAGCGTGCGCTTCGACGCCAACCTGGAACGTCACCATCACTACGTGTGCGTCCGCTGTGGACTCGCGGAGGATTTCGTGAGCGCGGAGCTCAATAAGCTGCGGATCCCCGGGGCCGTCAAAGCCTTCGGGAGCGTTATCACAACGCACGTGGAGGTCAGGGGACTTTGCGCGAAGTGCGCGAAACAGCGGCACCCGAAGCCGACGAAACAAAGAAAAGGTCAAAGCCAGGAAGAGAGGAGAAAGAAATGACGGACAAGAAGAAACTCACCACCAGCCAGGGCATGCCGGTCGACAACGATCTGGAGTCCACGACCGCGGGCGAACGCGGCCCGACGCTCATCCAGGATATTCACCTGCTCGACAAGCTCGCGCATTTTGATCGCGAGCGAATCCCCGAGCGCGTGGTCCACGCCAAGGGGGCCGGCGCTTTCGGTTACTTCGAGGTCACACACGACATGACGAAGTTCACGCGCGCCAAGTTCCTTTCGAAGGTCGGCCAGAGGACCGATGTGCTCGCTCGGTTCTCCACGGTGGGGGGCGAGAAGGGGTCGGCCGACACCGAACGGGACCCGCGCGGTTTTGCCCTGAAGTTCTATACCAAGGAGGGCAACTATGACTTCGTCGGTAACAACACGCCCGTCTTTTTCATTCGCGACGCGATGAAGTTCCCCGACTTCATCCATACGCAGAAGCGACACCCGGCGACGAACTTGAAGAATGCGGACATGGTCTGGGACTTCCTTTCACTCACCCCGGAGTCCATCCACCAGGTCACGGTTCTCTTTTCCGACCGCGGCACGCCGTTCGGTTACCGCCATATGAACGGGTACAGTGGGCACACCTACATGTGGTACAACGCCAAGGGCGAGTACAGATGGGTCAAGATCCACTTCAAGACCGAGCAGGGGATCAAGACCGTCACTCGCCAGGAAGCGGTTCGGCTCGCGGGTGAAGACCCGGACCACGCCACCCGGGACCTGTTCGAGAGCATCAAGAAGGGCGACTTCCCGGCATGGAAGGTCTACGCCCAGATCATGACCTCCGATCAGGCGAAGAGTTACCGCTTCGACACGTTCGACATCACGAAGGTTTGGCCGCACAAGGACTTCCCGCTCCAGCCGTTCGGTCGCATGGTGCTCGACCGCAACCCGGGCAACTACTTCGCCGATATCGAGCAGGCGGCGTTTTCGCCGGGCAACTTCGTGCCCGGCATCGGTTCCTCCCCCGACCGGCTTCTGCAGGGACGTTTGTTCAGCTACCACGACACCCACCGCCACCGTCTCGGGCCCAACTATCACCTCATTCCCGTCAACACGCCGAAGGCCGCGCCCGAGCACAACTACCAGCGCGACGGGTTCATGCGTACCGACGAGAACGGTGGTGGCGGTCCGAACTATTGGCCGAATTCATTTGGCGGCCCCGCTCCCGATCCGAGCATGGCCCCGCCTCCGATGGATATCGCCGGGATGGCGGAACGTCACGTCTACAAAGCCGGTGATATCGACTTCGTCCAAGCGGGTGACCTCTTCCGCAAGGTGATGAACGACGAGCAGCGCGCGCACCTCATCGACAATTTGGTGTCGCACCTGCGCGGCGCGCAAACGCGCCTGCAACTCCGCCAGACTGCGCTCTTCTACAAGGCCGATTCGGAGTATGGTGAGCGTGTGGCCAAAGGGCTCGAGTTGAAAACGGAGGACGTCAAACGCCTCGCGGCGATGACACAGGAGGAGCGCGTCAAAGCGACGCAAGGTTGAGAAGGGAAGCAGAACACCGGCCTCAAGACAAAAGCCCGGCGCCGCCGCGAGAGATCGCGGCGGCGCCTTGGACAGCAGCTGCGAGTGAGAGGATTAGCGCATCAACGACTTGATTTGCCCCCACGTCATCTCGTCAATCGGCACCGACGGCTCGACCTTCACGGTCTTGATGTTGAACTTTATTCGCTCGTCGATGTTACCCGACGTGTAGCCCGCGAACGTCGCAACCACCCGACCGGTGAAAACCCAGGAATAAAGAGAAAGGTCGACATCGGCCTTGATCCACTCGAGGTCGAGATCGTTTCCTCCGGGTCCGGGCGCGATCGTCTTGTCGTCGTGCAGATTCCGCAACGTGTTGTACACGGCGTCGATGCTCAAGCCCGCGCCGGTGAAGTTGAGGTTCGTCACGTCGATCGTCGCCGCCGTGTAAGAGGTCGAGCTGTTCTGCACCTGGGCGTAGAACTCGATCGCGTTGAAGGGGCGCGTCGGCGGTATACCACCAACAACGCTCGTCCAATTCAGCGCGCTGTTCGTGATCGAAGGCGATCCTCCACCCAAGTGCTGCAGGGTGAAGGTGTAGCCGACGCCCGCGACATACGTGAGTGTGAAGTCCCAAGCGGCATTGTTCAAAGAGGTGTGGGTGCCAAGGTTCGCAGACGCCACCCACGTGGACGGGGGGATGACACTACCATTAGCAATGCTGTGGTCGAAGTT
>Ga0315275_10002073_pt1 | contig 17929 bp, 16 predicted proteins | sample YL17G03_0_MG_FD_205557 | JGI IMG/M metagenome (GOLD analysis project Ga0315275, IMG submission 205557) | Sediment microbial communities from Yellowstone Lake, YNP, Wyoming, USA - YL17G03_0 | ecosystem: Environmental > Aquatic > Freshwater > Lake > Sediment | place: USA: Wyoming | collected...
CTCTCCTCCTCGCCACGCGCGGCGGTGCGGAGGTGCTGGGGCGCGCCGATATCGGCAGCCTGGAAATTGGAAAATGTGCCGATTTCTTCGCCGTCGATCTCAACCGCCTGGATTATGCCGGGGCGCTGCACGACCCGGTGGTGGCGGTGGTCTTCTGCCAGCCGGTGCGGGTGGATTACACCGTGGTGGGCGGGCGGTTCATCGTGCGCGCCGGGCAGCTGGTCACCCTGGATGAAATCGACCTGGTCAGGCGCCACAATAAGGCAGCCAGGCACCTGCTGGCGGGCGGGTAGTCCATGCAGCCATCCTTTATCATCTTCTCCGGGCTGCCCGGCACTGGCAAGAGTGTCCTCGCTGACCGGCTGGCGCGGGAATTTCAACTGCCGCTGCTGCGCATCGACGACCTGGCGGACTGCATGCCTCCGGGCATGGACCGCAATAGCACCGCTTTCTGGGACCAGGCAATTTTCGCGCTGCTGTTGCTGGCTGAAAGCCAGCTGCGCCTCGGCGTCAGCGTTATTGCAGACTCGATCTTCATGAATTTCGACCGCTCCCATGCCAGCGCGGTCGCCCTGCAGACAGGTGCCCGTTTCCTGCCTGTGCATACGTTCCTCTCCGACGAGGCGGTTTGGGAAGCGCGTGTGACCGAGCGTTTTAAGAGATGCGGCACCGATAGCGGGGTGGCCTCCTGGGAACAGGTGACCGCCCAGCGGCGGGGATACCGTCCATGGGAACCGGGGACAGCCCTGTTCGTGGATGCCGTCCGGCCTCTGGATGAAAATTATGCCGTTGTGAAGGAAATGATCTCACAGCCAGCCATGGAATTCAAACCGCTGCCTGATCTGCCTTTCACTCCCGGGAAGTATCACGGATAGACAATGACCGACAGCCATACTGAATTGATCGAAAAAATCCTTCTGCTGCCTGACCGGCTGGAATCCGCGGTCACCGGGCTGGATGAAGCCAGCCTCGACCTGGGTCTCAGCACCGGGTGGACGATCCGGGAATACGTCCATCACACCGTGGAGGGCGGGCTGTTGTGGCAGATGTTCCTGCGGGCGATCACGGGCACGAGCGGCATCGAAATCCCCATCCAATGGTACTTTGCCCTCTCCCAGGAGGATTGGGGGGAGCGCTGGGCTTTCGGAAAGCGCGACATCGGTCCCACCCTGGCGCTGGGGCGGGGCAGCATAGCCAGCCTGGTGGAGTTGCTGCGCAACCTCCCGGCGGAGAAATGGGATCATTACGGCCGCGTCACATGGCCGGGCAATGACAAGGAAAGCTGCATTACCGTGGCTGAGATCATCCAGATGCAAATCCGCCACATGGATCAGCACTGCGAGGACATCCAGTCCATCCGCGCAGCACATCATAATTAAATAGAGGTAATCATTTGGACCTGCTTGTACAGATCATATTTGGATGGCCGGCGATCCTGAGTTCACAGGTACTCTCAGCCGTCGGCATTCTGAAAAGAAAACCCTGGGTGGTGGCACTGGGTGGATTGTTGTGTGTACCCTTTGCATTCTATTTATCCGGTTATCAAGCCGTGCGGTTCTCCGCTTTCCTGTTGCCACTGTTCCAATTTGCATCGGCGTGGGCTCTGCGTGCGAACCGGAAAATCCTTGCCTGGATATTGTTGTTTCCTTTGGCCGGTGTCAGCGTGGTTCTGGCCTATATCGTCCTTACCCAATAATCCCCTCCAAGGATGACTGACCCTATGCCGCCTTCAAAATCGCCCACCCGCCGCCTGATCGATGTTGCCATGGGCCGCAGCCCGGCTGACCTGGTGCTCCGCAAGGGCAACTGGGTCTGCGTGCAATCCGGGGAGTTCGTACCCGGGACGGATATCGCCATCAAGGATGGTCACATCGCCTATGTGGGCGAGGATGCCTCGCATACGGTGGCGAAAGAAACGCAGGTGATCGAAGCCGAAGGCAGGTACCTGGTGCCGGGCCTGCTGGACGGGCACACGCATGTTGAATCGGGGATGCTGACGGTGACCGAGTTCGTGGGGGCTGTGCTGCCGCACGGCAGTACCTGCCTGTTCATCGACCCGCACGAGATCGCCAACGTCTTCGGCCTGAAAGGTGTGAGGCTGATGGCGAAGGAAGCCTCCCGGCAGCCGGTTCACGTCTGGGTGCAGGTGCCGTCCTGCGTCCCCTCCTGGCCTGGTTTCGAGACACCCGGCGAGGAAATGACCGTCGTGCACGTAGCGGAAGCCATGCAATGGGACAATGTCATCGGCCTGGGTGAAATGATGAATTTTTACGGGGTGGCGGCAGGTGACCCGACGGTCCTGGCTGAACTGGAGGCAACACGCCGAGCAGGAAAGGTCATCGGCGGGCATTACGCCTCTCCCGACCTCGGGAACTTATTCCATGCCTATGCCGCAAGTGGCGCGGCGGACGACCACGAGGGCACCCGGCTCGAAGACGCAGTGGCGCGCCTCCGCCAGGGTATTCGGCCCATGCTGCGTTACAGCTCCGCCTGGCACGACGTGGCTGCGCAGGTGCCCGCCATCACCAGGCTCGGTCTCGACTCGCACCGCTTCATCCTGTGCACCGATGATTCGCACGCCGGGACGCTGGTCAACGACGGGCACATGGATCGCGTCATCAGGCATGCCATCGCCCAGGGATTGCCCGCCATGACCGCGGTGCAGATGGCAACCATTAACACGGCTGAGCATTTCGGTCTCAGTCAACAGGTTGGCATGATCGCCCCCGGTCGCTGGGCAGATATCCTGCTGGTGGATGATCTCGACCATTTCCGGCCTGACCAGGTTCTGGCGCGCGGCAGACTGGCGGCTGAAAATGGCAAACTCCTGATAGAACTGCCCCGGGTGAAATATCCGCAGTGGGCTACGGCTTCTGTCCGCATCAAGAGACCTTTACGCCGGGATGATTTTCTGTTGCGAACGGGCAGCCATGGGAAGCAGGTTTTATGCAATGTGATCGGCGTGATCGAGAACCAGGCTCCTACGAAGCATCTGCAGAGGAATCTCCCCGTACAGGAAGGAGAGGTCCTGCTGCCCCCGGGGCTGGCGAAGGTGGCGCTGGTCGAGCGGCATCACAATACCGGCACCCTCCAACTCGGTCTGGTGAGTGGTTTTGGTTTCACAGAAGGATGCGCCATCGCTTCCACTGTTGCCCACGACTGCCACCACATGCTGGTGGTCGGCACTGATGAAACTGACATGGCAGCTGCCGCCAACCTGCTGAGGGAGATCGGTGGCGGGCAGGTGGTAGTAAGACAGGGAAAGGTGATCGGGCTGATCGAACTGCCCATCGGCGGGCTGATGTCCACCGAAAAGGCAGTCAGCGTTGCCCGGAAAGCCACCTCCATCCTGGAAGGATTCCGCGCCTGCGGGTGCACGTTGAACAATCCAAATATGACGATGAGCCTGCTGGCGCTGGCGGTGATCCCGGAAATGCGCATCACGGATAAGGGTCTGTTGGACGTGATCGGTTCCTCCTTCCAACCTGTAATTGTCAGCACTGAAGAATAGGAGCCTGGATGAGCAATACTCCATTTCAACGACTGCAAACCGAACTGTCAGCGAAGATTCTTTCGCTGCCTGCCGAGACCCGCCTGCCTTCCGAACCGCGCCTTGCCCGACAGATGGGGGTCTCGCGTGCCACGCTGCGTGAAGCGATGCGCTCGTTCGAAGGACGCGGCATGATCCGTCGGCGCCAGGGCGTGGGCACCTTTGTTGTCGGCAAGGTGCCTGTGCTGGATACAGGTCTGGAGATGCTGGAGAGTATCGAGACGATCGCCCAGCGCTCAGGGCTCAAAGTGAGGATGGGCGAGTTGCAGATCCAGCAGGTTCCAGCAGACGAAGAAATGGCTGGTAAACTGAACCTTTCGGTGGGAGCAAACCTGACACGCGTGGCGCGCACGATCTTCACCGACCAGCGCCCGATCGCATTCCTGGAAGACACCTTGCCGCAAGATATCCTGGCTGCTCAAGAACTTCAAATTGGCTTCACGGGGTCGGTGTTGGACTTCCTGCTTCAGCGCGGCGAACCAAAGTTATCCCGCTCGCGAACCGAGATCAGGGCTGTTGGAGCCGCATCGGAGGTGGCGCGCGCCCTGCAGATCCAACGCGAGGATGTCCTGCTGCAGCTGGCAGCCCAACTTTATTCTGATAGCAACCGCGTGGTGGACTATTCGATCAGTTATTTCCTGCCCGGTTATTTCCGCTTCCATGTTGTGAGACGGGTGGGTTAAAATTTGTCACGTGCATGAAAGCATGTGAATTCTTCATTACCTTCGGAGGTAAAAATGCGCAGTTTTTCTGGAAGAGATATCTTATCGCTCAAGGATTTTGAAAGGCAGGAGTTCTTTCACGTGTTTGACGTGGCTGCCGAACTGGAGCCGATCGCGGTCAGCCGCCGCAACGACGACCTGCTTGCCGAAAAGACCCTGGTGACCGCCTTCTACCAGCCGTCCACTCGCACCCGCCTGGCACACGAAGCAGCCATGCACCGCCTGGGCGGTCATGTGACCGGTTTCGCGGATGCCAAGATGACCCGCGCCGGCGATTTCTACCAGGAGTCGATCAAGGATACCGTCAAGATGCTGGAGTTTTACGGCGATGTGATCGTCATGCGCCATTTCACGCAGGGCGCACCGCATGAGGCAGCCAAATGGGCGTCGATACCTATCATCAACGGCGGTGACGGCTGGGGCGAACATCCCACCCAGATCCTGACCGACCTGTATACCGTGTTGAAGGAAAAGGGCACCATCGACGGTCTCACCTGGCTGGCGGTGGGCGATATGCGCATGCGCACGATGCACTCGCTGGGCTATGCCTTAAGCCAGTTCGATTGCCCGATCACCTTTGTCTCCCCGCCCGATATGTCGCTGACCGACGAGTTCAAGGCAGAACTCAAGCAGTTAAGTGTGAATTTCAAAGAGGTCGAGCATGTGGAGCAGGCAATTGCCAAGGCGGATGTGATCCTGGTGGAACCGGTGGTGCAGCCCGATTACACCAAGTCACGCGATGAACGCGCTGGCAAGGAAGTGGGTCTTACCCCCGCCAACTACAAGATCACCCGCGAACTGCTAGAGAAGAAAGCCAAGTCCGATGCCATCCTGCTGCACTCACTGCCGCGCATGGATGAAGTACCCACCGATGTGGATATCACCCGCTGGTCGCGCTACTGGCAGGAAGCCTTCAACGGCGTTGTCATGCGCATGGCGCTGCTTGCCCTGGTGCTGGGCGCGATGGAATAAATAAAGCCGACAGTACCAAGGTGCCTGACAGGCCTGCCTGCAGGGATGTTGGACCTGTTGGATGGAAACCTGGAGGTAACAAATGCAAACCTTTTTGCACGGCCGCGATATGATCGGCGACCTGGATTTTACAAAAGAGGAGGTCGAGACCGTTCTGGACGTGGCTTTCGACCTGAAACGGAAACGCGCCCTGAACGAACCTCACCCCTACCTGCGTGACAAAGTGCTGGCGATGCTGTTCTTTTTCTCCTCCACGCGCACGCGCGGCTCCTTTGAAGCCGGCATGGCCCAATTGGGCGGGCATGGCGCGTTCATCGAGAGCAAGACCACCCAGATCGCCCATGGGGATACCCCCAAGGAGATCGGTGAAATATTCGGGCGTTATTTCGATGGCATCGCCATCCGCCACGTGGACTGGGGAGTGGGTAACGGTTATCTCAATGCGGTTGCCCGGGCATCCCGCATCCCGGTCTTCAACATGCAGTGCGATATCTACCATCCCTTCCAGTGCCTGGCCGACCTGATGACGATCGTCGAAAAGAAAGGCCGCGACCTGCGCAGGAAGAAAATGGTGGTCTCCTGGGCTTACGCGGCCTCCTACCAGAAGCCGATGTCGGTGCCGCAATCGCTCATCCTGCAAATGCCGCGCTTCGGCATGGACGTGGTACTGGCCCATCCGCCGGAGTTCAAACTGATGCCCGATATCATGGAACAGGCACGCGAACAAGCGCGTAATTTCGGCGCTGGATTCGAAGTGTCCGACGACATGGAAGCCGCCTTCAAGGATGCGGATATCATTTATGCCAAGTCGTGGGGGGCGATGGTCCATACACCCGATCCCGACGAGGGCGCCAGGATCATCAAGAAATACTCGCACTGGATCACCGATGAGCGCAAGATGAAGCTTGCCAAGCCCGATGCCATCTATATGCACCCGTTGCCAGCTGACCGCAACATCGAGGTCACCGACGGGGTGATGGACGGTGCGCAATCTGTGGTTTATGATGAAGCCGAAAACCGCCTGCATGTTCAGAAGGCGGTCATGGCACTGACCATGAGTTAGGAGGAAGAAAATGCCCAGGAAAGTTGCGGTAGTCGCCATCGGCGGCAATTCGCTCATCAAGGATAAGAACTCCCAGACGGTTGAAGATCAGTACCAGGCTGCCAAGGAAACCACTTTCCATATAGCCGATATGATCGAGCAGGGCTGGGATGTGGCCATCGGTCACGGAAACGGTCCCCAGGTGGGCTTTATCCTGCGCCGTTCCGAAATTGCCGCGAAAGTGGAAGGCATGCACGAGGTGCCGCTGGACGTTTGCGGCGCCGACAGCCAGGGCGCGATCGGTTACGCCCTGCAGCAGAACCTGCAAAATGAATTGTTCCGGCGCGGCATCAAGAAAGCAGTGGCGACCATTGTCACCCAGGTGCTGGTGGACAAGGACGACCCGGCTTTCAAGAACCCATCCAAACCGATCGGTGGTTTCATGGACGAAAATGAAGCCCGGCGGCGGGAGAAGGAACTCGGCTGGAGCGTGGTGGAGGATTCCGGGCGCGGCTGGCGGCGGGTGGTGGCTTCACCGATGCCAAAGGAAGTCGTCGAACTGGAATCGGTTGAAAACCTGATCAAGGCCGGTACCGTGGTGGTGACTGTCGGCGGTGGCGGCATCCCTGTGATCGATAAAGGCCAGGGAGTGTATGCCGGAACGGCTGCCGTGATCGACAAGGATTTTGCCTCCAGCCTGCTCGCCCGGCTCATCAAAGCCGACCTGCTGCTGATCTCCACCGCGATTGAGAAAGTGGGGCTCAATTTCGGGAAACCAAACCAGACCTGGATCGACCAGATGACGCTCGCAGAAGCCCGCGGATACCTTGCGGAAGGTTCGCATTTTGCCAAAGGCTCCATGGCTCCCAAGATCCAGGCCATCATCTGGTTCCTGGAGGCAGGAGGCAAACAGGCGTTGATCACCAACCCGGAAAATATCGGCCGCGCCCTCAGGCATGAAACCGGAACCTGGATCGTGCCATAGGTTTTTAAGATTAACGCTCGTGATAGAATCGAAGATGTTCAGACAACTATATCTTCCACGATCTTCCCGAAAGGAGGTGAGAGGGGGCACATCAATGCCATGCCTGTGTTTCGGATACGTTCTTGATCCAGCAATTTTCACCCCAAATACTCTAGGAGGAGTATTCTATGCCTAAAAATATATATCGTCTTTTCCTTCTGGCAGTCGCGGTTGTATTCGTCCTGACCGCCTGCGGACCGAAAGTGACAACCGCACCAACGGTGGTTGCCACCGAACCGCCTGTGGTTCCCTCTGCCACCGAGCCGCCCGTCACCGAACCGCCCGCACCGAAGGAATTCACATTCGGGATGGTTATGGTCGGCGCGAAGAATGACCATGGTTGGAGCCAGGCGCATTATGATGCCGGACTGTATGTTGAACAGAAAATCCCCGGTGCCCATATGCTCTATATCGAAAATGCCTACTCCGGCTCCCCGGTTCTGACAGGCACAACCATCTCGCAACTGGCAGAACAACTCGTGGCTCAAGGCGCGCAACTGATCATCTTCAACTCGGATGACATGAAGGATGAATCCACCGTATTCGCGCAGAATAACCCGGATGTGCCGGTGATCATGGCCTCCGGCGACCAGGTCTGGCAGGATGGCCAGGATTACACTGCCATCCCCAACATGGTGAATATCATGGGACGCATGGAATTTGGCAAGATGATCGCGGGCTGCGCAGCTGCGCTCACCAGCCAGACGGGCAAGATCGGTTACCTTGGTCCATTGATCAATGCGGAAACCCGCCGACTCGTCTCCTCGGCTTACCTGGGCGCCAAGTATTGCTGGGCGCAGGCAGGCAAAGACCCGGCTGCCCTGATGTTCAAAGTGACCTGGATCGGATTCTGGTTCTACATCCCGGGCTTCTCCTCCGACCCTACCCAGGTGGCGAACGATTTCTTCAACAGCGGTTATGACGTTGTCATCTCCGGCATCGACACCACTGAAGCCATGACCGAGGCCAAGCGCCTGAATGACGCCGGCCAGGCCGTCTGGTCGATCCCTTATGATTACAAGGGTGCCTGCGACCAGGCTCCCGAGATTTGCCTGGGCGTGCCGTACTTCAACTGGGGTCCGGCTTACACGGAGACCATCCAGAACGCCATGGATGGCACCTTCGTTTCGAACTTCCAGTGGAACGGCCCGGACTGGGCTGATATCAACAATCCCGACACCAGCGCGGTTGGTTTCCTGAAGGGTCCGGCGTTGAGCACCGAGAACTCGGCCACGCTCGACACCTTCATTGCCGCCCTGGCTGGAGGATTGAACCTGTGGACCGGCCCGATCAACCTGCAGGATGGCACGGTCTACCTGGCGGATGGCGTTGTAGCCACCGATCAGCAAGTCTGGTATTTGCCGTCGTTGCTCGAAGGTATGGAAGGCCAGAGCGTCTCCCAGTAAGGTAAATTCGTTCAAGCAAGGGGGAAGGCATTTGCCTTCCCCCTTTCCATTTCCGAAAGCCGCCATGACCGTCGAACTCATAAACATCCATAAATCCTTTGGCGCAGTGCGGGCCAACATCGGCATCAACCTGGAGGTTCCCGCGGGGACGATCCAGGGCATCCTGGGGGAAAACGGTGCTGGAAAAAGCACCCTGATGAAGGTATTATCCGGATTTATTCAGGCAGACCGGGGTGAAATTTTCCTGGACGGGCGTCCGGTCATCGTTCATTCGCCGGCGGATGCCATCCGCCATGGTATCGGCATGCTGCACCAGGATCCGCTGGATTTTCCACCTATGCGGATCATCGATAATTTCATTCTTGGGCGGGCGGGAAGTCTATTCCCAGACCGGGCGTCGGCGTCACGGGAATTCAAGCAACTGGCTGGCCAGTTCGGCTTCAAGATCGATCCGGAAGCCTACGTGGACTCCCTGACGGTTGGCGAACGCCAGCAGTTGGAGATACTCCGCCTGCTATGGCTGGGTGCGCGGGTGCTGATCTTTGACGAACCGACAACCGGGATCAGCGCTTCCCAGAAGCAATTGCTTTTTGCAGCACTGCGGCTGCTGGCCGAACAGGGCAAGGTGGTCCTGTTCGTTTCGCACAAATTGGAAGATGTGGAAAAATTATGCCAGCGCGTGGTTGTATTGAGACAGGGATGCCAGGTGGGGGAAAACCTCAGCCAGCCTTTCAACACCGGAAAACTGGTTGAAATGATGTTCGGCAAGGTGATCCCGGCCGGGGAACGTAATCCCTGCCGCACGGGTGAGATCACCCTGACCTTGAAGAATATCTCTGTGGAGGATTACCGCTTGAAATTGAGGGAGGTGAGCCTTGACGCCCACTGCGGGGAGGTGATCGGGCTGGCAGGGATGGAAGGCAGCGGGCAGGGCTTGTTCCTTCGTTCGATCTCGGGCCTGGTGAGGATCGTGGGTGGGCGGATCATCCTGCACGGCAAGGACCTGACCGGACGCTCTTACCATACCTTTAAGCGCAACGGCGCGGCCTTCCTGCCGGCGGCGCGTTTGGAGGAAGGGCTGGCGGCAGGTTTCAATCTGACCGAGCATTTCGTCCTGGCTGAGGAAGCGCATGGTTTCTTCATCAACTGGGACAAGAGCCGCGATCTTGCCCGGCAGCGGATCGCGGATTTCAATATCCGCGGCCTGCCCGGCACCCCGGTCGAATCACTTTCAGGAGGCAACCAGCAGAGGGCATTGTTGGCTCTCCTGCGGGAACCGCTTTCGATGCTGCTGCTTGAGCATCCCACACGCGGTCTGGATATCGAGTCCACCATTTATATCTGGTCAAAACTGAAAGAGCGCTGCAAGCAGGGAACATCCATTATTTTTATTTCGTCCGACCTGGAAGAAATCCTTCAGTACAGCGACCGGGTGATGGTGTTTTTCAGCGGTCGGGTGACCCCGCCGCTGGAAGCCACCCGTCTGACCACTGATACCCTCGGTCAGCTGATCGGCGGCAAGGGTTGGGATGAACTGGGAACAGGGAAGGTTCAATGAAACGTAAGCGCTGGATCAATTTTGGTTTCCAGGCGGGGGCGCTGGTCCTCGCCTTCCTGATCTCTTCCTTGATACTGGTTGCTGCCGGTGTGCCTCCATTCCAAGCGTATGCTGCCATTATAAAAGGTGCCTTGGGTTCGGCGAAGAACATCGAGTACCTGCTGATTTCCTGGTCGCCGCTGTTGCTGACCACCGCCGGCGTGCTGATCACTTTTTCAGCCGGGATGTGGAACATTGGCGTGGAGGGGCAGATGACATTGGGCGCTATCTTCACCACCTGGGTGATGCGCCTGCTGCAGGACAGCAGCCTGCCTCCCGGTTTGATCCTTGTTTTCGGCATCCTGGCGGGGGTGGCTGGCGGGGCAATCTGGGCGGGGCTGGCAGGCGCCCTGAAGACCTTCGGTGGTGTGAACGAGATCTTCGGCGGGTTGGGTCTGAACTTCGTTTCCACGGCCCTGACAATCTACCTGGTCTTCGGTCCCTGGAAACGACCCGGGGTGGGTTCTATGTCGGGCACGCAGCCTTTCGGGCGCGAGTTGTGGCTGCCCAGCCTGCCGAATATGGAATTAAGTGCCTGGTCATTGGGACTCTCGATCCTGGTGGTGGTCGTGGTCTACTTCCTGCTGCGCGGCACCCATTTCGGTCTGCGCCTGAAAGCCGTGGGCAGGAACATGAAGGCTGCCTACCTGATGGGTGTGCCCACCTGGCAGTACAGCATGTTCGCCTTCCTGCTCTGCGGCGCGTTCGTGGGCCTGGCAGGCGCCATCCAGGTCACGGCGGTTTATCACCGTCTGCTGCCGAATGTTTCGGGAGGCTTTGGATTCCTGGGATTGCTGGTGGCGATGCTGATCAACTACCAGGCTATCTGGGCGGCACCGGTGGCTTTCTTTTTTGCCATGATCAACACCGGCAGTATTCAATTGCAGATTGTCTACAAGTTAGCCTCTTCTTTCGCAGGCGTGTTGCAGAGCCTGCTGGTGTTGCTGGTGTTGCTGGGTGAAGGTGCACGCCAGCGCTTGTTGAAGAAACCCTGGGATTAGCCATGGAGACGAATACCCTTCTGGTCGGACTGGCTGGTGTGCTGGCTTCGGCTGCACCGATCCTGGTTGCCGTGATCGGTGAGACGATCACCGAACGCGCCGGGGTGATCAATTTGTCGATGAATGGAACGATCCTGCTCTCCGCCATGGGAGGCTTCGCCGTGGCGCTTAAGACCGATAGCATCGTCCTGGGATTCCTGGCCGGGATGCTTATCGGGGCGCTGGTGGCGTTGATCATCGCGTTCAGCAGCATCACCCTGAAACAGTCCCAGGTGGCGGTGGGATTTGTGCTGGCCTTGCTGTGCCGTGACCTGGCGTATGTATTGGGCGTTCCGTATATGAATGTGCCCGGACCGCGCTTGCCAGCCTGGTCGATACCGGTGCTCAAGGATATTCCCTACATCGGACCCCTGTTCTTCCGGCAGGACTTGATGACCTATTTTAGTTTCCTGCTGATCTTCATCGCCTGGGTGTATATATTCCGAACGCGCCCGGGGCTGATGCTGCAGGGAATTGGCGAACGACCGGCGGCTGCTTTTGTGCGCGGTGCCAACGTCAAACGGTTGCGCTATCTCTATACAGTGATAGGCGGAGCGATCATCGGCCTGGCAGGCCCGGCATATTCATTGAATATCAAGGGCGGCTGGATGGGAATTCAATCCGGGTTGGATGGCATCGGCTGGATCGTGCTTTCCATTACCATTTTTGGAGGCTGGAATCCGTTCCGGGCGGCATTCGGCGCCTATCTGTTCTCATTCCTGCAGTGGCTCGGACTGGTTCTCCAGTCGAAGCTTCCCGGCATCCCTTCGCAGGTGCTGCAGGTGGCACCTTTCCCGTTGATGATCCTGACCCTGCTGCTGGTGAACATCAGCGATGCGGAGTGGGTGGAGCGGATGCTGGCGGCGATGCCGGAAAGGATGCGCTGGTTCATGGCGCGGCTGCTGCGCGCCCTGCGGGCCTCACCGCCTGCTTCCCTCGGGGTGCCGTTCGACTCCGAATGACGGCGAGGGCGGGGGTTTCCCGTCCTTTGTTATAATGGCTGTATGACAAATTTTGTCGGCTACCGCTGTTCGCTGTGTAACAAGGAGTATCTTCCCGGGCAGGCGACTTACACCTGCCCGAAGGACGGGGGCAACCTGGACGTGGTGCTGGATTACGAAGCCATCCGCCAAAAATTCCAGCCTGAAGACCTGACCTGCCGGGCGGAGGAATCACTCTGGCGCTATTTACCCATCCTGCCAGTCGCTGATCCGGGTGGCGAGGGGACTCCCCTTCGGGCAGCGGGCTGGACGCCGGTCTACAACCTCACCCGATTGGCAAAACAACTCGGGTTGGAACACCTGTGGCTCAAAGACGAAAGCCGCAACCCGACCGCCTCGTTCAAGGACCGCGCCAGCGCCGTGGTAGTGGCGCGCGCCCGCGAAATTAAGGCGCAGGTGGTCGTCACCGCTTCCACCGGCAATGCTGGGGCTGCCCTGGCAGGCATGGCTGCCGCGATCGGGCAGAAGGCGGTCATCTTCGCACCCAAAAGCGCGCCTCCGGCCAAGGTGGCCCAGTTGCTCGTCTATGGTGCAAAGGTCATCCTAGTGAATGGAAATTACGATCATGCCTTCGACCTGACCATCCAGGCAGCACAGGAATTTGGGTGGTACTGTCGAAATACGGGCTATAACCCATTCACCGCTGAAGGGAAGAAAACTGCCGCGCTGGAGATCTGGGAATGGTACAGCCATCAAAAGGAATGGCTGACCGCGCACGGCGAGACGATCAGCGATGTTCCCCTGACGGTTTTTGTTCCGGTGGGGGATGGCAATATCATCGCCTCCATTTACAAAGGCTTCAAGGATCTGCTTGCGTTGGGCTGGATGGAAAAAATCCCCAGGATCATCGGTGTACAGGTGGAAGGTTCAGCAGCCATTGCCAATGCCTTCCTTGCCGGGACAGAAAAAATCCTCCCTGTTGCTGCCAGGACGATTGCTGACAGCATTTCCGTTGACATGCCCCGCGACGGGGTGCGGGCCATCCGTGCAGCCCGCGAGACGGGAGGCACGTATATCAAGGTAAGTGATGAAGATATCCTGCAGGCGATCTCGGCCCTCGGTCTACAGGGGGTATTCGCTGAGCCTGCCGGGGCAACGGCTTATGCAGGTCTGGTGCGGGCGGTAAAACAGGGGTTGGTGGCGGCAGGGGACCCGCTGCTGGTACTGAATACCGGTTCCGGGTTAAAAGACGTGAACACTGCCATGGCTGCGGTGGCAGCGGCACCGGTCATCGAACCGACCCTGGAGGAAGTAAGGAAACTATTATGAAGAACATCTTCCAGTGGAACATGTCCATCCGCTACCTGGTATTTGGTGTTGTCCTGATCATTCTGTCTGTGGGGCTTTGGTTTATCCGCAGCATTTTGGAACCGTTGATCATCGCCGCCTTCATCGCCTATCTCATCCATCCAGCTGTCAACTATCTCACCAGGCGCACGCGTCTCAAACGCCCGGCTGCGGTCAACCTGGTTTATTTCGTCACGCTTGCGGTGCTGGTCGGTACACCCTCAACATTAACCCCCATTTTTTTCGATGAATTCAAACGGGTGATCACGGATGTGCTGGATTTGTTCAACCAGTTCATCGCATGGCTGATGAAACCGCATGCCAGCACCATCGTTCCAATAGATTTTGGAACGATCGCGCAAAGGTTGATCGAATTCCGATCCTCCTTCCTCTCCTCCCTGCCGGACCAATTGCTCGCTATGCTGGGGAAAACATCCATCGGTGCTCTATGGCTCCTGGTCATCCTGGCGGCAGTATATTATTTCCTGGCAGAATGGCCGCGCCTTCGCAATGGATTTATTAATTCGTTCCCCACAGAATATCACCCGGAGTTGGAAGAATTGTACCTGCGTGTGCGCAGCGTTTGGATGAACTACCTGCGCGGGCAATTATTGCTGATGGCAATCGTCGGAGTGACCTTCACGATCGCATGGACTATCATCGGCATCCCCGGCGCCTTGGTGCTGGGCGTAGCCGCAGGATTCCTAACTTTGATCCCTGATGTTGGCCCATTCCTGGCGGCATTACTGGCAATCGGCGTGGCCCTGCTCGAAGGATCGAACTGGAGTTGGATGCCAGCTTCGAGTCTTGCCGTTGCCTTGATTACCATGGCAGCCTACGTTCTTTTAATCTCGGTGAAAAATTTCTGGCTGCGGCCATTCATCATGGGTCGCAGTGTCCACATGCACGAAGCGCTGGTATTGATCTCGATCATCCTGTCAACGATCCTGTGGGGTATCCTGGGCGCTCTGCTCATTGTGCCTATGCTGGCTACCCTGGCGGTGATATTTGACTACCTTCGCCGTCGTATCCTGGGCATGCCGCCGTTTCCTCCTACGGAGCCGTTTGTCATGCTCGACCCGCCCGTCCCCGGACCCAAAATAATCGCGGTCTTGAAATCCAGGATTTCACGAAAAAAGAAAGGCTAATATGCCGGTCACATTCTCGATCGTCGCTCCGATATTCAACGAATTGGATAATATCTCCGAACTCCACCGCCGGGTGCGGGAGGTGATGTCCGTCACGAAAGGGACCTGGGAACTGGTTCTCGTGGACGACGGATCCACGGACGGCTCCACCGAGCGCATTCTTCTGCTGGCAAAGCAGGACAGGCATGTTCGCCCGGTGATCTTTGCGCGCAACTTCGGTCACCAGGTGGCGATCACAGCCGGCTGGGATTATGCACGCGGCGATGCGGTGGTGATCATCGATGCAGACCTGCAGGATCCGCCGGAAGCCATCCCGGACCTGATATCAAAGTGGCGCGAGGGATACGAGGTGGTCTACGCGGTGCGCGCAGAACGTGAAGGGGAAACCTGGTTCAAGAAGACAACCGCAGCCCTGTTCTACCGCATCGTCCATCGCATCACGGATGTGAAAATACCCGTGGACACCGGTGATTTTCGCCTGATGGACCGCAAGGTGGTGGATGTTCTTAAAACCATGCACGAGCGGCATCGCTTCCCGCGTGGCATGTCTGCCTGGGTGGGATTCCGGCAGGTTGGTGTACCGTACAAGCGTGCCGCGCGGCATGCCGGTGTGACCAAGTACCCGTTCAAAAAAATGCTCAAACTGGCGTTGAATGCCATCACCGGTTATTCGTATTTCCCGCTGCAACTCGCCACCTACTTCGGTTTTGTCGCTGCGGGGCTGGCGATCATTGCCATCCCGGTCGTCATCATCCTGAGGCTGGTGGGGCACGGAACATTCCTGGGTCAGGCTACCACGCTGATCGCAGTGTTGTTCCTGGGAGGAGTGCAGTTGATCTTCCTGGGTGTGCTGGGTGAGTACCTGGGCCGCATCTATGACGAGGTCAAGGGGCGCCCGTTGTATATCGTCCGCCAGGAGCCAAAAGGCTAGCGATCATGACCGGCATTGTTTTACGGGAACACAAATGAATTTCGATTTCGAACGGGTCATCGACCGGCGCGGCACGAACAGCGCCAAGTGGAGCCTCCATGGAGAGGATGTGCTGCCTCTATGGGTGGCAGACATGGATTTCGCCTCGCCCGCACCGGTGCAGGCAGCCCTGCGCCGTTCCGTGGAGCACGGCATTTTCGGGTATGAATTCCCGAGCAGGGAGATCCGTGAGACCGTTGCCGACCGGATGAAGCGGCTTTACCACTGGCGGGTGCTGCCTGAAATGGTGCTTGCCTTGCCCGGCGTGATCGCCGGTTTCACTGCTGCGGTGCACAGCACCTGCAAAGCAGGGCAGGGTGTTGTGATCCAACCACCGGTTTACCCGCCTTTCCTGTCTGTCCATGCGAACAATGCTCTCGTCCGTCAGGATGCCCCCCTCAGAAAGATTACCGGCGATTCCACCCTGCGTTACGAAGTGGATTTTAATGCCTTCGAACAGGCAGTCAATTCGGGGAATGCAAAAACCGGCATATTCCTGTTTTGTCATCCCCATAATCCAACGGGACAGGTGTATTCCACCACTGATTTAGCCCGCTTGGCAGCAACCTGCATGCGGAACCAGATGGTCATTTGTTCCGATGAGATCCACAGTGAATTGCTACTCGGCGGGCAAAAACACATCCCCTTCGCCACCTTATCCCCTGAAATCCAGGAACGGACGATCACCCTGGTGGCGCCCAGCAAAACCTTCAACATCCCGGGCCTGTATTGCGCATTTGCCATCATCCCGAACCCCGACCTGCGCGCACATTTCAAAACAACCATGGAGCAGATGGCGATGCATGTCAACAGCCTGGGACTCGTGGCTGCACAGGCAGCATTCTCAGGAGGGTGTGACGATTGGCTGGCAGCCCTGCGCGTCTACCTGACCGGGAACCGGGATTTTCTGGTGGAATTTGTCAGGAAGGAAATGCATGGGATCAAGGTGACCGTTCCGGATGCCACCTACCTGGCCTGGCTGGACTGCAACGAATTGTCTCTTTCCGGGAGGATCACGGGTACCCCGCAGGAGCATTTCCTTAAGCAGGCGAAGGTTTGTTTGAGCGAGGGCAGGGAGTTCGGGCCTGGCGGAGAGGGTTTTGTACGTCTAAACTTCGGCTGCCCGCGCAGGATGCTAATCGAGGCATTGGAGCGCATGAAGTCCTCCCTGGTGTGAGAAAAAAGAAGGCGGATGGAGGTCATCCATCCGCCGGGTGTTCAATTGCTGAGGAAAGAGCGGTTTTGTTCACCGTTCGTCGGTAGAGACGTCTGGCTCGGGCACAACGCCTTCCGCCAGGTGGGGTCAGCCGGTCCTTCCTCCAAATCGGTTCACATCCATGGTTTCGGTGGGACCTCCTTTCCAGGCCGGTTGCGGCCTGAAATAATCATACAACATTTCCATGACGAATACATTAAAAACAACCAATAATTCTGTAAAGGATTGTCCAGGCAACCGGCGACGTGCTCATCCTGATGGGAAGATATGCCGGCAGGGGTAATGGGATATAATCCGGCTTGTCTGACAACTTTCCCGTAAATTGCAAGGAGTCTTCCAAAATGACTGCAATAGACCTCACCATCCACAAGGACCGACGGGCGCATGCCATCCAGCGTGCCCGTGAACGTAAAATTATCATTCCCACCTTCGCCCAGATGAAGGATCCGGCGAAGATCCCGGGCAGGATTAAGGAACAATTAACAGGCACAGGATTGTGGGACGTGGACCCGCGCAACCTGTTCCGCATCACCTGGCATAATGAACCGCGCCTCAAGGGGGGCGGTTTCGGGGGAGTCAATTTCCTGGAGATCCCCCCCTCGCTGACGGGGGCGGAGGCGCGCATTCTTGTGCTGGTGGGAAAATGGTTTCCCACCGGGGCTCACAAGGTTGGAGCGGCTTTTGGCTGCCTTGTCCCGCGGCTGGTCACAGGTCAGTTCGACCCGACGGTGCAAAAAGCGGTCTGGCCTTCCACCGGAAATTTCTGCCGCGGCGGGGCTTATGACTCTGCCCTGCTTGCCTGCACCTCCATCGCCATTTTACCGGAGGGCATGAGCAAGGAGCGCTTCGAGTGGCTGGAGAAGATCGCCGGAGAAACGATCAAGACACCCGGCTCCGAATCGAACGTGAAGGAGATCTTTGACAAGTGCTGGGAACTGCGCAAATCCGGGCAGG
>Ga0315275_10002076_pt1 | contig 17896 bp, 18 predicted proteins | sample YL17G03_0_MG_FD_205557 | JGI IMG/M metagenome (GOLD analysis project Ga0315275, IMG submission 205557) | Sediment microbial communities from Yellowstone Lake, YNP, Wyoming, USA - YL17G03_0 | ecosystem: Environmental > Aquatic > Freshwater > Lake > Sediment | place: USA: Wyoming | collected...
GGGTACTGAGACAAGGACCCTAGTCCTACGGGATGCAGCAGGCGCGAAACCTCTGCAATGCGCGAAAGCGTGACAGGGGAAGTCTGAGTGGCGGAAACTTAGTTTCCGTCTTTTGCCAAGTGTAAATAGCTTGGAGAATAAGGGTGTGGGCAAGACTGGTGGCAGCCGCCGCGGTAACACCAGCGCCTCGAGTGGTACCCACGAATATTGGGCCTAAAGCGTCCGTAGTCGGGCCTCTAAGTCCACTGTGAAATGTTGGAGCTCAACTCTAACGCGTGCAGTGGATACTGTTGGTCTTGGGAACGGGGGAGGGTCGGGGTACTTCCAGGGTAGGGGTAAAATCCGTTGAGCCTGGAAGGACCACCAGTGGCGAAGGCGCCGATCCAAAACGTGTCCGACGATGAGGGACGAAAGCTGGGGGAGCGAACGGGATTAGATACCCCGGTAGTCCCAGCTGTAAATGATGCAGACTGTGGTGTTACGCATGAGTAATCATGCGTAGTGCTGTAGCGTAGGTGTTAAGTCTGCCGCCTGGGGAGTACGATCGCAAGATTTAAACTTAAAGGAATTGGCGGGGGAGCACCACAAGCCGTGGATGCTACGGTTTAATTGGATACAACGCCGGAAATTTCACCAAGTGCGACGGCAGTATGAAGGCCAGACTAAAGATCTTGCCTGACGAGCCGAGAGGTATTGCATGGCCATCGTCAGCTCGTGGTGTGAACGCGAAACGGCGCCGATATATGGCGACGGAACGCGGCACTAACTGTCCTGTTAAGTCAGGCAACGAGCGAGACCCATGCGTTTAGTTACCAACTTCCTCTCCGGAGGAGGTGTACTCTAAACGGACTGCCCGTGCTAAATGGGAGGAAGGAGTGGGCGACGGTAGGTCAGTATGGTCCGAAACACTTGGGCTACACGCGGCATACAGTGGATGGAACAATGGGCTGCAACTTCGAAAGGAGGAGCCAATCCCCTAAATCCATCCGTGGTTCGGATCGAGGGTTGCAACTCACCCTCGTGAAGATGGAATGGCTAGTAATCGCGTGTCACTATCACGCGGTGAATGTGTCCCCGCTCCTTGCACACACCGCCCGTCAAGTCACCCAAATGTTTTCTCGGTGAGACCTCGGTTCATGCTGAGTTCGAACCGGGAGGACGTGAGGGGGGCTAAGTCGTAACAAGGTATCCGTAGGGGAACCTGCGGATAGATCACCTCCAAATTTTACTGAAGTCACATTCAGGGAATTATGGATGCAGTGTGCGAGTACGAGACGCAGAAATGCGTCGGTTGCATGGATCAGCTCTAAATGAAGCGTGAGTCTTCTATTTTTGTCCAGCGTGAGCGCTGTCCAGGTTCCATCTTTTTGCGGAACCATTTTAAATCTGTTATTCATAATAGTAATGTATGGGATTAAATGGCGCAGATGCAAGACTTAAGCCTGGCGCCCTAACCTACAGTTTCGCAACCCCGCATCGAAGAATGGGGGAAACCCTGTACGTGAATGCGGTGACAAGATACGGGTGCGTGAACTCATGCCGGTTCTGCAGCAGGACTGATGCCATCCGGGGGATGCCGAACATATACGAGAAAAAGGCCGGCGCAAACCTTTACCTGCCCAGCGCCCCGCTGCCTGAAGATATCGTAAGGGAAGTGGGGGAGAAGAGGAAGCAGTATCAGGTGCAGCAGATCGCCTTTGTCGGCCTCGGGGAGCCGCTGCTTGATTTCGGGCTCGTCAGGGATTCCATAGGCGGCATAAGATCAAGCGGCTACACCGGCAGGATGGCTCTTGATACGAACGGGCTGGTGAACTGCTGGCATGAGCCGCATAACTATAATAGTCCCGCGAGGGAGCTGAAAAACGCCGGCCTGGACGAGATACGGATTTCGGTCAATGCAATCGGCCCGTCTGAGTACGTGGAGCTTTGCAGGCCCGGCTATGACAACGCCTTCGGGATGCTGCTCATGTTCGTGAACGACTGCATCAGCAACGGCATCGATACGTTCGCGAGCTTTGTCGTCGGGTTCAATGACGGTGTTGTGAAGACGCGCACGAAGGAAGAATACGCCGATTTCGCCCGTTTCCTTGGGATAAACCCGGAAAATGTTATCATCAGGGAATATGTAAGGCCCCTGATTGAAAAAGAAAAATAAAAAAGGACGACCCACCCGTCCCGTTTAGCATCCGGTTTTAACTACCCCGTTTTTGTGAAACTTTTTCCTAAAAAGTTTCAGATTAGCAGCTCGACATTCGGGTCGCTTAGCATGCGGTAGACGCTCATGTGGGAAACCCCCACAACGTCCGCCACCTGCCTCATAGAAAGCTTCTCCACGAAGTACAGGCGCAGAACCTCTGCCAGCCTGTCCGGGCTCGGCTCCTTCTTGGGCCTGCCACGACGTCTCCCTGGCATCGACGCCATGCCGGCGCCCAGTTCGTCTCCTGCAAATGGCTGCGTTATCTGCGCAACCATGTCCAAATCTGTCACGTATACCACCAATCCTGATATTACATTGGAAATTTTCATTTCCAATGCGGACAAATTTTTGCAAATTTGTCCTGGTCTCGGGAAATTCCCGGACCAGACCGCTATGAAAGCCATCGGCGCGATGGCGATAAGTCTAATCCGTTTTTTCCAGGCGCAGGAGTTTCGGGTGTCAGCGGCTTTTTCAGCCCCCTTTCCTCCTACAAATCATTGCGTCCAATCAGGACGAAGGTGTAGCATCCGTGCCTGATAGAAGTAGGCCTAAGCACCGGCATCTTACATATTCCGATGGTCCTTTCCATGTGGCTACACCTCCTTTATTGGTATTGTAATTACATGCGCATTAACTCATTTATATATCTTTGTATCAAAAGTAGTTCGGGTGTCTGAATTGCCTGAAGTGCCTGAAAAAAACAAGATAACGATAACGCCTTCCCTCCGGAAGTCCTGGCTTAGGATCAGGAACGGCTGGGCGACGAGCAATGATGCCTTCTCCGGCGCTCTTTCCATGCTAACCAAGAAGGACAGCGAGGAGCTCTACGGCATGGTCAAGGTCGCGCTGTTCAAGGCCTCCAACTCCGAGATCGTGCGGGAGCACCCGGAGCTCCGGGTGCTCGTGAAGAGCGATGATGACCGATTCTGCATGCATGACATCTATGAGTTCCTGTCCTGGAAGCTCGGGAAGAGCGAGCCCCTCCCGAAGGGAGTGCGGCTGACCCAGGGGCTCAGGGGCAGTATCTCGGCCGGTCTGCACCGGATATGAGGTCCTGAGACAGAGTTGATTCCATGCCCGATTCCATCATCAGCAAGCATGTCCTCAAGAACGCATTCGACTATGGCAAGGCGAACGCAGCAGCGGTGGTAGGGAAGGTCATCGCAGAATCCCCAGACTGCAAGAAGGACATGAAGACTACCATGGCCAAGATAAATAGCGAAATATCCCGCGTCTCGAAACTCACAAAACAACAAATCGAAAGCGAGATGTCGAAATACGCGTATGCAGAGAAGAAAGAGGAGAAGAAGGAGTTCGAGATAGGGGGCGCAGAAGAGGGCAGGGTGGTGGTCCGCTTTCCGCCTGAGCCCAACGGCTGGCCCCACATCGGCCATGCCAAGGCGTTCTGCCTGTCCTGGGCGATAGCCACGAAATACAAGGGCAAAATCCTGCTCAGATGGGACGATACGAATCCTGAAGCCGAAAAAGCCGAGTTCCTGGACGCCATCCGTGACGGAATCAAATGGCTCGGGCTCCACTGGGACAAGGAGGAATACTGCAGCGACCATATCCCAGAGATGTACAGGCTGTGCGAGAAGCTCATCTCACAGGGCGACGCGTACGCATGCGCCTGCACAGAAGAGCAGACATCATACGGCAGGGAGAAGATGCACCGCTGCCAGTGCGCCTCCAAGCCGGCATCCCATCATATAGAAGCCTGGAAGAAAATGCTTGCCGACGCCCCGAAAGGCAGCATGACCATCCGCCTGAAGGGCGACATGGCAGCAGACAACACGGTCATGCGCGACCCGACGTTGTTCAGGATAATAACCACTCCGCACTACCGCCAGAAAAGCAAATACCGCGTCTGGCCGACATACGATTTCCAGGGTGCTGTCATGGACTCCATACTGGGCATAACGCATCCCATCCGCTCAAAGGAATACGAATTGCGGGACGAGCTATACGTCTTCCTGCTGAAAAAGCTCGGCCTTGCTGTGCCGAAGATGATAACCATAGCCAGATTGGCCATAAAGAACGCTCCCATCTCAAAAAGGCTTCTACGCCCGTTGGTGGAAACAGGGAAGCTCTGGGGCTGGGACGACCCGAGATTGCCTACACTGGCAGGTCTGAAGAGGCGCGGCATTCTGCCCGAGGCCATACGCGAGTTCGTGCTGTCTTTCGGCATATCGAAAGTCGAGAGCGAGCCGGACCTGGAAGCCCTCCTTGTAGGCAACAGGAAGCTGCTTGATCCGGTATCTCCGCACTATTTTTTCGTTCCTGAGCCGGTGGAGCTCAAGGTGAAAGGCCTGGAGAAGAAGACCATAGAGCTGAAGCGCAATCCGAAGAAGGACATGGGCACGCGCGGACTGGTGGTAAGCGATATAGTATATATACCGGAAGCCGACGCGGGCGCATTGAAGGAAGGCGAGATATTCAGGCTCAAGGACCTGTGCAATGTCAAACTCGTCAAGAAAGGGAAGACGCTCAGCGGCGAGCTGGCGCCGGACAGCCAGGTCGACAAGAAGATACAATGGGTTAGTGATGGAAAGCTCGAATGCGAAGTGCTTGTGCCGAAAGACCTGCTTGATGGCAAGGGCGAGTTCAACGCAAAGAGCCTTGAATCGGTGAAGGGTTGTTGCGAGAAATCGTGCGCTTCGCTGAACGTAGGGGACATCGTGCAGTTCGAACGGTTCGGGTTCTGCAGGATGGATAAGAAAGAAGGGGAGCTGGTCTTCATCTTTGTCTGCTGATGCGACCGGCACGCGCGCTGCCGGCGCGCGTGGGTAGTCCAGGCCGTTATAGCCGCCGCAATAAAAAATGCGGCGTCAAATAGCAAGCCCGCCGGTGAAAGAAGCCAGGCAAATTCTTGCATTATTTTGCTGGCTTGCTATAGCCAGATTTTATAAATCATCCATGCGTATCGTCATCCGGTGTCATTATGGATTTCGGAAAGATACTGAGCGCATCATTGATGATAATAGGGATAGGCGCGGCGCTCGTGCTCATACAGGCGATATTGAACGTGGTTGTTGTGCTTGCTCCCGCCACTGTCGGTCCGATACCTCTCAAATTCATTCTTGGCTTAGTGCAGCTGGTCTACTCGCTGCTGTCCTTCCTGCTCTTCGCAGGCCTTTATTTCTGGGCAGGCATGAGGGCCGTGCAGAGCTATGGCCTTGACCCATTGAGCGGCGGCGTGATATCCGCGCTCTCACACACGGTGGTCTGCATATTCAGCATCATAGTCAGCATAGTGGTGGGCCTGATCGGCGCCGGTGGATTCGCGCTCGGCATGGCTGGCGCGGGCGGAACCGAAGCGGCGGCCGCAGGCGCGCTTTTCGGCGGTTTGAGCTTCATGATTGGAACCGCATGGACCATGGTATTGGGCGCGGTGTGCCTCTTCGGCGGCATATTCCTGAACTTCTGCCTTGGATTCGGAGGCGGACTCTTAGTGGAGAAGAAGCCCCAGGCAGTTGCCGTGAAGCCGGTGGAAAAAGCCATTACGCCCGATAAGGTGGCGGAGAAGAAAATAGAGAAGAAATAAGGTGTCCTGATGGCAAAACCAGGTTTTGATCTCAAGAAGATGGCGCTCGCATCGCTCCTTGTGATAGGCATGGGGCTGGTGCTCGTTATACTGTCCGTACTGCTCAGGCTGCTCTCCATGGTCATCACAGACCCTGCCATGGCGAATGTCATAGATATGGTGGGCATGGCCTACACGGTCCTGCTGTTGCCCGTGTTCTTCCTGCTCTTCTTCTGGGCAGGGTTCAGGGCGGCCAGCGCATACGGCTTCGACGCGGTCGGTGCCGGTATCGTGGCCGCATTCTCCTATTTCGTGTGCGCCTGCGCCCATCTGGCGCTCAACATGGTGCTCACGCTCGTGGTGGTCGCCAAGCCGCTGGGCGGTTCGGGCTTCGGGACCCTGGAATCGTCCCTCGCAGCTTCGTTGTTCGGCAGCATGATAGGGATGACGGGGGTCGGGCTGACCGCTGTGTGCGGCGCCGGCGTGATAGTCATGGGCGTCCTGATGAATTTCGTGGTGGGCGGCTTCGGGGGCCTGTTCGCTCTGAGGAAATCCACATCATCTTGAATTTTTTGCATGGTAAATGCGGCGTAAGATGTCAGCTTTAAATTGGTTGCGAAACAAAGTAGCTTGCTTTGAGGTTTTAAGGCGGACCGCATCCCAATGAGGCGGGAGTGCGGCGGTGAGTGTTATGACAGTCAGCAAGATCAGGAAGCGGGATGGCTCTATTGTAGAGTTCAACAAGGACAAGATAACCAGCGCCATATTCAAGGCAGCGCAGTCCGTGGGAGGAAGCGATCGTGAGGAATCCGCGCGTGTGGCCGATCTGGTCGTGAAGTACATCAACGAGAAGTTTGCAGAGACGTACATACCCACGGTGGAGGAGATACAGGACCTGGCGGAGAAGGCCCTCATAGAGGCCGGCCATGCGACCACGGCCAAGTCCTACATCATCTACCGCCACAGGAAGAACGTGGAGCGCGAGATGAAGAAGGCGCTGGGCGTCGAGGACGACCTGAAGCTCCCGCTGAACTCCATCCAGGTGCTTGAGAAAAGATACCTGATGAAGGATGAGAACGGCAAGATAACCGAGACGCCCAGCCAGCTGTTCAGGAGGGTGGCAGGCTACCTGGCGTCCAACGAGCTGAACTACGGCGGCGACGAGGCCACCGTGAAGCGCTACGCCGGGGCGTTCTACCAGATAATGACCAACTTCGAGTTCCTGCCGAATTCGCCCACGCTGATGAACGCGGGCACGGAACTGGGGCAATTATCCGCATGCTTCGTGCTTCCTGTGAAGGACGACATAGAGCAGATATTCGAATCCGTGAAGCACCAGGCCATCATCCACAAGACCGGAGGGGGCACCGGATTCTGCTTCTCCTACCTGAGGCCCAAAGGAGACTATGTGAAAAGCACCGCCGGCATCGCATCCGGCCCGATATCGTTCATGAGCGCCTTCGACAACGCCACCAACGTGATAAAGCAGGGCGGCAAGAGGCGCGGCGCCAACATGGCCACCATGCACGTCTGGCACCCGGACGTGGAAGAGTTCGTCACCATGAAACAGACGCCGGGTGTCATGGAGAACTTCAACGTCAGCGTGATGGCCGACGATAAGTTCATGCAGGCAGTGGATTCCAATTCAGACTATGAGCTGGTGAACCCGCGCAACATGCAGCCCATAAGGAAGCTGAACGCACGCAGCCTGTTCAAGCTCATATCATATAGCGCCTGGAAATGCGCAGAGCCGGGATTATTGTTCATAGACGAGATAAACCGGCACAATCCGACCCCGCAGGATACCATACACGCCACCAATCCATGTGGCGAGGTCCCTATGCCCGACTACGAGTCGTGCAACCTGGGCAGCATAAACCTGGTCAGGTTCGTGGAGATCGACTGGAGCAGGATGGACTGGAAGAAGAAGGTGGACTGGAACCGGCTGCGTTATGTGGTGCGGCTGGCGGTCCAGTTCCTTGACAACGTGATAGACCTGAACAAGTACCCCATCCCCCAGATAAAGGAGCACACCCAGAGCAACAGGAGGATAGGCCTCGGCGTCATGGGGTTCTCCAGGATGCTCTTCAAGATGGGCATAAGATACGACTCCGAGCTCGGTTACGAGGTCGGCGAGCAGGTCATGAAGTTCATCCAGGACGAGGCCAGGAAGATGAGCCACGAGCTCGGCCGGGCCAGGGGCTCGTTCCCGAACTTCAAGAACAGTCCGCTCTCATCCCACTACGACGCCATGAGGAACGCCACCTGCACTTCCATAGCGCCCACGGGCACCATATCCATGATAGCCAACTCCAGCAGCGGAATAGAGCCGGTGTTCGCGCTCTCGTTCCTGAAGACCGTGAGGGCCGGCCAGTACTACTACTGCGATGAGGTCTTCGAGCACGTGCTCAAGGTGCGCGGGCTCTACAGCCAGGAGCTCATGCAGAAAATCATGGAGACCGGCACCATCCATGGCATGGACGAGATATCCGAGGATGTGAAGAACGTGTTCCGGGTGTCCCACGACATACCGCCGCAGGCGCACGTGATGATGCAGGCCGCGTTCCAGAAGAACGTGGACCTGGCCGTCAGCAAGACCATCAACCTGCCCGCCGGGGCGACCGTGGAGGACGTGGAGGCTGTCTATCTCCAGGCATGGAAAACCGGCTGCAAGGGCATAACCATATACCGTGACAGCTCCAGGAGCGAGCAGGTCCTGCATATCGGCAAGACGGTCAAGACCAAGGGCGTGGAGGAAGACAAGTTCCATGTGCTCAAGGCCCAGGTCATGGCGAAATAGCTCCGGCCAATCGCAATCTTTTTATTCTCTGACCTGGATTTCTGATTTTGCTTCCTTTGCAGCTTCCGTTATCCGATTGATTCTTTTTCTTGCTTTAACAAAGCGCTCAGTCTTTCCTTTTGCTTCCATCAAATAAAGAGACGATTCCTTGAATTCTTTAAGTTTTGTTGTAACATATTCAGCACCCTTTGCATCTGCATGCACCAAGGCTTCAGCAGCAAGCCAGCCACTAGCCGAGTCCGGATTTAACAAGTCTGATCGTAAAAACATTATTTTTAAATCTGGAATTGCTTCTGAAATATCTACTCCGTGTTTTGCAGCCTCTTTTAAGGCCCCCACCCCTACCCCTCTCCCTGAAACTGCTTTTGCAAGCGCAGGGATTGCCCGTGAAATATCTGCGCCTTGTCTTGCAGCGTACTCTAAATCATCACAAGCTTCCGCTGCAGCACTTATATCTTCAGGCATATCATGCATTCCAACTGTCCAGTCCTCTACATCTGAAACCATTTTTGTAAGTGCGGGAATTGCCCGTGAAATGTCTAATTTTGAACGAGCATTATGGGGAGTGAGATAGCCGAAAGGCCCGGCAGCAAAATCACTTAATCTAGCAGCACAATCTAAAGTATGGGCAGCACCTTTACGAGCCCTCGGATCTGGATCTGAAAGCGCTTCTATAACTGTTGAAAATGCCGTTTCCCTGGTTTTTTCGTTTCGTAAAAAACGCGCCAAACCCCAAGAAGCCTTTGACCATACAAGCTCAGATGAATCTGAAAGTGCCTTTCTAAGTGCAGGAATTACTTCTGGTACATATACTTCTAAAAGAGGAATATCGCCTAAAGCCTGAGCAACGTTGGCTCTAACCCAACCCTCCGGACTAGAAAGTGCAGTTATAAGTGGTGAAAGCGCTTTTTCTTTAGTTTTTTCATTCGTCAAAGCGTTTTGTAACGTTTCAATAGCAGCTCCTCTATCACGGCTATAACACCCTTCATCCGAGGACCCAGGATCACAACACCCGATATGCCGGGGGTATTTACCAGAAAGTATGTCAGCAAGTACAGGAATTGCCTGTGAGATATCCACCCCTTTCTCTACTGCAAACCCAAAGGAACATGCAGCATAAAATCTAAGTGTTTCATCGGGGCTAGAAAGCGCCCTCATAAGTATTGGAAATGCTTCCATTTGGCTTTTTTTGCTTATTACCATAGCCTTTTCCAAAGTAGTTGCAGCATTGGCTTGTTCCTGCCCATCTGAATTCAAAAGCACACTTTCAATTCTCTGAAGTGATTTTGACGTACCTGCTCCAGTTGATGGGGTTTGGGCCAAAGCAGCAGGACTAAAAATAAGCGAAGATGCCAAAACAGCTGCAAAGAACGGATCCTTTCTTTTCATTGGTGCAGCTGGACTAACATCTCCAGAATATCTGGTTTCCCGCCTCAATCTCCCATCTTGCATCCATTAGATAGTATTACCATCTTGTTAAAAAGCTTCTTTTTACCATAATAAAACACACTTTGGGCTGCAGTTCTGCTATATTTTCTGAAGAAGACCCGGCAGCAGGTCGCCGTGGCGAAGTGACGCCGCTTTTTTCCCGCATCCGGCCCTATCGCAATCTTTTTATTCTCTGACCAAGAGTTCTAATCATAAAGGTGCGAATCATGAAAACCACAATCAGTGTGATAAAGGCAGATATCGGCGGGTATCCGGGCCATCAGACCGTCCATCCTGATTTGATAAAGACAGCGGAGGACATGCTGGCCAAGGCCAAGAAGGAAGGCAAGCTCGTGGATTACCACGTCACCAAATGCGGCGACGACCTGAACCTTATTCTTACCCATACCAAGGGCGTGGACAGCAAGGACATACATGGCCTGGCATGGGACGTTTTCAAGGCAGGGACCGAGGTCGCGAAGAAACTCAAGCTCTACGGCGCAGGCCAGGACCTGCTGAGCGACGCTTTCTCAGGCAATGTGCGCGGCATGGGCCCGGGAGTCGCAGAGCTGGAATTCGAGGAAAGGACCAGCGAACCGGTCGTCGTCTTCATGATGGACAAGACCGACCCTGGCGCCTTCAACCTGCCAATCTACAGGATGTTCGCAGACCCGTTCTGCACCCCCGGGCTGGTGATAGACCCGAGCATGCAGGGCGGGTTCAGTTTCGAGGTCTATGACACCGTGGAGGGCAGGAAAATCACGTTCAAGACCCCAGAGGAGATGTACTCCATGCTGGCTTTCGTAGGGTCAAGGAGCCGCTATGTCATAAAGAGGGTTTATCCCGGCCCTGGCAACAAGGTCTCATCCAAAGAGGCCGTCGCCTGCATCTCCACTGAGAAATTATCCCAGATAGCCGGCCAGTATGTCGGCAAGGACGACCCTGTCGCCATCGTGCGCGGACAGAGCGGCCTTCCGGCTGTCGGCGAGATAGTCGAGCCATTCTCGTTCCCGCACCTCGTCGCTGGCTGGATGAGGGGCTCCCATCAGGGGCCTCTGATGCCGTGCAGCGTTGAACAGGCGATTCCGACAAGGTTGGATGGCCCACCCAGGGTGGTCGCATTGGGCTTCCAGCTCGCCAACGGAAGGCTTGTCGGCCCTGTCGATGTCTTCAAGGACGTCGCCTATGACCTTGCGAGGGAGAAGGCCAACGAGATAGCCGAATACATGAGGAGGCATGGTCCTTTCGAGCCGCACAGGCTGCCTGAAGAGGACCTCGAGTACACCAATCTCCCGAAGCTGCAGGAGAAGTTCAAGGCCAGGTTCTCCAAGATATGAAAAGCTCCGAGATGATCGCGATAGCGGCTATCGCCGTCGTGGTCATCCTTGTTTTCTATTTCATAACCGCCAAAGGCCCGGTCAGGAAGATAACCATAATCAACGGGACAAACAACTCAAACACCACGGGCGTCAGCAACACCACGGACAAGACCAACATCTCGGGTAGCGCCAACAACACCAACAAAATCAACCCGGTCAGCGCCAACAAAACCAATACCACAAATAGCACAGTAAGCGCTGAAGACGATGGCAAGATATCCATAACCAACCCCGGCGACTCGGGTGTGGAGATATCAGTGGAGATTGCCGACAACTCGGTCACACGCGCGAAAGGCCTGATGGGCAGGGCAAGCCTGGGCGAGTATGACGGCATGCTGTTCGTCTTCGGCTCGAGCGCCAGGCATTCATTCTGGATGTTCAACACCTCGATAGCCCTTGATGCGGTATTCATCGCTGAGAATGGCACTGTGGTGGACATCCTCCAGATGGCGCCCTGCGGCATCAACCCTGCGAACTGCACTGGGTATATGCCGAAAGCCGATGCGAAATACGTGCTCGAGGTGAACCGGGGATTCTCGGAACGGCACGGCATCGTGATAAATAAGAGTTGGCTTGTTCTCGATTCCCTCAAAACCGGAAACTGAAAACCCGAAACAGGAAACCCGAAACCACTGGCTAAGACCGTAAGTATTGATGTAAATAGAAAACGCCGGGGCAGGGGGATGGTTATGTTTGCCCCAGAGCGTTATCCTTCCCAGATGGGAAAGACTAGGAGGTTTGAACTTTCGGTTTATCTGTTGCCTTTGATTTTTAAACATTACGACATCCATCTAACTTTATGGCTCTGATTCTTATCGGCACAGGCGTTGCATTCGACCTCACGCTGGCCGGCCTGGAAGCCCTGAAATCCTGCTCAGAGGCCTACATCGAGACATACACCAACCCGGCAACAAAAGAGCAGATAACCGCCCTGGAGAGGCTTTGCGGCAGGAAGATAGCCCTTCTCGAGCGGAGCCAGGTGGAAGGGCCGCTATTGGTCGATAAGGCCAAATCTTCTGATGTATGCATACTAGCATCAGGCGACCCGCTGACCGCCACGACCCATATTACGCTCGTTATAGAGGCCAAGGAGAAGGGCATTCCTGTCGTCGTGATACACAACTCGTCCATCCATTCCGTGGCCCCTGCCCGGGCAGGCCTTCAGATGTACAGGTTCGGCAAGACCGCCAGCCTGGTGAATCCAAGGCCCAACTACAAGCCGACCTCGTCGCTTGACATAATCCGCGAGAATCTGTCCAGGAACTGCCATACCCTGGCCCTCCTGGATACTGAGCCGGAACCAATGGAGGCGAAAGCAGCCCTGGAGATGTTGGCCGAATTCGGGCGGGTTGTCGTCCTTTCGCGTATGGGTTACCCTGACGAGAAGGTCACCTATGGAAGTATAGAAGAGCTGAAAAACAAAAACTTGGGTTCTCCGCCGTGCACGGTGATTGTGCCGGCGAAGCTTCACCCTATGGAACAGGAATTCTTGGAGCTGTTGAAATGAGGTTTAGCACCTGCACTTCTTGCAGCATTTCCTGCCCTTTTTTCCTATGATCGGGGCCTTGACTGCCCTAACGACCTTGCCGACCAAATCGGTTATCATGCCTATCATATTCATCCCTCCTTGGCCTAACAGTAATTGTTAGGTGTTATTATTTATGGTTAAAAGAGTTTATAAAGCTATGTTTTCAGGAGCTTGGAACATTTTCAGGAGTTCAGAACAGGGTCGTCTGGCCGCCCAAATCCATAAAATTACCGAATCTTATGCCTACCCGTCTCACTTCCAGCGGATTCTCAGACAAGAACTCTTTCACCAGGGCCTCTTTCTCCTTTGTTATGTCCTCGCCCCATGTTTTCGGGTTTCTGAATGACATGGACTTGGTGTGCGTCTTCAAATCCTCTGTGGCGAATATGATGCCCACGGTCTTGTATGACTTCTTCATCTCCATCAGCCATTCCTTGGCGTCCTTCTCCAGCTCCAGGAGCTTGGCCAGGACCATATACGCGTCCCGGGTCTTCTCCTTCAGGGTGCCTATCCTGCTCACTTCCTCCTGCTCTTTCTCCTCACCGATGCCTTCCCCATAGAAACCCGAGCCCAAAGCGTGGAGCCATGCGCCGGATTTCTTGCCGAATGTCTCTGCCAGCATGACCGGGTCCAGCTTCCTGATATCGCGGACGGCGACCACCCTGACCTCGTTAAGGGCCGCGGCGGTCTTCGGGCCTATGCCAGGCACCTTCTCGACAGGAGAGCAGTCTATGAGCTTTCTCTCGCCCTCCTTGTCCAGCACAAGAAGGCCGTCCGGCTTGGCCCTGGCTGCCGCCATCTTCGCGCCGAGCGGTGATGGCGCCACGCCGATGCTGCATGTGAGGCCGACCGCCTTCTTTATCTCCCCCCTCAGCTCCCGCGCTTTCGCCTCCCCGCCGTCATCTTCGCAGTTCCATTCGTCTATGCTGGCCTGGACGGTCTTCGCGCAGCGTTTCCGTATTATCTCGTCTATCCTGAACGACAGCTCGGCATAATACTCCCTGTCCACCGGAAGGAATACGGAATCGGCCGGCGGCGCCCTCTTCTTGGCGAAAGCGATCGGCATTCCCGCGCGGATGCCAATCTCCCTGCCGATGTAGTTCACGGCGCTCACCACACCTGAATCCTCGGTCCTACCGCTGTACACGCACACGACGATTATCTTGCCTTTGGCCATGGGCCGCCGTATCTCCTCTGCCTGGGCGAAGAAATAGTCCATGTCTATGTGAAGGTACACGACGATATATCGCTAGCGTGCGTTTTTAATCTCTTGCCGCCGAATGCGTGCTCATGGGAGTGTACGAAGAACTGGCCGGGTTCTATGATCTGATATATGGGGACGTCCATGACGTGGACCTCTACCTGCTGGAGGCGAAGAATGCCAAGGGGCCGGTGCTGGAAGTCGGGTGCGGCACAGGCAGGATAATGCTGAGGCTGCTCGCCAAAGGCATAGATGTCACCGGCGTGGACCTGTCTGACAGCATGCTGGATATGCTCAAAAGGAATGCCGCCGCCATGGGCCTCAAACCCAACGTAGTCAAGGGCGACATGCGCGACTTCAGGCTCAACAGGCGTTTCAACCTCATAATCGTGCCCTACCGGAGCTTCCTGCACATGCTCAACGAGGCCGACCAGAAGAAGGCGCTTGCCAACTTCCTGGAGCATCTGGAGCCCGGAGGAAGGCTCATCCTGCACATCTACGAGCTGTCCGATGAGGAGATGGCCTGCACCGGCGGTTTCCATCTCACCGACTCCTACGAGGCCAAGACCCCTGAGGACAAACCCTACCAGCTGGATTGGTACCTGGATTATGACCGTCGCAGGTCGGTCGGCCACTACCGCATCATCCTCACGATGGATTCCGTGAAGCATACGTTTGAGATGGGAGTGGCCGTCGTGCCGCTGAAGGACATGAAACGGCTGCTCAGCTCCTGCGGCTACCGGAACATCACGGCATACTGCGGATTCGACTACGTGCCTCATGAGGGGCGCTGCAGGGAGGTGCTTGTCTTTGCCGAAAGATGACCTGTTCTCCCCCATCCGCTCGCTCTTCGCCCCGCGCCAGGCCGCCGGATACGTGTGCTTCCGCGATTCCCTGGAGAACTTCGAGATATCCTATCCAAGAGGCTGGAGATTCGACAGCGACATGGCGATAGTGGAGGGAAGATACACCATAACATTCCAGTCGCCGGACGGCCAGAGCCAGTTCACGGTGGCGATAGATGCCCAGCTGCCCTGGGGCTTTGATCTCGCCAGATACGAGAAACAGGAGCTGGAGAGCCCGTCCGCAGGCATCTATGCCGATGCGAAGAAGGGAAGCTTCCGCGGCATGGATGCGTACCGCAGGGAATATGCATACCAGAGCGGCGGCAGACGCTATTTCGGAGGCGGTATCATGTTCTTCAACGGCGACTGTGTGTTTTCGCTCTCCTGGAGCGGGCCCGAATCAAGAAGGGGGGAGCTCCAGCCGGTCTTCGACAGGATGCTGGAAAGCATCAGGACCAGGGAACCCAAGAGGCTCGGGAGCGCGATGAAAGAGGCCCCTAAGAAACGCGAGAGTCCGAAGGTAGGGAAATGCAACGCTCCGAAGCGCGGGGCGGGCGGGAAGTCTGGGAGGAAGCGCAGATGACGTTCATACCCGACGCGTTCCGGCAAAGGTACGGCCCGTTGGTGGACGATGAGGACGCGTTCCTGGCATGCCTTGATATTCTTCTCCCGAAATCGTTCAGGGTCAACACCATAAAATCAGACGCCGATTCGGTCAAGGCGCGCTTCGCAGGTTACGGCATCGGCATAACCCAGATGCCCTGGTACGGGGATGCCTTTGTCTCTGAGACTCCTGACATCGGCGCCACGCTGGAGCACTTCACAGGCGCGATATACATGCAGGAGCTGGTCTCCATGCTGCCGCCGCTGCTGCTGCGCGAGGAATTGAAGGACGCGCGGTTCGTGCTGGACGCCTGCGCAGCGCCAGGCTCCAAGACCACCCAACTGGCCGCATTGATGGGCAACAGGGGCGTCATAGTGGCCAACGACGCCTCCTACAGCCGCACGCGCGCGCTGAAATTCAATATCGAGAAGGCCGGCGCCATAAACGCCATAATAACTAACCAGGACCTCAGGAACTTCCCGCACATGCAATTCGACGCGATATTGGTGGATGCGCCCTGCTCGGCAGAGGGCACCATAAGGAAGAACGACAAGCTGTTCGCGGACTGGTCCGAGAAGGTGATTTCCGGCCAGTCCAGGCTCCAGAAGCAGCTGATAACCAAGGCGTTCGAGCTCCTGGCGCCGGGCGGCGTCATGATATACTCCACATGCACGTTCGCACCTGAGGAGAACGAAGCCGTCGTGGACTGGCTGCTGCAGACCTATCCTGATGCGGTGATAGAGCCGATACCTGAGATGGAAGGGCTGAAGCTGTCCCATCCGGTTGAGGAATGGAACGGCACGACGTTCAATGCCTGGGTGAGGAACACAAGAAGGATCTGGCCGCACCACAGCAACACCGGCGGGTTCTATCTGGCGAGGGTGAGGAAATGAGGGACCGGCATAAAAGGCAGGGCAATGAGCATCCGCCCCAGGAAGCCAAGGCCATGGTGCTGGGATACCTTGAAGAGCGCTTCGGCCTCTCGCCCGATGAGTTCAAGGGCTTCGGATTGTACATGGCCTCCAAAGGAAGGGTATACCTGGGCCCTGAAAGGGCCATAGGCAGCCCGAGGATAGTCTGCGTCGGGGTGACAATCGCCAGGCTCAGCGGGGCGGTGAAGCCGTCCACAAACCTCATACAGCTCTTCGGAAGGCAGATGTCCAGGAACATGGTGGCGCTGGAGAATAAAGAGGCGCTATCATATGCGAAAGGCGAGGACCTGCTACTGCCTGCGGAACGGCTCGGCCATGTGACTCCGGGATATGTGGCCCTCACCTATCTGGGCATCCCGCTCGGCTGCGGACTGCTGAAAGACGGCTCCATCAGGAACATGCTTCCCAAGGCGAAAAGGCTGGAGCTCAGATTCATCTGATAATTACTTTTTCAACTTAGCACCGTGTTTTTCTGCGTCAAGAACTTCCTTTGCCAACTTTCTTACCACTTCATGGCAGCTATGTTGAGCAAGATAGTCGAGAGTATCCATATCTCTCTCACAAAGGGGCCTTCTTAATGCATTAATCGCGTTGATTAGTACGTCTTCGCTTTCGCTGTACTGGAGGTTCTCATTCCTATTTTCTTCTTCACTACACTCCGGATCTGTGTCTTCGTGAAGAGCGCGGTGGAGCCTTAGTACATGTGCAGCTCCGCCTTGTGACCATTTGGGATTTTGCCCTGCAGACACGACCTCTATAGTAATAGACTCTGCCCATCTTCCCAAAAAGGTAAACGATTTTTGACCGGGTTTAAGAAGTACGGTATGGTCTAGGCATTCTGGCTGGTCGCTATATATCCGCAGGACCACCCCTGCTTTTTTTTCAATCAGGCCGCGCTCGGCGAATTTTTTTGATGGGTCCGTAGGGGTTTGAGCAGGCTTAGTCGCTTGCTCCATGTTCTTTTTAGACATGAAAAGGTTTGGTATAGAATGTTTTAAAAATAGTCCTTTTTATCCATTTTATAACACTAAATTAGAAATTCTTATATATCCCCTATCCGAGGTGAAGTCATGGAAGACTGCATTTTCTGCAAGATAGCCGGGGGAAAGATACCGAGCGCCAAGGTCTATGAGGACGAGAAGTTCTTCGCCTTCCTTGACATCAACCCGGTGGCACCCGGACATACGTTGCTCATACCGAAAAAGCACGTGGACAACCTCTTCGACATCGAGGAGCCGTTGTACAGCGAGATGTTCCAGACTGCCAAGAAGCTGTCCAAGCCGCTGACAAAGGCTATGGGCGCGAAGCGCGTCGGCGTGATAGTGGAGGGTTTCCTTGTCCACCACGCTCATGTGCACCTGGTCCCCATGAAAAGCGGCGGCGACCTCAACCCTGGAAATGCGAGGAGGGCAGATCCTGCCGAGCTGGCGATTAACGCCGAGAAAATCAGGAAGCAGAT
>Ga0315275_10002077_pt1 | contig 17896 bp, 12 predicted proteins | sample YL17G03_0_MG_FD_205557 | JGI IMG/M metagenome (GOLD analysis project Ga0315275, IMG submission 205557) | Sediment microbial communities from Yellowstone Lake, YNP, Wyoming, USA - YL17G03_0 | ecosystem: Environmental > Aquatic > Freshwater > Lake > Sediment | place: USA: Wyoming | collected...
CCGCGAAGTTCTCGCCGGCCTTGCGGGCAAAAACTCGATAGACCTCACGCTTTTCCTGGGCGGCGGCTTTTACGACCATTTCATACCGGCAGCCGTTTATTCGATAATATCCCGCAGCGAATTCTACACCGCCTACACGCCCTATCAGCCCGAGGTCTCGCAGGGGACATTACAGGCGATATACGAATATCAATCGACGATTTGCCGGCTGACGGATATGGAAGTCGCAAACGCCTCAATCTACGACGGCGGCACCGCTATGTACGAGGCGATGATGATGGCCCTTCGCATCACGGGCAGAAACAAAGTAATCATAGATACAAGCGTCAATCCGATTTACCGCGTTATGATTGAATCATACACGCGGAACCTCAAAATAGAGCTTGTCCAGACGCACTGTGCGACGGGCCTAGTCGATAGAGAACAGATATTGGCCAAACTGGATAATGATACCGCCGCTGTGATTTTGCAGAATCCCAACTTCTTCGGCTGCGTCGATGACTTCAGCGATATAGCGGAGGCCGCACACAAAAAAGGCGCGCTTTTAGTCGTGTCCTGCTATCCCATATCGCTCGGAATACTGAAAACCCCCAGCTCGATGGGCGCAGATATCGTAACAGGCGAAGGCCAGAGTTTGGGTATGCCAATGTCTTTCGGCGGACCGTATCTCGGCTTTATGGCGACGCGAATGGAGCACGTCCGCAAAATGCCCGGCCGCATCATTGGCCGAACCAAAGACCGCAATGGTACTGATTGCTTTGTTATGACACTTCAGGCAAGAGAACAGCACATACGCAGAGAAAAGGCCACGTCAAATATATGCTCCAACGAAGCCCTGTGCGCAATGACCGCCCTGGTGTACCTGTCATTATTAGGTAAAGAGGGTTTGCGCGAAACCGCGCAGCTTTGCGCCGACAAGGCCAGTTACGCTTATAGCCGGCTGACTGCCATACCAGGCGTAAAATCCCATTTCAAGGCCAAGTGGTTCTTCAACGAATTTGTGCTCGACCTCCCCAAGGATGCCGCGGATGTGATAGGCAAACTTATAGAAAAGGGTTTCGCCGCCGGCTTCCCATTGAGCAGGTATTATCCCGATATGAAAAACTGCATCCTCGTTTGCGTAACCGAAAAGCGAACCAAACAGCAGATAGGTATGTTCGCAGAAGCACTGGAGAGCGTTCTATAACCACAGATTACACAGATTTCACTGAGTGGAAGATAAAAAATGAAGCTGATATTCGATAAAAGCGTGCCAAATAGACGAGGCGTTACAACAACACGAAGCGATGTTGCCACGACGGTAAATATAAAAAAGGAATTTCTGCGTGATAAACCCGCCGGCCTCGCCGAGCTTAGTGAACTCGATGTGGTGAGACACTTCACGGAACTTTCACGCCGCAATTTCGGCGTTGATACCAATTTTTATCCCCTCGGCTCCTGCACAATGAAATACAACCCCAAAGTCACTGAGCGAATCGCTGCGTATCCTGGCTTCGCGCATTTGCACCCGCTTTTGCCTCAGTTGCGCGGGGGCGGTATGCTGACTCAGGGGGCGCTCGCCGTCCTTTATGAAATGGATATGCTCCTGCGTGAAATCACCGCAATGGCGGGCTTCACGATGCAGCCGATGGCTGGCGCACACGGTGAACTCACCGGCATAATGATTATGGCCGCCTATCATCACAGCAAAGGCAATAAAAAAACCACTGTCCTCATCCCCGACAGCGCTCACGGCACAAACCCCGCAAGCGCGGCAATCGCCGGGTACAAAGTCGTCTCCGCCCCCAGCACCGACAAAGGCGTGATGGATGTCGATGCCCTTAAAAAACTCCTCAACGATGAAGTCGCGGGCCTGATGCTCACCTGCCCAAATACGCTTGGGTTATTCGACCCGAATATAAAGCAGATTTGCGATTTGATTCACAGCGTCGATGGTCTCGCCTATTATGACGGTGCGAACCTCAACGCCATTGTCGGCAAAGCACGCCCCGGCGACTTCGGCTTCGACATCGTCCACATCAATCTCCACAAAACATTCGCCACCCCTCACGGCGGCGGCGGCCCCGGCGCTGGCCCCGTCGGCGTTACACAGAAACTCGTCGATTACCTCCCCGTCTCAATCGTTACCAAACGAGACGACGGCACTTACGCCCTCGAATACAACCGCCCCAAATCCATCGGCTACATCGCCCCTTTCTACGGCAACTTCGCCGTAATTCTCAAGGCGTATGTTTATATCCTTATGTTAGGCAAAGCCGGCCTCATCCGCGTCGCCGAAAACGCCGTCCTCAACGCCAATTACGTCAGGATTAAATTGCAGAAGCATTTTGAACAGGCGGTAAAAGCAATTTGTATGCACGAATGTGTCCTGACCCCATCAAAGGGAATGTTGGATTCAGGCGTTCACGCATTGGATGTCGCCAAGGCGTTGATTGACCGCGGCTTTCATCCGCCCACCGTCTATTTCCCCGCGACCGTCCACGATGCGATTATGATTGAGCCGACGGAAACCGAGAGCAAGGAAACGCTCGACTCCTTTATCGATGCGATGATTGATATCGCCGAGGTTGCCAAAAGTGACCCCGAAAAAATCAAGGCCTCGCCTTCAACTACTCCCGTCTGCAGACCAGACGACACCGCCGCCGCCAAAAACCTCGACTTGGCGTGCTTGTAAGAAATGTCGCGAAGGCATAGAAGCAGCAAACCGCTGAAACTCTATTTCAGCTCGACCGACCAGTAGGCGCTGTCTAAGAATTGCTTCCAACTACTGTAACGCTGATGGCCAAGGTGGAGATGAATAAGCGGGTTGTGCTTGGGTTTGGCGGGCTTTTGAATCAGAGTCAATCCCGCCTGTTGAGGCGTTCTGCCGCCCTTCTTCACGTTGCAATTGGTGCAGGCACAGACGATATTCATCCAGGTGGCCTTGCCGCCCGCGCTTCTTGGAACCACGTGGTCAAGAGATAATTCGCTGGTGGGCTGTTTTTTCCCGCAATACTGGCAGCGGTTTTTATCGCGGGCAAAGATGTTCCTGCGGTTGAATTTTACCTCGTTTCTGGGCAGGCGGTCATAAAACAAGAGGCGAATTATCCTCGGCACGGCGACATAGAAATTGACCGTAGAGACCCAGTCGCAGCTTTCCGGCTCGAAGTTGCGTTTTAACTCGCTGACCTCGCACCAGCTTTGAAAATCATAATTGGCGTATGTGCCTTCCTCACAGGAGACGACCTCAGCCAGTTGACGACAAAGCATGGAGAACGCCCGCCTCGCGCCGATAATGCGAATGGCCATATAGTGCTTGTTAAGAACAAGCACGTTACAATCCAGACCGGATTCAAGCCCTGTGGACAGCATAAACGGAAAACACCTTAGTGCATTGTCTTTCCATTCACCACCTCACTATTGAAATAGCAGATATTATGGGAAGTTGCAAGAAAAAACCGGCGTCAATATGGCGTGAAATTAGTCGCAGGCGGAAGGCCTTTTTTGTCCCTCGCCCTTCGCAGCCCGGCGCAGAAGGGTTGTCAGGATTTCGTCGGCTGCTCGCTCTTTTTTGTCTTCGCGCCGCCAGCCGAAAGAGGAACTACGTTCTCTGCTCTTGGGCCTTTTTCGCCCTGCACGATATCGAAGCTGACCGGGTCGCCCTCCTCAAGCGTCTTGTAACCCTCGCTGCTTATGCTTGAGTAGTGCACGAAAACATCTTTGCCGTCCGAGGCCGCGATGAAGCCGTAACCCTTCCTTGTGTTAAACCACTTGACCGTTCCCTCTGACATATACCGCCCCACTTCAACAACATATCGTAGCACGGACTTCCAGTCCGTGAAGAAAGCACGGCCAAGATGGCCGTGTCACATCTCGTTTTATTTTGTCCCCGCCGATTCGCGGGTGCCGGAAATCATGCGGTCCTTCATCAGTCGGCCCATCTTGAACTTCACCGTCCTCTTCGCGGGAACATTCACTCGCTGCAGCGTCTTTGGATTCTGCGCGACACGCGATGCGCGGTTCCTGGTCTCGAATACCCCGAAGTCGCGAAACTCAAGCCGGTTGCCCTTCATCAGTTCCGCGGTCATCGTGTCGAGGAACGTCTGGATGATGCGCTTGACTGTCACCCGCTTTGCCTGTGTGTCTTTTGCGATACGATCGATAAGTTCTTTTTTTGTAACTGTTGTCATACGTTACCTCGCTTCAACGAACAGTAAGTGGCAAATATAAACTATCCCTTTTCGCGGGACAACCGTTGTCCGACCCAAACCCGCCTTTTGCCCATTCGGGTCCCATTGCCTGCCTCTGCAAATCCTGTCTAACCGTTGCCGCGGCAAATAAATCAAGTAGCCGCAAGTAACTATACTATAACGACTTCTACGCAACAAGAATTTTTATCGAAAAAATTTTTCTCTGCTCAAAATCACTTGACTGTTCCGCAGATAAATTATAGATTGTGGTTTCTGTGGGCACTCTCGGAAAAAAACCTGTGATCGGCATCCTGGGCGGAATGTATTCCGGCAAGAGTACTGTTGCGGCTGAGTTGGCAAAGCTCGGGTGCGCCGTCATCGATGGCGACTCCATATCTCATCAGCTCCTCGAAGAAAAGGACGTTCTTAAAAAAATCGTCCGCGTATTCGGCAAAGAGATTCTCGACGGCAAAGGCAAAATCAGCCGATCTGCCCTGGCAAACAGGGTCTTCGGCGACCCCGCAAAACTGGAGACCCTTACCGGCATACTGCACCCCCTCATTATGGCTCGCGTCGAACAGTTGATAGCTCAATGTGGTCCCCAACCGGCAGTCAGGGCTATCGTTCTGGATATACCCCTTTTGGTTGAAATTGGCTGGGAAAAACGCTGCGACCACATCATTTTTGTCGATTGCGTGCCCCCATTACGCCTTGAAAGGGCAAAAAAAACCGGTGTTTTTGAGGCCGACCATCTAAAAATTCGCGAAAATCTTCAGATTTCTCTGGACAAAAAGAAACGTATCGCCGATAATATCGTCGATAACAATTCCGACTTATCGGGCTTGTCCAAACAAATCGCTTGTATTTTCTCAACCATTGTGGATAAAGGGTAAGTGCGGTTCAGTGCAATGTTTGGATAAGCGTACCCGGTTTGGGGATACTGACATAACGCCTTAAAACCAATTCAGCCACGCTCAGCGCAGTAAAAATTTCGCGCTGGGGTCTGGAAAATCAGCTTGATATTGGCATCGGGGACAAAAACCGGCTGCTGGGCATCTGCGGAATACCGAGCATAACCCTCCAGGCAAATGAACGCCGATGGGCAGATGACGGAGAGATTAGAGCGGTTTTGCTTCGGCTTAAAGAACCCGCGCGGTTAAAGCGGGCGGGATAACATTACTTGTAACTTGGTTGTTGGCAGATATAGGAGCGAATATGATTAAAGGTGGCGGAAAGGGCAGAAGAAAAAAACGGGGTCAGGACGAGGCAGAAATCATCGAGCAGCCCAAACAGTCCGAGCAGCCCGAACAGGCGCAAGCCGAAACTCAGCCCGTGGTCAATAACGAACAGCAGGCCGGTGTCCAGGTCGTCGACGAGGCCAACGGGACGCAAAAGACCGAAGCGGAATCCACTCACGAAAAATACGAACGGGTAAAAAAGGGGCAATTGTACCTTACTGACCTTCAGAAGCTTAGCGTCTCCGAGCTTCACGAAATGGCCAAGAAGGACGGCATCACTGACTACACCGCCCTCAAAAAACAGGAGCTTATTTTCAGAATCCTCAAGGAACGCATCCGCCAGAACGGCCTGATGTATGGCGAGGGCGTCCTCGAAGTCCTGCCCGACGGCTACGGCTTCCTGCGTAACCCCGACTATAATTACCTCTCAAGCCCCGACGATATTTACGTCTCTCCTTCTCAGATTAGACGCTTCGGCCTGCGAACGGGCAACACCGTCTCGGGCCAGATTCGCCCGCCAAAAGATTCCGAAAAATACTTCGCTCTTCTCCGCGTCGAGGCCATCAACTTCGAAGACCCCGACCGCCTCGCCGAAAAAACCGTCTTCAGCGACCTCACGCCCCTGCATCCGATGGAACGAATAATAATGGAGACAACCTCGGAAGAGCTGAATATGCGGATAATCGACCTGGTGACCCCCGTCGGCAAAGGCCAGCGAGGACTCATCGTCGCGCCGCCCAGGACAGGCAAAACCGTCCTGCTCCAGAAAATGGCAAATGCCATATCAACCAATAACCCGCAAATCAAACTGATTGTACTTCTGATTGACGAACGACCAGAGGAAGTTACCGAAATGGAACGCAAAACCGCTCCCGACGTCGAGGTAATAAGCTCGACCTTCGATGAGCCGGCCTCCAGGCATTGCCAGGTCGCAGAAGTCGTCATCGAAAAAGCAAAACGAATGGTCGAATATGGCCACGACGTGGTCATTCTTTTAGATTCGATTACGCGATTAGCGAGGGCATACAACTCCGAAATGCCCCACTCAGGCAAAATCCTCACCGGCGGCGTTGACGCCAGCGCAATGCAGATGCCCAAAAAATTCTTCGGTGCCGCTCGAAAAGTCGAAGAAGGCGGCTCACTGACCATTTTCGCCACCGCCCTCATCGACACCGGCTCCAAGATGGACGAAGTCATATTCGAGGAATTCAAGGCCACGGGCAATATGGAACTGCACCTCGACAGGAAACTTGTTGACCGTCGCGTCTATCCCGCAATCGACATCAGCAGAAGCGGAACCAGAAGAGAAGAGCTCCTGCTCGCTCCAAAAGAGCTTGCGCTTACCTATCGGCTGCGAAGAGTGCTCAGCGAAATGAACCACGTCGAAGCCATAGAACTGCTCAAGAGCCGGCTGACCAAGTGCAGAACCAACGCCGAATTCCTTATGACGATGAACCTCGACTAAGTAGTAGTTGATTATTGATGGTTGATAATTGATAATTAAAAAGTGTTACCCTTACGCCGAAGTCGGCGATGAAGCCGGGGCGGGGGAATTATCAATAATCAATTATCGATAATTAATTTATGGCCGAAGAACTCTCAAAGGTTTATGACCCCAAAATAACCGAACAGCAGGCAGACCAAATCTGGGCCGCGGGCAATTACTTTCACGCCGAGCCGGATGGAGCAAAACGGAAACCCTATACCATCGTCATACCCCCGCCCAATGTTACCGCCGCGCTGCACTTAGGCCACGCCCTCAATAACACCCTTCAGGATATCCTCATCCGCTATCACAGGATGCTCGGCCTCAATACCCTCTGGATGCCCGGCACAGACCACGCCGGCATCGCTACCCAAACCGTCGTTGAAAAAAGAATCCTCGCCGAAGAAGGCAAAAAACGCACCGATTTCAAACGCGACGAATTTGTCGCCCGCGTTCAGGCCTGGAAAGACGAATACGAAATTCGAATCATCGAACAGCTAAAGGCGATGGGCTGCTCCTGCGACTGGCAGCGAACACGGTTCACAATGGACGAAACCTGCGCCAAAGCAGTCAGGGCCACGTTTTTCAATCTCTTCAAAGATGGCTTAATATATAGAGGCAAACGCCTTGTCAACTGGGATCCCGCCACGCAGACCGTGCTTGCAGATGATGAAGTCGAGCACGAAACAATTCAGGGAAATTTCTGGTATCTGCGTTACCCATTGGCCGAGCCGATTCAGATTGACGGCAAAAAAATCGAATATATCACCGTCGCAACCACCCGCCCCGAAACTATGCTGGGCGATACCGCTATTGCAATGAATCCCAATGACCCAAGGGCGAAATTCCTCGTAGGTAAATCAGTCCGCCTGCCAATCGTAGGCAGAATCATCCCCATTATCGCCGATGAGCACGTCGTTTTGCCCAATCCCAACAGCGAAGACGAAAAAGCCAAATTCTCAACCGGCTTCCTGAAAGTTACCCCCGCCCACGACCCCGATGACTGGGCGATTGGGCAGCGACACAAGCTCGAAGTCATAAACGTGATGGCACCCGATGGCTCAATAAGCGATAAATTCGGCTGGACCGACTGGGAGCAGATTAAAAATCCCGATGCCGAAAACCTCATCGGCTTGGACCGCTTTGAGGCACGCGAGGCAATCGTCGAATGGTTCAGGCAGGAAAACCTTCTCGAAGAAATCAGGCCCTACGCCCACGAAGTAGGCCACAGCTACCGAAGCCACGTCCCCATCGAACCGTATCTCTCAGACCAGTGGTATATCGCGGTTAAGAAGCCGATTCAAGGTGGCACGGGCTTCCAGCCCGTGAATGAAAACACGCAAGGTAACACGTCTTCCCAGCCCTTGGATGATCAGGTCAATAAACGAAACGGCGCATACCTGCCTCACTGGACTCAGGCCGAGGCGATATATGCCGTAACATTCCGCCTCGCTGATTCGCTGCCTGCCAATGTGCTTGAGCAATGGCGTATAGAACGAGACAAGATTGATCAGAATGCCGCGTCGCAAGGGCGTGAACCCACTTCATACGAACAGCAAGAACTTGATCGTCTCAACAGCGAAAAAGTTGAATCATATCTCGATGCAGGACACGGACAGTGTTACCTTCGGGAGTCGAATATAGCCGAACTTGTCGCAAACGCCCTCAAGCATTTTGATAGTCAACGTTATGACCTGATTGCTTGGGCTGTTATGCCGAATCATGTTCACGCAGTGGTTAAGCCCCGTGAGGGATTCGATTTGCCCGGCATCTTGCATTCTTGGAAATCTTATACGGCAAACAAGGCCAATGAGTTGTTGGAACGCACAGGGGCCTTTTGGCAAACTGAGTCTTACGACCACCTGATTCGCGACGAAAATGATTTTCGCAATCAGGTAAATTATATTCTCTCAAATCCTGCCAAAGCCGGGCTTAAGAACTGGCCTTGGGTGGATATGAATACAAGTGACGTCTGGAAGAGGTGGATAGGTGGCACGGGCTTCCAGCCCGTGGATACTAATATCGAGCAGGAAAACACGGCCAAGATGGCCGTGCTACAAGGCCTCATCGAAGGCACCGATGTGCCTATCAACTCATTGGCGGGTCTTGCGTTAAAGCCGCTTTTGGATGGCCGACTGAAATTCATCCCGGAACGTTACGCCAAAACATATCAGGCCTGGCTCGAAAACCTCCGCGACTGGCCCATCTCCAGACAACTATGGTGGGGACATCAAATACCGATATGGAGTAAAAACGTTATATTGGACAAGACCAACTGGAGCCAATATGCCTGGGCGGGAAGGGACAACGAGGGGATAGGTTTCCGTCAAAGGTTCGTTGAGAAAGGCACAGGTCGTGTTGTAGATACAGTTGGCCCCGATGAATCCATGTTCGGCAAAGAGTGGATTGTATATATCACAACTGCAAGGGAGGATGCCTCTTGGCAAAAGTACAATCTTGAACGAAACGGTTGGCGGCGGGATGAGGATGTTCTCGATACCTGGTTCTCTTCGGCTCTTTGGCCTTTCAGCACGCTTGGCTGGCCGGATGAATCGCCGGCATTGAAAACCTTCTACCCCGGCGACGTCCTCTGCACCGCCCGCGAAATCATCACGCTCTGGGTCTCGCGTATGGTGATGATGGGCCAGTATTGTTGTGGAGATATACCGTTCAAAGACGTGTATATCCACGCGATGATACAGGATGGCGAAGGCCGAAAAATGAGTAAAAGCTTAGGCAACGGTATCGACCCCCTCGTCGCAATCAACAGCCACGGCGCAGATGCGATGCGGTTCACCCTTGCCAGTATGACCACCGACACACAGGATATCCGAATGCCCGTCGCGCAAATGACGCTGCCCGATGGCAGGGTCGAAAACACCTCGCCCAAATTGGACGTTGGTCGAAATTTCTGCAACAAGCTCTGGAACGCCTCGCGTTTTGCGATGATGAACCTCGAAGGAACCGACCAGGCCCTCTTCGATAAAAATAAATTAGCGATTACCGACAAATGGATTCTCTCTCGCCTCGCCCGGACAATCGCCGAAGTTACCGCAGGCCTCGACGCCTTCAAATACAACGAACCCTTAAATGCGATTTACAAATTCTTCTGGAACGATTTCTGCGACTGGTATCTCGAATGGGCAAAGCCGCGAATGTCCGCCTCGCCTACGGCGAGAGCCGAGGCGGGCGAGACCTCGCCTTTAGGCGGGTTTGATTCTGCTCAAAAGCCGATTGCCCAGAACGTCCTCGCCTTCGTCCTCGACCAGACGCTTCGGCTGTTGCATCCTTTTGTGCCGTTTATCACCGAGGGCATCTTCCAGAAACTAAACGAACTCGCGCCAACGCGAGGCCTTAAAGGAATCGCGGAATTGAACGCCGCTAAAGCATTAGTCATAGCCGACTGGCCAAAACGAATTGACGCCCTGATAAATGAGCAGATTGAACGGCAAATCGACAATATCCAGACCGTTGTCCGCTCCGTCCGCGACATACGAAGCAAATGCAACATTCCGCCCTCCTCGAAACTCGTTGTCTCCGTCAATGCGCCGCAGGAACTATCAGGAATCCTGAACGCCGACGCCGGCCTTCTCTGCCAGCTCGCGAACCTCAAAGAGTTTAATGTCTCGCATACGACGGAGAAACCCAAAAACGCCGCCGCCGCGATAGCCGGGCAAATGCAGATTTACGTCCACGACGCGATAGATGTTGTTGCCGAGCGCAAACGGCTGACCAAACAGAAAGAACAAATCGAAGGCGCGAAAAAAGGCGTCGAAACAAAACTTGCCAACGAAAATTTCATAAGCAGGGCAAAACCGGAAGTCGTCGCCCAGGCCAAAGAAAAACTGGCTGAATACACCGAACAGTTAAAGGCCGTCGAAAAACACCTGGCGGAACTGGATGATTGAAATGGAGGGCAGGCGGGATGGAAATTGAAGTCGAACTTTCAAAAATAATAATAAACGAGTCATCCGACCAGCAGATTATCGTCCTTAAGGAACGCTATGGCCAGCGAAGCTTCCCCATCGTCATCGGCATCGTCGAGATATTCGCCATCGACCGCCGGCTAAAAGGCATCCAGCCCCCGCGGCCGATGACTCACGACCTGCTCGACAGCATCATCAGCTCCCTCGGCGCACGCGTCGAAAGAATAATCATCAATGACATCCGCAACCACACCTTCTACGCCAGGATAGTCATCAGCTTGAACGGCAAAAGCGTCGAAGTGGACTCCCGACCCTCTGATGCAATCGCCCTCGGCGCCGCCTCCGGTGCGCCTATTTTTGTGGCTGAGCAGGTTTTTGACAAGATTTCGGGCTGAATAAACTCGATATAATCAGCAGCCCCACCGCCGCGCACAGCATCGAATCCGCCACGTTAAACGCGGGCCAGTGCCTCCCGGGCCAATACGCAACGTCGATAAAATCCCGCACCAATCCCCCGTTGAACGCCCGGTCGTAAAGATTACCCGATACCCCCGCCGCGAATAACGCCAGCGCAACGACAACGGTTTTGCGCTCTCCCCGCGCGAATATAAATATCGCCAAAATAACCACCAGCGCAACCATCGATATCGACACAAGCATCACCCGATGCCCCTCCGCTATCCCGAACGCCGCCCCCGTATTCACCGCTAATTGCAGCCGCAAAAAACCCTCGATAATCGAGATACCCTGTCCCTGCACTTTTTCAAGCCAGGCGAATATCACGCTTTTCGTCCACAAATCAAACGCCAGACCGCCTATAAAAATCGGCCAGAAAATCAAATGACGGATTCCAGAAGACGGGTAATTGGTAATTATGCTCTGAGATTTATCCTCTGCCATTTGTCCTCTGCCTGCCCTGCGTAGCCCGAAGGGCGAAGCGGGGTCATCAGTCCTCTGGTTATTACTTCGAGTATTTCTCTATCAGTTTGATAAGCCGGTCGCGCCTCGGCTGGTCGGGTTTGATGCTCAATGACTGTCGCCACAATTCCACCGCCTGCGCCTTCAGACCCACGTCTTCTTCCGCGAGCGCCCTGGTCATATACGCCACGCCAAGCCCCCGGTACGCCTCCCAGTCCTGATTGTTTATCTTAATGGCCTGCCTGTAATTATCGACGGCCTGATTTATGTCGTCTAACTGCAGAAAACAATAACCCAGATACTGATACGCGGAATTGTTCTCCGGCTGCAACTGAGTCACCGTCGTAAACAATTCCCTCGCCGGCTCAACGCGCTTCGTCCGCAGATACGCCACCGCAAGCGACATCATCACCCCGGTGTCATTGCTGTCCATCTCCAGCGCACGCTTGTATGACCGCACTGCCTGCTCATAATCCTTCTGCGAGTCGTATATGTTGCCTAAAAGCTGGTGAAGTTCGCCGATATTCGAATCAATCCGCTCCGCCCTTTTCCCATAAGCAATCGCCTGGTTGTAATCATTTATCTCGTAAAGACACTTCGCGGTATTCAGGTTCGCCTCAAAATGGTTGGGCTTTAGCTCGCACGCCCTGCGATACGCCTTGACCGCCAGCGTAAACTCCTTCATCGTCTGATATACGCGCCCCAAACTGAAATAATCCCTGAACGACCACGGGTTAAGCCGGGTCGCCGAGTCGTATGACGCCGCGCTCTTTTGATAATCCTGCTTCTGCTCGTAAATCTCCCCCAGCAGCGAGTGTGCCAGCGAGAACCGCTTGTCGGCCTTTGTCGCCTGGTTGAGTTTCGCGATGGCCTTGTCGTTCTCGTTAAACTCCTTCAACGACACCGCGTCAACGTATAGCTCCACCGCCTGCCGCCGGCCTGCGCAACCACCGGCCAACTGCAACGCGATACACGCTATCGTTACCAGAACCAATAATCGAACGCCCCTGCTTTCGGACATCCAGGTTTCCCCATCTAAAATTGAACTCAAAAACACAAACCTTACTTATTAAAATATATCGTCATAACACGCTGTCAACCCTCAAATTATATCGCGATAACCAAATCTGTCAAAACCTTTCGCCCTCCCGCCCATACCCCCCCAAACCCCATCGGTAAATTCATTTCACCCACGCCCAATCTTCGATGTTGATTATTGCCCGCAAATGCTTTAATATCTCTCGTTTACCCGTTGGGTAGCGAAAATCTTTATCTCGTCTCGGCGTAGGCGTTGCTGGGACCACAGAAAGAATAGGAACGCCGAGCCGTAGCCGGAAAGGAACGCGAATATGGAAAATATGTGGATAGTAGCACAGGCAACCGAAACGCAGGGCCAGTCGGAAATACCGGCGGAACCGGTGGGGCAAAACCAGACCACAACCGGGACTATTGCCCCTGCCGACCCAAACACATCACGACCAGCCGGCCCCATGAGCTCCCAGTCATCGTATATGCAGTTGCTTTTCATCGGCGGTATTTTCGTGGTTATGTACTTTATCCTCTTCCGCGAACCCCGAAAACGCCAGAGACAGCAGCAGCAGATGATTCAGTCCATCAAAAAGAACGATAAAGTCAGGACCGTCGGCGGAATAATCGGAATCGTCGTCGATGTCAAAGACGACGAGATTGTGCTCAAGGTCGATGAGTCGAACAATACCAAAATCAGGGTCATGGCTTCTGCCATCGGAAAGAACCTCTCGAACGAAGAAAAATAAAGGCCGGATATAACAAGGATTTGATATGGATAAGAATCTGTCGTGGAAAATTATATTGATTGTTGCTTTGGTCATCTTGGCGGCCTGGACGTTGTATCCGCCGAACAAAACCCTCAAACCGGGCATTGACCTCGGCGGCGGAACAAGTTTGATTTACGAAATCGACGCCAAGGGCCTCAGCTCCGAAGAAAAAAGGGGCCTCTCCGAAAGAGTCATTACCGTCCTGCGACGCCGTATCGACCCCGCCAACATACAAAACCTCGTCTGGAGACCGCAGGGCCACACCAGATTTGAAATACAGATGCCCCTCGCCAGCGCCGAAGCCAGGGATAAAAGAACACAATACGAGACGGCCCTGAGCAACCTCTTGGCGGAAAATGTCACCCAGGCCGCCATAATACGCGCTGTCGCCAAGCCCGCCGAACAGCGAGCAAAGGACTTCCAAAGATTCGCTCGTGATTCCAACGAAAGAGCACGCATCCTCGACGACTTCGCAAAGATTTATGATGAGCGAAATACGCTGCAGCAGCAAAGAGACGACTATAAAGCCCAGCTGGCCACGCCGGAAAATTTGATAAAGCTGGCGGGCCTTAATCTCGACGAGATAGAAAGCAAGGCCGCGGAATGGGCAAAACTCGAAGGCGACAAACGCAAACAGGCCATCCTCGCCTATCTCGGCTCCGAAGGCAACCTTGACCTGCTCACAAGGTACACCGATATACGCAAAAAATGGGCTGAAGCCGCTGACCGCCTCACCGAATCCGACAAGGGCGCAAATGCCCGCTATACCCAGGCGACACAGGACCTCCACAAGCTGAACTTGTCTAATGAGCAGGTAACCGCCGCGCTCGAGGCCGGAACGCCGGGCTCCTCCAGGACCAATAAGGCCATTGAGACGCTCAAAATAGAATTCCCCGAGCTGGCGGACAAAATCGGCAAAGTCGCCGCCGCCTACAACGCCTATTTCCCCTTCAGAGGCCGACTCGACGACCCCAGCGACCTCCAGCGAATGCTCAAAGGCGCAGGCATTCTCGAATTCAGAATACTCCCGACGGAAGGGCACCCTGAAGTCGATTCGACACAGATGAAGGCCTATGTCGATACGCTCAAAACAAAAGGACCAAAGTATCCCCTTGATGACCAGTATGTCTGGCTCGAAATCGAAAAGCCCGCTGAGTGGCATTCCGGCCGACCGGACATCACCGCCCAGTTCGGAAACAAAATATATGTCCTCGCCAGCAACAGAAAAATTAAAGACGAGGTTATGCTCCACACAGGCCTGAAGGACTGGAAACTCAACAGGTCTTCCCCCGGCCAGGACTCGCAGGGCAGACGCTCCATTGATTTCGAGCTTGATGAACGAGGCGGAGCGCTCTTCCTGAACGTAACGGGCAAAAATATCGGTAGACCGCTCTGTATCGTCCTCGATAACCTCGCGATTTCCGCCCCGAATATACAGTCCAGAATTTATACCCGCGGGCAGATTACAAGCGGCTCTACCGGTTTTAAACAAACCGAAGTCGAAGATATGGTCAGCAAACTCAACGCCGGCTCACTCCCCGCCCGACTCATCGAACAGCCCATTTCCGTCAAAACCATCGGCCCGGCCATCGGCGCGGACAACTGCGCCAAAGGTATTAAATCAGGTCTCATAGGAATGGCGGGCGTCGTTTTGTGTATGCTCGTTTACTATGCGCTTGCCGGCTCCATCGCCGATATGGCCCTGCTTATGAACCTCCTGTTCACCCTCGCCATTATGGCGGGCCTCCGGGCAACCTTCACCCTCCCCGGCATCGCGGGCGTCATCCTCACCATCGGTATGTCCGTCGATGCAAACGTCCTTATATTTGAAAGAATTCGCGAGGAACAGCAAAAAGGGGCGTCGCTGGCCATCGCAATCAAAAACGGCTACAGCAAGGCCTTCAGCGCAATCTTCGACTCGAACCTCACGACTATCATCACCGCCGCAATCCTCTACTGGGTCGCCTCAGAGGAAATTAAGGGTTTCGCCATCACCCTGATTCTTGGCCTCGCCTCGAGTATGTTCACCGCACTGGTTGTAACACGCGTAACCTTCGACTGGCTCCAGAAAAACAAAATCATCAAGGACCACCTCGTGATGATGCACCTTATACGAAGACCGAAAATCGACTGGATGAAATACCGTCCCATCTTCTTCACCTTCTCCGCCATATTGACAATCGGCGGCATGACGCTTTTCTTCGTCAGGGACGACACCAAAAACAGCAAATACGACATCGAATTTACAGGCGGAACCAGCGCCCAGGTCAACCTCAGAAATGGTGTTAACCTCGACAGGCAGCAGGTCGAAGACAGAATCCACAAAAAAGGCGAAGAGCTTAATAACGGCGCTATCGCCTCCGCCTCCGTTTACAGCGTCGGAAAAACAGGCAGGCAATACGAAATTACCACAACCGAGACGAACAAAACAAGGGCAATCATCGCCTTCTCAGCAGGCCAGTGGACCGCTGAAACAGTCGCCGCGGCCATAAGAAAAGCCGAAACCGCACAGCAGGCCGAACTGCCCAATCTCGTCGTCACCTCCGAAAAGGCCGGCCAGTCATTCGCCGTCAGGACAAGCCAGTTGAATAAAAACACGGTCGCCGACGTTCTTGCCTCGGCCTTCCCAGACGCCAATATATCCGACCCACAGGTTGACCAGGTCGTTACCGACGTCGTCCTCGCCGCCTTTGAAGGCCAACTCGAAGTCCGCGAAAATCTCCAGCCCAAAATCGCCTCAGACGAAAAAGTAACCGAATCGATGATTGAATATTCTCCCGAACTCGTCGATTTCATCGGCGGCGCCGCAATCAGGTGCGAGCTTCAAACTGCCGTCTCCGCCTCGGAAATCAGGCAGAGATTCGAAGACCTCAAATTCAGGCCCGATATGAGGGGCGCAACCTGGTATTCCTACCGAATACTCGACTCGAACCTTAAAACAATGGACCCAAACCTGTCGGTTAAATCGTTCGTTTATCTCGCCGCCGAACCAGAGCTTGCCGCAGGCAGTTCCGACTCGGATATATGGACTCAGTTTGTCGGTAATGAAAAAGCCAAGGTAACAGATGCGATGCAGCTTGCCTCTTCACTCCCGCAGGTTACGCAGATTAGCCCCTCCGTCGGCAAAGAGGCCAAAACCCGCGCACTTATCGCCATTATCCTCTCGCTTATCGCGATGCTCATATACATCGCCCTGCGATTCGGCGATTTACGCTACGGCCTCGGCTCAATTATTACCCTCGCGCATGACACCACCGCCACGCTCGGCGCGGTTATGTGCTGCACCTTCATCGCTGCGACAACCTGGGGACAAGCGCTCCTCATCGGCGACTTCAAAATCGATATGACTATGATAGGCGCGTTTCTCACCCTCCTCGGCTATTCCATCAACGATACCATTGTCGTCTATGACCGTATTCGTGAAAACCGCCGAAAAGGAACCCTTACTCCCCAGCTTATAAACGACAGTATCAACGAAACCCTCTCTCGAACCCTGCTGACGGGCACAACCACGCTCCTCGTGGTATTCATAATGTACGTTTTCGGCGGAAAAGGACTCAGGGGCTTCAACTTCGCCCTGCTCTTCGGCATCATCGAAGGAACCTATTCCTCTATCGCTATATCCGCTCCAATACTGCTTATGAGAGCGGCCAGAAAACAAGATAAACCCGCCCCTAAAAAACAGCAGAACTGATTGTTTGCTTAACTCCGGGAGGAAAAGGGATTGCCCCCTTTTCCGCCCGTTTTTATTCTGTGTCGGCGATAGAAAAAAGGGGGCAGGAGCCGTTTCTCTAAAAACCTTCTTTTTGATAGCAAAAACGGCCAAATCACAATAAAGGGGTCAGGAGCCGTTTTATGCCTTGCCTGCCTCAACAATTAGTTGGCCGGGGAGCGGGCTTGTGGTGTTTGGTTCCAAGCTTTATACTGGAGATTTACCCTCCGTAGCCCGAAGGGCGAAGGATGGGTATTCTGTGTCGGCGATATGCAAAAGGACTTTAAAATAGGTCTGGCAATCGGCGTAACATTTGCTGCGGGCGCAATCCTTTGGCTTGCCACCCTGCCTAACCTCAGCGCAAGGGCACGTGCCCTCCACGCCGCCTCTAATATCACCCCGTCCCCAAATACTTCCTCAATAGTATCTCAGGCCGTCTCTTCGCCACAGCCAACCGATACTGAAATACCTGCGAGCGACGAGCCACGAGTCACGAGCAACAAGCAATCCCAGCGAATTCACGTCGTCCAGAAGGGCGATACTCTTTCTTCTATCTCCGCCAAGTACTATGGCTCTTCGCGCCAATGGCGTAAAATCGCCCTCGCCAACCGTGATAATCTCCCCGACCCCAACCGCCTCATCCCCGGCTCT